>JAABUS010000436.1_pt1 | contig 106937 bp, 53 predicted proteins | sample 5560161 | NCBI WGS metagenome assembly JAABUS01 (sample SAMN10711885, study PRJNA513376) | rock metagenome | isolation source: Antarctica rocks | place: Antarctica: Victoria Land, Trio Nunatak nord | collected 2016-01-04
TATAGGGTACCCTAGACTAGATCCATTCCGGGGCTGGGAAGCCCGGAACGTCGCTACTCTGGCTGGGCCCTAGGCCTGTTGCCCCTAGTTGGGCTCCAGTATGACCGAATCAATCAATCAATCAATCGAGCATTGGCTTTGTCCTACTCAGATCACCACCTCCTGCCGCAATTGCTTTAAATCTGTTCTCTAGCGATAGTAAGACTGCCGCCAGATCCCATCCGTTCGCCCTATTGTCCGACCTGTTCAGCACCAAACCTTTACCGCGCAATCGGTCTACAGACCAATTGGTTCACAATCGCTGGCACGTGGGTTTTTTGCGGTGTGAACGGATCACATCAACGCCGTCTGCGGATGCCCTGGCCGCCTGGTAAGAGCATGGATGTACCTATAGCCCAAGGAATACACGAGGAGAAACAGGCCTCTTGACGGCCCTGCAATCTTGGCTCGGATGGAGGAAGAGAGTAGAGTTGAGCGTGGCAAAAAGTGGTGGCGAGCTAAATGACTTTCAAGCCCACTTGGTTGGTAGGAACTAGATTGAATTGGCGTGGTGAAAATATAAAGAAGTAATCCGAACAAAGCGCATCTCGTTTCATACATAGCATTAGATTTGGTCTAGAAATCACCCACAATGCAGTTCATCGGCCCCGAGGGCTGTCTTCGAGATTACAATGTCGTTAATTCGTGATCCTACTCATATCAAGCTTTCATACTTATCTAGGCCACTCTTCTGACCCGGCGGGTTCATCTGCACTGGCACCACTGGTGGTTTCGCGGCATTGTTGGCTGAGCCAGCGCCGAAGTACCCACTGTTCTGTGACTGCACGCCTGGCCGCTGAGCTGTTGAGATGGGAGGTGGTGGCAGAGAGAAATTGGAGAAGGGTGTGACCACTTGTGGTTGTGGTGATGGAGACATAGAGAAACTTGGCTGCATTGGCTGAGCATGCTGCTGTGCCATGTTCCATGGATTTGCAGGCTGTATTGTATTTGGCTGCATAAGAGTAAAAGATCCGAACCCATTAGCCATTGCATTGGTATTGAGCTTCACAACAGAAGATGTCGGATTGAGCGCCGCGAAACCGCTTAGGGATTGGTCTGGTGTGATGGTTCGAGACTGAGGTTTGAGAACACCAGACATCGAGCTCATGTTGTTTGGATTGGTATTAAAGGGCGGAGATGACCATGAGAAGGTCGGAGCCTCAGGCTGTCTGCTGGCTGGTACTTGAGGCTGCAAAGCACCACCTAGCATGTCATTACTCGTGCCGATGCTTTTTCGTTTTCCAAGTACAAGACTTTCAAAGTCGTTCTGACCGACACTCTCGCTTCCATTCGACTCGAAGAAACCGTTCGTAGATCCAGTGCTCATAAGATCACTTGATTTGACTGTCTCCTTTGCGTTCGAAATGGAGAGGTCCCGCAACTTCCTGATCTGCTCCGTCTCAATTCGCGCAGAAAGCTTCTTGATGAGATCCATGAAAGCTTGGAACTGTTCCAAGTTGAGGAGCGGCCGCAAACTGAAGCTCCATAGTATGGGAAGCGCTTCCATCGCCAAAAATTCCGCATCAGCAAGTTTTCCAACCTGCTTGAACACTGCAAGAGCGGCCATCATGACAGCGGGTTCTTTTGTCTTCATGACCTTCAGGAGCGGGACTACCTTCTCTTGTACGGTATACTTGTCAAGTACGGCATTGCTGCTAGATTTAGGCTTCTTCGACGTTACCATGATACCGTCAAGGTCATCAGTCGCCTCCACTTCCTCTGCTGAAGACCCTCCGCAAAGGATGACGAAGGCTTCAAGTCCGCGAACCTTGATACCTAGACTACTAGTCTTGCCAAACACTGACGCGACCACTGGGAAGACTTCATTCTTAATCGTGGAAAAGTCCAGAATAGCGAGTATCGTGGCGAGGCAACCCAAAGCCTTATCCACAATTGCATGAGTTGGTGACTCCAAGCCAAGCTGCAAAACTGGAAGGACGTCATTCTTGAATTCTTTTCCATTACAATTCTCTCCAATGAGATCTATATTCTCAAGAACAACTACTAGCCCAGCCTCCTTGGCAGGATCTCTCTCATGCTGGGCAGTCTTGCCTGCGCTAGACAAGAACGTCTCGCGTAATTGAGGAAGGATCTTATCAGTCATTGCACGTTGGCCAGACGGCAAGATCCTGATGGTCTTGAAGACGTTCTGCAAGATGAGAGATAACAGTTCTCTATCTTTGGTCTCTTCAAGCAAAGCAGGCAAGACTTTCTTCTCTAGTACTGATTTGGGAAATTGATCCAAGATCTTTGGAAGTCCACGCATGAATGCGGACTTCTCATTAGGCGTCTTTGCTGGTAAAGCATCTAGAAACCTAATCGAAGAAACTAGGATATTGTCAAAAAATGCTGATTGCTGGAATTCCCGAGCATTCATCCGCTGTGCTGGCCTCCGAGTGATCAATCGCGGCAGCACAGATGACTTGAGGTCATTGGGAAGCGGCCTCGAAGACAGGAAGTTATTACTTTGCGAAGGTGTCGTAGATGATGAGCTGAACAAATTTTTGTATGTCGAGAGGTTTAAATTAGTCTTTAGAGGCGACGTATGTGGTGAGTTGTATAAAGCTAAGAGCAGAAGGCCCAGCGAAAACATGTCCGCAGAGGACGAAATGTTGCTGTCCATGGCAAAGTCAGGAGAAGTATAATCTAGATCCAATTGTACCGACCGTGGTAGTCGAGGATCGTGGTAGAGAGCTTCTGAAAGGGATATTGGAGGCATCGTCTGCTGTGAGGTAGCGTTGTCAGGTGGTCCCGCAAATCCGAGACCAGAGATTTTCCAATCGGATTTCACGTTAACAAATATAGCGTCTGGTGTAAGATTGCCATGAATGAGCCCGGCAGACTCGTGCAGAAACTCGAGACCTCGCGCAACTTGTAGCAGTCCTTTTTGGATCTCCAACTCGTCAATCTCCAGTTCTCTTCTCCGCCTCTGCCCGTCCGCTTCTTCGACGACATATCGACTTGGCCTACCAGCTACCCCACCAGCTCTCTCCTGCTCGTCTTTCTCGTGCAGCAGACCCCCTAAAGATGCAGTCACCGGCTCCGTTGCGAACATCAAGCCACCGCTACGGGTATCCTCAATTGGTTCAGCGAGCTCCAATATGCTAGGGTGTCGGAGTCTTGCCAGAAGGTTCGACTCCTTTTTGACCCTTGCTATCACCTCATCGTGCAGCTTTCTTAAAGACGCTCCCCCAGATCTGCCTCCGAGCCCTCCCGAGTTCGGATCCAATGACTTTCTCTCGAAGACAAAGATTGAGACGGCTTTGCCGGTAGATTTCTTCTTCCCATCGTAGACCTTCCATGCCCCCGATATTGAGGTGGGGTTAGTTGATATGGTATAGTTCGCTGAGATATTCGAGGTAAACGATTTCAACGCCGAAGTGAACATTGCTGCGGTTTCAGAACGGAGCAACACTAAAGGAAAAACTCATGGGGAGCCCTGGAGCCCTTGGAATTCTGCCTGCTTGGGGGACGAAGCCGGGGGTGGAGAGGATATCTGTTCCTCGGTGTTGTTGGGCCAACTTGTTTTCAGAGCGAGTATTCAAGCAGGCTGTGCAGAAGGTAGCGCCTGCAGCCCTAAATTGTAGGAGGTGCGGCTTCTATCGGCGAGTCATGAAATATTTCCAATCTCGCAACTTTTTGTATTTTATATACAACATATTTCCAGCCATTGAGAGCCCCTTGCACCTCACTGTAAAGTGAACAAGGTCGCACTATCAACGCGATGACTCGACATGCTCTGGCTAGAGCTTCGCGGCCATTCTTGGCCGCACCGAAGCCATATTCACCAGCATATACGACAGTACCATGGCGATGTCGAAGAAATTACAGCATGAAATCCAGCATACGTTCACAAGAGGACGAGATCGCCCAATTACCCGATATAAATCCTAGTGCCCTATCAATCACTGAGACCACCACTCCAAAGCAGATAGTCCCCCCAGAAGAGCTGGTATTCGGGCGGACATTCACAGGCAAGCTCGAATCGCCCCCCAAGTTCAGGCACGCGACATGCTAACATTGCTGTGAATAGACCACATGCTCTCAATAGAATGGACTGCCTCTAAAGGGTGGCTCGCACCACGCATTACACCCTATCAAAACCTCTCTCTCGACCCCGCAACCTGCGTCTTCCACTACGCCTTCGAGTGTTTCGAGGGGATGAAAGCGTACAAGAACAGCGAAGGCCAAGTGCGGCTATTCAGACCAGACAAGAACATGGCAAGGCTCAACAGATCTTGTGCGAGGATAGCGCTGCCGACATTTGGGCACCAGGCGCTGATTGACCTACTAAAGAAGTTTTCGACAATGGAGCAGAGATTCATACCGGCTGAGCGGGGTTACTCGTTGTACCTGAGACCGACTATGATTGGGACACAGCGGACACTCGGAGTTGGACCTCCAGGATCTGCTCTACTGTTCGTTATTGCATCGCCTGTTGGACCCTACTACCCTACAGGCTTCAAGGCCGTCTCGCTGGAAGCAACAGACTACGCTGTCCGCGCATGGCCGGGAGGCGTTGGTAATATGAAATTAGGGGCGAACTATGCACCTTGTATAGTTCCACAATTGGAAGCAGCAAAACGAGGTTTTCATCAAAATCTGTGGCTGTTTGGGGAGGAAGAATTCGTGACTGAAGTCGGAACGATGAACTTTTTCGTGGCTATCATGGACAAGGAGACCGGAAAGAACACGCTCATGACAGCACCACTCGATGGGACGATACTAGAAGGCGTCGTAAGGGATTCGGTACTGGATCTTGCGAGGGAGTTGTTGATACCCGAGGGCTGGGATGTGCTGGAAGAGAAGTTCACGATGCAGGATCTGGCGACTGCGTCGGATGAGGGGAGGTTGATTGAGGCTTTTGGGACGGGCACGGCTGCTGTCGTCAGTCCTGTGCGGAATATTAGCTGGAAGGGAAGGTTGATTGACTGCGGTCTGAAGGAAGGTTCAGAGGTCGGTGATATCACGAAGCGGATGAAGGACTGGATAGAAGGAATTCAGTATGGAGACGAGGAGCATCCGTGGAGCTGGAAGATATGATAGAGTTTTTTGACTGTGTGATCATCAATGCCCATCGCATGCAGTCCGCCTTGATGACTTCGAATCGAAAGTCAGACCTCCCCATTCTTTATTATCTCCCTTGCGTGTTCGTGCCGTCTGATTCAAATACCAGGTAGCCAGGCAAGTTGTCAAACTAAGGGGCAGTTGAGAGAATTTCAGAGCCCAAATCTCGTAGCATATAACTGCAGAAGAACAAATCATTTCCCCATCGACACTTAACATAAGCAGCCGTCAGATCAAATCAATCTCTTGAGTGGGCTTGGAAATCCAGTTGCTGCTCAAATTGAGGATGTCTTGTGCTTTACGTTGACTAAGACTGCCACTTACGCAGACAAATTTCCAAGAAAGAAAGCACTGAACTCCTTCTCATGAAGCTTGCTTTTTCTATACGCTTCTGCTACAGCTAGACTACCCACAACAGCATCACAACTTAACACTCTTAACCAGTCCCTTCTTTATCCCCGTCTTCTCCCCCGCATATCCACCTCTACCTTCCCCACCTTTGTACACCGGCCTAATACTCCCCAACTTCTTCTTCCTATCCTCATACTTCTTCCTCTTCTTCACCCTCGGGTTTCTCACATCCTTCTTCCGCTTGGGAGCCAAACCTTTGTTCTTCTCAATCGCATACGAAATCGCCCTCTTACCGTCCGCGCCTACGTTTTCGTCTTCCACGATTCGCACAATCCCGCCTTCTTTTTCCGCCTGAGCATGAGCTGCTGCCAAGGCGGCTTTCGAAGCTTTCTTCGACGCCGAGCGTGAGGCTACTAGATCATAATAGTCCTCTTCTGAGCCTTCGGCATCCCGTAGCTCCTTTGCAGCGGCGCGGTCTTCTTCGTCGCTTGATCCGCCTAGAGGAGCGCCCTGGCTGCTTTCTTTGGGCTTCTTACCGCGGTCCTCGGCTTCGGCGTTGAGACGAGCTTGGCGGTCTTTGAGCCGCTCGCGATAAGGTATGTCGGCATCACCGCCTGCGTCGCGGCCTCCAGCATCGCGCTTGTTGGCCTTTTGGGTGATTTGGGAGGTGTAAAACTTGAGACTCTTCTTTCGTTTGGCTTTTTCTGCGTATTCGTGGGATGTAAGAGATGTTTGTTCGCCAAAGTCTGAGTCGGAATCTTCTTGTGCTTCGGCGGGTTTTTGAGCGAGTTTGAATGGTTTGATACGAGTCGTCAAGGCCGAGAGATCCGCAAGCTCTTCTTCTGTCTGGCGTAGTCTCTCAGTTCGTCGAGCATCGGCTTCAGCTTGAGCTGCATCTGCTGCTTTCTGTGCTTTGCTCTTCTTCTGCTTCCGCGACTTGGGGCGCTCTTCGCTTCCCGCACGAGCACCATTGGTCGCTAAGACCTCATGGTCATGCCCATTTTCTAGTGGACTCTGTTCATCCACCGACATGATAGCCTCCGGCAACGGAACAATCTTGACTTTTCCCCACAAATCTCGACACTGCACTAGAGTTTCCATGATAGTATGATCTCGAAGCTGCTCCGGAGGCATTGCGATCAACTTCCCCTCTGAGCTTGCCTGACCTGATGTGATTAGTGCAAAGTACATAGCTAGTGCAGCGAGATATGCGCTCAGTGCGCTGTACTTTATTACTGCAACTGGAGTCTCCGAAGCTGTAGCTGCAGCTGCGGTTCCATTGACTTTAGCAATTATTTGCTTGCCTGTAGTTGCTTCAGCAGCAGCCGTCTTCAGAGCGTCGTACATAGTTTGTAACCCAAGAAATTCTTTAGCCAAAGGCTCAAACTCCGGATATCTGGTCCTCATAATCTTCAGTCGCTCTTCCGGCCCCATCGCATCAGTAATCTCTAGCTTTGGTAGCACCTCCCTGACAATTCGACTCGGCCTGTCATCATTCTCATCCTCATCATCTTTACCTGCCTCCAGCCAATCTGCCTCATCGAAGCCAAAATCCGCCTCTGTCATGCCCTGTAATTGCTTTTGCTGAAGCCGCTTAGCCTCCGCCTCTTCTTCCAGGGCGTCAGCCTCCGTCTCGATCTTGTCTGCATCGTAGTAGTCTTTTCTTGAAGTCCCCCAACCGCCGGCATCTTCGTCTTCTTGGGGCACAGCTGAGGCTTCTGAGTCTGAATCTTCTGGTCTCTTGCCGGGCTTGGATAGCTTTAAACGCTTGTCCGAGGATTTTGGTAGTTCCTCGGCGTCCTGGAAATTGTCTTCTGAGTCCGATACGTCGTCACTAGCTGCGAGAACTTCTTCGTCTGAAGGTTCAAATAGAACATCTGTGGGGTGGATTAGCACAATAATGTATATTGCCCAACCCTGTCAAGTGGTTGTTACTCTCTTCTTGAGCCTTTCTTTGTCTCTTCCGCGCGCGACCCTCCTCCAGCAATATCTTGTCTCTGTTAATGTGGAATTCATCTTCTGAATCCGCCACATCCTCATATGTATTGATCCTCAGCTTGCTATCCTCCTCTCTTTCTCGTCTAGACTCATCAAGATCAAATGGCCGACCCGCAGCGTTTCTTTTCTTGCCCATATTGTTCATAATTATTGTAAGAATGCTGCAAAACACCGCAGCCAAATAATTTCGTTGGTCCGGCGTTTGCGGGTTGGATCTTAGCGCCAAGATGTTGTTAATTTGCCAGGTACTACCAAGATCATAATTTCAGAGAGGACCGCTATCCCTCCTTTAGCTTTATAAATCTCATGGGTCCAACTTCGAAATTCCGAGCTAGCACTTTCCTTCGAAAAAGTTGAACATTGGACCTCCCTAGACGTGTAAGTATCAGCTTTACGATCATGGCAACGCCTTATGAAATATAGTTTATATAATTAGCTAGGAAATCATCACCGAGTAAATCATCGTATATTTTGTTGTTACTGACTTATCCTCAGTTTCGTGTAGTCGGATTTTTCGATCGCTGCAAGCGCCTGTCCCGCTAAGAGAATCCTCTCCAGATGATTACAACCGAAGGACACCAAGCCGTCGAATTAAAGTTGCACTCCTCACCATCGCTGACATTGAATTAACAACAACAATCACCTGTCAAACCAGATCGATTGGTCGCTGAGCTCCGGCTCAATGGCACTTGGGCTAACTTGGGCTTCTGGTCTACTGGTATTGTTCGTGTCGGTATTCATAGCGGACAAGATGGGGTTGTTCAAAAGCAAGAACCAGTTCCCTGTCGATGGCAGAGTGAGCATGCGTATCCCCCTTTATGGTATGGGCTAACCAAGTATGCATAGACTGTAATTGTTACTGGTGGTTCCCAAGGTATGGGAAAAAGCGTGGCTACTTTGCTTGCTAGAAAGGGTGCCAATGTCTTGATTGTGGCACGCAATGTCCAGAAGCTCGAGGACGCGCTCAAAGAGATAGCTGTATGCCATTCGATGGTCATCTGATGTCACCTAAGATGTCCTGACACTTCCTTTAGGCCGCTGCAATACGCCCCTCCACCCAACGTTTTCATTATATAAGCGCAGACCTCACCTCCCCTACGGAAGCAACCCGCATAATCTCGGAAGCCACAACCTGGAACAACTCCCAAACCCCCGACATCCTCTGGTGCATTGCCGGTTCCGCGCACCCAGGCCTCTTCATCGACCTGCCCACCTCAATCCTCAAACAGCAAATAGACAGCAACTACCTCTCCTCCGCCTACTGCGCCCATGCATTTCTACAGCCTTGGCTGCAAAGCGGCGTCCCTGCTAAGGATACGCTGCCGAAGCATTTGATTTTCACATCCTCGATTGCGGCGTTTTTCCCGCTTGTGGGATACGGACCTTATACGCCTGCGAAGCAAGCTCTGCGGGGTCTATCGGATACGCTGCGTCAGGAGTTGCAGTTGTATCATCCGTTATGTAATATCAAGACGCACACCATTTTCCCCGGCACAATCTTTACCCCAGGGTGGGAGATCGAGAATCAGACCAAACCAGGTATAACCAAGCTACTAGAAGAGAATGATGGCGGGCAGACGCCAGAAGGAGTCGCAGAAACTAGCATTAGCAGTTTGGAGAAGGGTGATGAAATGGTTACGAGCGGCTTGTTGGCGAAAGCGATGAAAGCGGGAAGTTTGGGGAATAGCGGCAGGAACGGATGGGGAATTGTGGATACGTTATTGGCATGGGTGGTGGCCGTTGTGATTGTGGTTGTTAGAAGGGATATGGATGGGACGGTTCGGAAATGGGGAAAGGAGAGATTGGGGAGGAAGACGGAAAGCGAGTAAGGTGAGGTTGATCGTAGATGTTTTGTATGCTTGAGATACCCCGATGAAGTCTTCTACAGTGGCATCCTCTGAGAATATTTCTCCAGCGGTTCCCTATCATCCCAGCCATGAGGCGCGCTCATAGGTGCATCTTAGTATTATTATTCACATCACCCGAGCAAGCGGAGCAGATGGTGGTTTTGAGTTGTCAGCTTTATGCAAAAAGATAGAACTTAAGGTATCTAACGTCTGCCGCATAACTCGTTTCGTTCGCAGCATTGGGTATCCGAAATAAGCAGGTGTACATCGCGCATCATCATAAACTTTTCACGTCGCCTCGTGGTCCTGACCGCGTGGCGAACAACAATTTCAAATATCGTACTCCGTAATCACATTACCTTACGCCAAGCTCCATCAACGTCCTTCTTTCGACCTAGTCTTTAGAGTCTCACGCTCAAAGCGAGGCGTCGTGAAAGCCATCACTTATAGCGTAAGCTTCTGATCTCTCTTCAAGACGTCTACCAGCCCAGCTAACGCCTTTGCAGCCACACTAGGCGGCGATCGCTTCGGCAGCTCGACCAGCGCATGCCTTAGTGCTGCAACAGCTGCATCTCCGAAGAAGTGCAGGAATTTGGCTTCGTAGCCCTGAATCATGCCTTTGAGAACTACAAAGTGTGTTTGCGTGATCTCGGTTGGTGGCACGTTGGTAATCTTTGCCAAAGCCTGCCAGTAATGGTGATCCGGGTATGGATTTTTTGCCTGAGCTTTCTCGTAATTCCGCAACGAGATTGCAGCGTACCCAGCGCCGAGACCTGTCATTCGTTCGAAGTGGCGTTGCTCGGGAATGAATGGTCCCCCTTCCTCTTCCCTAGACCATCCCAAGCGTTGCTTGCCCTGGACAGATCGCTCATCGCCATAGACACCGAAAAGTACTGGGCACACCAAGTGAAACTTCGCAATTAGGATGTCAATCAGACTGACGTCTTTCCAACGGAAATTGGCGACGGCAAAGATATGGCTGGCGACCGTTCCCACAGGATCAGCTATCTGAGGCTTTACTCCCGCTTCGTTGATGAATTGGCTGACGATGGCTTTTGCGAAGATGTTCAGCAAATAGACTAAGAGCGCGGGGAATTGCGTGTCAGGCGCTTGGAATGGTGGAAGAGCAAGGTAGAGCGCCACATCGATCGCTGGCTCGGTCACGGTGGCAGCCTTTTTGAGCACATTCATGATCATTTGAAGCTACGGGAGAGCATTAGCATATTTTAATCACCACGACGATGCAAAACAGCAAGAAAGCATGTTCAACATACTTGAGTCCTGTTGGCACCCTTTCCCTCTCTCAGCTGTCCCACACATTTTTTGATTTCTCGCCGCATCTCTCCCATTTCAGTCTTGAGCGTAGGTTTCTGCTTGGCGTGAGATATCATGGCCTTGCGTAAATCTTTGAGCTGTTGGTGGATACCGAGATACCTCTGGTGTTCTGCCTCTAAAGCTGGATTCGAGCGATTCGAGCGTTGAACAGGCCGTGTCTGCTGAGCTGGCGGTACACGAGCTACAGTAGCCGGCACCGCAGGAGCTTTTGGAGCTGCAATAGCTGCCTCCTTTGCCTTTGCTTCCGCCGCCTTGGATTGCTCCTTTCGAAGCGATTCTTTGCTCATTTCATCTTCCAGACGCCTGGCGATTTCGGCATCCTGCTGTGCTTTCTTCGCTTTACGCTCATCGTCCGCGTCTTTTTCTCGTCTCCTGAATTCCGCAAGCCTCTTTTCCTCGGCCTCAGCTATCTGCGCTCGCTCTAATTCTTTTCTCCTAGCCACCTGCTCTGCCTCTTCCTTTTCTCTGCGGAGCTTGTCGATCTCCCTCTGAGTCTCTTCTTCGCGCCTTCTCCGTTCCGCCTGAATTTGTTGCTCTAATCGCTCGCGATACTGCTCCGCATTCCTTCTGACCTGGTCATGCTTCGCAGAGGCCGCCGCCAAGTCTTGTCGGTGTTGGATAGCTCGATCCTCGCTCTCGCGATCCAATTGCGCGTTGAAAGCCTGTCGTTCGGATATACTTAGTTGACCTAGCTCCCACAAGAGCTGTCTAGATGGACTGTCCTGTGCCGACCTCCAAGGGCTCGCCATCACATCCATGGCAGATTGAGTTCTTGGGCTGTAGACAGGTGATAATGATTACGGTCTCGGATCCATAGAAGCACGATGTAATGTTATAGAGGTGTGAGCCAGCTAGGAGTGAGTGGAGAATTGAGAGTGTAGTCACCAAGCTTAGCTAGCTGATGTGTTGGCCATTGACAGAAATTCATATGGCGCGTTCTTGCTACTTACACTGGTATGAAAGCTTAGCTTAGATGAATGGACAGTCTCACACAGAGCGGAGCGAGGGAAACAACGTGTAGTACATATACCTTAAGTATAGTACCACGCCATTGAAGAAGAGGAACAAAAACATAACAATTCTCACTTTACTTTGGTCTTCATTGCCTCAGTCCCTCAGACCTGCCGAGCCCGCTAAGCCCCTTCGGGTCAGCCTGCTGACTCCGCAGCTGAACGGCGGCAGGTCTGAGCGCAGAATTATAGAAACCTCAGGTTCGGCTTATCGTAAAATAAATATAGTTTTCAACGTCGTAAACGACTATGATATAAGTATATTTCTCTGTCGCAAACTGTCGTCGGAGGTAGACATAATATTTATATATTATATATTATCTAAATAATAAAAAGAATTGAATATTTAATAAAGTATCTAGAATATACAAAAAAATAAATTATATACTAATTTTCTTATATTAACAAGAATCTAAATTTATATACGAAATTTATTATAACAAGGTCATATTATAGTAGAAGTATTAATTAATTAATTAAATCTTCGTCGAAGACGAATTAGAAAAGTAGATTTCGGTGTTAAAGAAATCGAGCCCCGGTAACCGAGCCACCTAATATAGCCAAGTTATAATAATATTTATATAAAAGCGAAAAGATAGCGCCCTCGCTATTATTACGTTAATAGTTAGAAATATAATATAATAATAAAAGTAAATTAGTATCTTTATTAAAATAAAGTACCTTTATCCCTCTAAAGTCTTCGGTAAATTTTATCTAGTAGTTATACTCTCCTAAGCCTATTACGGCCTCGACTAGAGTATTTTATAATAAATATAATAGTTATTTTTTTATTAAACTCCTCTACGAACTCTAAATTATTATCGAGTATATATAAAAAATATTAAATATTAATTTCGTTATTATAACTCTTCTACTTTATAAAGTACTTAGGGTTATTTTATATTATTTATTTATTTAATAAATACTCGACCTCGAATAAAGGAGTTATTTATAATTTAATTTTAACTTTATTCTTTTTAATAAAAGATAGTAATCTTTTAATATATTAATAAAAATCTTCGGACGGGTTAAATACTAGTTCTAATTAAATAATAGAGATAATAAAGTAAATTCTTATATTAGGCGGTAGCTCGAGATAATAAATTAATTTACTAATTTTCTTAATTATTTTAAAAGATCCTACGCGCTAATTAAAATACTTCTAATATACGCCGGGGATATAATAATTATAGTAAAGTTTCAAATATATTAAAGAGTCTTTCTTTAAACGTAGAGTTTTATATTTATTATCGTAGCGAGTTTTTATAACGATATTCGCGAACGTTATAATATTATTTACTTCTTTATATTTTATATTATAAAAGTATACTAGATTTTCTTTAAGTAGATTTAATTATAGTAAATTAATATTTTCTCTAATATAGAAGTTATAAATTAAATTATTAAATACGAATTTAATTATAGTAATAATATTATTAAATAAACTTTATAAATATAGTAGAATAACGATTTAATTAATATTAGAGTTATCGGTATTAAAATAGAAATATAATATTATTTCTATAATCTAGTTAATATATTTAGACTAGTTATTTATTTAGGGGTACTATATTATAGAAATAAATAACTTAATATTTATTTTATAAAATACGTAATATTAAAATAAATTTATAAATTCAGAGTCCCGATTATTAATAATCGCGCTAGGTATACCCTAGTTATAACTAATTAAAGCCGTTATAAAAGTATTAATATATATTTTAGTATTATTTATATTCTTTCCTAGGATAAGAAGTACGCGCTTAGTTAATTTATATATAATAATTATAAAAGTATTAAACCCCCGGTATTCTAGTAGAGTTATAATAAAGTCGATAATTATTATATAAAATAATATTATTAGGGCGGCGATAGGGTTTAATTCGTTATAAATTAAATAATATCTCGTTTAATTTAATTAATAACTAGGATAGTAATTAATATACTCGCGAAGATATTTTAATAAACCTCGAATAAATAAAGACGATATTATTTTATTATAGGTTCGATAGAATCCTTTATAAAAGTTTCCGTTATAAGTAAATTTAAATATCTCTTATTATAGAGCCTTAAAGATATATAAATATTCACGGCTTTTTTTATTTATAAAATAAATAAAACTAGATTATTTCTTAAAGCGGAAGTCTTTTAGTAGATTATTTTCATTTTACTTTAATAAATCTAGGGCCTTATTTTATTATAAATCGTTAATATAAATTTATTTAAGATATTATTTAAATTTATTATTTATCTTAATTAATATATAGTAATAAACGAAGATTTTTAATAGTATAGTTTACTACTTTACTTTATTAAATATTATAGTATTTCTATAAAAGTTATTAAATATCTCGGTTTTTATATTAATTAATATATTTATTTATAAACGAGATAGTATATTTAGTATAATATTAGATACCCCCGATTTATATTTAATAATAAAGTTAAAACTAGATAAATATTATAAAACCCGTACTAACTTAAGGTTAAATTTATCGGTCGACGATATATTAAAAGTCGTTTATCTCGAAATAGGTACCGCGGTAGAGTAATTAATATAAATAACTATAAGTGGCTTTTTTAATAACTCGATTATATAATAGATTTTATAAATTATTTATACGATATTTACTATTTCTAATTTAATAGGCTAGTAATTCTTTTCCGCTATACCGAGGCTTCTATTAAGAAATATAATTAATTATATCGCGGTATATATAGGCTTTTTAGTATTATTCTCGGTATAATAAATTATAATAACGAATCCCTATTTCTTAAATACGTTAAAATTAACGAATAGTTTCTATAAGGTATTATAGTAAACTAGGAAAATAAATAATTAAAATGTTTTTTATAAATCCGTAAAAGTATTTAATTTTTTAAATATTAATTAGTAATAAAGTTTCGTTAATATTCTCTTCCTAGCTAGATTTAATAATTAAAGATTTAATATTATAAAAGACTTCGGTAAAGTTTATTTTAATAATAACGAAAACTTCGGTAATATTAAAGTCTCTAGTAGAGTTTAATTTAGTAGTAACTAGTCTTAATAAGATTATTACTTTAATAGTATTCTATAAATAAATAAGATTTTATATTCCTATAGCGGTTAAATATATTATATATATTAAAGAATAAATAAATATAGTTATCCCGTTAATCCTAGAAAGATTTTAAGATCCCGTAATATAGTAGAGAAATATAATATAGTAATAACCTTGATTTTATTTTCTAAAATAAATATTCCGAGGTTATTAACTCTTTATTTTAATAATATAATTAATAAATAACCTAGGTAAAACTTATTAAATAATAAAAATATATATTTATTTTATAGTAATAGAAATAGTTATCGTAAATACTCGACGTACTCTAGTAGAGTATAACTGAAGACGATAATATTATCTACGAATACTTTAGCGAAGGCGCGTAGCGGGCGAAATATTACGTCCGTTTAATATTATATATATAGCGGTAAATCTTTATAGTTTATTAAAATAATATTAAATTCCTTTTGTCCGCGATAATTAATAATAGTTAATTTATAGCGGTTTTATAACTAGATTATAAATTATAAAAACTACCCGACGGTATTAATTATAGAGATATAGTGAAAATTTATAATTAATACTATAATATCTACCTATAACGATAGCGGGTAATTATTATTTTCTATAATAATATTTAACCCTTTAATATTTATAATAACGCGGTCTTTTTTTCCGTTAAGATTATTATATTAAATAACGAAATATAATTAACTAAATTAAATAAGTTAATTAATATACCGAAATTTACCTTATATTTATATTTTGTCGAATATTTTATTAATTATTTATTTGTCTTTTACGTTAAAGAGTTAGATTTTAGAAACTTTTAATATAATATTTAATTTTAGTTTAATTAATATTTATTATTTCTTTAATATATTAATAGTATTTTTTAAATTCGTAAAAATATTAACGAATTCCTCGACTAGATAGGCGAGAAAATTAATAGTAACTTTAAAACCGTAGATTATTATTCTATTAACAAGAGTATTTTTAAAGGATAAATTAATTATAATAAATAAAGACTTCGGCGATTATAGAGTTAGAGATTTTTATAAAAATAAAACCTTTAATTTAACTAGGTTTAAAGTATCTCGCTATTTATAAATAATTAAACTTATAGTTTCTAACGAGATTTAATAATATTCTATATTATTAAAGTCTATTAATATACCTAGTCTAGTTATTATAATACTTAATATTATCTTTATTATATTTTTATAAATTAGTTATTTATAGTTAATACGAGTACTTTAAATACGTAGACCTTATATAGAATAAATTAAATTTTACTACTTTATAAATATACTAGTCTTTACTATAATAATATAGTAGTAACGATAGTTTAATATTATTAATTATTAAATAATTTAAGAGTTACTCTACCTAGTTCTTTTATTTTCTATACGAATACCGACGTACGCTTCGGATTAGCGTAGGGTAGGGTAGGGATCGAGGTATAATCTCTACTCTAACCTAAAATAGAGATCTATTAACGTAGAGTTTAAAATAAAGTAGGGTAGAATAAAAATCCCTTAACGATCTCTATTACGCTAAAGCGGATTTCTAATAATTATTCTAATAACGTTACTACCCCTATAGATATACGTACTTATAGTTACTATTATTTCTATAGATATATATACTCTACCTCTATAGATATATATATTTATAGCTACTACTACCTTTATAGATATATATACTTATAGCTACTACTACCTCTATAGATATATATATTTATAGTTACTACTACCTCTATAAATATACGTATTTATAACTACTACTATCTTTATAAATATATATATTTATAGCTACTACTACTACTACCTCTATAAATATATATATTTATAGCTACTACTACTCTTATAGATATATATATTTATAACTATTATTACTCTTATAAATATATACGTATTTATAGCTACTACTACCCCCATTATAAATTAATAATAAGATATATTATAGATTATACTATAGAGAGATAATTATTATAATAATTATTATAATAAATATTTATTATTATTCTTTACTCTTTATCTTTTAACTAATTTTAAATTGAAATATTCTTAAAAATAAAATAATAAGTTTAAGAGAAAATATTAATATTAAAACGTATTAATAAATATTTAAAAGGGTTAGTTTTAAATTTAAAATTAAATTATTATTTAAACGTCCCCTTAATTTTAAAATAAACGAATTAAACTACGTCTTTAATATAACTTTCGGTTATATCTAACTTTAGGTTAATAATAGTTTTAATTTTAATATTAACCTAAATAATTATAGGTCCGAGTATTTATTCTATAAATACGTATATCTATAAGAATAGTAGTAGTTATAAATATATATATCTATAGGGGTAGTAGTAGTCATGAGTATATATATCTATAGAGGTAGTAGTAGCTATAAGTATATATATCTATAAAGGTAGTAGTAGCTATAAGTATATATATTTATAGAGGTAGTAGTAGTAGTAGCTATAAATATATATATTTATAGAGGTAGTAGTAGCTATGAGTATATATATCTATAAAAGTAGTAGTAGTTATAAATACGTATATCTATAGAGGTAGTAGTAGCTATAAATACGTATATCTATAGAGGCAGTAGTAGTTATAAATATATATATTTATAGAGGTAGTAGTAACTATGAGTATATATATCTATAGAGGTAGTAGTAGCCATGAGTATATATATCTATAGAGGTAGTAGTAGTAGTTATGAGTATATATATCTATAGAGGTAGTAGCGTTATTAGAATAATTATTAGAAATCCGCCTTAACGTAGTAGGGATTCTTAAGGGATCTCTACTCTACTCTACCCTAGTTTAAAATAGAGATCGAACCGCGATCTTTACTTTACGCCCTACCCTACTCTATTTTATACTAGTATTCCCTTTAGGGATCCCTACGCTAATTCGAAATATATACCGACGTTATCGTTATTAAGTTACTAGTTCTAGTAACTATTATCCGAGATATACCGAAGTATAATTACTTTGTTTTTATTATTTTCTACGATTTATACCTCGACGAGGAGTAGTTTATTTATATTAAAGTATTTATTTAACCTTTTAAATAATACTACCCTAATATCTTTAATTCTATTAATAGAATCGATATTATTAGTTTTTAAATAAACTAGTTTCTTATTTTCTTTATTTAATAAATAAATATATTTTACTAACTTATTAGATTTCGGACTTTATCGAAATAATAAAATACTTATACCTCGACGAGGTATTAGAGTTTATTAATTATTCGATTAATTATATTATTAAATATTATATTCGCCTCTATTAAACTTTAGAGTTATTTTCGAAATCTCGGTAAATATAGTAAACTACCTCGGTAGATTTATTTATTTATTTATTTTAATAATCTACCGACGTATTTATTTTTCGAAGAGTAGTTAATAAATTTATTTAGTAGATTTAGTAGTTATAAAAAGGCCTTAAAGTTAACTAGTAAATTTAAAAATATTTACCTCCGTCGACTAGAAATATATTTATATATTTAAGAAATTATATATTAGAATCGATATCGTCGGAGTTTTCTAATTTAACTACTAGACCTCTTTTATATATATTAATAATCTTTATAAAGAAAGATATTTTTAGCTAGTTAATTAAACCTAGTAATATAGTATTTAGTTTTTAGAATATAACCGCGGATTAATTTTAATAATACTTTATAAGAGTTATCTAAATAGTAGTCTAGTAGTTATTATAATAATAATAGTATTAAAGTCCCTAGGGTTTATAAAGTCCTTAAGGTCTATTAAGATTTAAAAATTCGATAATAAATAACTATTTAAATTAATAAAATACTAGTAATATAAGATTCTTTAATCCGATATACGATAGTAAATCTATTAGTATAGGGCCTAGTATCGAATATACTAGTAAATGATTTACTTTCGCGATATTTATTTTTCTATCGAATAAGTAAAAGACCTAGTAATTATAAAAGAGTTTATAATTAAAGAGAATCTATAAACCTACTTTTATAGTACTATTTTAGAGTAGTATACCGCCGAGTTATTAAATACCGAAAAGAAACTATCGAAATATAGTATTATTAATATTAATATTATAGAATAAATTTAGTTATTAATAGCTAGGTTTAAAGAGCCCTTAAATATTACTATTAATATTATCTTTAGAGAATACTATACTATAAGAGATACTAGTACCCGCCGCGAATTATATAAATATATCTAGAAGATCCTAAAGTCTATTAAGGATATTAGTATAATATTATTTAAAAACTAACTCGATATTATTTATAATAGAATTAACCTCGAGTTACGGCGTAACGTTAAGCGGCCTAATAATATAATTATTATTAATAAGTTTTTAATAAACCTCGATGAGTATAAATATAAATAGTAGGTTTATATTTACCGGTAGAGGAGGAATTTAAGTATTACCGATATTATAAATAACTAGTAAATAAATCGACCGGCGCGATTTTCTAATAATAGAGATAATTATATTTAATTTCTATTATAATAATAGGGTACCGGGCCTAGTTATAGTCGTTAATTATTTTAAAATATTTATTTTTAATATTAACAATTTTAGAATCTTTATTCTTAATCTTTTAATTAATTTCTTTATTAAAACTATAGATAGAGTATTTATTTAAGTTAACTATAATAGAATTATAATTAATAAATAAATATTTAGTTACCTTTTAAATTAAATATACCTCGTTAACCTCTTTAATTTACCGCGCTATTAAACGGGTTAAGTTCGATATCGTCGAATAACTAGTTAAACTACTAGTAGTTTCTAAAAAAAGATAATCGAGGGTATTAAAACTACCGAAGTAGTCCTAGAAACTTCTAGTAGTAATAAAGTAATAATTACTAACCTAAAGTAACTATTTATTAAACTATTAATAACGAGAATTATAATATATTATAGTAATTTTAATAGGAGTATTAACCGGATAATACTATTTATTATTCCGAGATTTATATACTAGAGTAAAATTCCTATTTATATAACCCTTTCTATTAATATATTAGGTAGGATAATTAAAGTAATAAGTTTTATTATAATAATACTATCGAATTTAACGATAAATCTAAATTATTTATAGATTTCGTATTACGGTTTACTAGTAAATTCCTACTATTTAATATACTAGACTATATATAGCTAGTGTAAATACTATAAATATATAAACCTAGTATTTAGGAATAGTAACTCTTTTACTATATATTAAATACTATACTACTATATTATAATATAGTAGTAACGGCTTTATTCGATATTAATTAATTATCGAATAATCTACTAGGAGCTCCTCTATTAAGACTTCCGCTATTTATTAATACTTTCGTTAATAGACGAGACTAGAGTAGAATATACTCTTTTTTATATTTTATATAAATATAACTATCTTTATACCGAAGTCTTCTATAAGAAGGGAGTTATTATTATAAAAAATATTTATAACTCCTCTTATATACTAGTCTTTAAAGTCTTTAATATAATTTTACTTTTAATCCCTTAATATATAAATATCTTATTTTTATTTATCGAAGTAAAGTTTCTTAACGAAAGTTAAATATCTTTATTACTTTACTAGTTTATCTTTTTAATTCTAATAAAGCTTTCTTGAATTAATATTCTTTTTAAGAAATTAATATTATTAGTTTCTAATTATTAAACTAGTTTTTCACCTATTTTATTTAATTAACGAATATATTCTATTTACTTTCTAGATTATTAACTTCGTTAATATTATTAACCGAGTATATATTAACGAGGTTCCGGAATTTATAAATTATTTAATTGATTATATTATTAAATACTACCGCCGCCTAGTCTTTAATAGAGTTTTAATTTCTAGATAAATTAATCGAGCTATTTTAATAAAGTCTTTTATTTATTTATATTAATAATTTATCGACCTATTAATCTTTAAAAGAATTATAAATACCTTCGTAATTTAAATATAAAAACTCTAAAAAGACCTAAAGATTAATTAATAAATTTAACGATACCTCTTTCTATTTATAGAGAATACGTTTATACCTTTAAGAAATTATACCCTAAAAATAATACCCTCGGTTTCTACTTTAAACTCGAGTACGAGATGACTTTTATATATATCCGTTATATTTATCGAGGAAGGTATTTTTAGCTAGTTAATTAAATTTAATAATAATATAATATTTAATTTCTAGAATATAACCTAGGATTAATTTTAATAATATCTAACGAGAGTTATTTAAATAATAGTCTAGTAGTTATTACTATAGGGTTTATAAAGTTTATAAAGTCCGTTAGGCCCGCTAGGTACCGACGGTAAAACTTCTAATAATAATAAATAGAATTTTAACAACCTAGGTTATTTCGATTTATATCTCGATAAATTATATAGCGAAAGTAACGTCGTTATAATTAATCGAGATATCTACTATAGAAGTATTATTTTTTTTGTCGAATATATATTATTACGGCTTGGTCGTATTAAATAGCTCGGTTTCCTTAGCGCCGAAACCTATCTTTCTAGTTCGTTTTCGACGAAGACCTAGTTAATTAATTAATACTTCTACTATAATATAACTTTACTATAATGATAGTAGTAACGGTTTAATTATACTAGCTCGTTTTTTAATTTACTATTCGAATGAATAAAAATATATTAATATTATTTTTATAGTATTAACGATCTACTCGTCCTTTAAATTACTTTTCTATATTAATCTTTCGGTATAGAAATACCTACTAGTACCCTATTATAGAAATAGTTTTAATTATAATCTTTTTATAAAAGCCTTCCGTTAAGTTTTATTCTATAAAGATATAATAATCTACCTCTATTACGAAATTAACTATATTTTATTAAAATAAATACTTCGCTTTTAAAATACCGAAGTACTATTTATAAAAACCTTTTATAAATACTTTATATTAAACTACGTATACCTCCGGCTACGTTATTAGGAAGTATAGTTTATACGCCGTATTTCTATCGATTTAATACTTTAATTTCTTTTACTTTAAAGTATTCTTTCCCTCGAAATCTATTAAAATTCGTTAATATATATATATTTTTAAATCCGAGGAATATCTTTCCCGAAACGGAGAAGTATACTCTTAACCCTATTAAGTTTAAATTAAAAGATACGAGTTTCCCCGCTAAACTTTAGAAGAAACTCTTACTTTAGTATTTTTAAATTTCTAAATTTAACGTTTACTAATACCTTGAATTCTTCCGTAGAAAACTAACGGTAGTTATCGTAGTATTATATAAATACTATATTCGTCCTTAAGGAGAAATTAAATCTATTATTTTACTATTTAAATAAATTCTCTAAATTTATTTTATTTTTTCTTAAAGAAGAAATTAAAATTTAAATTAATTATTACTATACTATCTACTAAAGACCTTATAGTATAAGTATAGTATATACGAGACTTCGTTGAATCGGGATATTTATTCGCCTACCTTATCGAATTTACTATAAGAGAGGTAGTAATTTAATTTATTAAAAATACTTTCCGACCTCCGTTTATCTATCTACCTTTATCTAGTAAAGATTAAAAAGCCGGTCTATAAGAACTATTTAAATAAACCTAACTATAAGAGTAGACTATTAATAAAAGTCTACTACGGAAAATTATTAAAGAATTTAAATAAGTAATACCCGAATTATACTAGTAGTAACGTTCTAGTTCTATAATAAAATTATCTAATATAGGCGAAGTAAACTATAGTAAATAATTTTAATCCTCTCGTACTACCTCCTAGAATACCGAAGATATTAATAAGGGCGGTAAATACGAATGTTATTAACCTAATAAATAACCCGAAATCGATATAACTATTATTAACGCTGAAGTATTAATTACTAATACTATTATATACTACCTCCGCGAAAATCCTTCGTAATTTAGTCTTTAAGATTTATAGGGTAATCTAGGACCCTAAAGGGATCTAAACTATAATAAAATAAATAACGATAATAGCGGCGATCCTATTATAATACGATTTAATTTTAAAGATATCGGCTTTTTTAATCCTTTCTATAATAATAAATCCTATAATACCGGCCCTATTATAGAATATACTAGAAAAGATATTTACTTCCGTAATATACTCGCCTTTAATAATAGAATAAAAGATATTACTCGTATTAAAGGTACTAAATTAATATAAAATAATTTTTAACTTTATTTAAAAGGTGAAGCTCTAAAATAATATACTTTATAATTTACGGATAATAAGAAGAGATTTATAATATATAACTAGAATTTAAATAAATAGAATTTATTTCTATTAAAACGATTCGGACTAGTTAAAACTATTAGTATAATATAATTTATTAAAGAACGATATACCCTCGCTAATATAGTACGTTATCGTAAACTACGAGAATATATTATAATAATCGTTCGAGTTACTCGTATAATAAAAATAAGCGATATTTATAACTAATTTAATATTATATAAAATAATTTAAATATCGAGTTTTAGTTTAATATCGAAGTATTTAATATTAATACTACCCTTAATTAATTCCTTATATTATTAGATAAAAGAAAGTATTAATAATAAACGAAAATAGTATGTCTTCGGTTTAGTAACTCGAATTTATCTAGGTAAATTTAGCCTAGTAGAAATTAAAATTAATATAATTACTAGAAAGATATATAGTTTCGGTTAATAAATTCTATATACTAGAATTAAGGCTAGTAATAAACTTCGACTTTATATCGAAAAAATAGTTATATTTATTAAAATTAATATTAACCCTAACCTCCTCGCTATAGAGACTTATATTAATAATATAGAAACTAGTACGTAAATCCGCTTTATAGAAGTACTAGCCTAAATTATTAAAATAATCGGTTTTAATTTCCGGCTCTATTATCTTAACGTTAAATTATTATAGGGCCGAATCAGAATATATAGTTAAACGGGTTCGGTTCGCGACCTCTATTTAAAGTTAATATTAATAATTTTAATATATTTTATAATAATACCTCCTACCGACTTATTAGAATTAATAAACTATAATAATTTAAAGAGTAAAGAGTGTACTAAGTTAGCGTAATAAATAACCTAGATTATAATTATAAATACTCGGAAATCTCTCCTAATAGCGACTACCGTAATAACGATATTAATATTTATAGTAATACTAATTCCTTTTATAGCGAAGCGAATATTTATAACTACTAAGAAAAGTAACTATAGGATTTAAACTTTAATTACGACTACTACGAAATTAAAGAACTATATAATTTAATAATTATTATTAATATCAACTTTATCTCAGCGCTATAGTAATCTAATTACGCGTGTAGAGGTTATAGAGAAGTATTCTTATCTCGTAATAAACTATTTTCCTATTTATATTAAGACTATTAATAGAAGTCTTCCGCGAAGTAAAACTCTTCCGCGGTAAATCTTTCAGTAAAGAAGAAGATAGTCCTAGTAAATATAGAAAACCTAATTAATAAAGTAGATAATAAAATATAAAACTCACCGCTAAAGGGGAATCTTTATAACGCGGACTCTAATTCTTTTACTCTATAAATTTACTAGGCTACGTTTATACTTATTATTAAATCTAATAAAGTATAAAAACTTACTATAACCGGTTATACTTTCCGAGGTTTCTAATATACTATTATAAAGATCCGCTTTAGCGAAGTAAACGAAATAGAATTAAATATTTACTTAAACCTAAATTATTTTATTACTATAAGAGATCGAGTATTTTTATAGAAATATATCCCTAACTTCGATAAACTCGTTAAAATAATAATAATATTTATTCTAATACGTGGCTTAAGAAATAAAATTATTTAGATAGTAGATTATATCCTAATAAATATCTATATAAAGGGGAATTTAGACGGTTATATCTTTACTAAAATAACCGTAGAGATCTATATTATAGAGAATCTTAAAGCGAACCTTCTTATCGGTATTAATATTTTAATATTATATATATTCTTTATTAACTTTAATATTTAATCCGTTATAATCGATAGCTATTAGGTTATTAAAATTCCTATTAATTTAATCGCGAAGCCTTTTATTAAATTTAAACGAGTTATTAAAATAAACTAATCTATTACTATACTACTTTAATCTACGACGTTAGTATTAATTTCGTATTCGGGAAATCTATTAGATAAAGATTTCTTATTCGAGTTAAAACTAGTTATAAATTATCGGCTAAATTACGAAGAAAGAGTATATATTTATATCGTCGATATATTTTTATTCTTTATTTAAATCCGAAATTTCTCCTCTCGCCTAATTAAACTACCTCGACGTACTAGACTAGGTATACTAGTAAATTTCAACGGCGCGGAATATTATTAAATCTCGCTAGAAGTTATAAATTTAATTATTTATAAATAATAAAATACTTTAAACTTAATTAAATTAAAGATTTAATCTTCGTAGAAATCTCTAGCTCTATAGTCGCCGAAGTTTTCGCCTACTATAAATAATCTATTTTTCGAAAATACTCTCGTTAATAAAGTAATAGTCTACGGTCCTAAGACTACTACTAATTTTCTCGTTTATCTAGTCGAGGAATTCGCTAATATCTTTACGGATTTAAAGAATATTATCGATATATTAAAAAAGTAATAAATACTAATTAAACTAAAGTTAGGTATTGTATCGAAGGTTTCTAAAATCTACCCCCTCGGTATAAAAAATAAATAAATAATCGATAAAATATTCGATAAGATATAAATATAAAGTAAGTTTCGGTATACTAATTAACCTACTTAATTTAACTAGTTATATTTCGTTATTTAACGTAATACCCCTAACGGGAAAAAAGGCCGCGTTATTATAAATATTAAAGAATTGAATATTATTATAGAAAATAATAGTTACCCGCTACCGCTATAAGTAGATATTAAAATATTAATTACAAATTTTCGCTATATCTCTATAGTTAATACTATCGGGTAGTTTTTATAATTTATAGTCTAGTTATAAAACCGTTATAAATTAATTATTATTAATTATCGCGGATAAAAGGAATTTAATATTACTTTAATAAACTATAAAGGTTTACTATCGTATATATAATATTAAACGAATATAATACTTCGCCCGCTATACGCCTTCGTTAAAGTATTTATAGACGATATTATTATCTTTAACTATACTTTAATAAAGTACGTCGAGTATTTATAATAACTATTTCTATTACTACGAAATAAACGTATATCTTTATTATTTAGTAAATCTTACCTAGGCTATCTATTAATTATACTATTAAAATAAAGAGTTAATAACCTCGGAATATCTACTTTAGAAGATAAAATTAAGGTTATTACTATATTATACTTTCTTATTATATTACGGGATCTTAAGATCTTTTTTAAATTAATAGGATAACTACGTTTATTTATTCCTCGGTACGTGTAGTATATTTAGCCATTATAAGAATATAAGACCTTATTTATTTACGGAATATTATTAAAGTAGTAATTTTATTAGGATTAGTTACTACCGAATTAAACCTTATTAGAGATTTTAATATTATTATTATTAAAATAAACTTTACCGAAGCCTTCTATAATACCGAACCTTTAACTATTAAATTTAACTAGGAAGAGATATAAAGTAGTAGTATATTATATATACCTACGCCCCGTTAAAGATATTAATATATTATATATACCTATACCCCGCTAGCTTTATAATATTATTATTTATCGATACGAGGTTTTAACTTTAGTATCGCGGGGTTCTAACTCTTAATAATTTTATATTAAATTAATATTCCCCCGTTTTATTAGAATCTTTAGAGATTAGTTTTATTATTAAATTTAGAATTTAAAAACTACCTAGTAATAAACCCCGTAATTACTTTATATCTTTTATATTATTATTAAGCCGCTAGCTCTACGCTAGCGGCCTTAAATATTATAATTCTAATCTCTTAAATCTTTTTAAAAAAAGGGTTTATTATTATTATAATATCGGGTTTAACTTTAGGATATCTAAAAGAATTTAATAACGATAATATTAATTAAACCCTCTCCGACGACCCCCGCCGTAAAGACGGTAGTGAATTTAAAGGTATTATTACCCCCGAAGAGATTTTAAATATATAGTTTAAAGTTATTAAAAAAGAAAACCGTCGCCTTAAATAATAATAAAAGTTAAGGGTATTATAAATTTAAAATTTAAAATTATATAATCCTATTGTTTTTACGCCCGCTAGCGGAGCGTTAATAGAATTTATTATTTATAATAAAGATCTCTTAATTATTACGCCTACTAGTAGAATAATAATAAATTTAACTATATTTAATAGGGATATTTTTATTAGGGCGAAAATACTACGCTTTAATAAAATACGTTTTTATAAAAGTACGAGCGAAGGTAAATATTTATATTAATTCCGCGACGTAAATATTAAATTTTTAATTAATCTTAAATATTTCACTATTAATTATTTAAGGATCGTATATTATATAAACTCGTTAGAAGGTAACCCTTTAACGTAGTAGTATAAATACTACGATTTATATAATTTAACTAGTATTATATTTAGCTTTTTTAAGAAGTTTCTTTTTAATTCAATAATAAATCTAGTTAACCGTCGTCTCTTTATTTATAAAAAGTAAAAGGAAGTTAAATAATAATTTTATTAAAAAGTATTATTATTTAAGACTTATTTTAAAGAAATAGAGATTTAACTACCCCCGTTTTTAAAAGAGTATAAGGTAAATTTCTTTTTAATTAAATTTAAATTTAAATTTAAAAATAAGATCTTTAATACTAGTAGTGTATTTATTTAAAGAAAAGAAATTCTTACCTAAGTTATTATATAAGAAAAGAATCTAGAGTATATATAATTAATAAGTAGTTTTAATTTTAATTCGGGTTCCTAGTTAAAGAACTTTAATAAAGGAAAATTTATAATAAACCGAATTATTAAACTTAACACCGGCGGTAGTATTAAATAGGTATATTTAAAGGAGAAGGGTAATAAATATAAAATTAATATCGTTAATTCTTCGTATAATAAGATTATTTATTATTATTATAAAGTAGAAGGCTATATTAAGTTTAAATATCCCGATATAAATAAACTAGCCGTAAATATCGGCGCGGTATCGGTAAAAAATAATTTAATTTAATTTACGCCTCGGAAGAAGGGTAAAAAAAACGATTAATAAAGATATACTCTTTTATTCTTTTTAAGGGTTAGATTACCCTCTAAAATAAAATTAAATAATTTATTATTTTAATTAACTCTAAAGTATAAATTAATTTAATTTTATAACGATTCGTTATTAAAAATAATTTAGAACTTTATAACGCTATTTTATTACTAGCTAAAATAATTAGCGGGTAAAGTATATATTATTATAACGCGTATTAATTAGATTATTAAATACTCGATAATTAGGGTTAAGGGCGTAAATATAGTACTTTATTCTATACTATAAATCTTAAAGATTTAAACGTTATTCTAGATATATTTAAATTATATTAATTAAAAATATTAATTAATCTTAAAGCGGATTAATAGCGGTTTAAAATTAATTTTAATAATTTATAGATTAAAGAACCGGCTAAATTCACTAATAGTTTTAAAAATAAACCGAACATATTCGCGGTCGTGTATATTATAGTAGTATAAAGTAAATAAGAAGAACTTCCTAACCTAAAGATTCCTAAGGAATTTATAAAGTTTTATAATATTTTTTCTAACGAGAAAGCGAGTACCCTATTTATTTTTAAATAAAAGGATTACGTTATTAAAATAAAGATTAGTAAAGAACTACTTTATAAACCTCTTTATAATTTATTTTAAACTAAATTATCGGAGTTACGGCGTTATTTAGAATCCTTATTTTATAAGGGTTAAATCCGTTATTTAATATTTTTAATTAAAGTACCTATTCTTTTTATATTTAAAAAGAATAATAGGTTATATTTTTACGTAGATTACTAGGGCTTAAACGCGGTAATAATTAAAAATCGATATTTACTACCCTTAATTATTAAGATATTAAACCGTTTATACGGTTTTAAAATCTTTACGAAATTAGACTTTAAGGATATTTATTATAGGATCTAGATTAAGAAAAGCGATAACTAAAAAATTATTTTCCGAACTCGCTATAATTATTTCGAATATTTAGTTATACCTTTTAGGCTCGCTAATATACCGGCGATATTTTAAATTTATATTAACTATATATTTATAAATTTAATAAATATAATATACGTAATATATCTAAATAATATCCTAATTTATATTATTAATCCGGCGGAGTATTAACGGTATATTAAATAAATATTTAAACGATTATATTAATTCTAGTTATTTACTAACTTTAAGAAATACTAATTTAGTACCGAAATAGTCGAGTTTTTAAATTTTATTATATTTATCAATAAAATAACTATAAACCCGGAATATATTAAAATTATTAAGAAATAATCTTAACCGAAAATATATCGGGAGGTATAAATCTTTTTAGGTTTCGTTAACTTCTATAAGCGGTTTATTTATAGTTATTTTAGTATAATTATATTATTTATTAACCTATTTAAGGGTAGTAAAATAAATAAGAAAATAAATCCGTTAAAATAAATAGACGGCGCTACGGAAGCGTGTTAAATCTTATGAGATATATTTATAAACGCGCCTTTACTACGTTATTACGATTTAACTAAATAATTATATATAAAGACGGATACTTCTAACTTTAATTTTAACTTTATATTATTATAATAGAATAAAGATAGTTATTAATACTTTATAATATTCTAGTTACGGAAATTAAATTCTTTAGAATAAAACTATAAGACTTATAATTAAGAATTACTTATTATTATAGTAGTAATAAAATAATAGTAATAGTACCTAAAAAGTAACCCCTATTATATTAAAATCTAGATTAATTATAATAACCTAAAGAGTTTTATAAAGTAGAAGGAATTAAACTCTAGGTAGGTTTATTAAGTATTTAAATTAATTACTTATAACTTTAAAATCTTCTATCGGGCTAGAAAATTAAATTTTATTAATATATTATTACGACGCCTTAATTATAAAGGAGTATCGTTATTAAATATTAAATTATTATTAATACTTTAGAATAAACTTAATCTTTAGACTAGTAGTTAATTATTAAAAAGAGATAAAGAAGTAAAAGTAACTATAACCTCTACTTTTTAAATTATAAAGTTAAGAGTAGTAATTCTAAAATAGGATATTATAATAATATTTAAAATTACGTATAATAATCCTAAAAGGTTTATTAAAATATTAATTCGGGAATTATAAATCTATAATAATTAAGTAAATTCTTTTCGAATTAAAATAAATATATTAAAGGACCGCCGTTATATAAAGAATAAAGTATAGGTTATAAACTCCGAGGGATTATTAAAATATAACGGTTATTTTTATATATTAAAGAATAAAGCTTTAAGGAAAGAGTTTATAAAAAGATATTATAATAATTCTTTAATAGGTTATTTTAACGCTATAAAATTATATAAATTATTTACCCGAAAATTCTTCTAGGAGGGAAGCCTAAAATAAATTATAAACTATATTAAAACTTATAATATATATTAACGGACGAAGGCGCCGCGATATTATTTATATAACGAATTAAATTCGCTTCCTATTACTATTTAACTTTAGAAGGAGAATTTTATAGATTTTATAATTAATTTACCGCCTAGTAAATATAAAAATACTATTTATAACGTTATTTTTATCGTTATAAATCGATTTACTAAAATAGTTAAATATATATTTATAATTATTAAAATCGATACCGCTTAACTAGCGGAAATATTTTATTCTAAAATTATTTACCGCTATAGTATATTTAATAGTATTATTAACGATAAAGGCTCTATTTTTACGAGCGCCTTTTAGTCGGTTATATATTTTTATTCGAAAATTAAATAATATTTAAATACTATTTTTTACCCTTAAACGAATAAATAGATAAAGTATTAAAATTAGATATTAAAGTACTATTTACGTATATTTATTAATAATAAATAAACTAATTAAGCTAGATTACTATTTATAATAAAATTTTTAATAAATAATAATTAGAGTACCGTCGTCGGAATAATATTATTTTTTTATATATATAGTTATTATCCTAAAATTTATTAAGAGGTCGAGGACGACTCTAGGGAAGGAAGGGTATTAACTATAAATAATAAAATACGATAGTTATAAACTTTAAAAAATAAAGTTATAGAGTATTTATAAAGCGCTACCGAATACTAAATTAAATAATATAATAAAATATATAAACTATAAAGTTATAAGATTAACGATTTAATTATATTAATAATAAAGAATTTAAAGTAAAAGCGCCTAAATAAGAAATTATCCTATAAGTTTATAGGGCCCTTTAGGATTATTAATAAAATAAAAGTATAAATTTATCGTTTACTACTACTTTCTATATATAGAATTTATAATACCTTTTATATATCGTTATTTAAATTATATTATCTTCGCGATTATATTAATACGGCGGAATTTTTTATATAAGCCCTCGAATTTATTAATAATAATAAACTATAGGAGGTAGAAGAAGTAATCGATAAAGTTAAAAATAAAAAAGATATTTAGTATAAAGTTAAATAAACTAGTTAAGGCGAAGAATATAATTAATAATTATTAGACGAAGAATTTATTAATATTAATAAACTAACTAAAGTCTTTAAATAGGCGGGTAGTAAATATAAATATATAAATATAACTAAAAAGATTACCTAGTCGTATAAGATAATAAGGCGGAGTAAACGGAGCCGATATTAAAAATAAATATTACTACTTTTATATTAATATTTATATAACGGATATTCTCCTTTATATTTATAACCTTATTATATAGTTTTAAGGTATAATTAAATTTAATTTACTATTAAATTATTTATATACAATAGCGATAAGATATTGTATTTATAAAAATACTTTTATTTTAGGTATAGTCTATATAGACGCCTAGAATATATTATTAAATAATATATTTAAATAAATTTAACTAACGCCGATTTAAGAAAAAAAGAATTCGCTATCGCTATTATATTATATAAAAGATTTAGTTATTATCGAAATTATTAAAAGAAGACGTAGTCTCTTTAATATAATTCTTAAGGATATTATTTTCCTCGGGACTCTCTAGGTCCCGTTTATATTAACGGAAACTCTCGGTCTTTTTTTCGAGAACTTTATTTATCGCTTTTAATTCCTTAATATATTAATTCGCCGCTATTAATTAATTCTATAAATTAGCGATTATAGTAGGGGTTTACCTATTAATTATTATTATTTTACTATATACTTTATATTATTAAATAATTTCTTTATTTATTAAATTATATTTATATTCTTCTTTAGAAGTTTTATTACCGATACGGTTATATTAATATATAGACTTTTTTACCTTCCTTCGGAAAGATTTAAGAATTTATTATTATTAATATATACTACTTTAAAGTTTACGGTCATAATTTACCTTTATATAATAATCGATTCCGTAGCGATTAATATAATAGAGTATATAAAGAGAGGACGTACCTCGAATATAATTATTATTAAATTAATAGAAATAGACCTAGTAAAGGAGTTATAAAGTATAATAAATTACTATTATAATTAGTATTACGTAGTCGCGCTAATAGCGGACTAGTTATATTTACTAGTATATTTATAGCTAAAATAATTAATATAAATAAACTAATACTATCGGTAAATAGGAGTTATTTATAGAATTAGAAGAAAATTATATATAACGAGAATATTATCTATATATTAATTATAATACTAGAACGCTATTATAGAGCTAGAGTAATAATATATAAAAAAGACTAAAGAAGTTACGAAGAGAGAAAATAAATAAATAAGCGAGTTTATTTTAATAATAAACCGTCGCGCTAAATATCTTATCGTTATAATATATCGATATACGTCTCCGCTCCGCTACCTCGCTCTTATTAATAGATATAATCGTTATTATAGTAGTTATATTATTACTAATCTCCCGGTATAATATTAGGGCTATACCGCTTATATATAGTATTTTACTACTAGTATTTTTATAGTATAATAAGAGTATATAATAAGGGTAGCTACTATTATTCCGTTACTAGTATTATAGGTACTATAGGAATAATCTAATATACTATATTTACTACGAGTACTATAAGCGCTATAGGAATAATAGTATATACTATTTCGTTCCGTTATTATTATATATAATAGTACTATAGAGACGAAAGAAATATTACTTAATTAATTACTATTACTATATATTAATACTATAGAGATAACTTTATAAATATATTATTCATTTACTACTAGTATTATTATATAATAAGGGTAGTTTAGTAGTATTACTCTTCCGCTACTAGTACTATATAATAATATTATAGGAAATAGTTTCGTATCGCTTCGTAATTAATACTATATATTAACGTTATAGGACTAATAGTATAAACTAGAAGATTTTTTTCCTTTATTTCTCTTAAGGGGTTTAAAGGTTTTTTAATAAACTTCGTAATTTAACTAACTATTATTCCGTAACTAGTATTATAAATATTAAAGAATTAGGTATATAACCTTATATTTAAATTATTATATAATAACGCCGTTGTATTAAATAACTTTTTTCTCTTATTTTCCTTAAGGGGTTTAAAGATTTTTTAATAAATATTTTTTAATTAAAGTATTTAAATACCTAGCGACTAGAGCCTAAAAAAGAAAGTAATTATAAAATAGTAATATATTATATACGCCTACGCCCCGTTAAAGATATTAATATATTATATACGCCTACGCCCCGCTACCTCTATAATATTATTATTTATCGATATAGGGTTCTAGCCTTAGTATCGCGGGGTTCTAACTTTTAATAATTTTATATCGAGTTAATATTCCCCCGTTTTATTAAAATCTTTAGAGATTAGTTTTATTATTAAATCTAGGATTTAAAAACTATTTAATAATAAACCTCGTAACTATTTTACGTCTTTTATATTATTACTAAATTACTAGCTCTACGCTAGCGGCCTTAGGTATTATAAGAGAATATTAACGAAATTTCACTATTAATTAATACCTAAAGAATTAAATATTTTTATTAATTTATAAAATATATTCTAGTTGTTTACTTTCCTAGTTCACTATAATATTTTACGGAAACTATTCGTTAATTTTAATATATTTAAGAAATAAAGATTCGTTATTATAATTTATTATACCGAGAATAATACTAAGAAACTTATACGTACCGCGGTATAATTAATTATATTTCTTAATAGAAGCCTCGGTATAACGGAAAAGAATTACTAGCCTATTAAATTAAAAGTAATAAATATCGTATAAATAGTTCGTAAAGTATATTATATAATCGAGTTATTAGGAAAACTACCTATAGTTATTTATATTAATTACTCTATCGCGGTATTTATTTCGAGGTAAATAATTTTTAATATATTATCGACCGATAAGTTTAACCTTAAGTTAGTACGGGTTTTATAATATCTATTTAATTTCAACCTCGTTATTAAATATAAATCGGGGGCGTCCAATATTATATTAAATATATTATCTCGTTTATAAATAGATATACTAGCCGATATAAAGGCCGAGGTATTTAATAATCTCTATAAAAGTACTATAAAGTTTAATAAAGTAAAGTAGTAAACTATACTATTAAAGATCTTCGTTTATTACTATATATTAATTAAAATGAATAATGAATTCAAGTAACGTTTTAAATAAGTTTATATCGACGATTTATAATAGAATAAGGCCCTAGATCTATTAAAATAAAATGAAAATAATTTACTAGAAGGTTTCCGCTTTCGGGAACGATCTAATTTTATTTATTTTATAAATAAAGAGAACCGTGAATATTTATATATTCCTAAGACTTTATAATAAGAGATCTTTAAATTTACTTATAACGGAAATTTTTATAGAGGATTCTATCGAACCTACGATAGAATAATACCGTTTTTATTTATTCGGGGTTTATTAAAGTATCTTCGCGAATATATTAATTACTATCCTAACTATTAATTAAATTAAACGAGACGTTATCCGATTTATAACGAATTAAACCCTATCGCCGCCTTAATAATACTATTTTATATAGTAATTATCGACTTTATTATAACCCTACTAGAATATAGGGGGTTTAATACTTTTATAATTATTATATATAAATCGACTAAGCGCGTACTTCTTATCCTAGGAAAGGATATAAATAATACTAAAATATATATTAATACTTTTATAACGGCTTTAATTAGTTATAACTAGGGTATACCTAGCGCGATTATTAATAATCGGGACTTTAAGTTCATGAATTTATTTTAATATTATATATTTTATAAAATAAATATCGATTTATTTACTTCTATAATATAGTACCCCTAAATAGATAGTTAGTTTAAGTATATTAATTAGATTATAGAAATAATATTATATTTCTACCTTAATACCGATAACCCTAATATTAATTAAATCGCTATTCTACTATATTTATAAGGTTTATTTAATAATATTATTATTATAACTAGATTCGTACCTAATAATTTAATCTATAATTTCTATATTAGGGAAGGTATTGATTTACTATAATTAAATTTATTTAAAAAAGATCTAGTATACCTCTATAGCGTAAAATATAAGAAAATAAATAATATTATAATATTCGCGAATATTGTAATAAAAACTCGCTACGATAGTAAATATAAGGCTCTATATTTAAAAGAAGGCTCTCTAGTATATTTAAGATTTTACTATAGTTATTATATCCCTAATATATACTAAAAGTATTTTAATTAACGCGTAGGACTTTTTAATATAATTAAAAAAGTTAGTAAATTAACCTACCGTCTCGAGCTACCGCCTAATATAAGGATTTACTTTATCGTCTTTATTACTTAATTAAAACTAGTATTTAACCCGTTTAAAGATCTTTATTAATATACCGGAAGGTTACTACCTCCTATTATAGAGGATAAAATTAAAACTAAACCGTAAATAACTCCCTTATTCGAGGTCGAGTATTTATTAAATAAACGAATAATACGAAGTAATACTAAATACTTTATAAAATAAAAGAGTTATAATAACGAAACTAATACCTAGTATTTTTTATATATACTCGATAATAACCTAGAGTTCGTAGAGGAGTTTAATAAAAGGGTAATTACTACGTTTATTATAAACTACTTTAATCGAGGCCGTAGTAGGCCTAAGAGAGTATAGACTAATATATTATATTATAACGGAAGACTTCGATACTAAGCCGGTTTTAATAAAATAATCTATTAATTATTATAATACTAGATAGGATTTACCGAAGGCTTCGGAGGAACTCTTATTATTTTTATTTTAATAAAAATACTAATTTACTTCTATTACTAGTATTATACTTCTCACTATTAATATAATAATAGCGAGGGCGCTATCTTATTCGTTTTATATAAATATTATTACGATTTAGTTATATTAAGTAGCTCGGTTTCTTTAACGCCGAAACCTACTTTTTTAATTCGTCTTCGACGAAGACCTAGTTAATTAATTAATACTTCTACTATAATATAATTTTACTATAATATATATATATAACCTCGCTATTATTAAGAGTATTATAATTATTCGGATTAACCTTAATATTTCTTTTAGAGGTATAACCCTAATTTAATATACTACCGAGTTATTAAATTTAAAAAGGGTTAGTCTACAAGTTAATAAAAATAATATTAAAGAGTAGTATATTACTTTTATTAACTATTTTAAAGAAGTTATAAAAATAACCCTAACTTATTTAATAAATAAAAAATACTCTTTATATAATACTCGTACTCGACGAGAGCCTACCGGCTACGTTTAGGTTATTATTTAATATATTAAATCTACTAAAATTAATAATATCGAAAACTAGTTAATATTTATTTATTAAGGTATAATAACCGAGTTTCGTATCTTTATTAATCCGCCTAGTATTAATATTATAGTATTATTATTTATCTAGACCCTAGAATTAAAAAAGAATATTTAATTCGAAATAAATAAAAAGTCGTTAATTTTTTAGAGTTAAAGATCGTAAAGTTAATACTAGTAATTTTAATATAATAATAAAAGCCTTCGGTAAAGCCTATTACTTTACGGAAATAATAATTATTAAAGTTAATAGTATTTCGGTTATTAACTTTCGAATTCTTATTTTTAATCTATAATAGAAGGAGCTAGTTACTAGTTATAAAGACTCTTATAGACCTCGTAGAGCTAGATAAATTAATAAAAATTAATATTTAAATAATTTAACTAGAAGTGCCTTAAGCGAGTAATATATACTTTATTATATTAATTCTTTTTATAATAGAAGCTCGGCCTATTTTAAATTATTTAAAATAATTTATTAAACGAGATAACTGTTACTACGGCCGATTTAAAGGATAATAACGATTTTATTTTTGAAACTAGGATAAAACTTCCCTACTTTATCCTCTTCTTTAATACGATTATGGAATTATTATAAATATTATTAATACTAATTTATTTAAACCCACTAACCTTTAAACTATAATAAAATTAGTAAATTTATTAAGAATATTTTTATCGTCTTTTATACTATTTTATAGGATATAGCCCGATAATTACTCGATCGAATTTATATATTAAAGACGGAAATAGCTTTATATACTACGATATTTTTTTAACGGGGGAGATTATTAATAAACCTAAAAAAACTAGCCCCGAGAACTACTATAAGGGTTAATAATATTATAATATTAACTTAAACCTCGATACTCTTTTAGGGTTAAGAAAGAAAAACTAAATATAACGAATTATTTATTTTTATAAAGCCTCCGATAAATATCCGCCTATAAATTATTAATATAAACGATTTCTTTAATTTATAAATTATTAACGGGCTAGATATATAGGCCTCTATAATTTATACTTACCTCGAATTTAAAATTAAAACCTAGATATAATTAATAAGACTATCGGGTTATAGGGGTACTTTTAAGAATTAAGATTTACTAGAAATTTAACTACTAGAGAATTATTTAATTAAGAATATAAGACTCGATATAGAGTTTAAAATAAAGTATATCCGGATAAAATAAAACGAATCGGTATAGGATTTTATTAATCGTTTCGAAACTATTATTATAAATCTTTTATAAAATAATTTAATTATTTACTACGCCTTTTATCGGAAATTAATAATAGAAATACTAAATCGTATTTATTAATCCCGAAATAAGTTACTAGATATTTTTATAAGATTTAAGAAAATAATCTAATAAATTAAAAATTATATTAAAATCGGTAAACGAACTCTTAAAGATCGAGAAGAAACTAATTATAACTACTAGAAGAAAATCCGGTTTACGAACGATTTAATACCTAGCCGGTTTTCTTTATATAACCGCGGAAATAACCCTTTTAAGTCATTACCCCCTAATAATAATAAGTAATCGGATATTTACGGGGACTACTAGAAGAAGCGCCGAGAAACTAGTATTTATATATATTATAATAAAAAAGATTATTAGGTAGAGAAATATATTCTTAATTCTATCGATTATTTATATATAAAAAACGTACACTTATAATATCTAAGGCGACGTTACGGGCTATAAAAGTCTTAAAGAATAATTTATTAATTTAGGATCTTTATTTACTACCTTCGAGGTAATTTAGGCGTAACTTTAAATATTAATTTATTAAATTATAATAGAGTTTTAAAAAGGAGTTTTTATACTTTATATCCTAAAATATCTTTATTTCTAATAATATTAAAGATTATATCTCGACCGATATTTAGATTTAGAAAGAATATTTAGATATTATTTAATATACTAAATTAACTTTCTAAACCTTAATTAATTATAGTATTATTGTAAACTTTATCGACGAAGATTTTATCCAAGGCCTTAATATTATACTATTTAATATAAGGGCTACTAGGGTAGTCGATATTAATAACTATACTATTAACTTAATATCCTCTCGCGTATTATATTAAATTAAGTTAGGTGTAGATAATTAATAATTTTATTATATATTTTAAATTATCTCTATAAAAGGCTAATATATAATTCTCGGTTTTTTATAGTTACGAGAAGTTAACCTCTTTATCGACTAGTTAATAGGATCCGTCTAGGTACTAGAGAATATTAGGGTCTTAGAATAATTTAATTTTAACGAAGAAATTTAAAACGGAATAATATATATTTATTATATTAATTCCGAAATATCGGGCCCTAAAATACTTCCGGTTATATATTTAAAATATATAGATATATTTTACGAGTAGGCCGGGACTAAATTACCTTTTAACTAGAGAAACCTAAATTATATAATTAAAATTTAATTAAATATAATATCTTTATTCGGCCCCCTTTATAATCTTTCTAAAATAGAATTAACTATATTAAAGAATTATATCGAATAAAACTTAAAATTAGGTTTTATTAGATATTTAAAGTTCTCTATAGACTCCCCGATTTTATTTATTAGAAAGAAGAATAAAAGTCTACGTCTCTATATAAATTATAAAGATTTTAATATTATTATTATCCGTAATAAATACCTAATACCTTTAATCTCGGAAATTCTCGATCGTTTATATTAAGTAAAAGTATATACGAAAATCGACCTAAAAGGGGCGTATAATTTAATTAGAGTAAAAAAGAGAGATAAATAAAAAATAACTTTCTAGACTAAATATAATTTATTTAAATATTACGTAATACCTTTTAGGCTCGCTAACGCCCCGTTTATATTTTAATTATATATCGATAAAACCTTATATTATTTAATAGACGTAACCGTTATCGTTTATTTAAATAATATTCTAATTTACTCCGATAACTCTATTAATTACGAACGATATATAAAGGAAGTTCTCGAAGTTTTAAAGGAGTATAGTTTATTCGCTAAATTAAAGAAATATAAATTCGGTATCGACACTATTAAATTCCTAAGATATATTATTAATTTATATAATATTATTATAAATTTAAAGAGGGTTTTAACGATTTCGGATTAATTAATACCTAGAATAATTAAATAAGTCTAATCGTTCCTAGGATTTTATAATTTCTATTATCGTTTTATTAAATTATATAGTAAAATCGTACGGGAGTTTACGGAATTTATAAAGTCTATAGTTCTCTTTATATAGACGAATTTAATAGAACTAGTATTTCGAGAATTAAAGGCCGCCTTTATTAAAGTATTATTATTAGTTTATTATAACCTATCGATTTTATTATAGATTAAGATTAACACTAGTAATTACGCGCTATCCGGGGTATATTTATAGAAATAAAAAGATATTTATATATATCCGGTCGCCTTCTATAACCGAAAACTAAGTCCTACGGAGATAAATTATAATATATTTAATTAAGAGTTATTAATTATAGTAGTCTCCTTTAAGGTCTAGTGGAAATACCTTAAAGAAACTTAATATAAAATTACGATTATTATAAATTATTATAACTTAAAATCCTTCTTTATAATTAAAACTCTTAGTCGTAGATAAATTTATTAGGCGGAATTCCTTTCCGCGTTCGACTTTAAAATCTAGTACCGCCTAGGTAAATAGAATCCAGCGGACGTACTTTTAAAAAGATCGGATTATAACGAGTTTAATATATTTTATATAATAGTTCTTTTTTTTAAACTAGTTTTAATTAAAGTAGCCGAAGGCCGCGAGGTAACTTAATAAATTATAACGGATATAAACGAGCTCGAAGACGTAAATAAAACGCCTAAACTTTTATAAATAATCCTAGAATAAATCTTAAGAAGTCTAGAAAAAGATATAATAACTATTAAAACTAATAACCTAGATTTTAAATAAATAAATAACTTATTATATTTTTAAAGAAATCGGTTTTATATACCGGCGGATAGAAATTTAAAGCTTTATATCCTTCGAAATTTCTACGACTCTCTAACGATAGGATATTTAGGTCGGGAACGTACTTTATCGATTATATAACGTTAATTTTACTAGTCGCGGATAAATTAGGATATTAAGAAATATATAAAGATTTATAATACCTATTAAAAGTCGAAGCGCCCGAAGTATTTATTATATAAAGAATTAATAGTTATCCCGTTACTCGATAAATCTTAAATAGTTATTATATTCGATTTTATTACCGACCTACCTAAGAGTAAAGATTTAATCGATAATATTATTAATAATTATATTATAGTAGTTATATATTGTTTTAATAAAATATACTACTATATTCTTTACCGGAAGTTTATAACGTCTAAATAATTCGCGTTATTATTTATTAAAGAAATCTTCCGATTATATAGTATACTAAAGTCCATCGTTAGCGACTATAATATATTATTTATTTTCTACTTTTAGTAAATATTAACCTAAATCTTAAGTAGTAACTATAAACTCTCTACTATATATTATTAATAAATAGACGATTTAATAAAACGCCTTAATCAAGTCCTAAAATAATACCTTAGGGTTTATATTAATTATTAATAAAATGATTCAATATAGTTTATTACTCTAGCGGAATATACTTATAATAATAATATATATAATACTACGTAATATAGCTCTTTCTATATCTACGGCGGAAGGGATAATAAATCTTTTTAATTATCTAATACGTCCTTAAAAATTAATAATAATATTAATACCGACGAGATAATTAAAGAACTCGAATAACTTTATAAAACCCTAAAGACCCGATTTACGGAGGTATAAAATTAATAAATAAAATATTATAGTAAAGGATAAAAATATTTAACTTTATATAAAGGGAGCCTAGTTTAGTTTCTTATAAATAATATTAAAATATAAAGGCCCTATAAGAAATTAGATTATAAAAGGATAGATTTTTTTAAAATAATTAAGGAAATTAGCCTAAACTCGTACCTCCTATATTTATTATATTAGATAAAGATATACCCTATTTTCTACGTATTACTTTTAGAGTTATATTATAAGAATCGGATAAAGAGACGCGTCGCTCTACTTCTATTTATAATAAATAAAATTATAAATAACGGGGATAATAAATAATATATCGTCGACGGGGTCCTAGATTCTAAATATATCTAATATAATCTTTATTATCTTATTTCCTAAAAGGGTTATTTATTTAAGGATAATTAATAGGAGCCCGCCGAGTACCTAAAGAATTTAATAAATCTTATTCGAGAATTTTATATAGAATATCCTTTTAAATTAAGACCCTAATAAATATAAAGCCAATTATTAAGTCGAGGGCGGGGTTATAACTATATATATTATTTATAGAGAAGAGCGTCATTATAGGCGTAGAGTTAGAAGATATTATTATATCTATAGATTATAAATATAGAGCTAATTACTAATTAAATATAAAGGCGTAATTATAGGCGTAGAGTTAGTATATATTATTATATAACTAGTTAGCTCGTATAAGAGTATATTATAAAAGAATATAACGTTAGTTACGAAAGTTACTATTAACCGTAGAGGTTTATTAAATAAAATTTATTATTAAATCCTAGTTATAGATATTAGATTATTATAGAGGCTAGGTTACTATAAAGGCTAGTATAGGATCTATTTATTATAATAAATAAATTATTACCGTAGAGGCTAGCGTTAAATAAAGTTAACTCCTACTTCCCCGATTATTCGCTAGAAAAGTTATCGAGGGAAATTCAGGGATTTAATTATATTATACTAGAATTATTTATTTATTTTTATCTACCCCTTCTAGTCCTTTCTTTACCTTTAATAATATTTACGAATTTTATAAATACTCGTAAAGACTTAACGATTAAATAATATTTAATCTTCTCTTTTTTACTAAATATGAATTATTTTATTATATTTAATATATTAACTATAACGACCTCTTTCGTAAAAGGGCGAACCCGCTCTTAACGTATATCGCTTAAATAAGTTATTAATATTAATAAATATATTATCTAGAGTCTAGATAATAATAACGGGGGAGAAAATAACGATTTAAGAGATTACCTCTTTTATAATCCTATTATAACTTATATCGCTAAAATTCTAGTAATTATTACGTTAAATTAAATAATTATTAATAAGGTCCTTTATATTCTTCCGAAGCGAGTTAAATTATTAGACTAGGCGATTAAAATAGTTATAATAATAAGGATTTTAATAAATAGAATTAAAATATAATAACCTCTCGACTTTAATTTAATAGAATATATTATTATATAGTTAATCCGTAATTATATAAACCACGCCTATATTTAGGATAATATAGTTATATAGTTCGGGAAGACGGATAAAATTATATATATTTTATACAGGGAGGAAGGTTATATATAAAGTAATTTAATTACTATTATCTACCGCCTAATATTTAAAGGGGGTAAATTAACGGCTTAAATAACCTCTATTTTATCCTCGTCGCTGGCCTAGCCTATACCGCGCGTATTTATAAAGGACCCTCGCGATAGAATTCGCCGTTAATCTAAATCTATAAAGGACTCTAAAATAACGGAATCTTATATCGTAATAACTTGAATAAGTACTTAAATTAATAAAATACAAAGAATATTCGACCGTCGACTCTTATTAATATTTATAGATACTAGGATTATAAAAAGTCGTCGGCCCTCCCTATTATTATTTATAGGACGGGATATACCTCGCTTATTACTATTACTAAATTAATAACGATAGAACGTTATCGACCTCAGCGACTATTAAGATAATAAAGATAATTATAAAAATCTACGTAATATAACTAAGGAGCTTATTATTAATTATATTAATATTACGATAACGGGAGAACGATTAAATATAATAATATTATTATAGTCTAACGGCCTAGTAAAGATTTATAATATATTTAAAATATTAATACCCCTCGCGCGTACTATAGGGACGGGAGATAAAATAGTTTTTAATATAGTTAAATCGACTTTTACGAAGGACTCCGTTACGATAATAAAAGTTTAATTCGCGGATATCCGTAAGTCCTATAATAATACTAAATTAATACGTAACGAGGTCCGATTAGAGCTCGCGGGTACGGCTAGTAGAACTAGATTATTTAAATAATATAAATAGTAATTACCGTATAAAATCTTACCGGTTTTAAAGTAATAGGCGAATTATTAAAAAAAGGACCCCGTAGAATAAATTACTATAAATAAAGGTACCGATATTATTATATTTAATAACGAGGATTTTAATCTCTAAATTAAATATAAATAGAATATACTTTTTACGAATACGCGCCTTATAGAGGCTATAAGACTTTAAAGGGGGGGATTATAAATAAAAGGAGTTAGTTACTAATTATAAAGACCTTTATAAACCTCGTAGAGCCAGATAAATTAATAAGAATTAATATTTGAATAATTTAACTAGAAGTACTCTAAGCGAGTAATATATACCCTATTATATAACCCTTTTATAATAAATAGTAGTAGTAACTCTTTAACCGCTAGTAGTCGTAATCTTTCTTTACTTAAATAAATTAATTTATTAATAATATTAATTAATAGTATAGAAATTAATAAAACCCTCGCTATATACCTTAGTAAATTATTTTACTACCTCCGCGATAGTAGTTATAAATTACCGGTGTATTAAATATATTAAATTCGATATTATTATTTATTATACTACTTTAATAACTTTAAGGTAGTTAAGAGTTTCGAAATTATTATTAAAATAAATCTCCTTAATAACTAAATAGTTATTATAATAAAATTATAATATATTAAATTTTAATTAAAGACGATAATTTAAAGTATTAATAAATCGACGATATTAATAGTTAGAATAAACCTTATTAAAGTAAAATATATTAATATAATTTATATTATACTAGTAAATATTTTATTAAATAAAACTACGGAGTTAATCCTTACTTCGATAATAATTTATAATACGATAAATAATTCGGTAGTTTCGTCGAGATCGAAATTTATTATTATAATTATAAAACGTCTTTTCTATTAAGAACTAAACTCTATAAATATTTATAGGAAAACTATTTATTAAAGTCTTTTAATAAAACTATAGATCCTAGTAAAATTACGAAGTCTTTTATTAATAAACTCGATAGGTCTTTCCTTAATATAATTATAAAATTTTCTACTAGTAGATTTAATAAACCTATAAGCCTTAATATACCCTTCGAAGTTAATACTATAATTATTAAAATTATAGAATCTAATTATTTAAACCCCTTTATATTTAGTTTAGGCTTCGTATTCCGAGGCTAGAACTATATTTATATACCCGTTAAATTTACTCTTATTATTAAAGAAAAGAGGGAAAACGAAGGTTATATTAATACCGGATATAAAGTTATATTAATTAAGAAGCCCTAGATCTTATCTAAACTCCCTAATATTTAAATTAAGAAAATAACTTTACTACTCTATATTAAAGGTATTAACTCGGTTATATATAAAATAGATAAATATATTATTATCTCTATCTACGTCCTAGGCGTTAAAAATAATAGTATTAAAATACTATATTATATTAGAAGAGAAATTCACCTAGTTAATAATTTAAAAATAAAGATATTTATCGGTAATAATATTATCGGGCTAGAAAAAATAATTATCGATATTTATAAAAATACTATATTCATTAGGAGTTATAAAGTTACTATATTTATTATAATTTATTAACGAGGTTAAAAATATATATATTATTTAATCTATACTCGTAAAACTTTTATTATTTTACTATATATTAAAGTTATAATTTTAGTTTATACCCTAGTAGGTTTATTAAACCGGGATTTTATCTTCGAGTTTATTATTTAGATTAATTTAACTCTTTACGCCTATCTTATTAACTCTAAAGTCGGGTACGTTTTTATTAAAAATAAAACCGATATTATTATTTATATCCCGCGAAGGCTTCGCCTAGGTATACTTTATAAAATTAATTATAAAAATATTTATTTCGCCGATTTATTAGAGTAGCCGGCTTTAATACTAGACTAGGCTTCGTAGAAACCTTCTATAAAATATTAACCTACTAGTTAAGGAGGTTATAAAATACTTTATTTAATAAAGATTTCTATAATTTAAAAATCGACGAGTTAAATTAAGAAAATAACTACTTTTACTACGACGGTAACTTTTAGTTTATTAATACTCGTCGATAATATTATTCCTAGTATAAACTTCCACGCCTCCGTAAATATAAACTTTATTAATTTAATAAACTCTAGCGTAGCCTCTAAAATCAAACTTTATAATAATATTATAGTTTTCGGTAACCCTAATAAAATAAGGGTCCTATTAAATCTTATCGATAAATTTCTTATATTATAAATTAATAAGGAATTTATTAAAGTCCCTAAAAAAAAGTAAATAAAAATCTCGTTGAATAATAATTAGTAAATTAAGCTCTTTAATAATAACTATATTAAAATTTATTTACTCGGTATTAAACTTAGATAAAGTTATCGTTAATAAGACTTTCAACGAATTATATAAATAAAGTTATTTAGAGTATACGACCTAGCCTACGTTTTTTAATTATCTAGTTTTCGTAGTATAAAAGACTCTACTAGACGGTACGCGTAAAAGTAAAATAATAGTAGATATATATAACCTTAATAACTTTATCGTCCCTAATATCTATCCTATACTATTATAATTTAATATTATTATTAAACTACTAGGTTATACGTATCTTTTAGTATTTAATATATATTTATTTTTCTATTAATAACTAGTATACCCCGCCTTTAAATATATATTTACTATCGTAATATATCGTAGTCAAGAGACGTTTAACGTACCTATTATAAATTATATAAACTTAATAATATATATATAATATTAAATCGATAGAATTTTATACTCCTTAAAGGCTTTCGTTTAGGCCTATATTAATAATATTATTATTAACTCGAAATTCTTTCCCGAGTATTTTAACGACGTACGCGCTCTATTCCGTTTTCTAGTTAATTATAATATTATTATTATATTTAAAAAAACCTTCCTAAGTTACCCCGATATTAATTTACTAAAATATAAAATAAACTCGCTCGGTATAATTACGGTTAAGGATAAATTAAAAATTATTAATATCTTTAATTACCCTAATATCCTTAGGGACCTCGAGTATTATTTTAATTTTATAAGCTACCTCCGTAACTCGGTTCATTACTATATTTAATTAATAAAATTATTATAAAATTTGAAAATAAGTTTATTTAAAGAAGCTCCGATTAAAGGTAATTTATATAAAACCTATTTATCTCGATATCGACTACTATTATTTATAACCCGAGAGGAAGTAGACTTCCGAAGCCTTTAGTAAATATTATTAATAACGTCGATTCTAGTTTATTTTAACTTTAATAGGGTATTATAAATTAATTTTAATACTTTTTAAGAATAGGGCTTTGGCGTATAAATCTTTTATATTAAAAAGAATATTTAACTCGAGCCTAGTAAATAATTATTACGAATTATTATTAAGTTAATTATATTTTTATCTAGAGTATTAACTTCTATAGAAAAGAACTACTAGCCTATAAAGTTCAAAATAGTAGGATTTATATAAATAATTAAGAAAGTTAGATACCTAATAGAGTCGTCGAAATATACCGTCGTTATTTAAACTAATTATTCCGCTATATTTAATATTATAAAATAATTATCGATTATAATAACTACGTCTATAAAAATAAACGTTCGATTAATTAGGGCTTTTTAGTTTCTCCGCTAATTCCGTTTAAATATAAAGTACAAACCCGGTAAAGAGTATATTATACTAGATATTTTATTAAGGTTTATTAACTCGAATTTATTAATTTTATTAAATAATTATTTAGAGTTAGATATATTTTATAACTATATATCCTAAAGGCTCGTTAATAATCGTAAATTATACGTGTATATAACTAACTTTATAGAAATGAATAATGATTTTCATTTATATTTAATAGAAGGTTACGCGAAAGACCTATACTAGATAAAAATTATTAAATTAATTAATACTAATATTAAAATACGACCTAAATAAATAGATTTAATAGTTTTTATTCTAGTTATACTACCCGAGTTCTCTACTATAGAAGTAGAGTCTAACCCTAGCGCGGTTATTATATTTTTTTATCCGTAATACCTCTAGTTTATTTTATTACGTTAATAAATTTACTAGTTTAAAGTATCTTTATATTCTTTAATCTTTTATAAAGAAAGTATTAAATATAATATACGACGCTAGTTACCTAGGTTTTAATAAATATTTCGAAATTATATTTAAATCCTAGTATATTTATATATTTATAAAATAATTTTATAATTATATTAAGTATTACCCTAACTACCTAGTATTATAAACTCGTCGATACTATTTATATAGTATTATATAATTAATTAAAAGCCTATTTATCCCGTTTTATATATTTACGCTCGACTAGATTTTAGTTATACTAGTAACTATAGAAGGCTTCGACTATACTATAATTATTATATATAAATTTATTAAATATATTATATATATCCTAGGTAAATCTATCTAGAATACTAGTAATTAAATTATTATACTATTAGACCGCCTTAATATCGGCGACTAGAGTATATTTAAAATATTATTATTAAATAGAGACCCTAAATTCCTTAGCGATTTATAGAAAACTATATTTAAATATTTTAAAATCGGTTTACTATACTCTACGACTTATTATCTTTAAATAGACGGGAGTAGTAAATATATTAACTAAACTACTAAAATAGCGCTACGGTTTTATATATATATACTCTACGATTTAATACTCTAGCCTACGGTATTATCTCTAATCTAGAGTTTATTAAATAATTCACTCTCTACGATAATATTAAAAACGCTAAATAAGGTCTTTTACGGTTTTATTTTAAATAGACCTCTTAATTTATTAAATTTAGGTATACTATTATTATAATAAACCCGTATTTATATAAAAGTAATTAATATTATTAACTTTATATAAATAAGCTAAAAATACTACTACGACTATAATTATTAATTTATATATTTTAAGAAGAGCGAAAAGATCCTATTATATTTTTATAAAAATTACTTTATCCTTTAAATTATTATAACTATAAAAGTTTATAAATTTAATTAATAATATATCGGACCTTTTAAAGTTCTAGAGTATGTAGGTAGGTAAATTTATTATTTAAAAATACTAGGCTATTAAAGAGTCTATTTAATTTTCTTAATAATATAACTAGAATTTTAACCTAGTATACCGGACTCTTTTAATCGTCCTTTACCGGAGTAACCCGATTTAATTTATATCGATAACGATACCGATAAATATAAATCCTAAATTATAAAGCGCCTCTTTAATAAAAGGGTTCACCGCCGAGGTAAAAGAGTATTAATAGAATATTTAATATAATAATAAAGTTACGGCTCTAAGTTTAATTAATAATATAATATTAAATACCTTAATAACGCCTAGGACCTTATTAACGAATACGAGGAGAAGATATTAATAATAAGGCCCGATTTAATATCGTCGATTATACCTCGTAGAAATCTTTAATAAGTATTTATAATATTAATATTTATAGTATTAACTCTTATTATATAAATATTTACTACGCTAGTATATCCTTCTAGAAAAGAGTAGTTAGATATATTTACTATAATCGTTTTAAGGCGTGATTAGAAGTAAGTAACTTTTAATATTTAATTCTATCTTTATTATAAATATTAGCGAGGACGCTATAATTTTCTTTTATTTATAATATATTATTATAATTTACTATTAGATTCCTATTATTTAATATACTAGACTATATATAACTAGGGTAAATACTATAAATATATAGGCCTAGTATTTAAAAATAATAACTCTTTTACTATATACTAAATACTATATTATTATATTATATTTCGTTAGTATAGAGACTTATTATTAATATTACCGCGAGTCTTTTACCTCAAAGTCGAAACTTTACTAGTATATATATACTAGCTATATAGTAAAGCTAGTAAAACCTAGAGGCTCTATTAAGATAATAGAGTTAAAAAATTTAATAAAACTAGTAATATTAATAGAATCTAATCTTTATAATATTTATTCAACTTCGTTATTTAAATCGATAACCTCGGTTTAAATAATTATTAAGGTATCGTTATTCTTATTTAAAATACTACTATTAATTATTAAATCTTAAATACTAGTTATTAATATAGGTTCTAGTTACGCCTTCCGAAACTTTAACTACGCCGAAACTTAAGTTATACTAGACTTTATTAATAATACTACCGGTATATATTTAGATATTAGTTATAAAGTTAGTTTAGTTAATAGAGTTTGAATTAAATTAGAGTAACTAGATTTAAAAGTCTTAAAAATGATTTTACCTCTTCGAGTCCGCGGAGTTAATATATCTAAATATAAAATAAACGAGTATATTATACTATTAATATATTTCCCCGGTATAAATAATAATAGAAAGAAGGTATTAATATATATTAAACGAGAAGTCTACCTAGTCGATAGCCTCCGAGTTAAGATATTTATTAATAATAATATTATCTTACTTAAAGGTATTATTATTAATATTATTAAAAAGTCTATATATATTAATAGCTATAACGTTACTATCGGAATTAATTTATATTAACGAGGTAAATATATCCGCCGATATATCTATATTAAATATACTATAGTTATTCTAGTATATAGCGAGGTTATAGTATTAATCTCGGTTATAATAATTAAACTCAACCTCCCTAAGGACCGCGACTTCCTATTTAAATTTATTACGTAAATTAATCTTTCACTATTCGTTTACCTCGTCGATTACGAGATAATAATTATATTTACTAGGAATAAATTAAACTAGCCCGTCGAAATTCTACGTAAACTACGCCTTAGTTTAGTATTTAAAATTAATTATAAAAATTATTTTTAAATTAGCGAGGTTAACCTCGTTAAAGTACCCTCTAAAAATTAGTTTAAGAAGTTTACTATTACCGTAATTATAACTATTACTTTCGTAGTAACTATAATAATACTAAACGGAGGTATAGGATTAATATTATTAATTATTTATATACCTAGTATATCCTTAATTACTAGTATTTCTACTAGTATAGAAACTAAACTCGTTAATAGTATTATAGTATATAGAAGTTAACTAATTACTAAAGTATTTATTATTTTAATAAATAAATTCTCTAGTTTATAGGCGGATTAAGGCTTCGTTAATATTTTTAAAAATAACTAGATAAAGTTATTACTCCGCGATAATTAATAAAACCGCGTTAATAGTAAAACTAAAGTCTATCTATTTAGTCTTCGGGATAAGGATATTATCGATAAAATATTTAATAAATTATACTAGTAAAGGCGCCTAGAATAGATTATTTAATTAATATTATTTAATTACTCGGTTTTTATAATATAAAAGATACTACCTAGTAACGAACGGAAGGGCCGCGCCGTAGTTAATATATATAAATTTAACGAGTTTATTCTTTTTAATACTTACCTAGTTCCCCTCTAAATTGATATTATAGTATATTTACTAGGTTATACGTATATATTTATACTAGATATAATATTATTCTTTTATTGATAGCGCGTATACCTAGTTTATTATTATATATTAATAGTAATAATATACCGAGGTTAAAAGACTTTTAATATATTAATTATAAATTATATAAACCTTATAGTTTATATATAATATTAGATTAATAGAATTTTGAGATCTATTAAAACTAGCGCGTATATTTATATCGACGATATCGTTTATAGCTCGAAATTTTACTAAAATACCTCGACGACCTTCGTAAATTATTTATCTTATTTATAGAAATAAGTATATTTATTAATTTTAATAAAATATTCCTAGGCTACCCCGATATTTTATTTCTCGGTTAAAAAGTCGATTTATTTAGTTTTATTACGTCCGAGGAGAAGTTATATATAATCGCTAGTTTATAATATTTAAAGACCCTCGGCGAGCTAGAGTACTACCTAGGTTTAATAGAGTATTTACGGAATTATATTTATTTCTATATATAATTTACTAGACTACTATAAAACTTAAAAATATATTTATTAAAAAAAATACTAATTAAAGATAACCCCTATAAAGTTTATTCGTCTCGTATAAAATTTACTAAAGTAATTTCGGGAGAGTTAGAGTCATTCCTAGTACTCTAATCTATATTATTAATATTGTCGATTTTAGTTTATTTCGATCCCGAAGAAGTAATATAAATTAATCTCGATACTTTAAAGGAATTTGGCTTCGGCGCGGTAGTTTTCTATATTAAAAAAATTATTATAGTTACTGAAATTACTATAATTCCTAGTATTATAGTTTCTAGAGGTAAATAGTTAGCTTGTATCGTAGTCTAGTCGATTATATTTTTATTACGGCTTCTAATTACTATTAAAATAAACTATTAATTTATAGAGTTTAAAATCGTAGGCTTCGTCTAGGTAATTAAGAAAATCAAATATTTAATAGAATTTTTAAAATATATAGTAGTTATCTAGATAGATTATTTAGTAATATTTAATATTATAAAATAAAAGTCTATTATCTCGACGACGTTTACTATACGAATAAATATTAGATTAATTAAAGTTTTATAATTCCTTCGATAATTCTAACTAGACGTCCGCTATAAACCTAGTAAAGAGTATATTATATTTAATACTTTATCGAGATTTACTAGCTTAAATAATAATTAATTTATTAATATAAATTACTCCGAGCTAGACGTATTATATATTAGAGTCTTCGTTTAGATATCGAAGTAATTTTATAATTATATCGTCGTAGAGTATAAATAAAAAGATTATTAATATAGAATTATTTAGTTAATTAATAATAATAATAAACTAGGCGAGGATATTATATCTTTATTTTTTATTCGCGGTAATTATTTATTATTTATTAATATAGATCTTTATTTATAACCCCGGCCTATTTATATTATTAATACTACGGAAGGAAATCTACCCTATAAACCCTATAAATAAAACTCTAAATTAATTTACTATCTTAATAAACTTACTAGGTATTATTAATTATATATCCTAATTAACTTAGTTAAAGATATTTTAATTATTATATATATTATCTAGGCTTCCAACGCTACTACGAAATTATTATATCGTTATAGTATATTTATAGCTTTACTCGGTAGTTAAGGAAGTATATTCGATACTATCCTAAATACTTAATATTATAAATATAATAATACTAGTTTTATAAATCTCTATAATTTATCTAAATACTTTTTATCCTTTTCTATATATTTATTATACTATATTAAGACTAGTTTTATAATAACTACTAAATATAGTATATAGATCCTATATAGGGAGTATACGGCGTAGTTATACTATTTATATTATAGTATTATATTATAGTTTCTGGTACTTTAGAGTTCTTTTTAGAAATAAAAGACTCGGAGCCCTCGCTCTAACTCTTTAAAAATTAATTCTATTATTTAAACTTAAAGATTATTTTCTTATTAAGGCTTTATATTTATTTTTATATTATTATAAATATTTTAGGTACTATAATTTAATAGTTTTAATCTCTTTTAATCTTTTTAAATAATAATCCGTTAGAAATATAAAAAACCTCTTTAAAAATAATTATCCCGAAGGCGAGACGTATAAAACTAATATTTTAGACGAAAATATAAAAGATTTATTAAAGAATATAAATTTAACGGTAGATTAATAATTTATAAAATTAAAATATAAATAAAAAGCCCTCGAAAAAGAGGCCTCTATTATTATAATTTAAAAAAATATCGAAAATCTATAACGTATTATTATAGGTAAAGGAGAGAAGGAAATCGAAAATAATTATTAAAAATTTAATATAAAAGACGAAAGCGGCCCGACGGTAGGTCGTAGTTAAATCGATTTTAATATAAATTAAAGTAATTTATAATTATCGAAACTATAAGATTTTTATATAAAGAATCCGTGAAATTATCGAGAATAAATTTATAATATAGAGACTATATTCCGCTTAATACTCGTAAACTTTCGAATAAATAAAAAGAAGATTTTATATATAATACCCTATTTAAAAGGGTAAATTAAGAAATTATAAAATAAATATAACGAACTCTACCTAATAAATATATTAATATAAAAGTTCTTTACGGACTATTTATTTAACGTAATCGAGGACTTTTTAAACCGAGTTATAATATAAATTTTAAGTATTAATATATACGCTAGAGGAGTAATTAATTAATATAAAATTTCGATACTTATTTTAATACCCTCGAAACCGAATTACCTTCTTATAATAAAGAGTAATAAATAATTTATTTAATAACCCGCTTAAGACCCGATATTTTAAAAAAAGTTAACCGAGCCTAAAGTATTCCTATTAAGCGAACCGAATTTATATCGTTTATAATATATTATAAACGTAATCTTAATCGGGACTTTAAGATATAAAATAATAATTAAAATAATTAATTAAGACCTCGGAAGAGGTATAAAAAAGGGTTAAAGAGCGGAGATAATAAAAATAAATCTAATATAAAAAGATAAAATTCTAATAATAATAATTATAAAAATATAAATAAAATATATATAACTCGCGCGAGCGATAAGAATCTTAAAGATATTAAATACTTTAATTATTATAAATTCGGCCACTACTTTAATAAATATCCGGAGAAGAAAATAAAGATTATTAATTATATCGGCGATTATACCGCCGAGTTAGAAAATAATAAACCCTTAGGGAAGTCTTTATCCCGAGGGAATAAAAAAAAAAAAAAACCCGACCGAGTATAAATATTAATAGCGAAGTTATTACGAACCTAATTAATATCGATATAAAAATTATTCGTATTAAAATGGATAAAGATCTAGGAGCGGAGATAAATATTATTAATAAAATATTTATATAATAGTATAACCTAGAGTATCTTAAAAGCGAGCCGCTACCGATTTTTAAATAAATAAGCGGGTAATTTATTTATTATTATAATACTTATAATATTATCTACCGGTTAATTAATTTATAAGAATAAACTAAAGAGTATAATAATATTTTTTATTTTATTAATAAAAAAGGCTCGCCTATTATTATAAATATACTAGTTATAAAAAAGAAAAAGATTTAAATTAATTATAATATATATACCTAGTAGTTCGGTATCGCGCTAGATACGTATATATTAAAATTACTTAAGAATTTTACGAAATTATTAAAGACGTAGTTAGTTATATATATATTAATTTATATTAAAGTTAGTCCCTTTAATTAAAATCCTATTAATAAAAACGAGGCTAGGAAAGGCGATACTATCGTTAATATAATATTTTTTAATAATTCCGTTATTATACCGCTTACGTTTCCTAACGAATTTATAGATTTTAATAATATCTTTTTAAATAAAGAAATAGGTCGATTACCGTTATATAAAAATAGTAATTATATAGTTAATATAAAGGATAACCCGTTATACGGGCCTTTTTATTAATTTATCGAATTTAGAATTAATAGAGTTAAGGAGATACTTAAATAACGTTTTAATAAAGGGTTAAATTAAATACTCTATAAACCCCGTTAGGGCTCCTATCCTTTTTATTCTAAAAAAGAATAATAGATTACGACTATATATCGACTACCGAGGTCTTAATAAGATTATTATTAAGAATCGCTACCCGCTACTTTTAATTAATAAGACGCTAGATCGCTTAAATAATATTATATAATTTACGAAACTTAATTTAAAAGATATTTATTATCGAATAAAAATTAAAGAAGACGATAAATAGAAAATGATATTTCGTATATAGTATAATCTTTTTAAATATATAATAATATTTTTTAGTTTAACGAATATACTTATTACTTTTTAAATTTATATTAATTAATCGTTAACGGGCTTAATAAATATATTTTATATTATTTATTTAAATAATATCCTAATTTATTTAAATTTAAAAGAGGAGTATATTAACTATATACGATAAATACTCGAATATCTATAAAAATATTTTTTATTCGCGAGTCTTAAGAAATACGAGTTCTTTACTCGGTTAATTAAATTTCTAGAGTTTATTATAAATACCGAAGATATATCGATAAACGAATATAAAATTAATATAATTTAGTCCTAACTAAAACTAAAGTCCTTTTATAATATATAAGTATTTTTAGGCTTTATTAATTTTTATTATTAATTTATTTATCGTTATTCGTAGATAGTAGGCCCGTTAACGGGTTTATTAAAAAATAGTTAAGATAATAAAAAATTTAGTCTATTTAAATAACCTAAAGAGGAAGAGTAAATATTTTACCTACTTCGCGATTTATTCTAATATATACCTATTCTAGTATACTTTAATCTAGAATTAAAAATTCGGATTAAAATAAATACTTGTAATTTTACTATAACTACGATTTTAATATAATTATAAAATAATAACGAATAATATCCCGTTATTTTCTAGTCCCGTAAAATATAAGGTTTAGAAATTCGATATAAGATTTATAATAAAGAGCTCCTCGTAATTATTATAATATTTAAATAATAATAATATTACCTCGAGGGTAGTTTATATAAAGTAAAAATCTTAATTAATTATAATAACCTAAAGGGTTTTATAAATATTAAGTAATTAAGTAATTACTAGGCGTGCTAGGTAATAAAACTCTTATCTTTTAATTTTTTAATTTTATATTATTCTAGGAAAAATAACCTAGCCGATAACTCTTTATATTATTTTAATTATAAAGACTAGAATAACTTTTTAAATAATATATTACTTATATTATAATAAAAGTTATTGAATTTAGAAGGTACTAGTTAGGGCCCTATTTTCACTATAATATAAAATATATTCGTAAATATAAAAGATCTAAAGGTAGATAATATTTCGTTAATATTAAATAATATATCCGTAGGTATTACGTAAAACTTAATATATATAAAACTTACGTTACTAGGGTCTTTAAGATTTATTATAAAAAAGATATATTTTTTAATAATATATCTATTTAGGCCTAAAGAATTAATATTTAAATAAAAAATTCTAAAGAGTCTAAATGAGATATTTATTTAAATCGATTACGATATAATAGAGGAATTATTTAACCCTATCGCTAGAACTATAAACTATAAACTACTTATTCTATATATTATTATTAAATTAATAATATTTTACGAAACGATTTATAATATTAAAAGTTTATTAATAGTTAAAATAATTCGTGTTTTATAAAAGAATAATTCCTTTTTATAAATAAGAATCGCCGAAATTATATAGGCGGATTACTAGCGTTCCGTCGGAGTATAAACTTTAAATTCCATATTAATTCTTAAATATAATAATAAGATTTATATATTTAAAGAAGGATTAGTCCGCGAAGAGCTATTAGAACAATATTATAATAATATATTAACGGGGTATATTAACGTTAAAAAGATAATAAAATTATTTACTAGAAAATATTTCTAGAGTACTCTTAAGGCCGACGTATAAGAATATATCGATATATACGATATATACTAGTGGGTTAAAGTATATCGATACCGCTTTTATAACGAGATTAGTTCTCTATTATATCCTATAGAGCCGTAGAAGGAAATTATAATAAATTTTATTACTAACTTACCTTTAAATAAATAATACGGGTGTATTTATAATATAGTTCTTATAATTATAAATAAGTATATAAAGATATTATAATATATTTTAATTATTAAAATAATCGACTTTACGGGGTTAATAGAGTTAATATTCGAAGAAATTATCCTAAAGTTTAAAATTCCTAATAAGATTATTTTTAATAAAGGTTCTATCTTTATAAATATATTTTAATTAAAGGTATATTATTTAATAAAAATTAAAAGGCGCCTAAATACCGTATTTTATCTATAGACGAATAATTAAATAAAACGCTAGAATTAAACTTTAAAATACTATTTAAAAACCTTCTATTTAAGCGAGTAAAATAACTAGGTAGTACTTTTACCTATAATAGAATAAATATATTATAATACGTAGTATATAATAATAAAATAAATATTATTTATAATTATATATAGTTATAATCTATCTCTTAAACCGCGTCTTAAGGGCGAGATATATAGGGGAGAAATACCGTCGATATAAAAAAAATTAAAAAATTAAATACTTTAAGAGAGTACCTAATAAAAGCGTAGACTATCGCGGTCGAGGCGTAGAAATATAATTATAGTAGAAGATATAAACCGAAATTATTTAATATAAATAACCTTATATTATTATTAATTAAAAACTTAATATAAAAATAATTAAATAAAAAACTCTTTTATAAAGTAATTAGACTATTTAAGATTTTGGATATTATCGAAATATAAATATACCGCCTAGGATTATTAACTAGCTATCGTATTTATAATATTTTCTATATATCGCTTTTAGAGTTATATTATTAACGGTAAAATAATATTTCGATTCTCAATATACCTCTACCGGAATTAATAGATAATATAAATAAATAAAAAATAAAAGAGGTATTAAAAAAGAAGAAAATAAAGAGCGAGGTACTTTATTTTATAAAATAGCTAGGAGAACTAAAAACCTTTAATAAATAAATTAATATAAATACTTTAGATAACGCGCTAGAATTATAAAAAATATTCGAAGAGAATATAAAGATAGAAAAGGTATAAAAAGTAAAGAGTAGGAAAAGAAAATATTATTAATTATTAACTACTATTAGTTACTCTTTACTAATAGATTTTAAATAAAATATATCTTTATAACTAACGGGGCGCTCGCGGGTAGACTTATATTTAAGGCGGCTAGTTTTTCTAATATTAAGACTCGATTATTTATAAATAAAGACGCGGGCGGATAATCGAGTTAGAAAATAAAAATAAAAAATAAAATTAAAATTAAGATTATTAATCTTATCTTTAACTTCTTCCTTAAAAGCCTCGCGAGAAGATATTAATTTATTTAAAATATAACGACTCGTACCCTTTATACCGTTATATTAAGAGCGAGGCTTTATAATATTTTTAAATTAAAAGAGTTTTACGATTAAATATTATAACTTTTTATATACTATTAAAGAATAAAATAAGATCGATAATATCGAGATCGTTAAAAATAAATATATTAAATTAATCGGTAACGGGATTAAAGCTAGGAGAAGAGTTATATTCGGAGGTATTTTATATATATCGTATATAAATCTTATCCTCCGCTTCGTAGTCGGCTTTATCTTCGTCTATTAATTTAAATAAATTATTAAATTAATATTATATAGTTATATCCCGGGTAATAATCTCTTTCTAAAAAAAACTATTAATATATAAATTATATCTAAATTATATTAATTTACTAGAGTATAAAAGGTATTATTTATACCCTCGATATTTATAATAAATCGAGATATTAATTATAGTATATTTTTCCCTCTTTTAATATTACTACTTTTAGGTTTAATCTCCCGAAGGAAAACTATAATATCTTTCGTATATCTAACGATATATTAACGAAGATATTTATTAGGGCCTCGACGTTCTAAACGGTTAAAAAGAGAATTTATAAAAATTTAAAATTTAAAAGGAATCTAGATATATTAATATAATTTAGTTTCGGAATACTAGCGATATATAAAATTATATAAATATTTATTCTTTACGTAATAAACGTACTTTATATATAGTATTTTATTATATAAAATATAATTATTTAGGCCTATCTTTTTAGAGTAACGGAGGTATAAAAATACGAATAAAAACGGGATAAAAGTAAAGCGGGCGGCTATCGTATAAAGAGTAATAATCGGAGATATATTAAATATTTAGATATTATTATTAATATCGTATACTATAAAGATTAAATTAATATATTAAATATTAAAGTTATCTAGCTATATACGCGTCGTTAATAAAATAAAGTATAAAACTAATAATTTAAAAATAAAACAAATATTATAATAATATTAATTATCTTAAAAATATAAATAAATACTTTATTTAAAGATAAAATAAATTATTTATTTACTTTAATAATTATAAGATTAAAGAAAGAATTTAAAAAAAGAAAAGAAAGATTTATTTAAATTATAATATATTAACTTTGGCCTTACCTACGGAATATATATATAATATTTATAACCTCGAGAAAAAGTTTAAAAATACGGCCGAGATTATTATAAATTAATAAAAGTCTAAATATAATATAATTATTAATAGTAATATATAGGAGTTTATATATATAAAAGATAATAAGATATTATAAAAAAAAAAGTTTAAAGATTGGCGAAGACTTTATACCTACGCTAAAACCGTTACCCGTATATATTTACTTCTATAACTAAAGTTCTTCCTAAATAATAGAATAAAATAATTTACTCTACCGCCGATATCGTTAAAACCCTATTAATAATAAAGGTTTATAGTTTTCGATAACGATTATAATATTCTTTCCCTTACTTTTCCCTTTAGGTTTTAAGGTTTTTATCGAATATTTAATACGATTTATAATTATATAACTACGCCGACTACGAACCTTACGCGACGTATTATTAATTTTAAAATATAATTTATTTCCCTCTCTTTTTCCTCCTAGGTTTAGAGATTTTTTATTAATATATTACTACTATTAAAATAAGAGATTAATAAAATTAGATAAAAGGCGTAGGCGTTACGCGTATACTCTATTAGATTTAAATTCTTCTATATTATACTCTTTCGTTAAAATATTAAAGTATTAAATTAATATTTATTAATTTCGAGGGCGAACCCTCTAGAAAGGGAGGTAATTATTATATTATATTAAAACTAACTTTATAGTAGCTACTAAATATAATATATAAATTCTATATAAAGAGTATACAGCGTAGTTACGCTATTTATATTATAATATTATATTATAGTTTCCGGTACTCTAGAGCTCTTTTTAGAAATAAAAGACTCGAAGCCCTCGCTCTAACTCTTTAGAGATTAATTCTATTATTTAAATTTAAAGATTATTTTCCTATTAAGATTTTATATTTACTTTTATATTATTATAAATACCCTAGGTACTATAGCTTAATAATATTAATTATCGATTTTATTTTAACTCTACTACTATCGAAGTAGAGTTATAATAATATTATATCGGTTATTTATAAATTTACTAAGCGAGTTATTTTTATATTAAAGAAAAGTACTTTTTCCGTTATAGAATAAACTAAAATATTATTATACCGTCTCGATACCGCCGACTAGGGTCTACTAAAGGTATTTATTTCCGATAGAGATTATAAATTTTTATTAGAGCTTTAGTCGGCGCTATTTAAATAACTCGGTATTAATTTATTATATTTAACTATTTATTATCTCTAGATTAATAATAGTAGTAAGTATACTAACTAAATTATTAAAGTAGTACTACGCTTTTATATCTATAACCTCGATAAACTTTTAATATAACCCGAGGTACTCGGACGTCTTTAAATTATATTAAATAACTCTAGTATCTTTATAACTAATAAAGTAATTTATAATTTTACGTTTAATAAACCTTTAGATCTATTATAGTAATTAATATCGTCGATTAATTACTTTATTACTCGTATCTCTACTAGGGACGCTATCGCCTTCGCGTAAATATTTAATAAATTTTATTATAATCGATATTACTAGCCGATATTCTTAAGGATTAAGGACTATATATTATTATAATTATATAAAGACTATAATATTTCTTTTATAATTAGTATTATTAAGAAATGTATCTAGTAGTACGTCGGCCTTTTTAAAATAATTAATAGGGTCGGTCGCCTCGCCTATTATCTAAAATTATTAAAGTACTAGTATATTTATCCCGTCTTTATAATAATATAATTAGAGTTTTATTTATTATTAAATAATAATTCTTTTTAACGCCCCAAATTTATAAAATTACTAGTAGTATTTATAGATAACGATAACGAGTTCTTTAAATCTTTCGTAATTAAAAAGTTATTAAATAAACGAGTTATATATAAGAGTCGTAGCCTAGTAATAAAGTATTTACTACGATAATAAGGTTATAGCCTAGAATAGAATAAATAAAGGAATATTAAATAACTCGATAATATTATAGAATTAATTAGGGAGTATAAAGAGGAGCTAGAGTATATCTAGATAGAATAATCTATTAACCGAGAATAACCTAGTAGTTCTTACTAGACTTAGAGCTTTACTACGGTAGAATACCCGTATATAATTTACTAATTATAGTATATAAGCCTTTACTACGATAAGGACGTTTATTTTCTTCTATATTCGAGGGGATATTATTACGATACTTAGTATTATCCTTATTATACCTTAGTAGACTAGTTATTTATAGTTAATACGAGTATCTTAGGTATATAGGCCTCGTATAGAATAAATCAAACTTTTACTACTTTATGAATATACTAGTCCTTATTATAATACTAGTACGTCGGGGTAGTTTAATTAAATAAAAAGAGAAATTTCGGACCTAGATAAAGAATAAAGATATATCGACGATATAAGTATATACTCCTCCTTTATAATTTAGCCGATAATTTATAATTAACTCTAACTCGAATAGGAAATCTTTATCTAGTAGATTTCCCGAGTATAAAATTAATACCGACGCTATAGACTAAACTAGTATAATAATGAACTAGTTTATTTTAATAACTCGTTTAAATTTAATAAAAGACTTCGCGATTAAGTTAATAGGAATCCTAATAATTATTAATTATAGTAGATTAAGTATTAAGGTTAATAGAGAATATATATAATATTAAAATATTAATACCGATAAGGAGATTCGCTTTAAGATTCTCTATAATATGAATCTTTATAGTTATTTTAGTAAAGGTATCGCCGTTTAAATTCCTCTTTATATAGATATTTATTAAAATATAATTTATTATCTAGGTAATTTTATTTCTTAAATTATATATTAAAATAAACGTTACTATTATCTTAACGAGTTTATCGAAGTTATAGATATATTTCCGTAAAAATATTTAATCTTCTATAATAATAGGATAACCTAGGTTTAAATAAATATTTAACTCTATTTTATCTACTTCGCTAAAGCGGATTTTCATAATAATATATTAGAAATTTTAGAAGGTATAGCCCGGTATAATAGACTTCTATACTCTATTAAACTCGATAATAAATATAGATATAATTTAGTAAACTTATAGAGTAAAGGAGTTAGAGTCTATATTATAGAAATTTCTTTTATTTATTAAAACTATCTTCCTCTTTACTAAAAGATTAGGCGCGGAAGGTTTTTATTTCGCGGAAGATTTTTATTAATAATCTTATCGTAGATAGGAAAATAGTATATTATAAAATAAAAACGCCCCTTTATAATCTTTATATATATAGTTAAATTACTATAATACTGAAATAAAGTTAATATCCGTAATAATTATTAAATTATATAGATTTTCGGTTTTATAATAACCGTAGTTATAGTCTAAATCCTACGACTATTCTTTTTAATAGTTATAAATATCCGCTTCGTTATAGAAGGAATTAATATTATTATAAATATTAATATTATTATTACGGTAGTCGCTATCAAAAGAGATTTCCAAGTATTTATAATTATAGTTTAGGTTATTTATTATACTAGTTTAATATACTCTTTACTCTTTAAGTTATTATAGTTTATTAATTTTAATAAACTAATAAAAGATATTACTATAAAATATATTAAAGTTATTAATATTAATTTTAAATAGAGGTCGCGAACCGAATTTATTTAATTATATATTCTAATTCGGCCCCGTAGTAATTTAACGTTAAAGTAATAAGGCCGGAAATTAAGGCCAGTTATTTTAATAATTTAAATTAATACTTCTATAAGGCGGATTTACGTACTAGTTTTTATATTATTAACGTGGGTCTCTATAACGAGGAGGTTAGAGTTAATACTAATTTTAATAAATATAACGTTTTTTCCGATATAGAGTCGAAGTCTATTATTGGCCTTAATTCTAGTATATAGAATTTATTAACCGAAATTATATACCCTTTTAGTAATTATATTAATTTTAATTTCTATTAAATTAAATTTACCTAGATAAATTCGAGTTATTAAACCGAAGATATATTACTTTCGTTTATTATTAATACTTTCTTTTATCTAGTAATATAAGGAATTAATTAAAAGTAGTATTAATATTAAATACTTCGATATTAAATTAAAACTCGATATTTAAATTATTTTATATAATATTAAACTAGTTATAAATATCGTTTATTTTTATTATATAAATAACTCGAACGATTACTATAGTATATTCTCGTAGTTTACGATAATATATTATATTAGCGATAGTATATCGTTCTTTAATAAATTATATTATATTAATAATTTTAACTAGTTCAAATTATTTTAATAGAAATAAATTCCATTTATCTAGATTCTAATTATATATTATAAGTTTATTCTTATTATTTATAGATTATAAAGTATATTATTCTAGAGCTTCGCCTCTTAAATAGAGTTAAAAATTATTCCGTATTAGTTTAATACTTTTAACGCGAGCGATATCTTTTATTCTATTACTAAAGGCGAGTATATTATAGAAGTAGATAGTTTTTCTAGTATATTCTATAGTAGGGCCGGTATCGCACGATTTATTATCGTAGAAAGAATCGAAGAAGCCGATATCTCTAGGATTATATTATATTATAGTAGGACTATTATTATTATCGTTATTTATTTTATTATAATTTAAATCCCCTTAGGGTTTTAAATTACCCTATAGACTTTAAAAATTAAATTATAAACGATTTTCGCGGAGGTAGTATATAATAGTATTAATAATTAGTATTTTAATATTAATAGTAGTTATATTAATTTCGGGCTATTTATTAAATTAATAGTTATTTTATTTATTACTTTTATTAATATCTTCGGTATTTTAGAAGATAGTATAAAAGGATTAAAATTACTTATTATAATTTACTTCGCCCGTACTAAATAACTCTATTATAGAACTAGAATACTACTACTAGTATAGTTCGGGTATTATTTATTTAAATTCTTTAATAACTTTCTATAGTAGACTTTTATTAATAGTTTATTTTTATAATTAATATTACGGTACGCTAAATTTTATATTTAATTAGAACTAATATACTCTTAATACTAGTTATATACTAGTTTATAACTTTATAGATTCTAAAGAATTAATTTATTACTAATAAATTAAATTATAACTATTTTATTTATAGTTTAAGCCTTAACTATATAATATTATTCTTTAATAATATAGTAGTAACGGTAGAATAACTTTATTCTCTAGTCGTTTCCGCTTATATACTAGTATTTTAAATTAGGAGATTATATTATAGACTCTAAATTATCGCCTCTACCTACTTTAATATTAAATTATTTATATACTAGTACCCTAAATTAAAAGAGCCTAATAGGCTCTAAATTATTATTTTTAAATTCTATTTATTTAGTAATATTTACCCCTAAGTCTTTTATTAGGTATTTATTATATATACTACTATAACCCCCCGTAAAAACAAAATTATTAAAAAGACTATAATTAATAAAAATACCTTAGGCCCTAGTAGTAATTGTTAATTCTTAACCGAAGACGAGAGTCCTAAATACTCCTAGTAAGGCGGAGAAACTAGTCGAGAAATTATATATTCTAATATTAATATAAGCGGAAATCGTTAATTTATTATTTAGAAAATATTACCTCTTCCCGGGTTCTCTACCCTATAAATATATACTCTCATGAGTTTATTCTCTAAAATACTCGACTAGAAGTTTAATAAGAAACTTAATAAATACCTAGACTTTTAATAGAATATCCGTATCGAGCCTCCCGAACTAGAGTTATTTATTTAGTTAGTATTTTCTACTCTATATAAACGACTCTTAAAAGCCGAAGAAGTTAGTTATTTTAACCTAGACTATTAGAAAGAGTAAGGATTTATACCGGGGCCAATTACTAATATTAAGAAATATATTATTTATACCGATATCTACGTATTTATTAATCGGTTTAAGAATCTAGTTTATATATAAAATAATAGTATTAAAAACGTTATTATACTTTACCTACGAGGTTCTACTTTTATATAATATATTATAGAGTTTTCTAAGTTTAAAAAGACCCTTTTACGCGACGCCGAGCTAGATAAATAATATATAATACTAATTACTAGGTTTAAAATATAGACTTTAGTTACTCTAGCTTAATTTACCTCCCGTATCTATAATTTAAATAATATTAAATATATACCGCCTCGAGTTTGGATCTAGTCTATACTCTATTTAACTAGAGTAATTAAATTCAATTCTATATTCAACTAAATTACTTTTATATAGAATTAACTAGTAGTTAATTTTAGGCGCGATATACCGGTATTTTAATTAATAACTTTACTCGGTTTATTTTTAAAATAAATTAATACTAAGACCCCTATTTAGTAAGAGTTAGTTATACGACTTTCGTAGTAACGACTCTACTAGTAGTAGCCTAGCCCGAATAGGAATAACTTTAAAAGTAAATATTATAAAGAGAATAATTTTAAAAACTAAAACTAGAACAATAAGTAATTCCCGATTAATATATTTATTTAAAATAATAAATATTATATATACTTAATAGATATTATCCTAGAAGAGTATAGTATTTATAAAGAAAAAAACAACTAAGAGTATTATACCGAAAACGACTAGCGCCGCGTTAAAATAATTTTAATCGTAAAGATATTATTATTCGACTTAGTTCGGGTTAACTAGAATAGTATTAAAATTTTATTCTATAGAATCTTATTACTTAATATATTTATTTTCTTTTAATATATATATTTACTCCCCTAATTAGTTAGCTTTATAAAATATACCGATATAATTATATTATTCTATAGTATTACTATCGCCGTTAGTAAGAATATTAAACTTTTTCGTTTTCGGTAGGTATATTATCACGGTATATTAAATTTTATATTTAATTAGGACTAGCGTACCTTTAGTATTAACTATATACTAGTTTATAACTTTATAAACTCTAAAGAATTAACTTATTATCAATAAACTAAATTATAACTATTCTATTTATAGTCTAAATCTTAATTATATAGTATTATTCTTTAATAATTAGGTTTATTTAAATAGTTCTCGTAAACTAGCTTTTTAACCTTTAATAAATAGAGGTAGATAGATAAATAAAAGTCGAAAAGTATTTTTAATAAATTAAACTACTACCTCTCTTATAATAAATTCGATAAAGTAGGCGAATAAATATCTCGATTTAACGAAGTCTCGTATATACTACGTTTATACTATAAGGTCTTTAGTAGGTAGTATAATAATAATTAATTTAAAATTTCATTTCTTTTTTAAGAAAAAATAAAATAAATTTAAGGAATTTATTTAAATAGTAAAACGATAGATTTAATTTCTCTTTAAAAACGAATATAGTATTTATATAATACTACGATAACTACCGCTAGTTTTCTACGGAAGAATTTAAGGTACTAGTAGATATTAAGTTTAGAAATTTAGAAATTTAGAAATACTAAAGTAAAAGTTTCTTCTAAAGTTTAGCGGGGAAACTCGTATATTTAAATTTAAATTTAATAGAATTACGAGTATACTTCTCTATTTCGGGAAAGATATTCCTCGGACTTAAAAATAAATATATATATTAACGAATTTTAATAGATTTCGAGGAAAAGAATATTTTAAAATAGGAGAAATTAAAGTACTAAATCGATAGAAATATAATATATAAACTATATTTCTTAATAATATAGCCGGAGGCGTAGTTATTTAATATAGAGTATTTATAGAAGATTTCTATAAATAATACTCTAGTACTTCGGAAGCGAAGTATTTACTTTAATAAAATATAAATAATTTCGTAATAGAGGTAAATTATTATACCTTTATAAAATAAGATTTAACGGAAAATTTTTATAAGAAGGTTATAATTAAGGCTACTTTTATAATAAAATACTAGTAGAGACTTTTATAACGAAAGATTAATATAAAAAAGTAATTTAGAGGACGAGTAGATTATTAATACTATAAAGATAGTATTAATATATTTCTATTCGTTCGAATAGTGAATTAAAATACGAGTTAGTATAATTAAACTATTACTATTATTATTATAATAAAGTTATATTATAATAGAAGTATTAATTAATTAACTAGGTCTTCGTCGAAGACGAATTAAAAAGATAAATTTCGGTGTTAAAGAAACCGAGCCCTAGTAACCGAGCTACCTAGTATAACTAAACCGTAATAATATTTATCGACGATTTATATTTATTTTAATAAATAAGGTATAACGAACTTTAATAATAATTATAATAATTATATAATTATTATATCGATAAACCGGGAGTTTATACGAGAAGAGTCGAGATATTAAATATATATTTTACTAATTAAGAGCGGAAAATAAATAAAAATAAAAAATAAAATAAAAATAATTTTTTTAATAAAAGATTTAAAATAGTAAATTCGGATTTAAGATCCTAAATCTCTAATTCTCTATTAACGTCGAGTAATTTACTAAAATTATATAATATATTATAACTATACTAGCGTAATTTGAATTTTAAATTCGATTAATTTACGAAAATTCTATATACGCCGAATATAACTTTAAACTAGAGTAGTATTATAAATTATATAATTAATTAACTATTAATATTTTATTATTTAAACTAGTTTATTTTTATTTAGATTATTTAAAACTATTCGAAGTATTAAATACGTATTTAGTAATTTTAGACGAAAGTAGGTATTAAAAAACACGGGCTCAACGAATCTACTTTTTCTATCTTTTTTAATAAAATATTAACTCCTCGCTTTACCGATACAATTTACCTCTATTCTAATAATAATAAATTATTTTTTAATTTTTAGAATTTTGGATACCCTACTAAATCCAAAATCCGAGAATTATAATTTAAATTATTATATTATAACCGCTTATTATAAAGCTATTAAAATTCTAAGAATTACTATATATTTATAACTCTAGTATATTCCAAGTTTTTAAATAATTAAAATCGATAGTAATTAAGAGTTTATTAACTTCGCGTTAATTTTCTAAAAAAGTTTAATATAAGTCGGTGAATCCGAAGTTTCCACCGACTTATATTAAATTTTCGTAGAAAATTAACGAAACTCTATATACCCTAGTAATTATAGATCCTAATTATTTAAGAATTTATAATATAGTAGAGATATAGTTAAATAGTAGTTCCTGAGATTTCTCTAGTTTTATAAGAAGTAGTTATAATATAGTAATCTAAATTATAATTTTCGGATTTTGGATTTAATAGGGTATCCAAAATTCTAAAAATTAAAAAATAATTTATTATTATTAGAATAGAGATAAGACCTCGCGACGACCGAAAAATTATAGAGCTAATAATTAGAAACTCGAAAAACGTGTTTTAATTAAAGTAAATTTATAAATAATACTAGATTCTATCCTTAGACGTATTAATACTCGTTTTATTATTAAATATTAATTAAACCGAAGGAGCTTAATATAATACTATATTTAAAAAATTAAAATAATAATCTTTATTTATTTTAATCCTTTAGATATAGTATTATATTAAACCTCTTTAAGTTAATTAATACTTAGTTATAAAACGAGTATTACTACGTCTAAATATAGAATCTATACTTTTACTAGATTTTCCTTATTTCGATTTTCTAACTTCTTAAATTTTCGAATATCGAGGTTTATAAATCTACGAATATTTAATATTTCTCCTCTATTCTTTCGCTCGGGGCGAGATAATATATAAATCTTATACCGAGTAAATAAAAAATTAGGAAAAATAAATTCTTTTATAATAAATTATACGAAAAGGAAAAATATAAAAGAAATTATATTTTTTAAAATTAATATAAGTCGAGAGATAATAAAGAACTATTATAAAAGATTTTAATTTTATTTTTAAAAAATCTAATAATTTATCGATATATCTCACGACGAGAATTAAAAAATAAATTAATTTAGTTTATTAATTATTTTTAAATATATCGTTATAAATAAAGGTTATTTGATAAAAATATAGGATTCTACACTTAGACCTGCCGCCGTTTAGTTATAAAGTTAGTATTTCTAACCCGAAGGGGCTTAGTGAACGGGCGCTAACCCGAAGGGGCTTAGCGATGGCAGGTCTAAGGGACTGAGGCAAGGTCTTCACTTAGAAGAAACTTTTGCTTAGTAAGCCCGCGTCGCAAGCTTGGCGGTGTAAAGTGTCGAGAGCTTCACTGGAACTCCGGGTAGATAGCCCCGGATCTAGTATACCTTAACTTTGGACTGGGGACTGTTGAGCTATCAGGATACACTGAATTTGTCTGTTTCTGTAGAGTAGCCCCTACCTCAGGGGTTAGTAGGCATCGGGACACAAAGCAATGACAGTAGCCAGTAGACTCCCTGTAAGAAATGATAACGAAGTAAAGTGTTAACGTAGGTAAATGAGTTGCCTGGTGGACAGATGGTATAGTGATGCTTAAGTTGGTTGTCGCTCTTTCTCCGCTTTGGGAGAAAAGGGCTACACTCAGTCCGGACCACCTCTCTCGACTTTTTCATCCACTGTCGCTCACACCTTCCTCCTCCACTACACTCTCTTCCAAAATAACCAGTCCATCCTTCCTTGATAATCGTCAATCCCTATCAACTGTCCTTGTCATCGGAAAACTACTATTGCGCTGCGTACGCAGTCTACAGCCATACCTGTCTTTTGTGGGGAGAAGCGATCGTCACCGTACAGCAAACCAGCCTGCACAGCTATCCCAGCATCAACCGTCCTTTGCCTCCACTTCTGCATACTCTCCTTCCTTGGACTCGAGGTTCTTCAGATTCTACTGTTCGAACACAGCAGACCCCGGAGTGTGCCTGGCAAGCCCAGTTGATTCGTCATCCAAGACGCACACTGTTAGCCCGGCGCAAACTACAATAATTGGCAGGTTGAACTTGTCGACTATATACTCGAAGACCCAAGACCTTTTCTCCAAGTTCCTTGAAGCAAGACATGGATCAGCAACAGAACCTCGGGGTGCCCGGCCCTACGGGCAGGAGACTACACATCGCTCATAGGCGTAGTCCCTCGGAGATGACTCCATTGCTCAGTACGCATATGCATATATTCATGTCCTGAGAGCTCTGCTGACACTTATCCTCATCAGTGGAACAACTTGCTTTACAGCAACAGATCGAGCATCTCCAGCAACAGCAACAGCAGATAGCTGGGATGCATCAACAATATGTGAATATGGGAATGATCCCCCAACAACAACAATTACCTACTGTCAACTACCCTGGACAGCAAGTTCTTCAACCCCAGGTGACCATGGCAGGTATGTCACCCCATGCAAATGCATTCCAATTTCCGCAGCAGCAACAGTCAGGGCATTTGGGTGTTCCAATGAATGCTCCTACACAACCCGCGTCACACCGCCGCAACCAATCCGCTCTACCAAATATGGGCATGGGTCCGCCTCCAGCGCCTTCTTCTGGTGCGTCTGGCTCAGGTTTCGGCGACTTCAATCAGCAAACTGCTGGCCACCAAGGCGGTGGATCCCAGCGTGGGGGACGAGGTAGTGGGCCTTCCAGTGGCCCAGGCCATCAACGTCGTCACTCTCTGGCGTTACCGGAGGCCAAAAAGGCTGCGGAATTGGCACAACAAAAGAGAACAACTTCGGGGTTTCAATTCCCAATCCCTGGCGCTTCAGGTGCTTCTCCTACCTCTGCAAATCGTTCGGCTAGTCCGTCGACCATTGACGAAAAAAACATTGAGGGCCAACAAACCCAACCAAATTCGGCAGGTCTGACAGCCCGTGCAGGCAACAGGGGTGGCGCTGGCCATGGTAGGAGCCAAAGTATGATGATGGGAAACGGTCGCGGTGCACCTCAAGGCCGCGGCGCGGGTGGCTTCCAATTCCCTCCTCCGATGGCCACAAATGACGCAGGAGCCAATCCTGCGGGACAGCAATCCGACTTTCAACGACGCGGCAGTCAGAATGGCCACGGTCGAACATCATCGAGAAACTTCGATAGTAATTGGCGGCAGTCTGGCGGCAATCAGCCCCCAATGCAGGAGCAGCAACCGCCAATGGGCAACTTTGGTCAGAACCAGAACTCAAATGCCAATGCGTTCCAGCCTGGACATAGAGTCCGAGGCTCTATGAATCAATCGATTGGATCCATCGGGCAATTCCAATTCCCGAATCAACCCCAGCTACTTCAGCTACCTCAAGGCCAAGTGATGATTCAGCAGCCACAGGTATTTGCCGGCCAACAGCTCAATCCTTTGCAGATGCAGCAGCTTCAACAGATGCAGGCTGCTCAGATGGCTGGGCAACAGTTCAGCATACCTGGAAACCAGCAGAATCAATCTCAACTATCTGCTCAGCAGCAAGCACGCAAGACTCTGTTCACGCCATACCTCCCTCAAGCGCAGATTCCAGCCTTATTAGCTGACGGGAGATTGGTGGCTGGTATACTGCGAGTGAACAAGAAGAACCGCAGCGACGCATATGTCACTGCAAGTGACCTTGACGCCGATATCTTTATTTGTGGTAGTAAAGATAGGAATCGGGCGCTCGAGGGCGACTATGTCGCTATTGAGCTCCTAGACGTTGATGAGGTGTGGGGCCAAAAACGTGAAAAGGAGGAGAAGAAGAAGCGAAAGGACATCTCCGACGCTAGGAGTGGCAGCAGCAGCGTTCCTGAAGGACGACCGCGGAGTGATTCGGCTGCCAACGGTGATAGTGGGCAGACTGGCGGCAACGAGGGCGGTTTGCGAAGAAGAGGCAGCTTGAGACAACGCCCCACACAGAAGAAAAACGATGATGTCGAGGTAGAGGGCCAGAGCCTCTTGCTGATGGAAGAGGAGGAAGTGAATGATGAGCAGAAGCCTTTGTACGCTGGGCACGTTGTTGCTGTCATTGAGCGTGTGGCCGGACAAATGTTTTCAGGCACTCTTGGGCTCCTACGACCCAGTAGCCAAGCAACAAAAGAAAAGCAAGAAGCCGAGCGGCTGCATCGCGATGGTGGTTCTGGTCGTCATCAGCAGGATCGACAGCCAGACAAGCCAAAGATTGTCTGGTTTAAGCCCACCGACAAGCGTGTGCCGCTCATTGCCATCCCAACTGAGCAGGCTCCACGCGACTTCGTCGAGAAACACCAGGACTATGCAAATTGTATTTTCGTTGCTTGCATAAAGAGATGGCCGATTACTTCACTTCATCCATTCGGTACTCTAGTAGAGGAGCTTGGCAAGATGGGCGAGTTGAAAGTTGAGACAGATGCATTGCTCAGAGACAATAACTTTGGACCCGATGGCTTTTCCGACGCTGTTTTGAAAAACATTGGCTTCGACGAATGGTCCGTTAGCAATGAGTCTGAAGAAGTACTGGCATCACGACGCGACTTTCGTGACGAGACCACTTTCACCATTGATCCCAATGGGACTCAGGAGTTCGACGACGCAATCCATGTCAAGGAGCTACCTGAAGGTGTAGTTGAGGTGGGCATTCATGTTGCTGATGCAGCCCATTTCATCAAAGCAAACTCTCTGGTCGACCGCGAAGCAAAGAAGCGAGGAACTGGTGTTTATCTGATGAATAGAGCAGTCAACATGCTGCCCCCGAAGCTTGCTTCTGAGATCTGCTCATTGAGCCCCGGAGAAGAGCGCTTCACGGTTAGCGTGGTGTTCAAAGTCAACCTCGAGACCGGGAGCATGATCGAAGAAGACGCATGGATTGGCAAAGCCATGATTAAGAGTTCGGGCAAGCTGACCTATGATGACGTTGATGCTGTCATAGGTGGTAAGGGAGAAGTTGAGCTGCAAGGCGCGACTGCAAAAGACATCCACACGCTGAAGGTTTGTTCTCTCTTCCTGAAACAAAGAAGAAGGACTTACTGACAATTACTAGAAAATCGCCCAAAAATTCCGCCAAGCGCGGTATGGATCTCGCTCTGAAGAAGTGCCTCCTCTACGCCTGCTTCATCAGCTCGACGACGAGAATGTGCCAGTGGAACATAACATTTTCGACTCGACCCCAGCTCATGAGATCATTGAAGAGCTAGGTCATAAGGCGAATACGTTCGTTGCTCAGCGAATTGCAGCGGCTCTGCCGGACAAAGCTTTCCTTCGCCGCCAAGCTCCACCGAACCCAAGAAGACTGGCTACTTTCGCCGACAGAATGACTCGAGCTGGGTATGAAATCGATACCTCCAGCAGCGGTACGCTGCAGAACAGCCTGGTCAACGTCAAAGATGCCGAGCTGCGCAAGGTATGTCCCTCGTCCTTTCCATTCAAGCTTCTGTTGCTAAGGCCTTCCAGGGAATGGAGACGCTACTCGTCAAAGCTATGCAGCGAGCTAAGTACAGTGTACTGGGGAAGACACGGCAAGATCAGGTTCCCCACTACGCGTTGAATTTACCTCTGTACACCCATTTCACGAATCCATCGCGCCGATATGCGGATATCGTTGTGCACCGACAACTGGAGGCTGCTTTGTCAAACACCGAATTTACTGAGGATGTTGATAGCCTTGTCAAGACGGCGGAGTCATGCAACACCAAAAAGGACTCGGCGCAGAGTGCCCAGGAACAGAGTGTACACATTGAGTCTTGCCGAATCATGGACAAGAAGCGTGTAGAGCTTGGCAGCGATTTCATCAGCGAGGGAATCGTCATCTGCGTCTACGACTCAGCCTTCGATGTCCTCATCCCTGAATACGGTTTTGAAAAGCGTGTTCACTGCGATCAGCTGCCGTTGAAGAAGGCCGAGTTTCGCAAGAACGAGCGTGTACTCGAGCTTTACTGGGAGAAGGGCGTTCCATCTTCTGCATTTGTACCCGAGGATGAGCGTCCTCAAGCTAGTGCTAGCTCGAGACACCATGGCAGCGTCGCCCACCGTCAAGCAGACCCCAACAAGCTGCTCGCCAGAGAGAACGAGGAGCTACAGCGTAGACAGACCGACACAGGAACTATGTCTACAGATGACGTCGACGCGCTGTTCGATGACGAGGACAACATGTCAGAGATCACTGAGTTAACTGCTGGTGTATCCCTGGGTCTACCAACGTCTGATAGGCCAACTCAGAGTATGCCACCGTCGCCTACATCTAACGGTTCTGATGCTGATAAGACACCTCTCCGCACTCAATCCGACCCGAAGCTCGCCACAAATGTTGGCGAAACTCCCGAAGCCAAGTTGAGCAACAAGGAGAAATACCTGAGTTTCTTCAAGCTTAGGGAAGAAGGTGGGGAGTACATCCAAGATGTTACTGAGATGACGCGGGTCCCAGTGATCCTGAAGACGGATTTGACTAAAAGCCCGCCATGCTTGACCATTCGCTCAATGAACCCCTATGCTCTGTAAAGACGAGAGGAGAGGAGAAGGCAGGTAGGAAGGCGGAGGAAAGGAAAGAAAAGTACAGCAGCTACAGCCTGACCAAGCGTAAAGAGTTCTCAACGTGAATGTGCCCGAACAAATTAATTGTGTCTGGCTTCAGATCTTTGGGCAGTCTAGATGTGATGGTCTGCTCATTTGGCCCTCAAAATCTTGGTCGATGCTCCCCGTTGTCTTGCGAAGCAGCTCAGAAGTTGCTGCGATTTGGTGGGAGTTAGAGCTCAAAAGAAGAAGAATCGTTCCACTAGCATAGCTTGCCCAAGGTCGAAGAGAGTTGTTCATAGAGTATTCCTGCAGATTAAACAGATAGCTATCTCATATTTTCTAGCCAATATATACAAGTACAAGCCATATTTCGTAGTCCCTTTCCTTTCCTGGGCTTCAGCTGTAATTCGTATCCGGACTGTGAGAAGTCTTGCAGGGTGCTTAATACTAAGGTTGTAAGGCTAGCTGTGTGACTGTTTGGACACAAGGCTGTTAGAACTAGCGTGGTTGTCGTATTCGCATCATCTGTCCCGGCTTGGCATTATACCACTAGTCTTCCCCGCAAGAACACCAAGGAACCTCATTAGTTACTGTATTAAACACATCTGTCCTTACTGGTCTGTACAGCTGCAAGTCGTTCCTTCGATCTATACTACCCATAGATCCAGTCAACAGATTCAGTCATTACTCCATACAGACACTCCACAGATACCCTAAGGGCCAGCTCGGTGGTATTGACCTATCAGAGCTAACGGCCTGAACCGTGGCCACCTATACCTCGACTCGAGCTTGGGTATTCCCTTGCCTTCGAAATTCTGACCACAACAACAGCCTCAACGCGAAGCCATTGTGTCTCTGCATCGACCTCAAGCTAGCTTTGGGTGTCCGCGCTCTTTGACAAGCTTCTACTAGCTGTCGAGCCTTGGGACGTGCCCCTTGCATCAAGCTCGAGTGGTTTATGCGAGACTTTTCACAACAACTCTTCCTATTCGAATATTTCCAACACTCATCCTTCATCTTCACCCTATCTATTCTGACATCGAAATACAAACACTTCGGGTCTGGTAGCTGAGTCCACTCGGTCTCGGCATCGAAAGCGTGATCAACCTAACGACATATCGCCCCATAACCATATATCCATTCGACATACCAATCAGGACACAATACCACCATATCAAGTCACGAATTCAATCCTCTGACACAATTATAAAACCATGGTCAACACGGCTGATACTGCAATTGGCTGGACCGTGGTAGGCCTGGCCGCAGCTGGAGCAGCATACTACTACAGCCTGTCTGGCAAAGGAAAAAAAGGCAAGGGCCGGGTCCAAGCCGCTGCTCTAGAACAGAGCCAAAGACGCGGGTCAGAAGCAAAGACTGAGCCCAAAGACATGCGGAAGAAGAAGGGTAAGGCCAAAGGAAAAGCTTCTGACCAGTCTGATCAAGCTACGACCGATGCAGCAGAGGCATCTTCAGCTTCAATGCAGACGAGTCCTTCCGAACGAGTGAAGAAGTGCAAGGAAGGAAAGCAACAGCAACAGCCCAGCAAGCTTGCTCAGAGCTCAGCGGTGGAAACGGACAAGAACCGGGACGTGGGGTCCAATGGAGAGAGAGAAGAAGATGAGGAAATGAGCAATGCTGAGTTTGCGAAGCAATTATCAGGGTTGAAGACAGGAACATCGCTGAAGAAGCCAACGAGCACGAACGAGACTGTGAGGACTAGAAAGCAGGGAAAGCGCAATGAGGAGCTATCACCGCAAGCAACCAATGGCACTGCTACCAAGCTCAGCCGAGCCGTCGGCGCGCAAGACCTGTCCACTGCATCATCAACTACAGGCGCAGACGCGGATGATGACCTCTCTTTGCCTATGTCTCCAGAGTTCGGCGGGAGTGAGACCACGGCGCCGTCTGGCGCCGACGTATCGGATATGCTTGAAGCTCCAAAACGGGGTCCTTCCGTTCTCCGCCTCACCGAGCCTTCCAACTCACAACCTTCTCGACAGCCAAAACCACAGAAAGTCGCCGCAATGCCAGAAACAAAGAAGCAGAGGCAGCATCGTCAGAAGAACGAGAAGAAGAAAGCTTTGCGCGAAGAAGCGGAGCAGGAGCGGCGCGCCGCATTTGAGAAGCAGAAGCGCGTCGTGAGGGAGGCTGAAGGCAGGCCCGCCATGAACGGCGTAGGTTCCACGAAGAAGCCGCAGTCGTCTAAGCCAAGCCCATGGTCCAAGTCATCCGCGATCAGTCCTCCTGAAATACGACATTTCGACGCTGCTTCATTACTCGATACGCTCGAAGAAGCGAGAGCCGAAGTGAGTCAAGATTCCAAATCTGTTGAGGGGACGGCATGGGAGCGAGAATGGCCCTCTGAAGAGGAGCAAATGAGGAGGATCTCAGAGCTCGGCAGTGATAACGCTTGGAGTACTGTTACTAAGGGTGGCAAGGGCAAGAAAAAATCCGGTGCAATGGAGCTGAACAACGGGGATGGAAAAGCTTCTGGTATTACACGTCCTACTACGAGCAAAACAAATTCTAAAACAGAAACCGCGGCAAACAACAAGTATGCCATGCCCTTCAATGAGGAGGATTGGGCCTCAGAAATCGACGAGGCCATGGCCGCCGCCTTTCCCAACGACAAGCCGAAGACCCCCCATCCCAACGGTGCTCCTCAGTCCAAGTATAGTAAGGGGTACTAGGGGGGACGAAAAGGGCCATTAAGGGATTAGGCTTCTGGGACGACATTAGCAGACAGTCAGTTGTTGATCTTTCACCACTAGCGCTATGGTCCTTTTGCCATCAATGGATTGCCAATTTTCGGTCGACTTTGGCTTGAAATTCCTCAACGGGGTTGTTAAGGAAGCGCAAAAAGGCTAGTTTAACTACCCTCGATCGTTCCATTCAGACCGGACAACGAGTACGAGCAACTCGACTATAGGGATTATATGTTCTAGCGCTTTTGTCGGTACCCAGTCAATAATAAGTGGTTGGCCAAGAGAGGTCAGTATGACCTCCTCATTATGATGTGTACAAGGTCACTAACTTGCTATCCAGATGTCGACAATCTCCGTCCTGAAGACAAACTTACTGAATGCAGACCCAATCTCGTTCCTATGAAAGAGCATAATGGAGATTGCTTGTCGACTGCCTGGCGTCTTTCCCAACAAATACACCACAATCGATGCCGATGCCGTTTGGTTTCCTAGTCACGTTGATCTTCCTCATCCTTGGTAGTGTTGAAGATATCCTTCTATCATTACACGGCTTTTTGTTGTGCAACATTGCGACGGCGTGGTGGAGCACATGCATGGTGGACACCCTTATGTGTCACATTATCCAATGCCTCTACTCCTTCTAGCATCAGCATCTTCGGCATGTACTACTCGTTCTACGGCTTACTACTACACAGTGCGATGGGCGTGGAGGATCATATGCATGGTGAATACCCTCGACTTTAGCATCAGTTCTGCATCTACATTACGAGCACCAAAACGTACTCCCATCAGTAGCTCCATTCACTACACATTGCAATGGTGTAGAGGAGCATATGCATTGTGTATTGCCTCGATTATATCATGTTGTATGGTGTCGTTTACCCTGCTCGTCATGACGTGACTGGGTCAACACCTTCATAACTATACATTAGATTCAATGCAAGAACATTGAACGCTGAAGCGCTGCAATACACGACCCCTAAATTTGTATGAGCGGTAGTATTAGCTTGAGCTGGAAGAGGTAAGGTCTAAGGTAGACCTTGGCACGCTACCGGCACCTCGTTCCTCCGCTCCGGTCTTAAGAACCGACTTGCTGTCTTTTCTACAATACTTCTACATAAATACGCCCTTTGCTACATTACCTCCCTCCCAAACAATCACTCAACATAGCTATCTGTGAGCTGTGCATGCTGAACCTTCCCAACCTTTGCATGAAAAGCGACAATGACCCAGATAAGGGGCACAGCCGGGTATAACCTGGGAGGACAAGATAGCCGGTTTGGGGGCCCCGGGAGAGCTGATGCGACGAATGATCCGAGTCCCCTTGAGCAGTTGAGGGAGCATACGAACAGAATTGAGGAGTGGTTGGATACGGCGGCGGATCCTGTTAAACCGTGAGTCGAGCGAGCTTTTTCTTTTCTTCGAAGCAATTGCAAAGGGTTCCTCATTTTCTACACACCAACCCTGCTTCACCTACCAAAAACTTTGCAACTGCATGCTACACATCGGAATACAATGGCAGACTTAGCGAGGAACACTCCTGAGGAGGTGAACGTGACGGAGATGGTCATGGCTTTGGTGGGAGGATGTCGTGGATAATTGTGAAACCGTTCTGCTATTCCTCGTGAGGGGAATAGTCGAGCTCATCACACTCATTGGAACCATTGTACTATTGTTTGGGAAGGGAACAGTTGAGCTCATTGCGCTTATCCCACCTAGGTACATACCAGCAGCCGGTCGCTTTCTCATCGTCTGTACCTTCATCGAAGACGCGATACGAATCATGACCCAATGGGGCGACCAGCTCCTCTACCTTCACGACTACCGACACAGTACGCTCACCCCCATTTCTCCCCGATCTCCTCCTCTGGCCAGCAACGCTAACAAGTCCCAGTTCCCTGGGGCCTGACCCACCTCTTCCTCCTCGTCAACGTCCTAGCCATGATCTCCTGCTCCACCCTCGTCATAATCCGCAAATACACCGAATACGCCGTGTTCGGCCTCATCGGCGTAGTCATCACTCAAGCCCTCGGCTACGGCCTAATCTTCGACCTCAACTTCTTCCTCCGTAACCTCAGCGTTATGGGCGGTCTCCTCATGGTTCTCAGCGACAGCTGGGTACGTCGGAAGTTCGCGCCCGCAGGCCTGCCTATGCCCGCGGAGAAGGATAGGAAGAAGTTCATTCAGCTGGCAGGGAGGATATTGCTGATACTGCTGTTTGTGGGATTCATTTGGAGTGGGGACTGGGGGTTTGCAAGGATTATTGTTAGCCTTTTTGGGCTGGTGGCTTGTGTGATGGTTGTGGTGGGATTTAAGGCGAAGTTCAGTGCAATTTTGCTGGTGGTAATATTGAGTGTGTTCAACCTGGTGGTAAACAACTTCTGGACGGTACGCTTTCCTTCAAGATCGTTACACGGGGAGAAGCAAGCTGACAGGTGGACTACTAGCTACACGAGCACCACCCCCACAAGGATTTCGCCAAATACGACTTCTTCCAGATCCTCTCCATTGTGTACGTCTACCCATCCTTACATCTACCCCGATCTGACTCTAATTTATTACACAGGGGCGGTCTCCTCCTACTAGTCAACCTGGGCCCCGGCTCCTTCAGCGTCGACGAGAAGAAGAAGGTATATTGAGCGGGCCACTGGGGACACGGCCATTAGCATCGCACAGAGCGATGTTATCCATTCGAAACCATCTTCGGCAGTCGGATTTTTTCTATGTTAGCCATGCGAGCCATGTGACAGGATAAGAGGATCGTCATGCGTCGATCATACAACAAGTGTGATCATATGGCTAGGGCATCTTGCGAAATGGCACTGGAAAAGCAAATGGATGATGTACCATAGATTCGATGCAATGAAAATAGTTTCGTTCGATGCTCTTACAGCCGAGTCTGACTTGTGACTGCTAGGCATCCTATCAAAGAAAGCGGCCAGTGCGAGGGCTACAGAGCCTGGAATTCGAAGGACATGAACGTGAGAGGGAAAAGAATAAGCTCTCAGCGCTCAAGATAGATTATGATCACCTCCACAATCCCTCGGGACTAAGGTAAGATGCTCTATTTGCCGCTTTCATTGAGAGCGTTACGTGTACAGTTGGCTGTAGGGGTATCCAGACTTGCCACTTTTTCTGACACCATGTCTGACTAGGTGTTAAAACAAATGGCTGTTGCGAGGATTCCAGAGCAGAGAGGTGGTCTGTTATGGGCTTCAAGCCCGATACAATAATTGAGTCGACCTTGTTGGTACTCAAGACTGCTACCTGTTTTCATACATAGCATGGTCCTTGTGTGTACTTGTAGTGCGTGTTCCGGGGCTTCAGGCGACTGTGAGTCCAGGTAAACTAGCAAATTGCTTGGATCCACGGAGTTTGATTGAAATCGCTATGTATGTTTTGGATTCTGGTACATCATTGACTATAGAGTCTCGTGGGAGGAACATTCATGACTGATGGGAGACAGGCCTAGAATAAAACAGGATTGAGGAGTCCTAGCATACCACTGCCGGTTATGAAGCTGCTACTGGATGTTTTAAAAACGGAATTGGAATAAGGACAAGACCTTGGTAAGCAGGCTCTAGGGTGTTACGATGTAACAGATTCGAGCAAAAGTCATGCACACAGAAGCGATTTTTGACGAGCCTCTGGGAATACGGAGTGATCCTCTTGCAACATATCGATGACATGAAGTAGAAAGGGTGGCCAATTATGCTCAAGCATTAGTCGTTATAATGAAGATGCTGCTCATATCTACAGTTCTTAAACCCATGATGCAGAAGCAATTGAGCACCATTTTTATTATTTCTTTGAATGTTCCCTGCAAGTGTTCCATTACTCCTATATGCTACGGATTTGTCTTCAGTATATCTTACAGAGGAGTTTCAGACCACTCAAGATCGTATCTAAGTGCTGTTTTCACAAGCTGCAGGATGTGAGTCAAACACTATATCATCCCTCTGCTTGAGACAGTTCATCCGGCTTAGATGTTGGATGTCAAGATAGGAGGCAATCTTGAGTGCTAGCACAGACCAAGTACAGCCAACTTTAGTACTAAGTAAGTCTTTCCGGCGGGTTGTGGAGTCATCGAGTATGAAATTATAATTCAAACCCATTGTTTAGCAGGTCAAGTCTTCGCTCCTTCTACACGTATATATTGTGATACGGGGGCTCCGTAGCCTTTGCAACTGCCACTTGGCTTGACAGCTCGTCTGTCGTATAAGCTCTTTTGAAACGAAAGTGATTACAAGATCTGGATTACCAGAAGATCTGTGCAAGGCAGCCGCAACTCAGTCCGAAAATTGGCGTCTTCTACTCACTGAGATATACCATCGTATTTCCGGGCTCTCTATTATCATGTATCGGTGAAGTTTACACCCTGCCAGGAGACAAGGTATAGAAACGTGCCCGGAATCTGCTTCTCAACCGAAAACTCGAGAGTTTGGGGATCCCCCCAAGTTTTATAATTCTAAAACTGGAACCCAGCCCAGAATACAATCGAGCTGTTCTGGATGTGTGAACCTCGAAGCAGTCGAAGTTCTTCTCACTCGCGTTTGTCATCGGCCTCGACGTCTTTGTTGCTCTTGCCTTTGCCCCGATGCTGAGCTAGAACAGATCTGCCGTCGTTCTTAGAAGGAAAGATATTGCCAAACTTGGCAGTTGTATTCGATGGAGTCCGATTAGATGGACATTCTGTGTCACTTACTCAAGGCCGGGATAAGCATTGGAGGGACATGGTTTGCTGCGGGCTCCCATGTGGTGAAAACCTAGGTGAAATTTGCCGAGATCTCGTCCTCCACTCGTTGACGTCCTCCCAATTGTCCCCCTTCTCGTCCCCTTCCTTCTGCACCAGCTTTTCTCTCTCCTTGCCCAGCTTCCCCGTCTCATGTGTCATCTGCTTCCTAGTACAAGATCCTCTAAAGTATGTTCAAAGAGGATGTTCTGATCATGCTCTGGAAGCCATTATTTGATACGGCTGTTTTCGACTCCATTGTGACACCCCTTCGCTAAGGCTTTGTATATTTCAATGGTGGTCTGCGTATTCGATAAGACTATTTGCATCGAGCTAATACTTAAATTCGATGATGTTACAAGCTTCGAATCCTTATAGCTCCCTGGACTCAGGTCAATCTCAACGATCAAACACGGGGATTGCATCCTACGTCCTGGTGTTTGGCTCCAATGGTCCATGGGCGGATCCGACTTCGGCTGAGACTACCTCCAAGCTTCCATTGAAAACCGTGATATAAGAGCAGAATACGTAACCATCGATTCTTGTCTTGAGTATGGCTCGGTCTTGAATGGGGGAAGCTAACCAAAGCGGCTGCTGAGGTTGAAGGGTCCAGGAAGAGAAACACTTCGTGGCTAAGTGAAAATTCTAATGGGGAGAGTGGGAAGGCTGGCAGTTTTCCTCCAACATGAGCAAGCAAAATGGCGCAGCTAGGCTGGGAGTCAAAATGTGTGACGATTGGTGGCTGCAACTGCAGTCAAGCGTGGCACATGTTTGGGCTTCAAGCCGAGTTTAGAGATCTTAGCTACTCGATAATGACTCAGGCTGAGTATGTATGGATCAAAATATGAACTCCTCTGCAAGTCTGCTCCGCGATGTCAGCGCTCTATGTCCTTTAAACCTGCCATGGATTTTCGGGAAGTCCTGGGGGCGCACAAACAGCTCGGGGCGCACAGTTCGCTTAATGGGGGCGCACAACTCGGTACTTAGATTTATATGGGGCTCTCACCAAAATCTAAGTACCTATTCATACCCCGTGTCCCCCAGTATTCCGCCCTATAATTCGCTAGGTGCCAGCGCACGATTCGGGATGCCAAGCCACTTAGATTTGTATAGGGCTTATACCAAGATCTAAGTACCTCACTATCTACTATATTACCGTCACCACCATAAATACTTATACGCAGTATATCGCTTTTATATATATCGCTGTCGCTTATCTACCTTATTTAGGCCTCATATGCGTTGCTGTCGCTCTTCCACCCCAGTATTCCGCCCTATACTACTGGCTGAACTCATTCAGAAACGCCGCGTTAATAATTACTTGCTCCTTAACATCCATGGCGGCGATGAGGTTATTCTTAGACCGCTTCCTTGTAGGGGCAGTTTCAGCCTCAGCCTCTGCCTCTATGGTAGGGCCTTTTGCTAGGCGAGGCTGAGACTCGCCCTTAGTTTGCTCCCACGCCTTAGTAGGCGTAGGTTGTCGCCGCCCGAGTACTGGCGGAGCGGATACAGTAGGAGGGAGTTCTTGGCTGAGGACGGGTTCATATGCCCATATCGGCTTCTTAGGCTGGCGGCGGCATGGCGACAGCGATGTGAGGGCGACAGCGAGGTAATTTAAGGGGGAATAGTAAGGTAAGGGCGACTGGTATGTTAGAAGGATAGAGGTGGAGGTTAAAAACATCTATATGGGGCAAATGGCGGTCACCGATAGCGACGATAGTGGGGTAGAAATAGGTACTTATATTTTGGTGACAGCCCCACATAGATCTAAGTACCGAGTTGTGCGCCCCCATTAAGCGAACTGTGCGCCCCGAGCTGTTTGTGCGCCCCCAGGACTTCCCGATGGATTTTGATAGCCTACCTGGAGCTTGATCGTATAATACATATCATTGTGTTAAGTCCGTAGCCTAGTATATCTATTTGAATATTTGGTGAGGAAGCTAGCCTTGCAAATCATTACATCTACTGAATATCTCCGATTTGTTGCAGATTGCCGAATTGTGCGTGGGCTTGGCGGCAGTGCCATCACGTGAAATCCTAGCCCATCAAAGGTCTCATTGAAGGAGAGCAAAGGACCTAATAATCACACACAAGCAATAAGGCGTTGTAAAGCCACACTGCATGATCTCGTGAAGATGGACGTCTCTCAATACCTAGCGGACTCCCCGCCTTCTGTAGTGCCACTTGCCATCAAGCCTCATTTCGAAGCCCTGACAGACGAGGAAAAGCTCTATGCCCATCATATATCACGGTCAGTAGATTTTCAAATTTGCCTCGCTACGCCTTTGGCTTTATTTCGATTGCAACCACATGTGCAGCGGTTTTTGCTCAAGCTCTTGCCAGATGTTGGTCTCGACTACATTTTGTTTGACGGAAGAGAACTACTAGCTACGCTTTGTTATTGTGTCAATTGTATCTTTGTAGATACTAGTTGTTCTGAAAAATTGGCAGTTGTGTGGAACAATGATATTGACCGGGATTTGTTTTGAGGAAATGACAGTTGTGTGGAACAATGATACTGACTGGGAGTAGAGCAGCATTCCTGGGTTCTCGCATCATTTTGCGTCAATGTTCTCCAGAGTCCGAGTCTATCTACGATCTCATTTCAACGTTATACAAACACTGTGATGGTGACTGGGCTCATCTAGCTAAGAAAGCTGATGTCTCCAATGATGAGCTGCAGTATTTCCTCCAATACGCCACCCAATTTCTTGGAAATCTAGGCAACTACAAGGGCTTCGGCGATGTCAAATTCATTCCTAGATGCTCGCCTCAGACTTTGCAGGCTCTAGCTTCAAGGACCTCGGACGATGCCGTGAAGCTGCTTGATGGATGCAAGTTTGCGATCTACGCCAACGAAGGCCAACCTGCTCTGATGCACTTCGGTTTCCCAGGTCAAGGACATATGTCGTCCTACTATCCTGACTCGCCTGATATCACACAGCAAGAGATCGAGCAAGTCGGCGATTTCTTGGGTAAGAAGAAGCTCCTACCAGAGAACACGCGAATCCGCAAGACTCAGGAAGGTAATTACGAGGTATTGATTGCATCTGCTCTCTCCAAGCCACCTCCAAGTGGAAGTGACACGGGCGAAGCAACAGCATGGGATCTTGAAGGCCCCTCCAACGGCAAAAAAGTATCACTAGTCTTCGGCGACCATCAAGAAGAAATGGCCAAGATCGCTCTAGAAATCAAGAAAGCCGGCCAACACGCCGCCAACCCCACCCAAAAGAAGATGATGGACGAATACGCCCACTCCTTTGGCACTGGCTCTCTTGAGGCTTTCAAAGAGAGTCAAAAACTCTGGGTCAAGGATATCGGCCCAGAAGTCGAGTGTAATATCGGCTTCATCGAGACCTACCGCGATCCAGCTGGCATCCGAGGCGAATGGGAAGGCTTCGCAGCCATGGTCAACAAAGAGCGAACTCAAGCTTTCAAGAAACTCGTGGATGCCGCGCCAGCAATGATTCCAAAACTCCCCTGGTCGTCCGATTTCGAAAAGGACACCTTGACTCCACCAGACTTCACATCGCTCGAAGTCCTGTCCTTCGCTAGCTCTGGAATCCCCGCTGGAATCAATATACCCAATTGTATGTAATTCTTTCGGAGCTCTTTTATCTCCTTATATACCAATTCCGAGAGTCTTGAGACACCTTCCAAGAATATTCTGCTCCCAAAACATGAAATATGACACAGCCTTCCTCATAGAACAGTGATGCTTACTTCGAATTCCCATAGACGATGACGTGCGTCAAGAAGTCGGCTTCAAAAACGTCTCACTCGGCAACGTCCTCGGTGCCAAAGCCCCCAATGAACCCATTCCCTTCCTACGCCCCGAAGACCTAGAAGTCTACCAAAAAAATCGCGACGCAGCATTCGAAGTGCAAGTAGGAATCCACGAACTCCTCGGCCACGGCACCGGAAAGCTCCTGCAGGAGACCTCCCCTGGCGTTTACAACTTCGATCACAAATCCCCACCCACCAGTCCCATGACCGGCAAACCCGTCACGACCAATTACAAGCCCGACCAAACCTGGGCCAGTGTCTTCGGCCCCACCGCCTCCAGCTACGAAGAATGCCGCGCCGAATGCGTCGCTATGGCTCTCAGCTGCGACTTTAGCATCCTCAAAATCTTCGGCTTCGGCGACACGGTCGACATGGATTCCAAAGCTGGAGACGTGCTGTATACATCCTACCTCTCCATGGCACGCGCAGGCATCCTTGCCATGGAATTATGGGATCCCAAAAGCAAAAAATGGGGCCAGATCCACATGCAAGCACGTTTCGGCATCCTAAAAACCTTCATCGAAGCCGGTGATGGTTTCTGCGTCCTCGATTACTCATAGGACGACTTGAGTGATCTGACGATCAAACTCGACCGCTCGAAAATCCTCACGGTTGGCCGGCCGGCTGTTGAGTCCGTGCTGCAGAGATTGCATGTTTATAAATGCACAGCTGATCTCGAGGCGGGGAAGAAATTCTATGAGGATTTGACGAGGGTGGAGGGGGAGTTTTGGGCGGCGAAGGTGAGGGGACAGGTTTTGAAGAGGAAGATGCCGAGGAAGGTGTTTGTGCAGGGGAATACGGTAGAGGAGGGGGGGAAGGTGGTTTTGAGGGAGTATGAGGCGACGCTGGAGGGGATGATTAGGAGTTGGGTTGAGAGGGATGTTTGATGGATGTTGTTTAGGGTGAAGAGGTCGCGGAGATGAACGCTCGATTATTGTATTGAAGCCTTACGACTGGTTATGATACATGACTGTGACGGCTAGATACGATTTCTTGCCAAATATTTGTTTCATAACTTTTAAACCCCCAAGCTACCTCCTCACCTCCCCTCAAACCCCCAATCATCCCGCAACCTCCTCCATTATCATACACCTTTCTTCCAAAATATACCCTTTCTCTTGGCTACCGAGTCTAGCTATCTCGTCATATATCAGAGCACATAAGACCTACCAACTTCCGCTCTTAACAGCCGCTTTTCGCTTCGTCCAATGCTGCTGGCGTTTGTATTCACGTGCACTACAACTCCCAATTCCTTCAAAATGATCGTACACTTGACGCGATGTGATTTTTCGAAATGGGGCTATGACTGCGCTGGCTGCTCGTTCCTAGGTAAATTTTGCCTCACAAAGCCTTCCTTTGAGGCGCTATCGCTTCGAAGTATGGAACGCAGGTGCCAGCTTTTGCTTTACAGAGACGTGGCTTGGTGGATCCGGTGCTTCTAGCCAGGCTCAGAAAAGACTCATGATGCAAGAGCTTTGTGCATTGGAACGAGCGAATAGACGCAAAGCAGTAGGCAAAAGTAATTGTTTCACGAGGATTTCGTCGAAGAAGAATAATCATAGGTTTGGGTATCATGATTCTGGTGAACATCACACACAGCATGCAAAAATCCCTTCTAGGCCCCGGACCATGTCACCCCAAAGAAACACTACTCGCCCTATCCCTCCTCCTCCCACCCCCCATTCCATATCCGTTGTTACCAGTTGCCCCACTAACGCTACTATTCGCACTCCTCATCCTAACCGGACTCCCCACATCCATCGGCTTCCTCCGCCTAACAAGCTGATAGCAGCGATCCAACTCCACCTCCACCGCACAGCGGACTTTTAGCGCGCTGATAGCTGGCCAGACGCTGCGCTCGCCGTGCAGGATCCAGTAATCTAAGCTCTCTTTCGTAGGCGTTTCCAATAGCTTTAGGAAGTCGGATGGAGCGAGGTCAGGGACAAGGGTTAGGCTGGCGCCGGGGACCGTTTCGTCGATTAGTAGCCTGCGGATGGGTGTAGGCAGGAGGCCGAGAGAGTCGAGTTGCGAGAGCCGGTGATGGACTTCCAGCGTAACGAGCCTGAGCAGCGGCACCACTACCCCTGTCCGACGAGCCTGCCTCGGATTATCTGGATGTTGGAAATCGCTCCGAAGGAAAGGCGCAATATACGGTCTCGCCTGGCTAACAACAAAATGATTGACGTTGAAGAGCTCCGCGATACGCGAGAGGGGTGAGTCCCGCTCATTAGTATTGTAATTTTTAGCTCTCCAATTATAAAGTTGGATCTGATTCGCCGGGCTCGTCAAATGCAGCCACGGCACAATAGCGCCCGTCTCATCTTTACACAGCAGCGGATGCGGCGTATAGTCCGCCGTCGTCGACGCATTGGATGCCAGAGCAGCGGACCAGATCAGCACATTTGGGGCGGTGATGTAATTGAGTAAGTTCGGTACGCCGCCGCGGCCGGAGGTTGCGACTGTGATGTTGAGGACGCGTTTTGTGTGCGCGTAGGCTTCTTCGAAGGTTAGGTCGCCAACGTTGGCGCGGACACATTCTTCGAGGATGTTGACGTCTAGGAAGTGGCCTTCGCGGACAAGGCGGCGGAGGCGGCGGAGGGAGGTTTGCACTTTGCCGGTTTGGTTGGTGTGGATGAGGCCTCGCTTCTCATCTTCGATCTCTTCTGCGATTTCGCCGTTGTTTCGGGCGAAGGCTGTCAGATCGATCCCATCGCCGTTGAGGAAATCCAGCAGCTCGTCTTCAGTATGAATCCCCACCAACGCGGCAATCAGCGCCCCCGTCGCCGTGCCCGCGATAATCCGCGGCAGCAATCCTCTCAAATGCAGCGCCTTCACCACCCCTAAATGGCAGAGACCGAACATAGCCCCCCCTTGTAGCACCAGCGTAGAGCGCCCAAACGCCTGCCTCGTGTCATGGAGAAGATCCAACTTCGCCTGACTCGTCCACCCACTCTCCGCGTATCCCTGACTCGTAGGCAACCCCGTCACATACTCCACCGCCAAGGCAACCTGGGTAATATACTCCTCGATCAACAGCTTCGTCCCCGCATAGGCCCTGTTAAACAATTTCGGCGTCGTAATATTCCCGAGATTCCTCACAAGCCCACTCCGCAAAAGATTCACCAATCCCAAAATATCGTCTTCTTCCCTAGCGTTTATGATGGCGAGACGCCGCTCGTTCATGAGTCGGTAGTCGTAGTACTTTGACGACGCATTTTGGCGCCAGAGATCGGTGTGGAGGAGCTCATCAAGGGCGAAGGCGGTCGTTTCCCATTCTTCGTAGGATTGGGCGGTGGAGAGGGTGGTGAGGAGGGTGGCGAGGGGGGGTTTGCGGTTCCACCATGTGTAGGCTTTCTGCAGATACAGGCGATAGCTTGTCAATTATAGATGCGTGGTGTTATTTTGGGAGAGGGGTCAGAAGTCGTTGACATACATTTTGCCAGTATCCGCCTACTTCGGCGAATACGCCCCATGCTGATGAGAGGGCCATTGGGACAGGTCCCAAGCCATCTCAGCTTGGTGAGGTTGTCCGAATACTACCGTTTGCTGGGTTTCAATACATATCATATTGGGTTCGATTCCTAATGGCGCTGGTACAATGGTGTTGTGGTTTTGTTGGTATTCTTACTACAACAGGTCAACCGAAACTGACTCGACTGAGTAATCGTCGATGTGGGGTTAAATACCGTACTCGTGTCGCGTCATTTCGTGGCGGAAACTCGGTAGAAGTCGACGAGTGTTGATATTGGGTCTACAACATATAAATTGACATCATGAATTTCTTAAATTTAAATACACAATGTCCTTCTGATCTACGCTTCTGTATCATCGACTATTTGAGTACTTCTAAACTGGTATTTGTACGATTCAATCAACCCGGCTCATCTTCCTCAAAATGCCTACATACGCCATCCTAGGCACCACAGGCAAGACAGGCGGCTCAATCCTAACCCTCCTCCTCAAAGACCCAAGCAACACAGTCAATGCCTATGTGCGTTCGAAGCCCAAGCTCCTCTCGCAGTCCCCAGGCCTGGAAGACAACAAATCCGTTCGTATCTTCGAAGGAGCTCTCACCAACATTGATCTGATTGCATCATGCCTGTCCAACGTCGATGCCGTATTTTCTACCATCGGAGAGAACGAGAACACTCCTGGCACACACATGATTCAAGACTCAGCTCATGCCATTGTCGCAGCATTGTGCAAGAACGGACCGGTGAAGGGCGGGGAGAAGGTTCCAAAGATCATCTTCCTAAGCTCTTGCTCGCTGAATCCGCAAATGTTAGCCCACGAGCCAAAGATCGCGCAGTGGATAATCACGACTGCCTTCTCGAATGCCTATGCCGATCTGAGGCTTGCAATGAACTATTTGCGTCTGCATAAATCCTGGCTGAACGTCACATTCATACAACCTGGAGGCCTGGTGGAGGATGAGCAGAAAGGCCATGTCCTGAGTTTAGAGGAATCGGGTGGCGGGTTTGTAAGCTATCTTGACTTGGCTGCCGGGATGATCGAGGTCGCGCAGTCGGATGATTACCAGTGGCAGGGTGTGAGTGTCGTGCCGACGAGTAAGGACGTGAAGTTCGAGTGGAAAGCACCGAAGCAAATGGTCAGAGGTTTAATCTGGCATTTCTTGCCATCACTGGGGTGGATGGGCAAACGTCTCGGGATGTTCTAGACGTCCAGAAGTCCTTGACAGTGGGATTGAAGCGGAGAGATAAAGCCAATACGCATGCACATAGTTGGGCGTCAGCCTAGATAGTATGGCACATCTGCCTTAATTCGTCTGGAGTTGAGAGATATCGATAATTGTACATTAGTGGCTAGGCATGGGACCTGATAACAGTAATAGTACCGTACTGCTACCGTACAGATAGGTGATACGTATAATCTTATCTTGCTGCCTTTAGATGGTCCTGTAAGCTATACGTAAGCGGTATTTAAGCGTAACGATTCTCTGAATGTCTCAGGAATTCTGCTTAGTCAGCTGTAATTTATGAAACACGGTCCAGTTTTAAAACAGCCTTATATTCGTCAGTTATAATTAGGTATATAGGTACATAGGTAGGTACGTACCTACTCTATTTATCGGTCGTAACCGTCGAAATGACCATCCCCAAAGAATACGAACAAAACCACAACACCATTGAACCAGCGCCATTAGGAATCGAACCTAATATGATATGTATTGAAACCCAGCAAACGTCCCCACCAGAAAATCGGCTGAATCGAATGATTCTGGCCCTAGATTTTCGAAAGCGTTGATATATCTCCGTTACTTATATACCCGAGTAGTAGGCTTAGCATTCATAACAGTGCTCCTACGGTACCTTATTATATCCTTATTTCTACCGTGCTAAGCTCTTCCTGTTAATCCAAGTATAACGTTTCTTTATAGTACGCTAATAATAAATCACGTACTAATACTATTACGTAAGAGGATTAGTAATCGTAATAATACCGAGCACCTAACCTTCACGGTCCTACAGCAGTACTTCTATCTTCTACGGTACAAGTACCATTCTAAGCCCTCATAGCCTTCCGCTAAGGTAGTTTCTTTGGGCCTTGTCTTCACCACCAAGAGCCAAGCATACCGTCATCGGGCGGTAGCCCATTCGTATTCATGGATCCTGACTGGTCTTGCATCTCGAAGTCCTGCATAAATTCATCCCATTCTGCCCAATTGATCGTGTCCATCGTTTCGTCAACATTCAATGAGGCCAAATCATCCAATGGAGGTCCCTGGTCAAATCCAACCGATTGATTTAGCTCAAATGCTTGGTTTGTCTCTGGTGAAGGAAAAGTTGCAGTCCATGTCTGCATCGGATCAATCATGTCTGAATGATTCAAGGGGGACAACCTAAATTGTGGCAGAGGTTGTTGCTGTTGTGGCACTGCGCTGAGTTTCATGGATAAGGTCTCATTCCTCTTAGCCTGAGCCTTGTTCATGAGCTTCTTGATTGGACGCCAGAGCATCCCATGTTTGGAATCCGCGATACGCGCAGCCCAGTCGTCGAAAACGATGTCTACGATTTTCCAGGCTCTCTCCACAAGTGGCCCTTTGGTCTGAACGCACAACTCAGCTAGCGTCGCTGCCAGGCAGTGCCACTGAACGTGGGTCCTGAAGAACCATCGCCATGGAGCAGCAGCAGGCGCCGTATCAAGGAGGTGACTACACTCAATGTTTTCAATGGCGACCTTGAGGACGGTGTCCCCGGGCACGTGATTATGAGACGCAGAGCGGTGGTCGTGAAGTGGAGGATGGTAAAGGGCTAATCGAACCCTCGCCATGATCAAGCGAGATATGACGAGAGTGGTCCAGGCAAGTGGGTCTGATGTGTCGCAACGTATGAGTACTTGGCTCTCGAGTTCTTTCTCGAGATGGTCGATGGTGGCCTCTCGGTCGAGGAAAGAAAGTTTGGGTGCTAATGTCTCCTCCCCTTCTTGTGCAGGCTTTTCATAGGCTATACGTAGGGCATCGGCCCATACTATATGCGAAACACGCGACTTGGTCATCTCTGTGAACCCGAGCCTCGCCACTGGTAGAACAGTGTTCTCCGGGCCTATGTCATCGTCGTTAATATTCAAACACTTTTTAGTATTGAAAGAGCCAGGCAGGATGACTGGATCAGAGCCTCGTTCTTCGCAGGCCCGCAGGTCGAGGGCGATCAGCTGCCACCAGAGCCGCCGGCGTAGTTCAGTCGTGAATGGCGACAGTCCAGATTTGGAATTCTCTCGATGCAAGCCAATTGCGTGGCCTAGGCGGACGGCAACGCTGACTAGAGTCCAGGAAAATTGTGAATCATCGTTCGCACGAACGACCACCTGTCATCACATATGAGCGTTCACAGGTTAGGAATAAGGCGGTATTGACTGTTCCCAAGATTCTCAAGCCGCAGCGTGACCGTGGCCCTCGAAGCATGGATGTGGATGGGAATCTACTTACAATGAATATAACAAGTGCTTGAACAGTGCCAAGCTCAGTAGTGTTCAACAAATCGGCATTGACAAGCGCTGTTTCAGCGCCCATCCTGTATCTAGCTAGTAGTAATTCTCTTCCATCCTGAAAATACTGCAAGCATTCTTCGGGTGTGAGTGCCGTAATCGCAGCATAATACATTGCAAACAGCACTGGTTCGACGTAATTGCCCGAGGGTATATCGTGGATGTTGGCGGCAGCGTTCGTCACCAGCTTTCGAAGAGTCGGCACATGCATTAGCTTGAACATTGGCTCGAACTGCCTGGCATAGATATCACAAAGCAAGAACATATGATCTGAAGAAGGATGTAGTAGACGCAGTTCTCTGGATGGCAAAGGACTAGCCCCAAAGAGAATAGAGGTATGGGATGTATATCCAGTGGATGGTGTAGAAGTTGGCGAGACGTCTCCTCCATCGGAGACATCGTCCATTGTCTGGCGAAGTCCATCGACCTGGAATTACCAGTTCGTCAGTAAATCCAAGAGCTAGCAGATGCTTAATCAATAGTAGAGACACACCTCGTTCGCCAAACGTCTCCAATATGCACTGCCAATGAATCGATTGACATCTGTGCCGTTGATGTCTGGAGCTTGGACTGGTCCAGATGGCTCAAGCATGGTTTGCATTGTGTCTGGACTCGCTGAGCTCTGCCCTTCGATCTCCAGGCCATTCCTATCCTTTCCTTCCTCTTTCATCTTCTCAATAAGCTCCTCCATTCTTCCCAGACGGCGCAGGAGCTCCTCGTTGGTTGCTTTTGTTTCGACTCGCCTCTTCTTTGGGTGTCTAAGACGCTCGGGAAAAGCGCAACGGAGGTTCGATTTCTGACATGGTGAACACGGGTGTATCTTGTCACACTTGATCTTCCGCTGTCTGCAGAGGGTGCAGCTCAGCTGCTGCTGAGATCTGTGACGCAGGCCACTTGACCCTAAAGTGGGACCTTGGCTGCCGCCAGAACTCGGGCTTAGCGAACTATCCGCCATGGCGAGCTATTGGACCTTTGAGGGAGAAATCGAACATGCTGTTGAGTTATATGTTGAGGCTGCCAGGCTGCCAAAAGGGCGTCCCAATGGCAGGACGAAGTTGCAGATCAGGCCAGGCTAGCGTAGTCGTACCCGCTCCCATAGCGTTGATTTTGGGGGCGCTTTTCATCTGAACGATCTGGTCTCTATGACTCCAACCCCACGATTCTTTGTCGTAGGTGCCATCTTGCCAGTCGTTCCTTCCTGAATTTGGCAAGAATCTTGGTAGCGACAGAAGCAGCAGATGCCTCGGATATACAAAACGTATGTTTGGGAATTACGCCAACATTGAACAGCGAGCAGATCCCTATGGCTGCCGCGACAAGGTCATGTATTAGTAGAGAGCTGAAGCATAAACCCTGAGGCCACTGACAACTGTGCGTAGGCCATTATGTGTGGTAAGGCTATAGAGCACTTCAGATCTCTGCATTGTGCCATTTCGCAGGGAAACGCTTGAGCGTGGACTTGGTTTTGCTGAGCCTGTTCATGTGTTGCTCTGTGTTAACGTTATACTCGTAGTGATTCTATCTGTTAGAATGCGGCCCCATAAGAGACATGTCGAACTCGTGTCCATAGTGTGCCTCGACTAGGCCTGCAGCGCCTGCTGGGATATCAAGAACCCACAATGTGTTACTTCGTACTGCTATCTCTGTGTATTTGATCACATGGCTGCTTGCCTGTTCCCCTTGCGAAAGGATGCAATTCTCCCCGTAGCTTCAACATCCCCTGCGAGCTGTATTGATCATTGGGCCGAACTAGGTTGGATCTAGGGTTCATCCATCCATGACGAAAACACTGAGCTGATCACGCGAGCTCTTGACTTGTGTTTTCTCATCCTCTTCCAATTTCGAGGCACCACCTGAACAGCCTAAGCCCATCATATACAGCGCAACAAAGCAAACATGTCTTCGGATCCCAACCCACAAGGGGGCGACCTCTCGGACATGGCCGTCGAAGGAACCAAAATTCCCACTGACGCGGGCACCCAAAGCACCATTCCCTCTGTTCCACGTCCAGTTCAGATTACTGACCCAACCAACGACCCGAACAATCTCGGCGCTTCAGACTTAGCTGGTGCAGCAGACAACGCTCAAGATATTAGCAGAGTATGTCGCATCTGTACTACCACCCCTCAAGTCTACCCGCTGACATCGCATCCAACAGACAACCAAAGACCACGCCCCTACATCCGATATTGTGACGGGAACTAGGGATGCCCTGCCCTCACAAGTCGCCTCAAAGCGCCTCCACGATGTGACAGATGCGGATATCAGCAAGGGACATGGGAGGTATGATTAGCATGTTGTGCAGAAGGGCAGTGATCAGGAGAAAGAGGCTAGTGAGGGTGCGACGACAGACGAGGTGCAGGATGGAGTAATTGAAGGTCGTCCTTGAGGCTGGGAAATTTGGGTTCCGACGAATTCATGAATAAGTGAGAGGATCATGGTAGAACAGGGAATAGATATGCAGAAATGGACAACTGCGGCATCCAAATCCACATTGATGGATGGTACCCGATACGACTTTTCTCAAGTGAGAACACAGCCTAGAATTGAGGAGCTTGCGAAACCAGTGTCTTTTCGTGAAGCTGATGAGCGTTGATTCTGCTACTTCTAAAGTAACTCTAGAATCAAATTAACAGTGCGCCAGCCTTGTGCTTGACTTGTTACGTCCTTTCTATTTTTGAGCCCAAGCTCGAATTGATGTAAGTAACGAGATAATGCCTCCTCGAAAGGAACTCGATGTCACATGCTTACTCACAGCCTTGCAACACTTGCGAATCAGGCCACAGCCCAGCAACAGCAGTATCACGTGTAAGGAGTGTCTTGACACATTTGCAGGATGCGTCGTTTCGAAACACGGATCCGGCAGCCTTGCCTCGTCCTCTGTGTTTCAATGACCCACTGGGCGGGAGCGAGCTCAAGATATTAGAATGACATTTTGGGATGGGCTAGACGTCGGGGAACACTCGAATGACTGAAAACCCTCTATTTTCGTGTTCAATTCGTATACGTAGCAAAAATAGAAGTGATGGCTGCGCGGCCCCGTGTTTTAGTGTCTTGGCGGATGCCGATCAGGGACAGCTGTTATTTCCCTTTATTTAGTTCGAGGCTGGGCGCATTGCTGTGGTTTTCTTGACACCTCTCCTTGACCACTCCTTATAGGCACCATCACACTCGTTCAATCTTCTTCTTACAAAAGAACGGCCTTTCCTAAATCCTCTCGACGCATTCCGACCACCACAATCATTTAATACCACCAGCAGTCTTTCAGAATGCGTTCATCAACCATCCTCGCCGTGCCTGTCTTTGCAGTTGCTGCCCTCGCACAAAACGTACGTCTCAATTTCCGTTCGGAGCCTCTCACATCCACAACACATGCTCTTTGGCTCCGTCTGCCCCCATTACAACGTCATCTCGACGTGTGTTGATGTCGTTAATGCCCTCATCAGCATCGTCCTATGCCATGGCTTTGTTATCTCCCTTGCTGACACCTGCTTTCATTAGAACACCTTCACCGCAACCAATTCCCTTGGTGTCGTAACCGCTCAGCCTGTCCCAGTCACCACCCAACCGGTTCCCGTCACAACCCAGCCAACTGCCGCGACATCCCAAGAAGCTGCTGCTACGATACCAGCTGGCGGCGCTGCTGGCAGCGGCACTCTCGTCGGTGTACCAGGTCCCATCGGCACTGGCTCCTCAGGCTCCGGCTCGGGCTCTGGAGGCAAGAACGCCACTGTAACTACTGGTTCCCCAACTTCTGGCTCGAGCTCTAGTTCCAACGGAGGCGCTGGCGGAGCTAGCTCTGGATCCAAAACTTCATCCGGCTCTGGAACAACTGGCACCTCTAGTGCTGGTATGCTCCAGCCTTATATCGGTCTCGGCATCGCTGGTGCTCTCTTCGCTGTTTTCTTGTAAGCATTTGGTCAGCGTTGGGACCTCTTTCGCGGCGTCAATACCCTGAGCCTGTCGTCAACAGGATAGAAGGAAGAAAGAACGAACAGCGAACTGCGCATCGCTTGCTGCATATGTGATTATTTCGGCACAAAGTCTGATTGGCATTTTCCGAGGAGATTGGGAAAAGCGTGATAATAATACGCTGCAGCTCAGCGAGGGGAAATCATCTTAATACCCATCATGGAGAAATAGTTTTGCTTCCTCGAGATTTACTTCACTCGATAGATCGATTGATGGAGAAACATTGTTGCTCTTCAAGTAAAACTTTGCTTGCCCTGTGACCACTTGAGTACTCGTGCGCATTTGCCATCCCCACAATCTTTCCAAAATGGTACCTTGCAGCCAGCCAACCATTCAGTATCCTCTTTCATGGTCTTTGGCTTATTGTAGAATTCCCCATCCAGTGGTTACCAACAGAATCCTTGTCCGTCGCAACGATTACCTCTTGAAGCGCATCGCCCAGATCCCTTGTTTCAGATCGGCTCGCCGGAATCTAGGTCAAGCCCCTATACATTTCTCTGCACCATAGATATTGCTAACATAGTAGCTGTGTACCGTATCATCTTGTATTTGAGGTGAGTGAACAGATCAAAGAGGTCTGTGCATTGAATTCCGGCCCCACATTTGCCTACGGATCGAATTTCGTCATTTACTCTGAACCCCCACGCAAAAAGAACACAGGACCATTCTCCGTCCCAATCCTCTCCCCTTCACAACGACTCCTCAGGACAGCCAGCGCTCAGACGCTGCGCTGTACTGACCGATTGAGATACTGTCACGATCATTGAATAGCTCGACTGGTACAGCATAAACCCATTACTAGCCACCGCCCCCACGGCTTCCGCTTTCATAGCATATTCCGCTACCGATCGTCGATGCCAATTGTGCTCAGTGTGCTCGAACACTGAAATAGAATATACACGAGGCGTTCACAAAAACTTGGAGAGTCATCATGTCGCCAGGGACTGCCATGATACTCAATTGAGCCGACGGCTTCGGCCAGCGCAATTGAACCTGATCCCTACGTAATCTCATTCTTACGATCCTGCGAATTCGGAACTATAGCCATAGGATCTCCACTACTACACACGAACGCGACAGGCCACAGTCGACTTCTACACTGCGTCGCTGAATCTAGCATCGCGCCATTTCCCTCTCTCGACTTGCCCTGAACGACCTCCTAGCACCTTCAAGATGTTCCTCACAATGTCCTGGTTCTGGCGGGGTTTCCAGTCCGCAATATTCTATTACGTCTCCTGCGCGCCCTGCTCGAAGCTTGCCTACAGGCGTCAACGCCGAAAAGAATACAAACGCGCCAAAGCAGAGAAAGCTCTACATGATGCGGAGAACGGGCAATACGAGCACCCTTCACCGTTCTCCACAAATCCATATTGGAGGGAGGAGATCGCTATAGGCCCTGGACCGCCAGAGAGGAAAGCTGTGAGAGATGGGAAGGCGAGGCCGGAAAAGAACCCCATGAAAGAGAGAGAAAGGAGGCTACATACGGGTGGTATGGGCAGTAGCACGGACACAGGCGTTAGCAGCGCCGATACAGTTGTTGGGAGCGAAGGAACAGAACAGGCACGGAACAGTGATGAAGGGTGGAATAAGCGGCGGTATCAGCGCGAGGATGAGGTGTTGTGGGGATTGGAAGAGCAGGATACGAAGTCAATTGGCATGACGCCTGTCTCGAGAACAGGCAGCGGCAACAAGTATCAGTACTACGCCAGGAATCCAGCGATCAATGATCTCCACCCGCCAGTCGTGAGCACGCAGCCGAGAGACAAGACGGAAACGCAATGGATGCTACAACCTCCGCCCAAAGCGGAACTGATGGCCGGCAAGGTGAGGGGGAACACTCCGCCAAATAGAAGCCGAAGCGGCAGTGGCGGTACCAACGCCAGTAAATGCAGCATGGGGAGGGCACCCGACATGAGCCTCGGCCGTCAAGTCAGCCAACGGCTTGTGGAATCGAAGCTCAAGCGCGGAGAACAACCATTATCTCCACCACCCTCTGCAGCAATAAGCCGCGGACCTTCACTCCAGAGCAACACATCAGCAGTACCACTAGGGCAGCCGCACGACAGAGATACGAACCTTTTTCCTCCGAGGTTCGCAGAACCGCCACTCCCTTCGCCTCCACCACCGCGACCGCCTCTCTCTACAATTTCTTCGGCTTCTATGCCGCAGAAGCAGAAAGACAGGCCGCCGCACCTGCGGCCTTTCGTCTTGTCATCCAATAGTACCTCCTCCCTGCGCGTATTGCAAAAAATCGTCACACCAGCTAGCCAGCTCAATACTGTCAAGACTGCATCGTGGCCGCTACCAGATGCAGCTGTGCAGGTCAAACTGCCGCCTGTGAGCCAACAGGAAGATGCGGATCTCAAATTGCCTGAAGTGAAGAGTTGGTTTTCCGGAGAGTAGATGGGATATTCGGGGCGGGAGGAAGGAGAATGTGGGACACGGACATGCGCATCGCTGGAGTATGGATATCTGAAAGAAAATAGCTCCATATCTGGGGAATGACACTATGGCTGGGAAGACAGGAGTGGAAGAGTACATGTTTGAAGTGCTGTCTCATTAGCGTTGGCGTTTGTGGGAGTATTGACCCGGTTCTTGGTATGGAGGCATTCATGAGCGTTTGAGCGAATTGGCTGTATGAGCACAAACCGAAGATTTTGAAAGTGAGTTGTGCAAATCCGCAAACACATTGTACCAATTACTTGCAGAGGCCTCCAAATCATGTAGGCTCATTTTTTGGAGGGTATTCCTGTGGCGCTGAAGTATGTCTGCTAGATCGCCTAGATCGACACGCACGTCTTGCAAGATCAATGTCGTCAGGTGCTGCCATGTGACTCCACCACAAAGGAGCGAGATTGGGAGGTTCTCGATTCCTGAATATTGAAATTTTAAGGTCTCGATATTAGTCATTGCTTTCACGTAAGTTTTCAATCGTCTAGTGAGAATCATATCCGTAAGCGCCTCAGGATCGGTATCCTCGAGAGGGCAATTGAAAGATTTGATATGAGCCAGGAGCTGCAGGAGACGTTCTCTGTCTTCCAATACTGGACTATTCATAACCGAAATGTCAATGTCCTCGAAAAGATGACCGACGCCGACCTTAGCTCCAGAAAGGGAAAGCTCCGCGTGCTATCGCTTTTAGCACCATTGTTGCTTGATCACTATCAAGCTTTATTTGACACGATGACTCCGTGCACTCTTCCAAAATGATTCCTTTGTCTCCAGGTGCATATTCGTCCCTCTTACGGTTCCAATGCCATAAAGACCCTAGCTCGATGCGCTTCAATCGGGAGAATTGGACGACTGCATTTCCTAGAGATTGCCCTGCGCTCCCAAAAAGCTGTTCAAGCTTCGTGTATCGAGTCAAGTATTGGTGGGAGTGGGACTTGAGTACCTCGGTGCTTAATTCAAACAATAGAGTTGGATATGACCAAGCGAGGCGACGGATGATATGGATTGAAGTACCACACTTGGCCTCTCGGTGATCGATCCAATGATCTATCTCCCCGAAGCCAGTCTGCAAATTCATTACAATTGAGACGAGGACCTGAAATTGCTTTCGGCACGATATGTAGGCCACGGACATAGTGTCTGTAGGTACTGTGTTGAGCAATGGCTTCCATTTTGGTATGGCTGCCCTTGGTAAAATGCAAGATGATCTTTTTGTAAAGCTGAGGAGCGCTCATAATGGAGCATTGCTTATTGCAAAGTCGTAAAGCCCTTGATCGAGCTTATGCACGTGAGAGGCTCTTTGGGTTGCAGAAACTTGTAATATGAGTGTCTATGCGAGCGACCATGATTGCGAATATGGCTCGTGATGATATCGAACACCTCTTGTGGGACGCGATCAAACATGCTGCTCTTTGAGCTGATTTGGCTTTGCGAATGTGTACACGCCTTCGATTCAGTGCCGGCGATATGGCTGAGCCCGTTCAATTTTCAACTGTTGTGGCTTTAATCGATTGACAGTGAAAGGTAATGTGCGTCAGTGCAGACACTGATGAGGCTATGAGCTGCGGAGGACTGGCGTCTATGCTTCAGCGATATGTGCTGTATGAGGTTGGGGGAAGGAGAATGGGATAATTCGTGCAATTAGAAACCTAATGTTAGCCATATGGCCCACAGACATTGCGTACTCAATCCTGAGAGATGCCAGTTGACTGCCTTGCTAGTAAAGTTGCTTTGAAATGCAATCGGAAAGGGCCAGATATGGACAACACATTATTTCCTTGACACTGTATTACCGCAGTAGTACATCAGTAGTTAGGCGCCAGCTTTCGTGTAAGCCCTGACTCCAGGGTTTTCCTCGAACACATGGCCAAGTTGACGGAAGAAGAAGAGGTGCAGGCAAAGATAGTCATGCAGGCTCATTCTAATAGGCAAAGGTATTATTTGTGAGTTGCGTCTGGACGAATGGTAGACTGTGCTAATCACAGCAGTCCGCCTTCGGTACCCTCTCACCAGGTACATATCAACTCCCCCCCCGAAATCGCACACAGACTCGATAGAGTTTCTCAGTTCTCGATATCTACCCCAGCTCTATGATACCTCTGTACGAACAGCGACATGGAGTAGAGTCCTCGTCCAGAGCAGCAAGGCTGGGCAGTCCGTGTTAGTTTGTGGTGATGATGCCAATGTTAGTGGAACCCTCAATCTGTTAATGCTGTAATTAAGGCGAGGGGATTGCTCGACACTCTACAAGAGAGGTCGTTAGGTTGTGTTTGCACCACGGGTAAAGGTTGCGTTAGCAAGTGATTCTGCTACAGTGGGGGCGCGATAGGAATAGTCGCCCGCCGACTCCCTTGGTATTGTAGGGGCTATAAAAGCTACGCGTTCCGACAGCGATCCCTAAACAAATTTTGGGATGGCGAGCAAAGACAAAAGTCTGCCCCGACCTCACCCCCTACCGGGCCTAGAGTGAGTGGCTGCTTTACTCTCACCCAACGCGGGGGTTACATTTCTGAGTCTTCGGTCCATTATGAAAGCCAAAGGCTGTACCGTGGGCACACAGGTAATCCAATCAAATTTGAGACCACTCCGATCTAATCTAGTATCCTTCTTCCATGCGTATCACCTTGTCAGGGTTGAGAATGCGCAGGGGATCTAAGGCGAGCTTTATCTGTTGAGCATCAGTCAGCAAAGTCAAGCTGTTGCGTGAGAGCTTTTCGCTCACTTTTCTCATCATGTTGATGGCCTCGTCTCCGACTTCTTGAGCCAAGCCATCTCGAAGTTTGAGACCAATGCCGTGTTCACCAGTGACAGTGCCATCAAGTTGTACAGCCCTTCTCTGGACCCACTTGATGATCTTTTCACCCTTCTCTCTCTGGTTTTCAGGGCAGACGATAACAGTATGGTAGTTACCTACAGCAAAGTCAGCAATAAAAATATTCATCAAAAATCACCACTATTCTGGTGAACGCGGGATTATGACAAGAATGAGATTGACAGACTAACCATCACCCACGTGGCCCAACGTCGAGCCTGCAAGCCCTGCATCTGAGATGACCTGATGCGTCTCCTCTATCATTTCTGCCAGACTGGATATAGGTACAGCAGCGTCGGCGTTCAGGAAGAGGTCTGTCGGGTCCTTTTTCATTGCCATTAGGCTTCGCCCCACCTTCTTTCTGGTGCCCCAGGAAATTTCGATCTCGTCTTTTCTGGCAGACACCTCGAAATCTTCGCATTTGTTCTTCTCCGCTGTTTCTCTTGTAATTTCCAATTGGCCCTGCACTGCCAACTGCAATCCTGAGATTTTGAGAAACAGGGTCGGGCTTTCTCTCCAGTGTCTGACAGATAGACCAGACTGGTTGATTGCCCACATGCTATGACTGTCAAGTAGCTCCAATGCGTCTATTGGCAAGCCGGAGTGAATGAGGCTCACCGCGGTATTCACCGCGAAATGAGTGTTTGGAAAAGCCGCAATAACAACATGGAGGTTCTTTGGGGTCGAAGTGACCTTGAGCACGGCTTCAGTAACGAGACCAATTGTACCCTCAGATCCAACGATTAAGTTAGTAAGGTCGTACCCAGCCGACGACTTGCGCGGGCGACGCCGAGTTTTGACAATTGTACCATCCGCAAGGACCACAGTCATAGAGATGACCCATGCTCTCATAGTTCCGTACCGATACGCATTCGTACCAGAGCAGTTCATAGCAATCTGCCCTCGCTGTTAACACCTCCGCTTTATATGTTGCCAGGATTACCAAAAATTTACCATTCCGCCGATCTTTGCACCAGGAGCTGGATCCGGAGGGAAGAACAGATTGTGTTCTCCTAGGCGAACATTCAGATCTTCCCAACCTACAGCAGGTTGGACGACTACATCCATATCCTCCTGATGGACTGCCAAGATCTTGTTCATTCGGTTGAAGTCAATGCAAATTCCTCCACGTGTAGCTGCAAGTGCACCAGGCATACTTGTCCCGCCACAGTATGCTGTCACCGGTATTCGCCGTTGAGAACAAATCTTCATGATTGCACTGACTTCAGCGGTGCTGGTGGGAAAGACAACAATAGCGGGTATTTGGGCCGGCGCAGCAGGAGACCATTGTGTTATCGAATGAGCACGGCGTCCGTCCAAGCTTGAAATGATAGCCTCTGCGCCCAGCAGGTTAATGCATTCATCGTTCGCTTTCGAGATAGATTCGTCGGAAATATTATACTTGGATGGTGCTATGTCTGATAGTGCAGTGGTAGAGTGTCCATTCATCGCTCGGGATGAGGGCGTAGTAGCCCGGTACAGCAGGAAATGCTCTTGTGACCCGACTTTCTCTATCTGCGCAGTTTCATTGCCTGGCAAGACCTTGCTGTTCGTACGAGCTGCCCAGTAGATTTCGCGTCCTCTTAGGTTTCCATTGGCTAATCAACAGGCGGAGCTGGGTGTGTAGGATGGTTACATCGGGGAGCCGGGGATAGAGTTGCGTGCGTGTGGCCAGCTGGCCCGCTAGCATCTCTCGTAATCTATCTAGTCACTAGCATGGGGGAAGTATGTAATAATACACGATCACTGCCGGAATTGGCGACCAATACCAATGCTGGCAGCCGCAGCTAGGTTGCCTTGAAACTCCGTACAGCCTGTGCACATACTCGGTTGGATTCTCTAACCGTGCTCTCATTGGGTGGACTTCTCAATGACGTCTACAAATCCTGATGGACGCGCCTTTTTCTGGATCGGGCACAGTGGATTCTGACTCGAAAAATAAGGGGCGACATCTTCTGAAGCGCATGGTGCAATGAACAATGTTGCTGCATGAAATTCTTCTCTTTTCACACCCGCTCTCGCTCCAACACCCGTCATACTGACGCAGCTTTGCAGACCTCTCGTCTTTTTGTATCGATCAAGACATGAACATGGGTATGATTTTGCTGAGCTGCTTTTGTGATTTAGAATCTTATAGTAATTACAGATGTACTCCGCAGGTCCGACTCTATGGAGTCGGGGCACCCTCGCTCTACTAGCAAAACCGAGAATGCCATGTCTACAGGCACCATCATCATCCGGGTGGGCAATGAATGGAAACTGTTGAGGAAAATTGATCTTCGAGTCCTACCGGTTATCACAGTCATCTATATATTAGCTTTCCTAGATCGGTGAGCAAAATCGCAAAAAAGCTGGGGCCGCGTTCGCGAAATCTGCATGCTGACTTGTCAAGGGTGAACATTGGAAATGCGATATTATACGGACTTCCAACCGACTTGCACTTACAAGGGACGCAGTTGAACACGGCCTTGAGTGTCTTTTTTGTCACTTACTGTGTCTTTGAAATTCCGGCGAATATTCTGATGAAGAAAATGAGACCGCATGTTTTTCGTGAGTCTTCAAGTAGGATCCGGTCGTGCAAGGTTTTATATTGACTCAAGTATTCTATTTTCAGTATCCGTCTCAATGTTCCTATGTGGAGTTCTGGCGATTGTGCAAGGATTTGGTATGCCACATACCAGTCCGCTATTCAGCCACTGCTAATTGCAAAAGTCAAAAATTTTGGTGGCTTAGTGACAGTCCGTCTTCTCCTTGGTATCGCTGAGGCGGGTATATTCCCGGGGTGTAGGTCGTATACCATCCTCTCTGGTTGGCGCCTTAACTGATGTATACAGGCTTCTACCTAATTAGTATGTGGTACAAATCTTCAGAAGCTCAAAGGCGCTTCTCCTTTTTTTTCAGCGCTGCAAGTTTCGCTGGTGCCTTTGGAGGCCTCCTGGCAAGTGCTATTGGTAAACTGGAGAGCATTCGGGGCTACCATGCCTGGCGTTGGATCGTCATAATTGAGGGCATCCTTTGCTGTTATCGGAATATTCAGTCTTCGGGCATTGTGAGTAGTACAGATGGACAAGCTGGAAAGGAAATTGACTCACCACAACGTAGAACAGTAGCAACATCAATTACACGAATGGTGATCTTTATCCGAGCTGTCCAAGGCCTGAAAGTAGCCTACGCGACGTCTGGAGCGAATGACCGCAAGTACTCCTGTTTTGTTAAAGTAATATTCTGCTGACCACTTACGCGCAGTTATCACAACCGCAGGGCTCTATTGGAGCATGAAAGAATCTGGACTTGCTCTCACATCAGCCTGCCTCCCTACAATCTATGCTCTTCTTAAGAGAAAGTCTTCTTTCGATAGATTGGACCCTACATCCAGGAAGAGGGACAATTCAATGTCATCGGCTGTAAACATGGTAGCCAGCGTCAATGGAGCCGCCGTTATTGACACGCATGCATTGAAGCAGCTTGACCCAGTTTTACAAAGGGACGGACCGCCAGACGGCCGCATATTTGTCAAGAAATCATTCGAGAGAATAGATTGGGTAGTTTGAGAACTAGGAAGGAGACTTGGCTTCGTGGAATGCCTCGAAGCTTGGGGCGCCGGTATTCTTTTGTCTATGGCTGGGCTGATGAATACGATGCGTTCTGTATAGGGCGTATCTCCCCTTCTTAGATTATACGCTGTGTCCTTCCAGTGCACTCCGTACGACTGCTATGCAACGTTTACTTACCATCTGTAATATTCACACCAATTCCCAATCCTGTTGTAGTACCTTTGCCTCCCTCCCTGAAGTCGACTCGAAGCTGGTCAAATATCACATGTTATAGCGAGCTCTAATTTCCGGAAGGCTGCCTTACCAGTAGTGCTTTACGGCGAAACCTCGGTAAGTACAGTAGATCTTAAAACCATCGAGACTTACGCTAAACGGATGGCCCGCGCACCTTATTTAGGCGGGGTAACTATTAATATTAAATAAAATAAGTATAAACGTAAATATACATCGGCAACTTGGGAAACCCCGATTTTTACGCATTTTGCACCGAAATTGTATAAAATGCTGGAAATGCGTATCTGCTCATGTCCCGCATTCTAAGCACATTATGCACCGATTAAGCAGCGATATTACACCGATTTAGCAACTTTTTTTTTTGACTTTAACTTTTAAGAGTATCTAGACTAGGGCCCCTATATAGGAATATAAATATATTACTAAATCCATTTTTAGCCTAGATTCCGAATTTTTAATTAGATTTTTACTAGCGTTGCCCTATAGGGCTATAAAGCTACTTTTAGGATTAAGTTTAGCGCT
>JAABUS010000437.1_pt1 | contig 106852 bp, 114 predicted proteins | sample 5560161 | NCBI WGS metagenome assembly JAABUS01 (sample SAMN10711885, study PRJNA513376) | rock metagenome | isolation source: Antarctica rocks | place: Antarctica: Victoria Land, Trio Nunatak nord | collected 2016-01-04
TTCTGTCCTCGGCCATCGTGGTGTCCCTTCGTGTCGTCGGTTCCTACTCCAACGACGCGAGGATGACGCGGTGGCCATTTCCGTTCTCGGCCTACCCGCTGTTACACCAAGTCTGGGGACATGACCCTCCACGTCGCCCGGGGGACCCGGTGCAGAACGGTTCGAACCAAGCGCAACAACTTCGGGGGGTTGTTGCGCTTGGCCGCAATCATGCGCACGGCTTCACGCTGGGCGCCGGCTCGGCCCGCCAGCACAAACGCCGCCTCGGTGAGCGCCGCCACGGCGCGGGGCGGCACCAGCCGTCCGGCGGGGCAGCCGCGTCCGGCGGGGCAGCCGCGTCCGGCGGGGCAGCCGCGTCCCGCCGCGCGACGCCGCGCGACGGTGCGCGACGGTGCCGTCAGCGGACGCCGGCTGGCTCGCCCTCGGGGTCGGCGACCGTCGACGGCAGGCTGTCGAGCAGCGGGTCGGTCCACGTCCAGGCCGCGCCGTAGCGCTTCCCGACCGCGCCGTGGCGCGCCGCCTCGACCCGCAGCGGCAGCCCGAAGATCTCGATGAATCCGACCGCCGATGCGTGGTCGAACGCGTCTCCCTCGTCGTACGTCGCGAGGTCCTTGTCGTACAGCGAGAGTGGCGACCGACGGCCGGCCACGACGGCCAAGCCGTGGTCGAGCCGGACCCGGACCTCGCCGGACACGACCCGCTGCGACGACGCGACATAGCCGCGCAGGTCGCGGTGGAGCGCGCTGAACCAGAGCCCGTCGTACGTCAGGCGCGCCAGCTCGTCCGCCACGAGGCGGTTGAAGCGCAGCGTGTCCTTCGACAGCGTGAGTCCCTCGAGCGCCCGGTGCGCGGCGTGCAGGACGGTCGCGGCCGGCGCCTCGTAGATCTCGCGGCTCTTGATCCCGACCAGGCGGTCCTCGACATGATCGACCCGGCCGACCCCGTGGGCGCCGGCCAGGGCGTGCAGCCGGTCGACCAGCTCGACCGGCGCGAGGCGCTGGCCGTCGAGCGCGACGGGCAGGCCGCCCTCGAGCTCGATCACGACCTCGACCGGCTCGGGTGCGGCAGCGGGATCGGTCGTCCACTCGAAGACGTCCGCCGGCGGCGCGGTCCACGGATCCTCGAGCACGCCCGTCTCGATCGAGCGGCCCCACAGGTTCGCGTCGATCGAGTACGGCGACGCCCGCGTGATCGGGATCTCGATCCCGCGTTCCGCCGCGTAGTCGATCTCCTGGTCGCGCGTCAGGCCCATCCCGACCCGCATCGGCGCGACGACCTCGAGCCCCGGGTCCAGCGCGTGCACGGCGACGTCGAAGCGGACCTGGTCGTTGCCCTTGCCGGTACAGCCGTGGGCCACGGCGTCGGCGCCCTCGCGTCGCGCGACCTCGACGAGGAGCTGCGCGATGAGCGGCCGGGCCAGCGCGGTCGCCAGCGGGTACGCACCCTGGTAGAGGGCGTTCGCCTGCAGGTGCGGCCAGACGAAGTCGGTGACGAAGCGCTCGCGGGCGTCGACGACCCAGGCCCGTGTCGCGCCAGCGGCCATCGCCCGCCGTTCGACGCCCTCGCGCAGCGAACCGCCGCCGACGTCGACCGTCAGCGTCACGACCTCGGCGCCGAACTGCTCCCTCAGCCAGGCGACGGCGACTGACGTGTCGAGTCCGCCCGAATAGGCAAGCACGACCCTCTTCATGGGATCTCCTCCGCTGCGGCCCCCACCCGGGCTGCCGCCGAGCGCGCCGCCATGCCGGGCAGCGACTGGATGGTCCGGAAATGCGCGAGCCAGCGATCGAGGCGAGTCTCGTCGGCGAAGAGGACGAGGACCGTGTTGTCGCCGGCCAGCGTGCCCTCCTGGTCGGTCAGGGTGGACTCGTCGATGGCCTGGGCGACGATGCTGGCCGTCCCGGGCGTCCCGGTCAGGACGAGGATCAGGCCGCTCCGGCCGACCGTCACCGGGATGTCGGCGAGGATGCGCCGGAGCCGTTCGTCGCTGGCCCCCGGCGGCGGGCCGGCCAGGTCCTGCGGGGCGACGTAGGCGTGCCGGTCGGCGCGGTTGACCTTGACCAGGCCGAGCTCCGCGATGTCGCGGCTGACGGTCGCCTGGGTGACCTCGAACCCGCGGTCGACCAGCCTGGCGGCGAGGTCGCCCTGGCTGCCGATCGGCTCGCGGGCGACCAGCTCGCGGATGGCCCGCTGGCGGTCGCGCTTGGCCGAGCCGTTCACGCCGCGCCCGCCGCCGCGCCGGCCCCTGCTCCCGCCGGCAGGCGAGCCGCACGGACGCGGGTGCCGAAGTCCGGGTCGCCGAGCGCGCGCTGGAGGGCGTTCGGGGCGGCCGAATCGGCGATCACGGCCTCGGTGCCCTGCCAGGTCAAGGCCGTCAGCGCGGCGCGCACCTTGGGGACCATGCCGCCGGCGATCGTGCCGTCGGCGATCAGCGCCTCCGCCTCCTCGGCGGTCACGCTCGTCAGGCGCGTCCCGTCGGCGGCTCGGATCCCGTCCACGTCGGTCAGCAGGACCAGCTGACGGGCGCCCAGCCCGGCGGCGATCCCGGCCGCCGCGTCGTCCGCGTTCACGTTGCAGACGACGCCCTGCTCGTCGCGCGCCAGCGGCGCAACAACGGGCACCTGGCCGCCGACCAGGATCGCGTCGAGGAGGTCGCGGCGCAGCCCGATCACGGTGGCCACGAGCCCCACATCCGGCACCCGCTCCGCGACGAGCAGCCCGCCGTCGACGCCGGACAGCCCGACGGCGTCCACACCCCGGTCACGGAGGGCGCTCACGAGCTCGCTGTTGACGACCCCGCGCAGGACCGCCGCGGCGACCTCGAGCGACGCGGCGTCCGTGACCCGCAGCCCGCCGCGGAACGTGCTCTGGACACCGAGGCGGTCGAGCCACTCGGTGATCCGCTTGCCGCCGCCATGGACGAGCACCACGGGCCGCCGGCGCGCCACCGCCGCCACGTCCGACAGCACGTGCGCCTGGTCCGCGATCGTCGTCCCACCCAGCTTGACCACGAGAATCTCACTCATCGCGCGGGCCCCAGGTTGTACGGCGCCGTCACGTGGTGTACTCGGAGTTCTCGCGGACGTAGGCCTCGGTCAGGTCGCAGCCGAATGCCTCGCCCGTGCCCGTGCCGAGCCGGAGATCGATCCGGATCAGCACCTCGGGGCCGCCCATCGCCGCCCGCGCCGCCGCGCGATCGTGGTCCAGCGGACCGCCGGCCGCGCCGTCGAAGACCGGATGGCCCGCGATCGCGATGGCCAGGCGCTCCGGGTCGACCAGGACCGGGCGTCCGCCACGCCGCTCGGCCTCGTCGGCCGAGAGTCCGGCCGCCTCCAGCACCGCCGCGTCGGCCAGCCGGGCGTTGCCCGCCGCGCCGGCGATGCGACCCCAGTTCGGGTCTCGGCCGTGGACCGCCGCCTTGACGAGCGACGATGCGACGACCGCCCGGGCCACGGCCCGCGCCTCCGCCGGGTCGCCGGCCCCGGACACCTGGCAGGTCATCAGCGTGGACGCCCCCTCCCCGTCGGCCGCCTGCTGGCGGGCGAGGTCACGGGCGACCGCCTCGATCGCCGCTCCGAGCGTCCTCGCGGGGCCGGTGCCGCGCACCACCTCGGTCGTGTCCACGGCGCCCGATGCGAGGACGAGCACGGTGTCGTTGGTGCTCGTGTCGCCGTCGACGGTGAGCTGGTTCCAGGTCCGCACGGTGGCCCTTCGGAGCAGCTCGTGAAGCGTTGCCGGGTCGACGGCCGCGTCCGTCAGGACGACGGACAGCATGGTCGCCATGCCCGGGTGGATCATCCCGACGCCCTTGGCGATGCCGGTCACCCGCACGGATCGGACGGCCTGTCCGTCGGGGTCCGGAAGCGCCACGGACGTGGTGGCGATCTTCGGCCGGGAGTCGGTCGTCCGCAGCGCCTCCGCGGCAGCCTCGAGACCGGCGTCGTCGCTCGACAGCGCGGTCGGGACGAGCGCAGCGATGCCTTCGACGACCCGGTCCACGGGCAGGCGGCTGCCGATGATCCCGGTCGAGAGGCACAGCACCTCCTCGACCGGGGCGCCCAGCGCACTCGCCAGCGCACGCGCCACGATCAGCTGGTCGGCATCGCCCAGCGGCCCCGTCGCAGCGTTCGCACAGCCGCTCGTCGACACGATGCCGCGGGCACGTCCCCAGCCCCCGCCACCGGGCACCGACGTCGCGGCAAGATGGGCCTGCGAGAGCCGCACCGGCGCGGCCGCGAACGCGTTCCGGGTGAAGACGCCGGCAGCGGCGGCGGGACCGGCCGTGGTCGCGATCACGGCCAGGTCAGGGCGGCCGGACGCCTTGATGCCGCACGTCGAGGCCCCCGCCACGAAGCCGGATGGGATGGCGGCCAGACGCTCGACCGGCGGCAGCTGGGTCGGCAGCGGGGCGAGGAGCGTCTCGCGATCCGTTGCGACCGTGCCACGGGCGCCGACGTGGGTCGCGGTCACGGCGCCAGCGGGAGCTGCTCGAGCCCGGTCGTCTCGGGCAGCCCGTGGACCAGGTTGAAGGCCTGCACTGCCTGGCCGGCGGCGCCCTTGACCAGGTTGTCGAGGACACCGATGGCGATGATCCGGCCGCTCCGCTCGTCGAGGCGAACGTGGACCCGGGCGTGGTTGCTGGCGAGAACCTGCTTGGTGGATGGCGGCGCCGGCACCACCGTCACGAAGGGCTCGTCCGCGTAGGCGGCGGCGTAGAGCTCGTCGAGCTCCGCCTGGGTCACCGGGCGGGTGGGCCGGACGTGGGACGCGGACAGGATGCCGCGGGTCATCGGGACGAGGTGCGGCAGGAAGTCGAGCGGGGCGGCACCCGGGTTCGCCCCCTCCCGCGGGGACAGCGCGAGCAGCTCCTGCTCGATCTCGGCGGTGTGGCGGTGCCCGCCCAGCCCGTACGCCCTGACGCTCTCGTTGACCTCGCTGAAGCCCATCTCCGCCTTCGGGTCGCGGCCGGCCCCGGACACGCCGCTCTTGGCGTCGACGACCAGGTCGCCGATGAGGCCAGCCCGGGCGAGCGGCGCGAGCGCAAGGAGCGTCGTCGTGGGGTAGCAACCCGGCGAGCCGACGACCGCGATCTCCGCTCCGCGGAGCGCCGCGAGCTCGGCCCGATGCAGCTCCGGGAGGCCGTAGACCGCCTCGGCCAGCACGTCAGGTGCCGGGTGCTCGAAGCCGTACCAGGTCGGATAGTCGGCCGCGTTGCGCAGACGGAAGTCCGGCCCGAGGTCGATCACCGTCGTGCCGGAGCGAGCGATGTCCGGCACCATCCCGGCCGCCACGCCGTGCGGCAGCGCCAGGAAGACGGCATCGGCCTCCGGTCGCTCCGAGCCGATGCTGTGCACCGTCGTCGCCAGGTGCGGGTGGACGCCGCCGATCGGGTCTGCGTCGCGGTCGCGCCCCACCAGGCCGACGATCTCGACGGCCGGGTGACGATCGAGCAGCCGGACGAGCTCGCCACCGACATAGCCGGTCGCCCCGACGATGGCCACGCGGATCCGCGCGCCGTCCGCACCGGCGCTGCGCAACGCAGCGCCCGACCGGCGGCCCGCCGCGATCCCGGTCGCCACCGATCCCGCGCTCACGGGCGCGCGAGGCCCCTCGCAGGGGGCGGGGTCGGGTGCGGGAGAGCGAGTTGGACCGCCGTCATGGCTGCGTGATCATACACATCTCTGCATAGTCATGCATTCCGTGCCCACGGCGGCCGCCCGACGCCCACGGCTACCGCTTCACGCCCTTGAGCGACCCGCTGATGGGGTCGCCGTCGTCGTCGACCGCGCACATCACGCCCCGATCGCCACCCAGCCACGTCGCCTCCGACGGGGTGTAGAAGGTGTACGCGTAGCGGGAATCGTCGAAGTCGATCCCGATGTAGGTCTCGAACGCGGCGTCGCACAGCGTCTCCGCCTGCGCCGAGACCTCGGAGCCGCCCGGGTACGCTGCCGTCGAGCCCCCCTCGAGCTCCTCGACGCCGAACACCTCGGCTCGATGTGGCTGGGCGCAGGGCCGCACGATCGCTGCCAGCAGGAAGTCGTCGTCCGAGTCCACGACCGGATCGAAGCAGTCGCCCACCGCCAGGTCCTCGGGCGCCTGGTACTCCGGCTCCTGGGTCGAGGTCGGCCTGGCGCTTGCCGACGGAGCCGCGGAGCCGCTGGCGCTCGGCAGGGCCGTCTGGCTCGTTCCCGGGCCAGCCGACGCCCGGCCGGAGGCGGCCGGCCCACTGGAAGCCGGCGACGCGCTGGCCGCCGGCGAGGTCCCGGCCGTCGATGACGCGGTGGTCCGCGGCGACGCCGTCGCTCGTACCGATGCGCTTCCCGACGCGGCGACGCTCGAGCTGGGCGTCGGTTCGCCCGAGCCGGAGCGCGCGGCACCGCCGGATGGCGCGTCGGACCCGCCACAGGCGGCGGCGAGGAGCGGCAGCAGCAAGGCCAGACCGGCGTGCGGCAGGCGGGGGGTGAAGACTCGTGGCACAGGCAACTCCTGAACGTGCCCCGATGGTGCCCGCTCGTCCGCCGAACGGCAAATCGGGCGCTCGGCGGCGTGGTGGAAGCCGGCGAGGTGGCGGGCGGGCGGTCTGCCCCGGCGCCGTCGGCAGGAGCCCGTCGGCAGGAGCCCGTCGGCAGGAGCCTAAGGCACCGAATCGGGCCGGCGATACGGCCCGGTGACCGTCACCTCGCCCTCGGCTTCGAGCGGCACGTCACCGGTCGACCGCACCCGGTAGCGGTGGTGGACCTCCGTGTCGCCGGCGGAGAGCATCGCGTTGACCGGGCAGTACTTCGTTGCCGAGAGCTCGATCGCGCGCCGAACGGCCTCCTCCGTGACGCGCGGCCCGGTGACCTCGTGAAGGAGATCGATCCGGGTCAGCACCTGCGGGTACGCGTCGCGCTGGACCGCCTCGACGCGGACCGTGTACGCGTCGAGCGCCTGGCGCTTCTTGTCGAGGATCGCCGCCACGTCCATCCCCGAGCAGGCCGCGACCGCCGCGGCCACCAGCTCGACCGGCGAGTGCTCGTTGGCGGCGGGATCGTCACCGAACTGGATCGACCGCCCGGTCGCGGTCATGACCGAGAACCGCAGCCCGCCGCCGTGGCGCAGCTCGGCCCGGCGCTCGCGCGTCATGCGACGGCACCCGGGATGCCCGCATTGGCCGCACCGGCGGGCGCGGGCTCCTCTTGGCCGGCCGTTCCGGTCGACTCGGGGCCGGCCGCCCCGTTCGACTCGGCGGCGGGCAAGCGCGTCGACTCGAACTGCTCACGGTAAAGGCGCGCGTAGAGGCCGCCACGGGCGAGCAGCTCGCGATGATTGCCGCGTTCGACGATCCGGCCGCGGTCGTAGACCAGGATCTGGTCGGCGCGGAGGATCGTCGAGAGGCGGTGGGCGATGGCGATCGTCGTGCGTCCCTCCATCAGCCGCTCGACGGCCGACTGGATCAGCCGCTCGCTGACCGTGTCGAGGGCCGAGGTGGCCTCGTCGAGGATCAGGATCCGCGGGTCCTTGAGCAGGACGCGAGCGATCGCGATTCGCTGCTTCTCACCGCCGGACAGCTTGTAGCCGCGCTCGCCGACGACCGTGTCGTAGCCGTCGGGCAGCTCGGCGACCCGATCGTGGATCGCCGCGGCGCGTCCGGCCGCCTCCATCTCCGCATCGGTCGCATCCGGGCGCGCATAGCGCAGGTTGTCGCGCACGCTGGCGTGGAACAGGTACGTCTCCTGGGTCACGAAGCCCACGACCTCGCCGAGGCTGGCGAGGGTCAGCCGCCGGACGTCGCGGCCGTCGATCTCGACGGCGCCGGCATCGACGTCGTAGAGCCGCGGGATCAGGTAGGTCGTCGTCGTCTTGCCGCTGCCGGACGGACCCACCAGCGCGACCAGCTGCCCCGGCAGCACCTCGAAGTCGATCTCCTCGAGGGCGAACGTCGGGAGCATCGTGATCGGCTCCGCGGCGAACGGCGGCTCGTCGATCGGCCTGCCGTCGCCCGCGGCGTTGGCGCCGGCTGTCGCTGACGGCGTCGGCGCGACCGCCAGCCCGGTCTGCGCGGCGCCCACAGCGGCTGCCACGTCGGACGCCGGCGCGCCCTCGGTCGAGCCCTCGCCAGCCGCCTCGGCGCTCTCCTCGGCCGACGCCGCCATCGCCCGGTTCGACGGCACTGCCTCGGTCGGGTAGCGGAACGAGACACGGTTGAAGCGGACCTGGCCCCGGACCGTTCGGGCGTCGAGCGTCACCGCGTCGGGCGCGTCGACGATCTCGGGGTCCATCTCGAGGTACTCGAAGATCCGGTCGAAGAGCGCCAGCGCGCCCTGGATCTCGACCTGCACGTTGAGCAGCTGCCCGAGGGGGAAGAAGAGGCGGCTCTGGAGCGTCGTGAAGGCGACGATGTCGCCGATCGTGGGGGCCGACGGGTCGCCGTTGATGGCCAGGTAGCCGGCCAGCCAGTACACGAAGGCCGGGGTGATCGAGAAGATCGTGCCGATGATCATGAAGAACCAGCGCCCCACCATCGCCTGGCGGACCTGGAGCGCCGCCAGGGCCCGGTTGAGGACGCTGAACCGCTCGATCGCCTGGCGCTGCTGACCAAAGGTCTTGGTCAGCAGGATCCCGCTGACGCTGAGGGTTTCCTCGGTCGCGGCGGTCATCTCGGCCAGCGACTTCTGGGTCTCCGCGCTCACGTCGCGCCGGACCTTGCCGACCCGGAACGTCAGGTACAGGAAGAACGGCGTCAGCCCCAGGCTCAGGACCGTCAGCCGCCAGTCGATGATGAACATCGCGACCACCGTGCTGAGCGCGATCGCGATGTTGCTGGTCACGCTGGCCGCGGTGTCGGTCACGACCGCCTGGACCCCGCCGACGTCGTTCGCCAGCCGGCTCTGGATCTCGCCCGTGCGCGTCTCGGTGAAGAAGCGCAGCGGCATCCGCTGGAGGTGCGTGTACAGGGCCGTCCGCAGGTCCTGCATTACGCTCTGGCCGATGACGTTGTTGAGGTAGCTCTGCCCGACCCCGATCAGCCCGTTCACGATCGGCAGCAGGATCATCAGCCCGACGAACAGGTTGAGCAGGCCCCAGTCGAGCCGCGGGATCGCCTCGTCGATGAGGAGCTTCAGGAGGATCGGGTTGATCAGCCCGATGAAGCTGGTGGCCAGAATCGCGACCAGGACGATCCCGACCTGCCGCCGGTAGGGCCGGAAGAAGGCGACGATCCGGGCGATCGTCCGACCCCGCCGCTCCGGCGGGACGCGGTCCTCCGGTGCCGTGGCACTGAAGCTGCCGCCCCACGGGCCGCCACCCGGGCCGCCCGCCGGCCCGCCGCCTCGGCCGCCCCTTGGGCCGCGACCGCCGCCGCCCCCGGCCGACGCGCCCGTGCCGGCGCCCATCCGCGCCGCACGCCGCGGCCCGAACCCCATCAGCGGGGGCCGCCCGGGCGGATCAACGTGTCGACCATCCGGGGACGCTACCACTTCCGCGAACTCGTTGCGCCAGCAACCAAGCCGCGCACGGCGTGGGTCGGGCTGCCCACGCGCTCGGCGTCGACCGCCGGTGTGCCTGCAGGCCGGCCGCAGAATCCTGCGCAGAGCGCAGCGCGTCCGATCCGCGCCCAGCCCGACGATGACCCTGGCCGCGGCCGGCCTGCGCAGAGCAAGACGCCTGTTTCCGGCATGCGCGTCGGCCGCATGGCCGACGGGGAGCCCGGCGGTGGCCGACACCGGGAGGCCGCGCCCCCGGCCCCCACGCCCACCCGAGCGATGCGACACAGCACGCATGAACAAGCGCCGTTTGCGTCGGCGGGCGGGTGGTGCCCGGCCCCGCGCATGCGACGTAGGCGAGCATGATCGCCCCCGAAAAGGGCGCCGTTATGCGGCCGACACGCATGACGCCGGAGGGTCCTTCCGGCGGAGGACCGGCGGAGGACCGGCGGAGGACCGGCGGAGGACCGGCGGAGGACCGCGAAGCGGCGGAGACGATCCCGCGCGCCTGGGGGTCCTCGGCGACCCGGCGCGGCGACGGGTCTACGATGAGCGACTGAGGCGTGGCCGCTTCGCCCAGCCGAGTGGCGGCGGCCGACAGAGCATCGTGGTCGACCGGGGTCCCAGCTACCACATGGATCTCGGCCACCACAGCGACTTCTGCCAGGACGGGGACCCGCTGACGGTGCCGGAGGCAGCGGCGCTCATCCGGCGCGATGCCGGCTGGCTCAGGCGGGCCATCGCGAGCGCCGGCTGCCGGCCACCCGCGAGCCGGCGGGCTACCTGTTGCGCCGGCGCGACGTCGAACGGTTCGACCGATCGACCAGCCGCCGTCAGACCAAGAGCCAGGACGATCAGGCAGGGCGCAGCGGCGCCGAGACCATGGAGGCGACATGACCACGATCGGCTACGCCGCGATGCTCGAGCAGTTCCACCCGAACGAGCTGCTCGACTGGTGCCCCCAGGCCGAGGAGGCGGGCTTCAGCGCCGGCTTCATGGTCTCCGAGCATTTCCATCCCTGGACGCCGCAGCAGGGCCAGTCCGCGTTCGCGTGGGCGTTCATGGGCGCGCTGGGGCTGCGCACGAGCCTGCCGTTCGGGACGGCGGTGACGTGCCCCGGCTTCCGCTACCACCCGGCGGTGATCGCCCACGCGGCGTCGACCCTCGGTGCCATGTTCCCGGGCCGGTTCTGGCTCGGACTCGGGGCAGGGGAGGCCCTTAACGAGCACATCATGGGCGGTGAGTGGCCGGAGATCGGCATTCGGTCGGCGATGATGTTCGAGGCGATCGAGGTCATCAACAAGCTGTTCACCGGCAACGTCGTCAAGCACAAGGGCGAGCACTTCACGCTCGAGAGCGCGAAGCTCTACACCCGGCCGGAGCAGCCGGTGCCGGTCTATGTCGCCACGGCCGGCCCGATCAACGCGAAGAAGACCGGCAAGTTCGCGGACGGGATCATCACCGTCGGCGCGGCCGACGAGAAGATCGGCATGCTCTGGGCGAAGTACGAGGAGGGCGCCCGCGAGGCCGGCAAGGACCCAGGCCGCTCGCCCAAGATGCTCCAGATCCACGTCAGCTGGGCCCGGACGGACGAGGAGGCCGTGGACAACGCGGTCAAGGAGTGGCCGAACGGCGGCATGCCCTTCCCGAAGCAGGACATCAAGAACCCCGAGGACTTCGCGGCGATGGCGAAGCTCGTCAAGGCCTCCGACTTCAAGAACCGGGTGCTCATGACGTCCGACCTGGGCAAGCACGTCGAGCACATCCAGCACTACGTCGACATGGGCTTCGACGAGGTCCACCTCCACAACGTCGGCCGCAACCAAGCGGAATTCATCGAGGTCTTCGGCAAGGAGGTCCTGCCGGCGCTCCGCCTGGACCAGGCGGACGTCGAGCCGGCCGCGGCCGCCGAACGCACCCAAGCCGGTCGATCGCGACCTGCCCGGATTGCTCGACGACGTGCCGCCGGCCCGTGATCTCACCCCGGCCGACGCTGCCACGCGGGCCGAAGGACCGGGCCTCCGCGATGACCCGGACGACGGGCCGTGGGTCGTGGACAGCGACGGCGCCGTCGTCGACACCGGCTCGCCGCAGGACTACGGCGAGCCCAACGACGACCTCGAGCCGCCGGAGCGGACGCGAAAGGCAGGACCGGCCGGCCCTTGACGCCACGGCTCCACTGTCCGACAGTGCGGTTTCCGACACCGCGGCCCCAGCGCCGCGAATGTCGATTCGTGGAGGAGCACCATGCGTCGTTCGTTGTTCGCATTGACCGCGGCTGCCGCCCTGGCGCTCTCGGCATGCACCGGAGGCGGGTCGACCCCCAGCGCCGGCGGAGCCGGCTTCGATCCCGCCGCCGTCGAGGGCGACCTCGTCCTCTCCGGCTGGAGCGCCGGTGCCGTCGAGGCGCCCATCCTCGAGAAGCTGCTGGAGGATTTCCAGGCTGCCTATCCCAAGATCAAGGTTCGCTTCGAGCCGGTCGCGGGTGAGTACCCGGCGGCGATGGCGGCCAAGTTCAGCGCGCAGGAGCCGCCGGATCTCTTCTACGTCGACTCATCCCTCGCGCCGACCTGGATCGACGACGACCTGCTCGAGCCGCTCGACGACTACATCGCCAAGTCCGGCTTCGACGCGAGCCAGTTCTACGAGGGCTACCTCAACGCCTTCAAGGGCCCGGACGGCAAGATCTACGGGCTGCCCAAGGACGGCAACACGCTGGCCATGGCCTACAACTCGACAATGCTCGAGGAGGCCGGGGTCGAGCCGCCGACGACCCAGGAGGAGCTGGTGGCCGCCGCGGACAAGCTCAAGGCCAGCGGCGTCGAATCGCCGCTCTGCCTGAGCTCCACGATGGACCGGGCGCTGGCCTTCGTCTACCAGAACGGCGGCGGCCTCTTCAACGAGGACAAGACGGCGGCCGCCATCGACAGCCCCGAGTCCGTCGCCGGGATCGAGTGGTACCTGAACCTCTTCAAGAACGGTCAGGGCCAGCGGCCCTCGGATCTGGGCGTCGACTGGTGCGGCCAGGCGCTCGGCGAGGAGAAGTCCGCGATCATCTTCGAGGGCGGCTGGGTCGATCCGTACATGAAGGAGACCTTCCCCGAGGTCAAGTACGCCTGGGCGGAGATGCCCGAAGGTGCGGGCGGCAAGGCGACGCTCGCGTTCACCGTGTCGTACTCGATCGGTGCGGACTCGAAGAACAAGGATGCCTCGTGGGTCCTCCTCTCGTACCTCACCGGCAAGGACGGCATGACGACCTGGACCGAGGGTGGCGTCGCCAACCCGTCGCGCAAGGACGTCACCGGCGCGGCCGGCAAGGAGATCCTCATCCAGGGCGCCGAGTACGCCCGGCCGTGGAGCTTCATCCCCGGCTTCAGCGAGATCAACGACGCGTTCAACAACGCGTTCACCGCGGCCCTCGAGGGCACCGGGGGCGCGCAGGAGGTCGCCGACGCGACCAAGGCCGCAATCGACTCGAACCTCCAGTAGACCCGCGATGGGGGCCGGTGCCCACGGGCCCTCATCGACCATTCGGTGGGAGGAGAGGCATGGCCGCCGCGGGCAGCCGCCCATCCGCATTGGCCGGCAGGAGTGAGCGCCGATCGGAGCTGATCGCCGCCTACAGCCTGATCGCGATCCCGATCGCGCTGTTTCTTGTCTTGAACATCGGATCGATTCTCTACGCCCTGTACATCAGCTTCTGGGAGTGGACGACCCGTCCCCGCGAGATCATCGGGATCGCCAACTACCAGGAGATCCTGGGCGACAAGGTCTTCCAGCGGTCCGTCACCAACACCATCTACTACGCGGCGCTCGTCGTGCCGCTGCAGATGGCCCTCGGCCTCTTCCTGGCCGTCGTCGTCAACCAGAAGATCCGCGGCCAGACCTTCTTCCGGGCCGCCTTCTACTTCCCGGCGATCGCGAGCTCGGCGGCGATCACGGTGCTCTTCATCTTCATCATGAGCCCCAGCGGGCTCTTCAACGAGGTCCGCTCGCTGCTCGGGCTGAACCCGCTCTTCCAGGCGCTCGGGTTCGGGCCCGGCCACAACTGGGTGGGCAACAGCTCCACCGCGATGAACTCGATCATCCTGCTCAACGCCTGGACGACGTCGGGCACGATGATGCTGTTCTACCTGTCCTTCCTGCAGACGATCAGCCGCGAGATCTACGAGGCGGCCGCGATCGACGGTGCCGGGCCGTGGCAGGCGTTCTGGAAGATCACCTTCCCCCTCCTCCGACCCGGCCACTACTTCGTGGCGACCGTCTCGGTCATCGGCGCCCTCCAGCTGTTCGACCAGGCGATCATCGCCGGCGGCTCCGGGGGCGAGCCGGCCAACTCGCTCACCACGATGGTGCTCTACCTGTACCGGGAGGCCATCCGGGAGTTCCACTTCGGATACGCCGCCGCCGTGGGGATCATCCTGTTCGTGATCATCTTCGGCGCGACCCTGGTCCAGCGCCGGCTCTTCGGCCAGGCGCCGAGCTGGTAGGAGGCGACCGATGACGACCATCCCGGGCGGCGCGGCCACCACCCAGGCGATCCGTCCCCAGACCGCCCTCAGCGAGCCGGGGATCGCGCCGGTCGGCGACCGTTCGTCCGGCTGGCGGCGCCGGGTGGCGTACGTCGTGCTGATCGGCTATGCGCTCCTGATGTTCCTGCCGTTCACCTGGACGGTGATCACGTCGTTCAAGACGCAGGCGGACTCGGTCCGCCTGACCTTCATCCCGAACCCGGTCAGCCTGCGCGGCTGGGAGAATGCCTTCACCGAGCTGGACCCCGCGATCCCCGTGCTGTTCGCGAACAGCCTCGGGATCGCCATCGCGGTCACGATCTCGAACCTGGTCCTCGGCAGCATGGCCGGCTACGCCTTCGCACGGCTGCGGTTTCCCGGCCGCGAGTTCCTGTTCCTGCTGGTCCTCGCGACCATGATGATCCCGGACCCCCTTCGGCTTGTGCCGGTCTACCAGATCCTCAGGGGCGTCGGCCTGCTCGGCGGCAACCTGCAGTACGTGGGGGTGGTCGTGGTCCTCGCCGTCGCCGCGCCGTCGATCTTCCTGCTGCGCCAGTACTTCATGTCGATCCCGGTCGCGCTCGAGGAGGCGGCCAAGCTCGACGGAGCGGGCTTCTTCACGACCTTCTGGCGGATCATGCTGCCGCTGGCCACGCCTGCCCTGGCAGCCGTGGCGATCCTCCAGTTCCAGGGCAGCTGGAACGGGTTCTTCTGGCCGCTGATCATCCTGACGGAGCGGAACAACGCGACGCTCCCGATCGGGCTCGTGCTGTTCCAGGAGCAGTACTCGACCAGGTGGCCGGAGCTCATGGCCGTGGTCGTGATCGCCACCCTGCCGATCCTCGCGCTCTACCTCTTCTTCCAGCGGTACTTCGTCGAGGGCATCGCGGCGGCCGGTGTCAAGGGCTGAACCGGACGGAGCGCGTGCGCCGACCCTCGGCGGCGCCTTCCGGTCCGCGGCGTCCGACTTCTACTACCACTCGATCCGGCTCGTCGCGGCCAACGCGCTGTGGGGCGCGGGGTTCCTGATCCTCATGCTGGCCAGCGTCCGGTCACCGGCGCTCTTCCTTGCCGCGGCGTTGCTCGGGCTCCCGACGCTGGCCCTCTTCCGCCTGGCGGGGCTGATCGCCCGCGGCGAGTCGGTCCGCTTCTCGGACGGGATCGAGGAGGCCCGCCGGCGCGCCCTGCCGGCGGTCGGGTCGGCGCTGCTCATCGCGTTCGTCTCGCTCGTCCTCGGGGTGAACGTCCTGCTCGGGGTGCTGAACCCCGGGCCGCTCGGCTGGACGCTCATGACCCTGGCCGGCTGGGGCCTGTTCGTGCTGTGGACGTTCGGCCTCGCGTTCTGGGCGCTCCTCGCCGATCCGGATCGCCGGCTCGCGCCGCGCGGCGCCGCACGCCTGGCGACGCTGCTGATCGTCGCCCATCCCGTGCGTCTCGGGGTCTTCGGCGGGGCCGCCGCCCTCGTGGCGATCGTCAGTACCATCCTGGTCATGCCGATCATGACGATCACGGTGGCGTTCGTCGCCCTCGTGGCCTGCCACTTCGTGCTGCCCGCCGCGGACCGCCTGGAGGCCGCCCTGCAGGCGCGGCCGGCCGGCGCGTGATCGCCTCGTTCGCTCGACCGGCCGGCTGACCGACCTCCGTGCCGCTCGCCGTCCCGGTCGGCCCCTCGACCGTCACGATCAACCGCGACGACCGGGTCGTGGTGTCGCAGCCCGACGCGACCATCCGCGCCGACCACGACGAGGGCTTCTTCGCCCGCGACACGAGGTTCGTCTCCGGCTATGGCCTGTGGCTCAACGGTCAGCGACCGGTGCTCCTCAACTCGTCGCCGATCGCGTTCTTCTCGGCGCGCTTCGAGTTCACGAACGAGGCGCTCCTCGACACCGAGGGCCCGATCGAACGCCACAGCCTCTCGGTCCGGCTCGATCGGACGGTCTCGGGCGGCGTCCACGAGGATCTCGACATCGTCAACTACGGCCGCCGGACGGTGTACCTGACGGTCGAGATCGCGATCGAGTCGGACTTCGCCGACATCTTCGACGTGAAGCAGCGCACGCTCGTGCGCCGCGGCGTGGTGAACAGCCGCTGGTACCGCTCACGCCGCGAGCTCCGGACCTCGTACGCCAACCGTGACTTCCGGCGGGAGCTCGTCGTCGCGATCGACCGGTCCGACTCGGTGCCGCAGTTCGCCAACGGGCGCCTCGTCTTCGTGGCCGCGGTGGCCCCCAAGGGCGTCTGGCACACCTGCCTGAAATGGCTGCCGGTGACCTCCTCCCGCCGCCGGCCGACCGTGCTGCCGTGCAATGCGCTGGAGCGCGTTCCGCCGGCCGCGGGTCCGCGCCTACCGACGATCCGGATCGAGACGCCGAACGGCGTCGTTCGGGCCGCGTGGGACCAGGCGGCGTCGGACATGGAGGCACTCCGGCTCGAGGACCCGACGTTCGAGCGGGGTGTCTTCATCGCGGCCGCCGGCGTGCCCTGGTTCGTGACGCTCTTCGGGCGCGATTCGCTGGTCGTGGCCATGCAGGGCATCTCCGGCTACCCGGAGCTGGCCGCGGGCGCGCTCCGCCGGCTGGCCGCGCTCCAGGCGACCGATGACGACCCCGAGCGCGACATGGAGCCCGGCAAGATCCCGCACGAGATCCGCCACGGCGAGCTGGCCCAGCTCGGGATCCTGCCCTTCACGCCCTACTACGGCACCCACGATGCGACGAGCCTGTTCGTGATCGTGCTGTCCTACCTGTACCAGTGGACGAGCGATCGGTCGCTCCTCGAGCGCTACCTGGCGAACGCGGAGGCGGCGATGGACTGGATCGACCACCACGGCGATCGGGACCGCGACGGCTTCCAGGAGTACGCGACCCGCTCGAGCCATGGCTACTACAACCAGGGCTGGAAGGACGCCGGCGACGCCGTGCCGGAGCGGGACGGCTCTCTAGCGCCCCTGCCGCTCGCCCTGTGCGAGCTGCAGGGCTACGTGTATGACGCGAAGCTTCGTCTGGCCGACATCCACGAGCTGCTCGGCCAGCCCGATCGCGCGCGCAAGCTCCGCCGCCAGGCCGCGAGGCTCTACCAGCGGGTCAACGACCGGTTCTGGTGGGAGGCGGAGGGGACGTACTACCTCGGGCTCAACGGCCGTAAGGAGCCGATCGAGACCGTCGCCTCCAACGCCGGCCACCTGCTCGCCTCGGGCATCGTGCCGCCAGAGCGCGCCGGCCGGGTCGTCGCGCGTCTCATGGCCGACGACATGTGGTCTGGCTGGGGGATCCGGACCCTGTCGACGGATCACCCGGCCTACAACCCGTTCAGCTATCACACCGGGACGGTCTGGCCCCACGACAACGCGATCATCTGCGGTGGGTTCCGCCGCTACGGCTTCGATTTCGAGGCGGCCAGGGTGGCCGGCGGCATGTTCGATGCGGCGTCCCGGTTCGTGGCCACCCGCCTGCCGGAGCTTTTCGCGGGCCTGCCGCGGCAGACCGGCAGCTTTCCCGTGCAGTATCTCGGGGCGAACGTGCCACAGGCCTGGGCGGCAGGCGCGATCTTCCGGTTCATCGCCATCCTGTGCGGCATCCACGCCACCTCCGGAGCGGACGGTTCGCGGCTCTACGTGCACCCCGCTCTGCCCGACTGGCTGCCCGAGATCACGATCCACGACCTGCGTGCCGGCAGCGGCGCCCTCAGCCTGCGTTTCCACGACGCCCAGGTCGAGATCCTGACGAACACCAGTGGCTTCGAGGTGATCGAAGCCCCCGCCCCCCGACCGGTCGCGCCAGCCTTCGATCCAGGCACGGCAACGAAGGCTCCTTCGCCGGCGCCGGTTTCGCGACCATGACCCGGCCGCCCCGCCCGGCCGCGTCCGCCGGGGCCCGCGCCCGACCGCCCCGCCCGCTCGCCCCGCCCGGCCGCCGCGTCCACCCGCCCGGCCGCCGCGTCCCCCGCCCGGCCGCCGCGTCCCCCCGCCCCGCCTCGCAGCCGAGCGACGGCCGCGCTCAACGCCGCCCCACGGCCAGGCAGCGCGCCTCGATGGCATCCTCTAGGCCATGCGCGTCGGCCGCATATGCGCACAGGCATAACAACGGGCGGCATCCAGGTCGATGCGACCGCGCGCATGCCGGCGCGGCCGAGCTGGCGGTGTCTATGCCTACTGGGGTCACATGGCGGTGAGCCGTGGCAAACCCGCAGCCAACGGCGCGATGAGTGACGCCTGATCCAATTGCCCCCATGTCCGATTCATGGGAGCGCATCCGGCCGGACCCGATCGACCCGATCGTCGATCTCGGCATGCAACAGCTGGGAGCGTGGCTCAAGATGTCCCGCCGCGTGTCCGGCATGACGCAGCAGCACCTCGAGAACCTGACTGGCATCGACCAGACGACGCTGTCACGGCTCGAGAACGGGCGTCTGCGAAGTCTTCGCCTGATGCGTCTCGCCCGTCTCGTCGGCGCCCTTCATGATCCCCGCCTGGCTGCCGTGGATCCCTGGGGCCGCTGAAGGTTCGCGCAACAGGAGCGCGCAAGAGGGGGCTCGCGGCGCCGGCCCCGCGGCCCGCGCCATGCGACTCAGCTGGCATAGGTTCACCGAGCTGGGCAGGCACGGGGCCTGACCGCAGCGCCGGAACATGCGGCCGATGGGCATGAACGCCGGCCGCCGGCCGCCGTCCTATGCGGCCGATGCGCATATCGCGGAGGGGAGCTTGACGAGGGCGTGGCGAGGCGGAGACACGAGACCCACGAGGCGCGAGGCGCGAGGCGCGGGGCGGCGGCGCGAGGCGCGAGGCCCGCGCCGGCGGGCCCGGAGCATGGGGTCACGCCTGCAAGGCCGGGCGCAGGCGCCTACCAGGCGGTGGCCGTCGCAACCTCTGTGATGCCCTGGGACTCGAGCCAGCGTTCGGCGTCGATGGCGGCCTTGCAACCGTCGGCCGCGGCGGTGACGGCCTGGCGGTACCGGTGATCGTGGACGTCGCCGGCGATGAAGACGCCGTCGACCTTCGAGCCGGTCTCGTCATGGACGACGAGGTAACCGGCGTCGTCCACCTCGAGCCAGTCCCGGAACGCCTCGGTGTTCGGCCGGTAGCCGATGGCGATGAAGAGGCCCTCCATCGGCACGTCTCGCACCATGTCGGTCGCGGTGTCCCGCAGCTTCAGGCCGGTGACCTTCGCGTCACCCAGCACCTCCTCGACGGCGGTGTTCGGGTGGATCTCGATCTTCGGGTTCTTGAACGCCCGGTCGATCATGATCTTGCTGGCCCGGAAGGTGTCGCGGCGATGGAGGAGATGCACCTTGGTCGCGAAGCGGGTCAGATAGGTGGCCTCCTCGAAGGCCGTGTCTCCGCCACCGACCACCGCGATCTCCCGGTCGCGGAAGAAGAACCCATCGCAGGTCGCACACGCCGACACGCCTCGTCCCCGCAGCCGGGTCTCGGACTCCAGCCCCAGCCACAGGGCCGACGCTCCAGTGGCAACCACCACCGACTCCCCGCGGTACTCCTCTCCGCGCGCCCAGACCCGGAACGGCCGACCGGAGAAGTCCACCTGCTCGATGTCGGCGTCGACGAACACCGTCCCGAAGCGCTCCGCCTGCGCCCGCATCGCCGCCATCAGATCCGGCCCCTGGATCCCCTCGGCGAACCCCGGGTAGTTCTCGACGTCTGAGGTGAGCATCAGCTGGCCCCCGGGCGCCGATCCGGCGAGCACGATCGGCTCGAGGTTGGCCCGGGCCGCGTAGATCGCGGCGGTCAGGCCGGCCGGCCCGGAGCCGATGATCAGCAGCTTCGACTCCCGACCGCTCGGAGCCGTTGGGCTGGTGCCCGGTCCGCTGGCTCGCGTCTGGGCCCCCGCCGGCGAGCTCTCCTGGAGGATCGCGATCGGCGCGAACCCGCCAAAACCCTCACCACCGGACGGCTTGCCGGCGCCATCCGCGGCTGGTGGGCTGTCGTTGCCGAAGTCGATGGTCAGGCCGCCGAAGGGGGCGGCGGACCCCTCGGAACTCTTCGGCTGGTCGGTCATGGAATCCTGTCCTTGCGGGATGGCGGTCTCACAATCCTACCATGCACGCGATACCCCCCGGGAGTATCTACCAGCGCTTACAGATCGCGGACCTGGGGCAGGACGTCCCGACCGATCCGCTCGAGGGTGTCGACGTCGGAGACCCCTCGGAGCGAAAAGATGACGTGCTCCGCCCCGGCGTCGGCCAGCTCGCCGAAGCGGGTGACGACCTCGTTCGGCGCCTCCTTCGCCAGGTCGACCGTCTGGAGCGTGGAGCGCTCGATCTCGTCTGGATCGCGGCCGATCGCCGCGCAGTGCTCCCGCAGGACGGCGTACTTGTGGTGGATGGCCTCCGGCCCACCGAAGACGTTCGAGGCATCGGCGTACTGGGCCACCAGCCGGAGCGTCTTTCGCTCCCCGCCGCCCCCGATCATGATCGGCGGTCGGGGCCGCGAGATGGACTGCGGCGCGTTGAGCAGCCGCGCGGCCCGGAACCGTCGGCCCTCGAAGGCCTCCTCCGAGCCCTGCTCGCCGGACCACATCGCGTGGGCGATCCGGAGCGTGTCCTCGAGCATCTCGAAGCGCTCGCCGAGGGGCGGGAACGGAAACCCGAGCCCCTCCGACTCGTCGCGGTTCCAGGCGGCGCCGATGCCCAGCCATGCCCGCCCGCCCGACAGCACGTCGAGCGTCGTCGTGGCCTTGACCCACAGGCCTGGATTTCGGTAGTACACGCCGCCGACCATGAGCCCCAGACGGGCCCGCGAGGAGTTCGCGGCCATGAAGCCGAGGGTGGTGTAGCCCTCGAGCATCGGATCGGTGACCGGGCCGACGCTGCGGATCTGCCAGAAGTGGTCCATCACCCAGATCGAGCTGAAGCCCACGTCGTCGGCCGTGCGCACGATCCGGGCCAGCGTCGGCGCGATCGCGGCCGCGCCGCCGGGCCACGTGAACGAGGAGATCTGCAGGCCGAGCTTCACCGCGGGCCGCGGCCGCGCGGGTTGGTGAGCCAGGTCAGCGCTCCGATCACCACCGTCCCCACCAGCCACGGCACGAACAGGACCCAACCGGTCAGGAACCCGATCAGGGCCAGGAACCCGCTATCCGAGTAGACGGGGGCGCAGGCGATCGCGAGGAACAGCATCGTCCAGGCGAGCAGGGCGATCCGGAGGAGCGTGTTCACCGGCATACCGTACCGTGCCGCGGCGGTCGACCGGAGATCACGGTGGCTGCCTCCGGGCCGATCGATGCCGCTTCTTGACCGAGATGTCATGCTTCGGCCGCGCGGCCCACGCCGCACCCACCGCCAACGTCACCGCTGAAGTGAGGAACAGACCGACCCGTGGCACGCAAGCGACAGACCTACCCGCCCGCCCGGAGCGGCGGGCCTCCGCCCCGTCCCGGCGCCGGCCCGGAGGGCGCCGTCAACCGCCCGAACCTGGTCGCCATCAACCTCGATGCCGGTCGCGGCAGGACCGGCCTGTCGGTCGGCGATCGGGTGCAGATCGGCGGGACCGGGCGGTACGCGGGGGAGGCCGTGGTGATCGAGCGCATCACGGCCGGGGTGATCCCGTCGGCCGTCGTGCGAAACGAGGCCGGTGAGACGCGGCATGTCCGCACCATCGACCTCGAGCCGGCCCGCGAGGGCTGACCCGGGCCGGGCCGCGGACGCAACGATCCGGGGTCGCGGTCGCAGATAGCTGTAACTTGCCGGAACCTGACTCAACCGCCTACCGTGGTGACGGGCCAAACGCGTGGGCCCGTTCAACACCGCCAGGGTGCACCTCCTTGCAGTTCGAGCCGCAGCTACCGCGCCGGCGAGCGTCCTTTACCATCGTCGCCGAGCGAATGGCGCCCGACGCGTGGCACCTGCAGGTCCGGGAGCTGCCCGCGACGTGGACCGTCGCCTTCTCGCGAGCTGAGATCGAATGGCGTGCCCGCGAGCGGATCGCGATCGATCTCGGTTGTCACCCCGCGGATTTCGACGTGCACCTGCTCGAGGTGATGCCGGGCCACTAGCGCGGTCACGCCCGCTCAGCTGTCGGGTTCGGTCCTGCGCCGCTCCAGCGCCCGCCGGTACTCGTCGCGCAGGCTCTCGACGTCGACCCGCACTGCCTCCCAGCCGGGCGTGCCGGCGGTTTCGGCCTCCAGCGCCCGCTCCGAGTCCCGCCAGTCGGCAAGGATCGCCTGCACCGTGCGCGGCGGCACTTCCGAGATCGGGCGGATGTTGGTGGGCTGGCGCTTGCCGGCCAGCCGGGCCAGGTCGGTCTCGCGCTGCGCCCAGCCGAGCACCTCGCTGGAGAGGCGCTCGATCTCCTGGGCGAGCTCGATCATCTCCTGTGTTCCGGGCGTCAGGCTGCGCTTCCGGTTCTCGAGCTCGTGCAGCCGCTCGATCCGGGTCAGGAACGCGTCTGACGTGCGCCGAAGCTCGGCTTCACCGGTCACAGGTCCCCTCTCGACTCCGTGCAGTGAAGTATGGGCCATACCGACAGCCGGTCAACCGCTCACGGCGCGGGTAAGAGCGAATCGGCCCCTCTTGCGGTTGTGCGCCTCCGCCGGCCCGATGCGCGACAACCTGCCCTTTGCGACGGCTGGGACGATGGTCATGGGTCAATCGGTGCGAGCCTGCACCGGCAGGTTCGGTCGCTGGTGAGGATAGGGACTGTCTGCGGGGGCGAGAGGCTGACATTGGTACTGGACAGTCCTGTGCGCCGGCTACATGTTGGCAAGACCGTCACAGGACAAGAGTCCTGCGGGTAGCGGCCATCGCCGTTCCGATGGCCAAGGGATCGTCCGAGAGGCTCAACATGTTTCATCGACGCTCGATTGCCCTCGTTGGTGCGCTTGTACTGCTCCTCCTGCCGGTCCTGACGACCGGGGCGCTGGCACGGGACCCCGGGTCCTCGGCGAACCGCGCCCGCCACGATCGCGTCGTCGCCTACTGGACCGCCGAGCGGATCGCGTCAGCCCGGCCGCGTGACATGTCGATCGGCCGCGCGCCCTCGACGCGCCGCGAGCCGACGCCGGTCGCCACGTCGACGTCGACCGGTGACCAGACGCCGCCGGCGGCGACGATCGGGTCGCAGTGGCCAAACGGCGTCGGAAAGGTGTACACGGCGACCGGCCGGGTGCTGTTCAAGATGGGCGACTACCACTACGTCTGCTCCGGCGCCGTGGCGACGGACGCAAACACGAGCCGCTCGATCGTGCTGACGGCCGCGCACTGTGCCTTCGACCAGGCGACGCGATCGTTCGCGTCGTACTGGGTGTTCATCCCCGAGTTCGACAGCAGGCCGGACCTGTGGACCTGCGCCAACACGACCCACGGCTGCTGGACCGCCGAGTCGCTGGTGGTCCACAACGGGTACGCCGGTCAGCCCGGCTTCGACTCGACGGCGAAGCAGCACGACTGGGCGTTCGCGGTCGTCCGGACCGGCGGCCATGCTGGCACGCGTCAGCTGGACACCACCGTCGGCTCCTTCCCGATCGCCTTCACCAGCTACAGGGCCGGGACGCCGGTGACCGCCATGGGCTATCCGGCCAGCGGGGCGTACTCGCCGGGCAGTCAGCTCATCTCCTGCTCCGGGTCGCTCGCCATGGACAGCTCGAACCTGAGCCGGACCTACCGGCTGCCGTGTGACATGAATGGCGGCTCGTCCGGCGGCCCGTGGTTGACCAAGTTCGACACGAGCGGCAACCGCGGGACGCTGAGCTCCGTGAACTCGTACACCTACAGCGGTCTGACCGCCATGCACGGCCCGAAGTTCAACTCCCGCACCTATGCCACGTGGAGCGCGGCCAGCAGGACGACTGTCAGCGTGGTGGTGCGGTAAGGGCTGCTCGATGCGCGCGTAACAGGTCCGGGCTGCGGACGTCCTGGCCATCCAGCATCTGGGCGCTCGGAATGAGGTCGAGCTCCGCCGGATCTCGACGGGGGAGCCGATCGGACGCATTTCCGATGCCAGTCGGGTGCGGCTCGATGCGGCGCACGACCGCGCCTACTGGTTCCGTTCGCTCGGCCCGGGTGTCGGCGGCGAGATCCATCGCAGCCGCCTGGACGGCAGCGACGACACGGTCCTGGTGGAGCTCGATGGGAGGCTCGTCCCGAACGCCATGGACGGGATGAACATGTACGACTTCACGGTCACGCCGAGCGGTCGGTTCGTGGCCGAGGTGTGCACGCAGGCGGACGACTGCCGCCTCGAGATAGCCGCGCCGGACGCAGCCAGGACCACCTCGATCAAGGTCGGGGGCGGCCCGTCATTGTGCTCGATCGCGGGCGCCCTCGACGACCTGATCGTCGTCTACGACTCCGAGACCTGCTATGCCGATTACGACGAGGCGCCGACGCCCGCCCGAACGGTCGACCTCGCAACCGGCGAGACTCGTCTCGTGACCGACGGCCCATATTCAATGTCGTCCGGCTCCTCGAGCAGGATGGTGCTCCCCAGGCGCTGATCGTGCGGCCCAGTGCGGATCGAACCCACGCATCGCTGCTCGCCGTCGATCTGGACTCGGGCGAGCGGACGGTGTTGATGGATCCGCTGCCGCGCGCGACCGTGGATGGTCAGCCCGTGCCGATGTTCCCGTCGCGTTTGGGCCTCCCGCCGGACTGGCTGCTGCTCGTTCCCCGAGCCGCCGCCAGACCTTCCCGTCGGCTCGCCGCTGCCGCCCGCGCAGCTCGTGAACATGGTCACCAACCGGTGGATCGAGCTGCCTGCCTTGCCGGGCATGAACGGTGTGCCCGAGGAGTGACGGTCCTCAGCGGGCGGTGATCGTCGCCGGGTTCGAGGATTGGCCTTCGCCGACCACGTTGACGGGCCGCGACGCTGTACGTGTACGTCGTCGCGCGGCGGGTGGTGGTGTGGCGCGGCTCCCGCGTCGCGCGGCATGCATGCCAGGCAAGGAAATCGCACTCTTGCGCGGCCTCGCGACCCCGCTCCCGTTCCAAGTGTGCGAGCCATGCACGCCATGCACGGAATCGGCGGTTTCCGGCCGCTCCGGCCGTCGACCATCGCCCTCGAGCGCGTGGCTGGTGTCCTAACTCCGGATTCCGTGCATGTGATGCATTGCGATGGTCGCCGGCGGAGCCAACCCGTCGGGGAGACCTGAACGTTCCGCGTCCTCGCGACACTCATAGTGGGTGACAGCCGATCCCCTCGGCTGCGTCACCCAGGGAGAGCGGGTGGACCGAGCGATCGTGCAGCAGGCGCAGCTCGGCGACCGCGACGCGTTCGCAGCGATCGTCCGCGAGACGAGCGACGGCCTCTACGCGATCGCCTACCGGATCCTCCGCGACCCGCATCTTGCCCAGGACGCGTTTCAGGAGGCGCTGATCGCCGCCTGGCGCCAGCTGCCCGGCCTCCGCGACCCGGACCGGTTCGAGGCCTGGCTGCACCGGATCCTGGTCCATGCCTGCTACGCCGAGTCGCGCCGGCGGACGCGATGGGCGACCAGCATCCGGGTCCTCGAGGCGGACGAGCCCGGCCAACGGGACCAGGGCGTCGACGTCCATGACCGCGACCAGCTGGAGCGCGGCTTCCGGATGCTGCCGCTCGAGCAGCGGGCCGTGTTCGTCCTGCACCACCATGTGGGCCTTCCCCTGACCGAGATCGCGGAACGCCTCGGCATCCCGGCCGGCACCGCCCGATCCCGGCTGCACTACGCCACCCGATCCCTCCGCGCCGCCCTCGACAAGGCCGACGCGACACCAGCGATGGAGCGACTGGCATGAGTGAACGATCCTTCGACCAGCGAGCGCGCGCCTGGCTGGAGCTCGGGCCATCTCGAGCGCCCATCGACGCCGTCGAGGCCGTCCTGTCGGCGATCGAGACCGTTCCGCAGCAGCGGCCCATGTTCGGGCCGGGGGGGCTTCGTCGCCGGTCCGGCGCGGCTGGCCGGCGCCGGTTCGCGCGGAGCGGTCCCGCCCTGGCGCTGGTGGCCGCCGCCGGGCTGGTCGCAGCCGTCCTGGTCGGCACGCTCCTGGGCCAGCGGACCCCCGAGGTCGCCACGACACCGAGCCCGAGCAATCCGAGCCCGAGCACGACGCCGCTGCGTGACACCACAGGGCTCCTGGCGGCCTACCCGGAGCTGGCCGTGCGGCTCTCCGCCTCGGTCGGGTTCGCCGACGCGCCGATCTCGGCCGAGACCGCGCTCGAGCGGATCGAGCTCGGTCACCTCGACCTCCAGGGTCCGTTTGGGGTCGGGATGGCCTGTCGGGGTCCCGGCGAGCTCACCTTCGAGATCAGGTGGTCCGTCGACATGGACCTGGACAGGGACCTGTTCATGAACCGGCAGATCCCGTGCGACGGCAGGCCGACGCACGACGAATACCTGGCGTTGCCGCCGGGCACCTCGGCGCCCGACCCGGGGCGTCCGCCCGGGGCACCCGTCGGCGGCGGGCAGGAGGTGACGATCACCGTCGCGGCGGGAGCGTCGTGGCGGGTCGCGATCGGGGAGTACCCCGCGGCGCTCAGGGTGCGTCCCAACCTGCCGCCGGTCGACACGACCGATGGCTGGACCCGCCTGCTGGACGAGAAGCTCGTGCTGGACCGGATCAACAGGTCCGTTGTCGAGGTGCCGGCGGGCGCCACCCGGCTGGCGGTCATCGTGCAGTGCACCCTCGAGGCCAGGGTCTCGGTCATAGCGGCCGGAGCGTGGACGGACGTTGCCTGCCCCACGGATGCCGCGCGCGTCGAGTTTCCCGTCACGGGCGGTTCGACCGTGGAGGTCAGGGCGAGGTCTGAGGAAGTGACGTGGATCCAGCTCGCGATCGAGGCGAACGGCGCGACCTCCGAGACCTCCCCGTAGGCGCCACCGCCCGGTCGACGACTTGGTGGTCGAGACGACCGCCACGTCGTGCAACACAACCGCCCCAGCCTGGCCGTGGTCACGCTGGACGGCGCGCCGCTCGCTCACGGAAGGGCTGCCGGAGGGCATCTCGGGTCGCCGCGTCCCCGGATCCAAGGTACCGGCCCGGCCGCGGCATGCATGGCAGGCATGGAAATCGCGCTTAGCGCCAGCGCGGCCGGCGTCGGTCACCTGCAGACGCCTCACCGGGTCGCCGGCGATGCACCCGGTGCATGGATTCGACCATTTCGCACCGGAAGCGCCGCGATCGCCGCCGGGACCGACGGGACCGCCGGTTTAATCGCGAATTCCTTGCATGGGATGCATCGAACCCCCGCCCGGGCTCCCTCTCTTCCTCGGCTTCTTCGGCTACTTCCAAATCTTCCTCCTGACCGGCGTGAGCTTCCTGCGCGAGCGGACAACGCCGGTTGGAGGGACTCGATCGGCGGCTCCCGCTAGCATTTCCCGGTGTCCCGACGCGTTCCCTCCCGGCCGGCAGCGGCCGGGCTGCTCGGCTGTGCCGCCTTCGTCCTGATCGGCTGGACGGGGCTCCTGGTCCCGTCCCTCATTCGGTCGATCAAGGATGCCTTCAGCCAGTCGGACGCGGGGATCGGCGTCTGGTATTTCCTGTTCGCCTGCGCCTATGCGGCGGGCTCGCTGGGGGGCGGGCTGGTGATCGAGCGGCTCGGGCGCCGGACGGTGTTCGTGCTCGGCGTCGGCCTCCTCGGCTTCGGATTGCTCGCGCTCGGGCTCGCGCCGTCGTGGACGCTCTTCCTGGTTGCCGCCCTGCCGGTGGGCCTTGGCAACGGCGTCATCGACGGCGGGGTCAACGGGCTGTTTCTCGACCTGTACCGGACGGGCCGAGGCCGGGCGCTCAACCTCCTGCACGTGTTCTTCAGCCTGGGCGCGTTCGGCGCGCCGGTGGTCGTGGGGCGCCTGGTCGAGTCCGGCCTGGGCTGGCAGGCGGTCCTGATGGCGACGGGGCTGGCCGCGATCCCGGTCGCGGTCCTGTTCGGCATCACCGAGATGCCCGGCGGGCGACGGACCTGTTCCGGTCCCCCGACAGTGCCGGTCAGCGCGGACCACCGCCTGGGCCGGCGCGGTCGTCCGGCCATCGCGGCGCCGCTGGTCCTGCTGGGGGTCGCGATCGGCTGCTACGTGGCCGCCGACGGGGGCGTCTCGAACTGGCTGGTCCGGTTCCTGGAGCCGGCGCCGCTCAGCACCGCGACATCCGCGCTCGGGCTGTTCTGGGGAGGGCTGACGGTCGGCCGGCTCGTCTCCGCTCCGCTCGCGGACCGGTTCGACCACCTGCGCTACACCGTCGCCTGCGCCGCCGTCCTGGCCCTGTCGCTCAGCGGCGCCATCCTCGCGCCGTCGCTGACGACTTCGATCGCGCTATTCGCGATCGCCGGCCTCGCGTCGGGACCCATCTACCCGATGATCGTCGCCATCGGCGGTGAGCGCTACCCGGATCGAACGGCGGCGGTCGGGGGGTTCCTCTCGGGGGCCGCGGTCGCCGGGTCGATCGTCTACCCGCCGGTGATGGGCTTCCTGTCGGTGACCGTCGGCCTCACCATCGCGATGCTCGGCACCGTGCTGCTGACCGTCCTGTGTGCCGGCGCGATGCTCCTCGTGGGCCGACGGGGCGCGGATCGGGGCGTCGAGGCTGCCATGGAGCCTGCGAGCGGCTGAGCCGGCGCTTGCCGGTCCTCACGCAGGGCCGCGGCGCAGCCCTCACCGGCGTAACCCCGCCGCCTCGTACTCGGCACGGGCGAGCCGGTCGAATCGGCCGGACGTCCAGTCCCCGATCGGGTCCGGTGAGTAGTCGAGGAGCGTCGGCCAGTCGAGGCGGTTGAGAGCCCGACCGGCGAGGACTCGATCGACGCCCTCGCGGTCGAGGCCGCCGGTCGCGGTGGGGCGCCGGATCGCCCGGTGAGCGGCGCGCAGCCGCCGCGCCCGCTCGAGCCGCCAGGGGAGGTACCGCGACAGCCACGGAATGAGCGGCACCAGGAGCAGCACCAGCGCGAGCGTCACCGCGACGACGATCACGAACGTCTCGAGATCGCGGCCGGCGGCGACGATCGGCTCGCCCGCGCCGTCGAACCCGCCGCGGACCGCGCTCGCTGCCCCCTCGCCGACGATCGGCAGCCCACGCAGCCCCTCGCCGACGCTCCGGCCGGCCGCCTGGAGGTTCTCGCCGCCGTCCCGGATCAGCCGCCCGGCCTCGGCGAAGGAAGCGAGGAACGAGTAGAGCGTCCAGGCCATCGAGCCCCAGAACGCGACCCACGCGATCGTGGCCACATCGGCCACGAGCTCGCGCGTCCGCGCCCCGGGCAGCTCGCTCCAGATCTTCACCATCGCCGGCACCTCCTGCCGACAGTGTGGCTGTCCCGGCCGCTTCCTCCGCGTCCGGAACGCGCTGCCGCGTCCGAGACGTGCCGTCATGCGCCGCCACGTTGCCCCCGACGCGCGACAAGCGGGACCCGGTCCCCGTCTGCCGGGTGCCCGGGCGCGTGGCGGTACGCGCGGAACGAGGACCTCGTCGTGTCCCGCGGCGCGCTACCGTTGCGGAAAGCCACGATCAGGGAGGCGAGGATGTACGGAACCATCGCGCGGCTGCGGATCAAGCCGGGCGGCACGGAAGCGCTCAAGGCGACGATGGCGAAGTACGACGACGTCGATGTTCCGGGGTCCGTCGCGACGTACGTCTATCGCATGGACGCCGACCCCAACGAGCATATGCTGGTCGTGCTGTTCGAGGACCGCGAGAGCTACCGACGCAACGCGGAGGACCCGGCCCAGGACGAGCGCTACCGCGCGATGCTGGAGTTCCTCGACGGCGAGCCGGAGTGGCACGACGGCGAGGTGGTGTGGGCGTCCGAGGGGCCGACGACGTCCGGGTAGCGGCCCACGTCCGGCCAATCCCAAGTTCGCCGGCGCCGCCGCGTCGGGGGAGTTTCGCCTGCACGGTCGCGACATGCATGTCATGCAACAAATGCGGCGTTAAGCAGCCGCGAGGCGCCGCCCGACGCGCTGAAACGCATGCGCGATGCATCGCGTGCATCGAATCGGCCGCTTCCCGTCATCTGGCGCCGAAATCGCCTACCCGGACCCCTGGCATCGGGCCTTAACTTCGAAATCCTTGCATGGGATGCATGAAGCCCACGGGTCGTCCCGCAGCGACCTCCCAGCGACCTCCCAGGTACGCGCCCGAGCGCAGCTACCCGCTCGCCGTCCGCACGAACGCGACCATCGCTTGCCGTGCCTGCTCGTCCGTCAGGCCCTTGCCGGTCAGCGAGCGCCAGGTCGAGAAGTCGAGGGCGTGGCCCACCGCAGCAGCCGCCAGGGCGGGTGGCGCCCCGGCCGCGACCACCGGCTCGACGAGCGCCCGATGCAGCTCGCCGAACCGCTCCGCGAAGGCGCTCGAGCCCTCGACCAGCTCCGGCATGATCGGCATGTCGCGAAAGATGTTGGCCAGCAGGCGCTCGTTCGCGCGGAAGTACCGGTAGACCTGCCCCAGGCCGAGCATCAGGCGCGCCTCCGGGTCCTCCACGGCGAGCAGGTCGGCCGGATCGGGTGGCCTCGTGGTCCGCAGACCGTGCTCGGTGCAGGCGCGGATCAGGTCGACCATGTCGGGGAAGTGGTGATACACGGTGTGCCGCTGGACGCCGGCCCGCTCCGCGATCGCGCTGATCGTCGCCCGCGCCGGCCCCACCGTCCCATGGAGCTCGAACGCGGCCCGCGCGATCCGGTCGCGCGTTTCGCCGATCGCCTCGAGCCGGCGGCGCATCTCGTATTTGCGGCGTCTGGGCATCCACCTATTCCATTACACGAAGATGTGCCGTGAAGTATTGACCGCGGCACGCTGATGCGCTAGTGTCGCCGTAAATCGCGGCACACCGTCGTGCATCAGAATTGGAGACGAGCGATGACCAGCCCAGCCGTCCGGAGCCAGTTCCTCGTCGAGCCGGAAGCGGGCGAGACGCTGATGGAGGGACAGGTCGGCGTCGTCCAGAAGATCCACGGCGGCCGCACGAACGGGGTCATCTCGATCGTCGAGCACCCGGTCGAGCCCGGCGTGCTCGTGCCACCCCACGTCCACGCCAACTTCGACGAGTGGTCGTACATCCTCGAAGGCCGGATCGGTGCCCGGATCGGCGACGAGGAGTTCACGGCCGAGCCGGGGTCGTACGTGCTCAAGCCGCGCGGGATCCCGCACACGTTCTGGAACGCCGGGCCGGAGGCGGCGCGCCTGATCGAGATCATCACGCCGGCCGGGTTCGAGCAGTTCTTCGCCGACATGGGCCAGATGATCAGGACGACCGGCTTCGACCCGGCAGGCATGGCCGAGCTGGGCGCCGCGCACGCCACGACCTACTCGATGGACTGGGTTCCCGAGCTCGAGGCGCGCTACGGCATCCGACTGATGGGCTGAGCCGGCACCCGGGACTCATCCCGTTTCCGCCGCCGTCCGGCGGTCAGGCCGTGGCGGCCGCCTGCACGGGCCAGTTCGACGCGGCCAGCCAGGCGCTGGCCGGTGTCGCCCGGAGGGTGGGGGAGTACGCGGGGTCCGATCCCGCGATGCTGGGCGTGGCCGCCGAGCTCGACCAGGAGGCGGCGACGTTTGCCGCGCCGATGCCGGAGATGTCCCTCAAGGAGGTTCACTACGCAGCGTCGAACACGATGCGAGCGCGGACGGCCGACGGCAAGGCGGTGAAGCGGCCCGGCGCGTGAGGGTTGGGGCAGCGGCGGCGGGGGCGCGCCAGTGTCGGCGCCCTGAGTTCGCGACGACGCCCCAGCGCCTGCCGGCGGAGACCTACCTGCCGGCCGGCGTCTCCTCTCGCTCCGCGGTCGGGGCCGGAAGGATCTGCGCGCTGCCAGCTGCCGGCCGGATCTCGCTCTCCTGACCGTCGTCCCAGTGGACGCGGTAGTTCACGCGACCGGCCGACTCCCGGACCTCGAGGATCTCGCCTTGCCGGGACGCCGTGCCGACCCGCTCCGACTCGATGATGATCCGGTCGCCCACCTGCCCAGTCATGGCACACCTCGCGTCGCTTACCGTATTGGGACCGATTATGCCTCGCCGATGCCCGAACGGACCGACGGACTTCTGGTGAAAATGATCGCCGCGCCGGCGGCCAGGCTCGGTAGCTGGTCGGCGCCGCGGAATGTGACGGGATCGAAGCGGGATGCGGTCCGGCGATGCGATTTTGGCCGAGCGCGGGCACCGGCCGATACGCGAACATGGGCGCGCCCACGGCGTCGGGAGAGCCGACAGCCGGCTCTCAGCCACATCGTTGGTTCGGGAGGCGAGTCAACATGGATCTGGTCCTGATCGTCCTGCGCCTGATCCACATCGTGAGCGGCGTGCTCTGGGTGGGCGGCGCCTTCCTCGTGTTCCGCTTCGTCGAGCCGGCGATCAAGGACCTCGGTCCGCAGGGCGAGCCGTTCATGTCGCGCGTCGGGCCCCGGCTGCCGCCGTACTTCATCACCGTGTCGGCCTGACCGTGCTGGCCGGCACGGCCCTGTTCTGGATCGACTCCGGCGGCGATCCCATCGGGTGGATCACGCGCGACGCGACGGGGCTGGCGTTCGGGATCGGCGGGAGCGCGGCCTGGATCGCCTTCCTGCTTGGCCCGATCGCCTTCAAGCCGATTTTCGAGGAGATGGAAGCCGCGGCCGCGGCGATGAAGTCGGCCGGCGGACCGCCGACCCAGGAGATGGTCGCCCGGATGGAAGCCGTCAGGAGCGACTCGCGCGCGTGAACCTGATCGACATCGCGTGCCTCGGAACGGCCGTCGTGACGATGGCGATCGCGAGGTACCTGTAGGTCGGTCCCCCGCGGACGTCGCCGCGCGGCTTCGGAGGGAACGAGGCGGACTCGTCGGCCGACGCGGCCGTGTTGCCGAGGCGCACCGGGCGTGACACACAGGTGGCACGTGGCCATCCGATGGTGAGGCCCGCAGAAGGTCGTACCGGGACCTCCGAGAGCCGAGGGCCTTCCGATGGTCGCTGGTGTCGTCTCCGTGTCCGCCGGGAGGGCGGGCTCGGGCAGCTGGTTCGAGCGCCGCTCGTGCCTGGACAAGGTGCCGTTCGCCTCGCGCCACGAGGCGCGGGCGGCCGCGCGCTCCGTCGAGCGCCGCTACGGCGGCCGGCTCGAGCCGTACGCGTGCCGCTTCTGCGACGGCTGGCACGTCGGGCACCAGATGGCACGGCGCTGACGTGGACGCGCACCTCGTCTGCGACTACTGCCACATGCTGCTCGAGGGCGACCTGGACGAGGTCGTCACGCCGTCGACGACGATCTGCGGCGAATGCAACCGCGCGCAGCTGTGCGAGGACGAGATCTTCGAGCGCGACGCGGCGGACGGCGAGCTGGACGGGGAGTTCGAGTGACCGGTGGACGGGTGACTGCGCGAGCTTCATCGTCCACACGCCGTATCGACGGATGGCGGTCGGCATGTCACGCTCGGGCGGCGGCGGTCCCCGAGCCGCTCGTCAGTTGCGCAGAGGCCCGCATCGGACCATGGGCATGAATCGTGTGCGCGTGCCTGCCGGCACTGGCAAACGCGCGTCAGAGATCGAGCACGAACCGGAGCGCCGCGTCCAGGCGGTCGAGCGCCTCCGGGCTCAGGCGACCGACCCTCGACCCGAGCAGGGCGGTCGGCAGCGTGGCCGGCTGGTCGCACTTGACCCATCCGTCCCGCGGCAGGCCGGATTCGCGTCGGGTGACCCTGACGAGGAACGGCGGTTCGAACTCGGCCGCCCGTGGGGCGCTCGTCATCGGCACGACCACCGTTGTCGAGGAGCCGCGGAGGCGCCGCGTCTGGACCACCACCGCCGGGTGCGGGCCCTTGATCACGTGGCCGCCGAGTTCCGGGAAGGCGGCGAAGTGCACGTCACCGCGCGCCGGGCCGGCGTCGGCGGTCGTGCGCCCGATGCCTACCACTCGAGGTCCGCCCACAACCTGGCGGTGACCGGCAGGAACGCGTTCGCCCAGTCGAGGTTCTCCTCGTTCTGGGCCTCGATGGCCGCGTCGAGCCGTGCCTGCTCCGCGTCCTCCAGCGTGCGGCGAAGCGATGCCGCGATGACCGCGCTGACGCTGTCGCCGCTCTCGGCTGCGGCCGCCTTCACCACCTCGAGGAGGTCAGTCGGCAGGCTGATCGACAGCTTCGAGTGGCTCCCGGGGTTGCGCTCATCCCCGTACGGGCGCAGTGCCTCACGCAACATCCGAGCCCGACATGTGCTCTCACTCATGGTACGACCGATGGTAGGACAACTCATGTGACCCGTCAAGTGGAACGGGACGCGTCGTGAGCCGTCGGATCGTGCTGCGCAACGAGCGCAGCGGCGCCGACACGCGGCATCTCGAGGCCTACTTGGACGAGGCTGGGAACCTGCACATCGACGGGCACGACCTCGGACCGGGTACCAGTCTCGTCCGCGACGACGGCGAGTACGAGTGGTTCCGGACCATCCCGGCCTCCGAGCTGCCGCGGCTCGTGGAGCTGCTGGGCGGTAGTGAGGGCGATGAGATCCTCGACCTGCTCGCGCGCCGGTACACCGGCCGTGCCTCGTACGAGCTCGAGCGGGTCATCCGCGAGAGCGGCATTCGCAGCGAGCTGAGCACGTGGTGATGGCCAGCATGCCACCGCCAGGTTGGGCTCCGCGGGCTGCAAGGGCCTCCCGCAAGCCGTCGGTGCCCGCCCGACCCCGCCCGCCCGTCGGGCGCCAGCCCAGACGCAGGCATGCCAGCCTGCCGTTCACCGACAGCGCCGTGGCGCACCAGGTCCTGACGGAGATCGGGCGGCTGATCGGCCGCGTCGCGGTCGTGCCGTACGCCCGCGTTCGGACCGTTCACGTGTTCGTGCTGAGGGGCGATCGGGGAATCGGCCTGCTCGCGGAGCGCGACGAGCATCGACCGGACGAGCCCGGCGTCTACCAAACCACGGCGAGCGTGTACCTCCCGGAGCGGGCCGGTGAGCCCGGTCGAGTCCTCGAGCTCGAGACGCACAGCTGGGACGCCCAGACATACGCGGCCGACTCGGGCGACCGATCCTGGCTGGACGTGCCAAAGCCGAAGGTCTACGCCGAGCGCGATCGCCGGACGGCGGAGGTGGCCGCGCGGCTCGATCGCCTGGCCGGGTTCGAGCTGCCGGCGGGCGGCACGCCCGCGCTGAACGCCGGGCTGACGCCGGACGAAGTCGCTCGGCTCATGGCCCATGGCCAGGACGCCTCATGACCGGCTCCATCGAGCCGGTTCTGCGGAATCAGGTCCCAGCTCGAGACCGCGTAGGACGGATCGCGGGATCGCCGTTCGGCCACGGCTCGCCGTTGTTCAGTCGGGCGAAGGCGATCAGGAACGGACCCGCGGCCATGTGCCACCGCTGGCCAGCCGCTCCTATGGCATCGAGCGACAACGTTCGCGGCGAACGGCCGGATTCCGCCGCCGCAATGATCGCCGGCCAGGCATCGAGGGTCGAGGTGAACCGCCCGATCACCCTCGTGGACGGGATCAGCCTGAGCTGGTACTCCACCGCGCCATCGAGGCAGATCTCGACCTTCTCGCCGGGCTTGCGTGCATACGGGTTCGGGACTGCTCGCGCCCAGAACTCGTCCGTCAGCTCCGGGATCTCCAGGTCATCGTCGTCGATGTTCGTGGTCATGACGTTCGCGCTTCGTGGCGCGCCGTGCGGAGATGAGCCGCGGCGTGTCGCCGCGCACGGACGTTATCACGACGAGCAGCCGCCCCTGTCTGGACCATCCGATCGTCTTCGCCCGCGTGTCGGTCGGGTCCGACCGGTCGACGTCAACCCACGCGAGCGGGTCGTGGATCACGGTTCGCGCCTCTTCGAAAACGCCCGGTGCTTCCGCCAGTTGACCGCCGCCTTGACGGGGTCCCAGCTGGCCTCGCGCACCTCCGCACAATAGCCACCGCCGCTTACCTCGCGGTTACCCGATGATCACCGCGGCCTTACCGCCTACTCGCCTTACCCCCGCCCAGCAGAGGATCGTCGAGTGGGACGAGGGTCCCCTCGTCGTGATCGCTGGTGCCGGCACCGGCAAGACCCGCGTCATCGTCGAGCGCGTCGCGCACCTGCTGCGCACCAAGGGCGCGCTCGACGGCATCCCGCCCGAGCCGGCGGCGGATCATGACCCCTTCAGCGGACCGCTCCTCCCCGAGCAGGTCCTGGTCCTGACCTACAACGTCCGGGCCGCGAAGGAGCTGTCGGACCGGATCGAGCAGGCGGTCGGGCCCGCGGCGCGCTCGCGGCTGCCGGTCCAGAACTTCCACAGCTTCTGCCACCGGATCCTGACCGACCACGCCGGCGAAGCCGGCCTGGCGGCGCGCCCGGACGTTCTCGACGGCATCGGCCAGCTCCTGCTGCTGCGCGACATCCGGCCGACCCTGCCGCTCGTCTACCACGCCGGCGGCAGCAACCCCAACTGGTGGCTGGACCAGTTCGTCGGCTTCATCAACCGCGCCAAGGACGAGCTCGTCACGCCGGACGACCTCGATGCGTACGTCGCCCGTGAGCGCCGCGCCTTCGAGGAGCGCTTCGGTCCCTACGGCCTGGCACTCGAGCGCGTGGAGGCCCAGGGGCTGGTTCGCGGCCCGAAGGACGTCCGCTCCTTCTACAGCGCCCTGCGGAGCCAGGAGCGCGCGAACGAGGACGCCGATCCGACGGCCATGGAGAAGCGGGCCGAGCGCGAAGCCCGCCGGGCGGTCATCGGAACGGGCGGACTGCAGAACCGGAAGCACCTGACCGACGAGCAGCTCGGCCAGATCGACCAGCTCGCGGCCACCTACGTCGTGGACGGCGCCGCGCTCGAGGTCATGCGCCTCGGCGAGCTCGCGCTCGTCTACCGCGCCTACCAGCAGGAGCTGGAGCGCCGCGGTGCCCTCGACTTCGGTGAGCAGATCGCCGCCGTCACCCAGCTCCTGAAGCGCCGCCCGAACGTCCTCCGAAAGCTCCAGCGCCAGTACCGCTACATCCTGGTCGACGAGTTTCAGGACGCGAACATCGCCCAGATCGAGCTCGTCGAGCTGCTCGGCCGGACGCCGGACCGGCCGGACAACGTCATGGTCGTCGGGGACGACGACCAGTCGATCTACCGCTTCCGGGGCGCGAGCTTCGCCGCCTTCGCCGAGTTCGACCAGCGCTTCCGGCGGCCGCCGGCGCACGACCCCAATGGCCCCACGCCGCCCGCGCCCACCCGCCTCCGGATCGAGGAGAACTTCCGGTCGGTCGAGCCCGTCCTCGACGTCGCCAACCGCCTGATCGCGAGCAACCTCACCCGCTACGAGCCCGGCAAGCGCCTCGTCGCCACGCGCGGCCCCGGTCCCGCCGTCGAGCTGGTCGTCTGCGCCAGCCCGGAGGACGAGGCGACCGCGATCGTGGACGCGATGAAGGCGGAGGCCGGCCTCGGTGGATCGGACGGCTCGACCGGCTCGACCGGCAGCGAGCCGCAGCGCCCGTGGCGGGACATCGCGGTCCTCTACCGCAAGCACCGCCACCGCGAGGCGATCGTCGCCCGGCTGCGCGACGAGGGCATCCCGTACACCGTCGTCGGCGGCCTGTCGCTGTTCGAGACGGCGGAGATCCGCGACCTCGAGCAGATCCTGCAGATCGCCCGCGCCGCGCGTTATGACCGCCGGCATATCGTGGACGTGATCCGGGATGTCGTCGCGTCCGGCGAGCTGGCGGTCGACCGGGTGGACGTCGACGAGCCGCCGAAGACCGCCGAGAGGACGATCGACGTCGGTGGCGACGACGACAACGGCCAGGGCGGGGGCGGCCTCGCCCTCCAGCCGCGCGCGACGGACCTCACGACCGCGCCGGCCGAGCGCGCCCCCGCCGAGCCCGTCCGGCCGACCCAGCGGGTCGACGTCGCGCCGGCGACCCGCGCCCGGCTGCGCCGGCTGCTCGAGACGCTCGAGGAGCTCGGGGCGCTGACCTGGCGCGAGGGCCCGCTGACCGTGCTCGAGCGGTTCGTCGTGCGGACCAGCCTCGTGCTCGACCTCGTCGCGGTGGACACCCTCGAGTCGAAGCGGATGGTCACCAACATCGCGAGCTTCCTGCGCTTCGCGGCGGACTGGCAGGGGCCCACCCGGACGGCAGCCTGGCCGCGTTCGTCGACTACCTCGACGCCTACCAGGGCGCGGGCGGCGACCTGCCGACGAGCGTCGAGCTGACCGAGGATGTGGACGGCGTCCGCCTGATGACGCTCTACCAGGCGAACGGCCTCATAAGTCACTTCCTCAATGCGCTGTGCTTTCCCGAGTGCGGATACGCACGATTCGGGAACTCATAGGCTCTATCGGCCGCGGAACCAAGAGCACACAACTCGGATAGAGCGCATACCTAACGAACCCCTTTACACGCAATTGCCTGGGCGTCCCGCGGGAGCGGCAAGTGACCTGGCGGTCCGACTATGCTTCAAGTGATGACTGTGGAGGTGGCACTGGACGACACTCGTCATGGGACGAACCAAGCGTCTCACCGAGCCGATCGACGTTTCAGGTTCATCGACCTCTTCGCTGGCATCGGCGGGATCCGTCTGGGACTCGAGCGCGCTGGCGGGACATGCGTCTACTCCGTCGAGATCGACCGACACGCGCGGCGAACATACGAAGCGAACTTCGGTCCGATAGACGCCGAGGACGTTCGCTCAGTCGATCCCGTCACCCTGCCGGGATACGATGTCCTTGCGGCGGGCTTTCCGTGTCAACCGTTCAGCATCGCTGGCGTGAGCAAGAAAGCGAGCCTCGGCCGAGAACACGGCTTTGCCGATCAGGCAAGCGGCAATCTCTTCTTCGAGATTGTTCGCATCGCGAACAGGACGCGTCCAAGCGTCCTGTTCCTGGAGAACGTCAAGAACCTGCGCTCCCACGATGGCGGTCGGACGTTCGCGACCATCCTTCGGAAGCTGCGACAGATCGGCTACGAGCCATGGGATGGCGTCGTCGATGCAAGGGCTTGGGTGCCACAGCATCGCGAGCGCACGTTCATCATCGCTCGCCGCGTCGACACCTTCGGTTCAGATTCCCTAGAGGTCCATGGCCCGCCGCCCGGCGAGAGACCAAGGCTCGGGGCCATCCTCGAGCCCGATGTCCCTTCACGGTACCAACTTTCTGAGGCCCTCTGGTCCTACCTTCAGGCATACGCACTGAAGCACCGAGCCGCTGGTAACGGTTTCGGATATCGGCTCTTCGGTCCAGAGGATGTTGCAGGCACGCTGAGTGCGCGTTACTACAAGGATGGCGCTGAGATTCTCATCCGCACCGCGGCCGGGCCCCCTCGCCGTCTCACCCCGGTGGAGTGCGGGCGTCTCATGGGATTCCCCGACCCGCGGCAGATCAATTCCGATCAGAACTCGCCGGTCCTTGCGAATGAGCGTTCTGAGTTCCTCATCCCTGTCTCGGACAGGCAGGCATACAAGCAGTTCGGCAACTCGGTGGTCGTCCCGGTGATCGAGCACCTCGGTGCTCAAGTGGCTGCGATCCTCAATGGGCCCGCCAAGCTGACCTGATGGCGAACCAACGACCTGCCGCGAGCTCAGAGAACGCCCGCCGCACCATGCAGGCAAACCGGCGGGTGTCCAACGCGGAGATCCGCTTTCGGCGTGCCCTAAGGCGGGTTGGACTGGTGGGTTATCGCACCTCGATGCGCCTGCCAGGCAGCCCAGATGTCGTCTTCACACGTGATCGCGTGGCGGTCTTCGTTCATGGCTGCTTCTGGCACTGCTGCCCAACCTGTGATCTCCCGCGACCCAAGGCGCACAGTCAGTTCTGGGAGGCGAAGTTCCTCGAGAATCGCCAGCGCGATGCCAAGGCCGAGTCAGATCTGATCGCCGCTGGCTGGACACCCATCGTGGTCTGGGAGCACGAGATCCGTAACGAGCTTGACGACGCCGTCAGCCGAATGGTCGAGGTGCTGGAACATCACAGAGCCGCGTTGTGACTAGTGCCGTGCCCCTGCCCAAGCATCCAGACTTCGCCGATTACCTCCGTCACGTCGATCAGGAAGGTTGGACTTGGTACTACAAGCGGATCAGCCCCAACGAGGCTGGGATGACTGGCGGTCACCAGCGTGCCCTCGTCGTTCCGCGATCCATCGCTCGAACACTCTTTCCCGGACTCGCGGTCGGGATGAATCCAACCGAACCACTTCCCTTCGACCTGGTCAGCCACGGAATGTCGTGCGCCGCCGCCCGCGTCACGCATTGGAACCAGGGGACGCGCGACGAGTACCACATCACGAATCTCGGAGGCGATGGCAATCCGCTCCTAACGCCCAGCAGCGATGGGCATTTGTTCCTGCTCGCCTTTGCGCCAGAGCCCCTGAATGAAGCGAAGGCTTGGCTGCTGAGTCGAGCAGAGGAGGATGGGCTGCGAGCTAGGCTCGGTGGAGCGCTTGCGAGTCCCGGCGGCGTACATAGGCCAGGCGGCGGCCTTCGACGTCGGCAAGCCGTGATCCAGCAATTGCCGGGGACGTCCTCGGCGGTCGCGACGCTGCGGAGTGTGGGCGAGGAGATCACCGAGCCTGACCCAAGCGGGACCGCCGAGGCCCTCTCACAAAGCGGCTACAGGTTCGAGCTGGCGATTGCCGACCTCATCGACAACTCCGTGGACGCGGTTGCCCCGAACGTTCTCATCCGATTCGTGACCGATCAAGTCTCGATCCAGCGGATCGTCGTCGCGGACGACGGGTCAGGGATGAGTGAGGCCGTACTGCGCCGCGCAATGCAATACGGCGCGCGAATCGAGCGACACGCCGGGGAGCTCGGCAAGTATGGCGTAGGCATGAAGTCCGCTTCTCTAAGCCAATGCCGCAGTCTGTCGGTGCTCTCCCGACGGGCTGGCATCTCGGCCGGACGGCGTTGGACGGAACAGTCGATCAAGTCGGGCTGGCGGTGCGAGGTGCTCGATCCTGGCGAGGCTTCGGGGATGCTCGACCTGCGATGGGGCGTGCTCGACATCACGGACAAGGGAACCCTCATCATTTGGGATGGGCTCGATCGCCTCAGGTCGGAGCGAGACGGCGTAGAGAAGTCCATTGAAGGGCTATTCAAGCTTCTGAACCTGCACCTCGGTCTCGTCTTCCACCGCTTCGTGGCGACCAAGCGACTCCGGATCCACATCGATCGGGTGGATGCCGACTCGTGGGACGCGGGCCTGCCCACGAGCGTCGAGCCATTGGATCCGTTCGCATACCCGGTCACTGGTGCCCCGGGCTACCCGAAGGACTTCAATGCTGACATGGGAGACGGGCTCCAGATCGGACTGCGGGCACACATCTGGCCGTCGAAGTCGAAGTTTCCAGGGTATCGGCTCGGGGGCGGTCGCGTCGCGTCCCGACAGGGCTTCTACTTCTATCGGAATGATCGCCTCATCCAAGCCGGCGGTTGGAACGGGTGGCGGGACAACGACAGCGAGCCACACCTGTCTCTCGCGCGCGTGGCCGTGGACCTGCCTGAGTCGGCCGATCGTGCTTTCGGCTTGAGCCTGCACAAGTCGGTTATCGATGCACCGTCGACGTTCTCCGCCGCACTCGACCGTGCCAGATCCATCGATGGCGCCGCGCTCCACGACTTCGTCGCCGCGGCGAACGATGCGTATCGATCGGCAACGGCACAGCCAACAGATCGCGACGCCGCCGCCATTCCCGGCTCCGGAGTCCCGCGAAGCGTGGCCGCGCGAGGCCGTCGCGTCCTTGCCGGTCGCGATCCGAACGTGAGGCCGTTTCGGTTTGCGTGGGTCGATCTGCCGGAGGAGATCGTCATCGACATCGATCGCGATACAGATGCAATCCGCCTAAATGCTCGCTACCGTCGGACCATTCTCGGCGGACGTCGCGCATCAGCGAACGATGCTCCGCTGGTCAAGGTGCTTCTCTTCCTTGCTCTGAGGTCGCACCTCGGGCGCGAACGATCGTCTGCTCCTCTCCGCAAGCAGCTGGTCATGACGAACGACTTGCTTCGTGCCACTCTGTCCGCGATCGAGAGAGAAGAGTGATCGACGCCACGGCGCGTCACCTCGAGTGGCGGAATTTCCGGGAGCTGATCGAAGCGGGCGTGCCCGCGGTGCAGCCGGTCACCGGGAATCCCGACGTCGTGGTGTTTGTTGACGAGTCCGGATCCCGCATCGGGCTCCGCACGCTGGCGGCGGGAGGCCAGGTCGTCGAGCCCAGCCCTGTAGCCGAGATCGATGTCCGAACGGTCAACGTCGCCGGTACAGAGATGTTCGAGATCAGCACGCGCGCCTTCCAGCTCTTTGCCGAGTTCTACGCTGTGCTTGAGGAGATCGCGGACCGATTGCAACTCAAGGGCGCATCTCCGACCGCAGCCTTTGGCGAGACACTCGCGAACTGGCGGGCACTGCTCCGTCCCACCGAAAGAATGTCCGATGAACAGAGACTGGGCCTCTTCGGCGAACTCCTCGTCCTGGACCGAATCCTAATATCGACGGGACCGGGATCAATCGGGGCATGGACCGGACCGATGGCGGAACCGCACGACTTCCGTCTGGGTGAGCGCGAGATTGAGGTGAAGACCACCGCATCACGGAAGCGATCACATCTCATTTCCAGTCTGGAGCAGCTCGAGCCAAGCCCCGGCCGCCAGCTCTTCCTGCTCTCCATCCAGGTGGAGCCAGCTGGCAATACAGCCGGTCTGAGTCTGACCGAGTTGGTGGATCGTGTGCGAGCCCACCTCGCTCCCGGCACGGTGCATCGCGAGTCGTTCGAATCGTCGTTGCTGGTCGGTTGGCGATATTCCGATGTGCACGGTCCACTCTATCGCGAGCGATATCAACTTCGGACGGCCCCGGTACTCGTCCGGGTGACAGACGACGTCCCGCGCCTGACGCCGAGCCTTCTCGCTGGGATGCCCGGTTCGCAGCGGATTGAAGATGTTCAGTATCGAATCACGGTCGAGGGACTCGGAGTGGCGGACGGCACGGTCGAATTCGTGACCATTCTGCCAGGAGCAATGGCGACATGACCGAGGACGCCAAGGTCAGAGACCTGTTGCAGGCGGCTATCGGAACTATGGTCAGCCGGCCTGTTCCGCTCATGAAGCGTTTCGATCTCTTGGCCGCGGATGAAGACATTGCGCCACCGGACCCGGACGCCGTGGCGAAAACCGTCGCGGCTCTCGCACCGAACGACCCGGCCCACATCGAATTGGCCAAACGTCTCCGATCTTGGGACCACCTCGACTCGGCAGACTGGACTGGGGACAGCGGGGCGAACACGACCGAGCGTCGCCATCGAATCAACGAGGAACTGGCGGTCTACGGCTCATTAAGGGACGCGCTCGACCAAGCGATCCCACCCTACATCTCAGCCGGTCCGGTCGTGATCACGGCCGCTGAGATCGAGCCTTGGTATTCGTATGAGGCGGCCTCCGCCGGCTTCTACTGGACGGAGTACATCCGTTACCTAAAGGCCACCAAGGGCTGGACGGACGTGGCCGATCTCGACCGGAGCACGTTCGGCATCGTAGCGAACCTGACCGACCCTTCACGGCAGGCCCGATACCAGGCCAAGGGCCTGGTCGTCGGCCACGTTCAGAGTGGCAAGACGGCGAACTTCACGGGCGTCATCGCGCGTGCCGGCGACGCGGGCTACCGTCTAGTGATCGTTCTGACGGGAACAACCAACATCCTTCGACATCAAACGCAACGCCGCATTGACAAGGAGTTGCTCGGCCGCGAACTCGTGGGTGAGGACTACGAGCACGACCCAGATTGGTCGACATTTGCCAGCCACCGGGGCCTGCCATCGACCCTCGGGTTCTTCGATTGGCTACGGCTCACCGGTCCTCGCGGCGACTATGTCCTCCTCGGTTACGGCGGTCCGGTCCTCGACTTCAAGAGGGCGGATGTGTCAAAGCCGTTCCATAGCCCCGCAAACCTGGCTGTCGCCCCGGCACGGATCATGATCGTCAAGAAGCACGCGGGCGTCCTGGGCAAAGTCGCGCGAGACCTACGGCCGTACCAAGCCGTACTCGCTGACGTTCCCGTTCTGGTCATTGACGATGAGTCGGACCAAGCGTCGCTCGACACCAGCAAGCCAACGGCCGCCGAGACCAAGAAGCGCACAGCCGTAAACCGATCGATCCTCAAGCTCCTGGAAATGCTGCCCCGGTCACAATACGTCGGCTATACGGCCACGCCGTTCGCGAACGTGTTCGTCAACCCCGATGACGCGCTGGACCTATTCCCGAAGGACTTCATCGTGGCGCTGGATCGGCCGCCCGGGTACATGGGCGCCGCCGATTTCCATGACCTTGACGGCCGACCGACCGATGGCCGACCGTCGAATGAAGAGGACTTCGTTCGGTCTGCTCGCGGGCCGGACGACGCGCCCGAGAACCTTCCACGGGCGATTGATTCGTTCGTTCTCTCCGGCGGACTAAAGCTCTACCGCGAGCACACTCTCGGTCCGGCAGGTCGCTTCCCCCATCACACGATGCTCGTGCACGTGTCACAGACCGTGGATGACCACTCGGCAATGCGGGAGTTGATCCTCTCCGTTGTGGGCCGGGCGGCATATCGGAGCCCCTCGGCGGTTCAGCGCCTGCGGAGGCTATGGGAGGATGATTTCAGGCGCGTGTCTGCCTCACGCGGACCGGCCGGTGGCCAACCGCAGACCTTCGAAGAGATCATCCCGTTCATTGCGGAATGCGTGGATCGCGTCTTCACGGATGGCGCCGGTGTGCTCATCGTCAACGGCCAGAAGGAGTCCGACACACCGGACTTCGACCGCGACTCCGTCTGGAAGATCCTAGTGGGCGGCAACAAGCTCTCGCGCGGCTACACCATCGAGGGTCTCACCGTCAGCTACTACCGGCGGCGCGCAGATGCGGCAGACACGCTGATGCAAATGGGGCGATGGTTCGGTTATCGGGCAGGCTACGAGGACTTGGTCAGGCTTTTCATCGGCCGTGAGGAGCCGAAGTCAAACGGGGAAATCATCGACCTCTACATGGCGTTCGAGGCAGCCTGTCGCGACGAGCTGGCATTTCGAGAGGAGATCCGCCAATACGCAGGCCTGCCCGGAGAGGAGCGCATCAAGCCTGTCCAGGTTCCACCGCTCGTTCAAGCACACATGTTGCGGCCAGCGGCCCCGAACAAGATGTACAACGCGGACTTGTTGGCCACGAACCTGGGCGGCGAAGACCGCCAACCCACGGTCGCTCCATCGAGCAGCGCTGATGCCGAGTTCAACATTCGAGCGCTCAAGGAGATGCTCGCCGATAGCGAGCTGATATTCCGTCGATTGGGCTTCGATGGCGGGTCGACAACGAATGCGTACGTCACGACGGTCTCGCCGAGCCATGTCATCGAATTTCTTCGAGCGTACCGGTGGCTGCCGGATAAGCGGCCCGTCCAGCGTGACCTCGATTTCCTGACTGGCGGCAAGTTCGATCCCGAAATCGACGACTGGGTTGTCATCGCCCCGCAGCTCCTAAGGAAGGACCCAGATCGCGTCCTGCCCATCAACGGAATCGACCTCACAGTGAAGAACCGCCGGCGGGACTCCACTGGTGGCCGATATGCCGTCTACTCCGAGCCTGATCACGTCACGATGGCGAAGTGGATCGCCCGACATGACGTCTCGATTGATCCCAACGGTGAGCTCGCCGATCTCGCACGACCCCATCGCGCGGTCATGCTCCTGTATCCGGTCCAGTGGTACGAGAACGAGACTCTCATCACCCCCGGGTTCGCATTGTCTTATCCACCGAACTCCTCCCCAAAGCGCCTCGTCTGGGGGCTCCGCGAGAAGGCCGGGACACCCGCGACCTAGCCCCGTGCGCGGAATCCGGCTTTTATCGACGTTGCGGCGACGATCCTCCCTGTGGGCGAACGGCCAATCGACTTCTAACGCTCACGTCCATCAAGCGCATGGGATAAGAGAGGCGAGGCCGCGACGTCTGGACGTCGTCGCCACCCGCGATACTGAGACGGCCCAATGGACCTCACGAATCGCGACATCGCGTTCCTGATCTGGCTGGCCGTCCTGGCCGTTTCCTGCTGGCGCGCCGCGACACCCGAGAGTCCGTCGTCGGGGTCCTGCGAGCGCTGTGGGGCAAGCTCACGGTCCTCTTCGTCGGCTTCGCGCTCTACATCGCCGCGGTCGTGCTCGTCGCCCAACGCCTCGGCGCCTGGAACACGGGGCTCCTGAAAGACACCATCGCCTGGTTCCTGGTCCCGGGGCTCGTGCTGTTGTTCGGCTTCACGAACGCCTACGAGGGGGCGCGGCTACTACGGCCGCACACTCTTGCGCGTGATCGGGCTGACCGCCCTGATTGAGTTCTACGTGAACCTCGGCGCATTCCCCCTGGTCGTCGAGCTCCTGCTCCTGCCCGGCCTCGTCTTCCTCGTCGCGATGTCCCCGGTCGCGGCGCTCAAACCAGACACGATGATCGTGAAGCGGCTAGCCGACGGACTCCTTGGCGTCATCGGGCTGGCCATCCTGGTCGGCACCGGCGCCTATCTCGTGCGCGAATGGCCGAACCTCGACAAGGCCGAACTTGCCCTGTCCTTCGCTCTGCCGACCTGGCGGCAACGGCTGCCGGGGCGTCGAGCGCCCCGTAAAGGATGGCGCAATCCGGATCGTCATGCGCCGGTGGGCGGGGGTGATCAAAGCGACCGTTGCCGACGGGACCGTAGTGGCGGAAGGTCGACCAAGTGCCCGCGTGCGTTCCGTCAACTCGGTAGACCCGCCGGATGCGCGTCCCGCGGTCGAGCCGGGCGATGTCGGCCGCCGTCAGGGCCGGTAGTGGGAGTCGCGGGTTGGGAAGCGCGGGACGTGCTGCCGGCGATCCAAGGCGTGCCGCTGCGTGAGCTGGGTCGGCGGACGGGGCTGTCGGTGGGGTACTTAGCGCGCATTAGGCGGGGTGAGGAAGTGCCACACCAGAGGTGGTGGGACCTCCTCTTACGGGTTGGACGTTTCGCAAGTAGCGATGAAGTCGGCGACGATCGCGAGGAACTTGTCGAGATCGGAGTCGACGATCGGAACGCGCCCCGCGTATGAGCGCGGGCTGAGTCGGGCCGTCGAGAGACGTCGCGTCATCGCGGCTGAGAAGGGCTTCGGTCCCGGCCGAGGACGGACGTACCCGAGACCATGCGCAATCACATTGCGCAGCTCCTTGTACTCGGGGAGCGCTTGCCAGTGCGGCCCACTCGACCCCAGGCCGTGCTTCCAGAACTCCTCGATTCCCCGCCAGCTCCGGAAGTCGTCCAGCACGGCAGCGTGAACGTGCATCTGCAGTGGAGACGGCACGACCGGCACGGGGAGATCCCGCTGGAGCAGGGTGTCCGCTCGCGACGTCAGGTACGCCTCGAGTACAGACCAACCGCGCACAAGGCCGAGTTCGTTGATGTCGGCTTGGTAGGCACGCCGTCGCGGGGCGCTGAGGAGACGGGCCTCGCGCCGGAGTTGGGCTACAAGAGCCCGCGCGCGATTCAGAGCACGAATGGCACGCTCCCCCTCCGCGGAGTACGACAACCAACCTGCTACAGCCACTGGACGCCAAGTTCATCCAACGCTGCGGGTACAGCGCGTGAAATCGGATCCTTGACCGACTTGACGAAGCTCTCGCCGGCACCATCCGGTATCCAGTGTGCCGCGCCAATGAGGTCTGGCAGCGTCGCCGACGGGCACTCATCAATTAGGTGCTGAAGCTCGCTCCCGAGTGGCAGCTTGCCCTCGGTGGCCAAGACCGCCGCGGCACGCGCCCGGACGAACCAGGGAGCCGCCTCCTGGTGGAAACGTGCTTCCGCGAATGCCAGCAAGGGCGTCGGCAGGTACGCCGGGGCCGGGACCATCGCGTGAAGCAGCCACGCGACCTGCCAATCGAACAGGACCTGCTCGCTCGAGAGGACTTCGTTGAGGCCGTCCAGAACCGCCACGGCGGTTTCCTCGGCGCTTATGAGCTGCCGCAGCGCGAGAGACAGCTCCATCGTCAGGTGTGGGTAACTGCGCAGGAGTTCCGGAAGCGCCCCTACCATTTTGGTGGACCCTGCCGACGCCAGAACGGCAAGCGCCGGCCGGATCCGTTTGGACTGACGCACGTTGTCCGGCGTCCCCCAGAACGCGGCATGCTCCAGTTCCGATTGAAAGTCGGCCTCGACTCTCGCTAATACGCGTCTGCGGTCAACACCCGCCGGCACTTCATACTCTGCGGACTCGTACTCGCTCGCGACGAGGGAGGGCTCTTCGTCGTCTGTAGCCGGGCCCTCGTTCTCGGCCGGTGCCCGCGTAGCTTGGTTCACCATCTCGTCGAGCCAAGCCGCACGAGACTCGCCTTCCCACCGGACGTACAGCTCGTACCGCGGCGTAATCGTCTTGCCGACGTTGATCACGAGGCCCACATCACGCAAGTAGTGCTCGAGCCGGACTTGAGCCGCCCGACCCGACTCCCAAGAATTAATCGGAAGGCGATAGTCATCCGTGAAGCGGTAGATGTCGAAGCCGTCGCGGACCATCCGTCGATCGACCACGGACAGGTAGACGTCGGCAAGGTCCCCAACCGATATCGGGCCTTGAGGGAGTCCCCGGCTGCTCTGCATCAGGTCGCCCAGGACTGTTGTCAGCGCTGACACGAGGACGTCGTCGCCGGTCATGTCGAGCAGTTCATCGGCGAGGATCGCGTGGTCAACGTATTCGTAGAACGCGGCGACATCTGTCATGAGGACGTAGGCGGACTGAAGTGCCGTGAGTCGCTGTTCCGCCTCGCGCCGGTCGTTGCCACGAGGGCTCCAGTTCACCAAGCCGGGGACGATCAAACTGCGCAACCGGGCGATCACCGCGTCAAGGACAACCCGATCCTGGACGGCAAGATCGAGTGCTGGTCTCGTACCGCCACTCCACTTCGGGACCTGAGCTGACTCCGCGGGGCTCGCGTCATAGTCCGCTCTTAGGCTCGCGCTGAGCCGCGAGATCAACGTGTCGGACCGAGCCGCCGCAGCAAAACCAAGGCGCGACGGAAAGAAGTCTCCGGGCCGCTTTCCGGCAGCCTCCAGTGCTCCCGCGAGGTCCAATTGAGCGACGATTTCGCGGTCCAATCGCATTGCTCTTCACACGGTAGCGGACGAGCCGACGTTGGGCGGCTGCGAGCGGAAGCCTTCCACCGCGGCTCTATCCGCCGGGATCGACGAGCGGCCCTCCAGCGGAGTCACGGCCCGGGTTCATACGTCGGCCGCAGCACGCACGAGTCGGTCGAACTCGCGCTGCGCCACGTCCTTCGTGATCCCGAGGCGGGTCGACAACGGCTCGCGCAGGGCTGTGATAGCTCGATCAACGGCTTGAAATTGCTCCGTCGCAGCGCGAAGCTCATCAATCATTCTGATGCGACCGCCGGCAGACATGAACTCTTGCGCGTGCTCCGCGAAGAACGTATGTGCGAGCCTGTTCCGCTCCCGGAGCGCGCGGCTCAGGTTCACCTCCACCTCGAGGGGGATCGTCGTCAGCTGCCTCGCTTCGCGGACCAGCTGACCGAGCGTCCGCGCTTCGAGACGGGCAAAAAGTTCCCCGACGACCGCGGGGGTGAGTGCCGTTTGCCCCGACAGGTTCAGCATCGATGCGAATAGGAGCAACTCTTGCTCCAAGACTTGAGCGTAGTACGCCGCGAGTCCGAAGAAGGCGAATACCTCCTTCGCGTCGTCACCTTCACGCTCGGGCACATCCACCGCGGGTTCCCCCTTTACGCAACTCGTCGTTGAGGAAGAGCTGCTAGTAGAGCCGGTCCGGCAACCTCGTGGCGCTCTATCTACTACCCCGTCAACGTCCGGAAGGCGGGATCGTGCAGTTGACGCGGGATCGTCCGATCAGGTGATGACCGGACCCCCGGGCGGTTGCCGGCGATCACCGAAACTCCCCAGGCTCGATCAGCGAAAGTCCCCAGCTGACGACGCCTGGATGGGCCGCATGAGCTTAACTGTCTGAGCGGACGACCACCCCCTTCCGGATGTGTTCGGCCCGGGCGCGGTGGGCCCGCATCCGGTAGCTGTCGCCGTCGATGTTGAACACGACCGAGCGGTGGAGGAGCCGGTCGAGCATCGCTGCGGCGACGGTCGGGTCGTCGAAGATCCGGCCCCAGCTGGCGATGCCCAGGTTCGTCGTGAGCGCCACCGAGCCCTTGAGGTAGCGCTGGGACACGACCTGGAAGAGGGCCGCCGCGGCCTCGGCCGGCAGGGGCAGGTAGCCGACCTCATCGATGATCAGCAGCCTGGGCCCGGCGAAGAAGCGCATGGCCGTCGCCCAGCGGCCCTCGAGCGCCGCCCGGTGACAGCGCGCGGCGAGCGCGGCCGCGGTCGTGTAGTACGTCCGGTAGCCGGCTTCCAGGGCGGCCCGGGCCAGGCCGACCGCGAGCATCGTCTTGCCGACCCCGGGCGGGCCGATGAACAGGACGTTCGTCGCGTCGTCGAGGAACCTGCAGCGTGCCGAGCTCGTTGACGAGCGCCCGGTCGACCGCGGGCTGGGCGTCGAAGTCGAAGTCGGCCAGGCGCCACGGCGCCGGCAGCGAGGCGAACCGTTCCAGGCTCGAACGACGCCGGGCTTCGGTCGCGGTGACCTCGATCGCGAGCAGGCGCTCGAGCATCGCGGTGTGGCCGAGGCCCTCGACCTTGGCCGTCTCGAGCACCCCCGGCAGCGCCTCGGCCGCGGCCGCCAGGCGGAGCGTCGCGAGATGGCCGCGCAGCGCCTGATAGATGGAGGTCTCGGTCATCGGGCGGTCTCCACGAGCTCGGCATAGCGGGCCAGATCGACGACCACCTCGCGGGCCTCGACGCCGCGCAGGTCGGCCGCCGCCCGGGCGACAGGGCCGGGTGGATGGTTGCCCTTGCGCTCGCACGGCGGCAGGGTGCTGAAGGTGCCGAGCACCGCCCGCTCCAGGGCGGCCCGGTGGTCCGGGGTCCGGACGATCCCGCGCCCGCCCAGGCGGTGGACGGCGACGAGCGTGCCCGAGGGGCTGACGATCTCGAGGGTCGGGCTGGCCAGGCGGTGGCGGACGGTGAGCTGCGCGCCGATGAAGCCGGGCGGCACGCTGTAGCGGGCGCCCTTGAAGGCGACCGTCGCGTTCACGTCGACCGGTCCGCTCTGGCTGACCGTCGCCGGATAGGGCACCGGTGGCAGGGGCAGGAGCGGTTCCGCGTCGGCCAGCGCGCCGACGGTCGATGATCCCCGTGGCCGGGCATCGCCAACGGTGACGCAGAACCGATCGAGGCTCGCCTGGGCCTCGGCCATCGTCCGCGCCGCCATCGTCCGCCACCAGCGTCCGCACAGATAGCGGACGCTGGCCTCGACGGCGCCCTTGCGGTTGCCCCGTCGGGGCGGGCAGGGCCGGATGACGACGCCATAGTGCTTGGCGACCGGGGCGAAGCTGGGCTGGACGTCGGCCGAGCCCGGCACGATGACCGTGCTCAAGCGGTCGGTCCGCCAGGCCCGCGCCGTCCCGCCGAGCCGGCGCAGCACGGCGTCAAGGGCTTCGACGAGATTGGCCTGGTCCATCGAGCCGGCGATGACGCCGCGCACCCGACTCGAGTGGGGCAGGGTGCCCAGGAGGACGTAGGCCGTGCCGCCCCACGGCGCCCGGCGGCGCTCGAACCAGTCCCACTGGATCTCGTGGCCGGGCGGATGCTCGATCTCGATCGTCGCCCGGCCCTTCACGCCCCGACAGCGCTCGCAGTGGGGCCGGAGCTCCGCTCGTCGGACGCCGCGCACGAAGGACGGATAGCTGCCCGGGTAGCCGAGCGCGATGACCTCGTCGAAGAGGGCGGTAAGCCAGAGATGCGGGTCGTCGACGAAACGGGCCCGAAGGTAGGCGACGAAGGGCTCGATCGGATCGGGAGCGGCCCGCCGGCGGACGCCAGGCGAGCGCTCATGGCTGACGTACGCGCGGACCGTCTTGCGGTCGCGCCCGAGATGGCGGGCGATGGCCGAGATCGACCAGCCTCGCCCGGCGAGTGCGTGGGCCTCCACGTCTTCTCCCTGTGTGAGCATAGGCCGGGGCTCCTCCGAGGCTGCTGGCTTCGACACCTGCAGCATCGGCTGGGGCCCCGCCCCGTTGTGGACCAGACCGTCAGAGAGGCCCGATCCAGGCGCTCAGACCTGGGGAGATTCGGTGATCAGCTCTGGGGAGATTCCGGTGATCGGCGACACGGTGCCGGAACACCCTGGTGGATCGGATGCTCGAGCGCCTCGCCGCACTGGCCCCACGGGACCCGATCGAGCGGCCCACCGCGGTCCAGGAAGACCCGGGCCGTGCAGGGTTCCCGAGGGTCGCCCGAGTACGCGTGGCGCGGCCGGCTGAGCCCGTTCTGCCGGTAGACCTTTGACCGTTCCGCGAGGCGGCCCTTGACGATCAGTGCGACGACGCCGGCAACAAGCAAGGCCGGGATGGGCCCGAGACTGGCGAACGCGACGGCCCCCACGATCAACAGCCCGATGGCCCACAGGAGCCCGAGCCCGATCCAGATGTTGAGGATGTCCTTCACGACCGGGACTCTACGCGGGCGATCTCAGGGCGCGCCGGCCTGAACATCCTGGTTCCGAGAGGTGATCACCGCTCCGTGGCGAGAAGCTCGTTCAGGTTCCGGGACGGGCGAAACACGTTCCGGCGCCCGACGGTCGTCCGTTCGAGCAGACCCCTCGCCTCCAGGGTCAGAAGGTCCGTCCTCGCTGACTGCCGAACGACGCGGTGGCTGATCGCATGGGACTGGTACGTGTACTCGGCATCCGGGTGGCGCAGTGCGTGGGTGATGAGCGCCTTCTGGCGGTAGTTCAGATCGGCTCGCCGGACGAGCTGAAGCGTCTCACGGAGCTCCTCCATCTTCCGGCCCAGGTAACGGTGAAGCTCATCGATGGCGCGTCGAATGATCTCGAGCTGATGAAGGATGAAGTAGGTCGCGTCGAACTCGTCCGTTTCGGTGTACAGGAACGCGCGAGCGTACTGGGCAGGCGCCTTGACCAGCAACCGCGAAATCGTCACGTACTCGAAGAGCCAGTAGCCGCTGGACAGCATGGCTCGGTAGAACAGCGTCCGAGCGGTGCGGCCGTTCCCGTCCTCGAACGGGTGGTCGTACGCCAGCCAGAGGTGCAGAAGGATGGCTCGGACGACGGGGTGCATGAAACCGTTGGTGTCCCCGCCGTTGGCGAAGCGACACATTGCCGCAAGACGCCCCGGAAGCTCCGCAGCCGGGGGCGGGATGTGGACGACCGTGCCGTCCGGCGCCTCGACGACGACCCGCTCCTCGTCCGGTCGTTGAAGTCTGCCCGCCGCAGTCTCGTCAGGCAGCGTGTCTCGCGTGACGACGGCGTGCAGTTGCAACACATCGTCCGGAGCCAGGGATCTGCCGGCCAGTCCATGGAGCGCCGCCATCGCCTGGTAGTTGTTCAGGATCATTCGCTCGCTGCGGTCCCGCGGCGGCCGGCCCGTGCGAAGCATCTCTTTGGCGACCTGTCTGGTCGCGCTGGCGCCTTCGAGCTGGCTGGAGGTGATGGCCTCTTCGAAGAGTGAGTTGACCAGGTATCGCCGACGATCGCCCGGGTTCTTGATCGTCTCGCTGACGATGATCTCGCCGGCCGAATGCTGGTCGATCGAGTGGAGGAGCTCGAGGGCGCGGTCGGGGAGCGAGTAGCGGAACGGCAGACCGCCGACGGCGCGCAAGGGAAGCTCGCGCATCAGCTGGGCGCGAGCGAGCTTGATCCCGAGCCACCACGTTCGGCGATCGAGCTCGCCTGGCGGCGGCATCCGGCGGATATCGTCCCAGTGGACGTAGCGGCCACCGACGAGCGACGTCACCCCGGCCGCGAAGATCCTCGGCATGTCGACGTTGAGGTCCGCACCCTGCAGAAGAGATGCGAACGTCAGCGCAGGGTCAGGTAGGCGCACCGTGCTAATCCATAGCTAAGAATGGCAATGTTAGCGGCCAGAGGCTATGTGTGCTAACTCTCCCAACATTAGCATCAACCTGGCAGATACCCGGTCGAGGGCGACGGCGCGGCGCGCGCTGAAGATAGAGCGGGCTCCGCCGAGTCCGCCCCAGCGCCGGCCCATACGCGATCGTTCGAGCTATCCGGAATTGTCGCGCTTGGCCGCAACGACTGGGCGGGACCCTGCGCTGGGCGGCTCGGCCGCCTGAGGCGCGAGCGCCCGGTGCTCCGCCAGCAGAGCCGCGGCGACATTGGCGATCGTCGCTCGTGGAATCGGTCGATCCTCGGGGCAGGTCAATCGGCGGCGTTGCTGCGGCCGGTGATGTGCTACCGTGTGCTACATGGCCGAGAGCAACTCGCCCGCGGCGCGCGTGGGCGTGCGGGAGCTGCGACAGAACCTGTCCGTCTATCTCGATCGGGTCAAGGCTGGTGAGGCCCTCGACGTCACCGAGCGCGGGCAGGTCGTCGCGCGCCTGGTGCCGAGCCGGGGCGATGCGGGTTCCGTGTACGAGCGCATGGTCGCCGAGGGCGGCGTGAGGCAAGCCGCGACGCAGCTCGGCGCGCTCAGCCCCGCCCCGCCCGCCGTCGGCCGGCCGCTGTCCGAGGTTCTCACGGAGCTCCGAGACGAGGACCAGCACTGACGTGCCGATGATCTACCTCGATGCATCGGCCATCGTGAAGCTCGTCGTGGCCGAGCCCGAGTCGGCCGCGCTCCAGGCGTGGCTCGCCGCGGACCGCCGGGCGGTGGTGAGCCGGGTCGGTGCCGTGGAGACCATGCGAGCGGCCGCTCGGCACGGGCGCGTCGACCTCCGTCGGCTCCTCGACGTGCTGGATGCGCTCGATCTCATCGAGCTGACCGCGGAGGTGGCAGATCGAGCGGGCGGTCTGGCGCCCGCCAATCTGCGGACGCTCGACGCGATCCACCTGGCGTCAGCTGTTGGACTTCGCCGTGAGCTGGAGGCCTTCGTCACGTACGACGCCAGGCTGGCCGAAGCGGCGACGATCCACGGACTCGTGGTGGCGGCGCCCGCGTAGCGGAGCCGAGGCGCTCCCCGAGTCCTCACTGCGGGTGAGCGGAATTGCAATCTCCGAGCGTGGCGCGCCGCCCAGGATGCGATCTGGGCCGCCGACCACGCTCGGCTGTCCCGGATCGGCTCAGCACCAGTGAGGGCGCGCAGCCGAGGCGTGATCAGGCGAACGGATCGCGGGCCTCGATGGCGTCGAAGCGGCGGAAATCGCGGTCCCTCGTGTAGATGACCCGCACCCCGTGCTGGCGCATCAGTGCCGCCAAATGCGCGTCCGGGACGTCGTTTCCGCGCGCCTGGTCGCCGGCCGTCGACCGGTAGAGCGACCAGAAGCCCTCGGCCTCGCCCGGTGCCCGGAGATGCGGCTGATCGAGGAGCGCCTCGACGTTGCGCATCGCGTCGCGCGGCCCAAGCGGCCGGGGAAGGATCGCGGGGTGGGTCACGATCCTGAGGTAGCCGAGGATGGTCGGCCAGAACAGGTACACGAGCTCCGGGCCGGCGGCGAGCCGGCGCACGAGCGCCTCGGCGCGGTCGTGCAGGGGATCGGCGGTGTTCGACGCGTAGACGAGCACGTTCGCGTCGACCGTCGAGCTCACGGCTCGTCCAGGGCGCGGCGGACCGCCTCCGGGTCCTCGAGGTCAACGCGGGGCTGGCCGAGGTCCGCGCTCGTCCATCGGAAGTCAGGCGGCGGCAGGTTGGACGGCTCGGCGACCGAGCGCGCGAGGAGCTCCGACGCGACCTGCCCCATGCTCTTTCCCTCGCGTGCGCCGCGTCGGCGCAGCTCGTGCAGCACGCTCGGGTCGAGATCGATCGTGGTCCTTGGCATGATGCGTGATGCTAAGAACCAACGCATCGGATGTCAAAAGGCCATCCGCGAGGAGCTGGCCATCTACGCCGGCGACGAGACGGTCCCAGCGGGTCGGTGTCGGCCGCGTTGTCAGCTGCGTGGCTCACCTACGCACCTGGTTCGTGGTAGAGCCCCTGCGCCGAGCCGAGACCGCCTCTCCGTGCCGGATCCACGCTCGGACGAGGCGACCGCGCCGTGGTTGGCGGCCATCTGGCGGTGCCACTACGAGCCTCTGGCGTAGGTGACTCAATCGAGCCGCACGCCGCGTATCGAGCCGGGCGCCGCGTATCGCGCGCGCCGGGCCTCGAGCCCTCGCCCTAGGCGATCATCTCCCGGAAGATCCAGTACAGCGCCGCCTTCCGCTCGATGCCGATCCCGGGCTCCTCGTCCAGCCGCAGGTAGCCGCCCTCGATCGAGGCGCCGTCGCCGAATCCCCCGATCGGCTCGAAGACGCCCGGGTAGGACTCGTTGCCGCCGAGGTCCAGCGCCGCGGCGAGGTGGAGCGTCAGCTGGTGGCCGCCGTGGGGGATGCACCGCCGCGCTGACCAGCCGTGGTCGCCCAGGGCGGCCAGCACGCGCAGGTACTCGACGACGCCGTAGCTGAGCGACGGGTCGACCTGGATCGTGTCGTGCTCCGGGCGCAGGCCGCCGTAGCGCAGCAGATTGCGCGCGTCCGCGGCGGAGAACAGGTTCTCGCCGGTCGCCAGCGGCGCGGCGTACGCCCCAGCCACCTCGCGGAGCAGCTCGAAGTCGAGCGGATCGCCCGGCTCCTCGTACCACATCAGCCCATACGGCTCGAGCGCGCGGGCGTACTCGAGGGCCGTTGTCAGATCGAACCGGCCGTTGGCGTCGACCGCGAGCCGTTCACCGGAGCCGACGACCCGGAGGACGGCCTCGATGCGCGCCAGGTCCTCCGCCAGTGACGCGCCGCCGATCTTCATCTTGGCGTGCGTGTAGCCGAGGTCGAGGTAGCGGCGCATCTCGTCGGCCAGGTCGCTCACCGGCCGGCCCGGCCGGTAGTAGCCGCCGGCCGCGTAGACGAAGACCCGGTCGTCCGGCGTGCCGTCGCCGTGCCGCACGGCCAGCAGTCGGTAGAGCGGCAGACCGGCGATCTTGGCGACGAGGTCCCAGATCGCCATGTCGAGCGCGCCGACCGCGACGGATCGCTCGCCGTGCCCGCCGGGCTTCTCGTTGCGCATCATCACGTCCCAGGTCCGATGCGGGTCGAGGTTCTCGCCGGTCTCGTCGGCCAGGTCGCCCGGATCCGCGGCGAGGAGGCGGGGAATGAGGCGATCGCGCAGGATTCCGGGCTGAGCGTACCGGCCGTTGGAGGCGAAGCCGTAGCCGACCACCGGGCGGCCGCCGCGCTCCACGGAGCTGACGATCGCGACGAGCGAGGTGTCCATGTCCCGGAACGAGATGACCGCGTTCTCGATGTCCGAGCGGAGCGAGATCGTCCGCTCGCGCACGTCGACGATCCGGACGGGCGAGCGCGAGGCGGGCGGCATGGTCGACGGCGTGCTGTTCGACCTGCTCATGGCGGTGATGGACTCGCTTGCTGTCTGGTCCCTGGCGGCCCACGATACCCGCCGCGGCCTCCGCTGGCGGGACGCCGTCACGGCGCGCATGCAGGACCTGCCGCGCTACTTCCCGTACGAGGACCTGGTCGCGGAGGCGGCCGTCGAGGAGGGACTGCCGCCGACCGCCGCGCGCGAGCTGCTCGAGGGCTGGCCGGACATGGAGCCCTGGCCGGACGCCGCCGCGCTGGCCCGGCTGACGATGCCGTACGGGTTCGTGACGAACTGCTCCGCCGACCTGGCGCGAACTGCTGCCCGCCGTTCCGGCCTCGCGCCCCGGTTCGTCCTGTCGGCCGAGGAGGCGGGCGCCTACAAGCCCAACGCGTCCATCTATCTCGAGGCGTGCGGCCGGCTCGGCACGGCACCGGAGCGCACGCTGTTCGTCGCCGGGTCCCCGTACGACGCCGCGGGCGCCGAGCGGGCGGGCCTCCGCGCCGTGCTCGTCAACCGGCGCCCGGACGTGCCTCTTCCGGCAGCCGCGATCCCGACAGCCACCAGCCTGCACGAGGTCGTCGCCTGGATCGAGGGGGCGCGCCGCCCGCGTTGACCGAGGCCACGCAACTCGTTCGCATTGTTCGCGCGCGGTTATAGTCACCCGGAATGGCCGCCCCTGAGACGGTCTGTGGAGGGCCCGCTCGATGACGCACGACCAGCCCTTGCCAACCCTTCCCGGCACGATCGTCGCGATCCGGCGGCATCGGCGGCTCCGGTTCCTCCCGATCGCCATCGCTGCGGCGCTCGTGGTCAGCGCGTGCACCCAGTCGGGCGGCGGCGCGACCGGCGGAGTCAGCGGCGGCGGGGCGGGCGACTATCCGAACCGTGCCATCACCATCGTCGTGCCGTTCGCGGCCGGCGGTCCAACGGACACCGTCACCCGGCTCATCGCGGAGCCGATGGGCAAGGGACTCGGACAGCAGATCGTCGTCCAGAACGTGGCCGGCGCGGGCGGGACCCTCGCCGCGGGACAGGTCGCCACGGCGGCGCCAGACGGCTACACCGTCCTCATGCACCACATCGGCATGTCGACGGCCCCCTCGCTCTACAAGGACCTCGCCTACAAGCCGCTCGAGGACTTCGCGACGATCGGGCTGGTGACGGAGGTGCCGATGACGATCATCGGCGCCAAGGACTTCGAACCGACGACGCTCGAGGAGCTGGTCGCCTTCGTCAAGGAGCACGGCGAGGACGTCACGTACGCCAACGCCGGGATCGGCGCGGCGTCGCACCTGTGCGGCCTGCTGCTCCAGAACGCGATGGACGCCAAGGTGACCGAGGTCCCCTATGACGGGACCGGGCCGGCGATGACGGACCTGATCGGCGGCCAGGTCGACTTCATGTGCGACCAGACGACGAACACGACCGAGCAGATCAAGGCGGGCGAGGTCAAGGCCTACGCCGTCACCACGCCCGAGCGGAACAAGGCGCTGCCGGACGTGCCGACCGCCAAGGAGGCCGGCCTCGAGGGACTCGACGTGACCGTGTGGCACGGCCTCTACGTGCCGACGGGAACGCCCGAGGGCGTCATCCAGCGGCTCTCGGACGAGCTCAAGAAGGCGCTCAAGGACCCGACGGTCGTCGAGAAGTTCGGCGCGCTCGGCACGGTGCCCGTTGCCGAGGACCAGGCGACACCGGCGGCGCACCGCGAGAAGCTGCAGTCCCAGATCGAGCTCTGGAAGCCGATCATCGAAGAGGCGGGCGTCTCCGCGGGATAGCGGACGAGAGCGGACGAGAGCGGACCCGAGCGGACCCGCGGACCCGACCGCCCGATCGGTGTCCCTTCACCCGCGCCTCCGACCGGCCCTGAGAGACCTCCTCTCGGGGTTGGTCTTCCTCGTCCTGGGCCTGGCGTTCGCGATCGGTGCGACCTCGTACGAGCTGGGCACGCCGGCGCGGATGGGGCCGGGCGCCTTCCCGTTCGTTCTCGGCGGTCTTCTCACGGTCTTCGGCGCCACCGTCATCGTCAAGGGGTTCCTGGCCGGCGACGGTGAGGCCATCGGCCCGGTCCCGTGGCGTGCGATCGCCCTGATCCTGGGCGGGATCCTCTTCTTCGGCGCCACGGTCCGGGGCCTGGGAATCGTCCCGTCCCTGTTCGTGGCGGTCTTCCTGTCCGCCTTCGCCAGCCAGCAGACGCGGGTCGTCGCGGCGCTCGCGATCGCGACCGGCCTCACGGTCCTGTGCGTCCTGATCTTCGTCGTGGCGCTCCAGCTGCGGCTGCCCCTCCTCGGTCCCTGGCTGGGGGGCTAGCGAGCCGAGATGGATCTCCTCGCCAATCTCCAGCTCGGGTTCGCCACGGCGCTCAGCCTGGAGAACCTGTTCTACGGCTTCATCGGCGTGCTGCTGGGCACGATGGTCGGCGTGCTGCCGGGCATCGGGCCCACCGCGACGATCGCGATGCTGCTGCCGATCACGTTCAACTTCCCGGCCGTGACGGCGCTGATCATGCTGGCCGGCATCTACTACGGCGCCCAGTACGGGGGCTCGACCACGGCCGTGCTCCTCAACCTCCCGGGCGAGTCGTCGTCCGCCGTGACCGCGATCGACGGGCACCAGATGGCCCGCAAGGGCCGCGCGGGACCGGCGCTCGCCACCGCTGCCCTCGGCTCGTTCGTGGCCGGGACGGTCGGAACACTGATCCTCGCACTGTTCGCTCCCCCACTGGCGCGGATCGCGCTCCAGTTCGGTCCGCCGGAGTACTTCTCGCTCGTCGTGCTGGGCCTCATCTTCTCGATCGCCCTGGCGCGCGGCTCGGCGATCAAGGCGCTGGCGATGATCGCCCTCGGGATCCTCTTCGGCACGGTCGGCCAGGACACCTACACCGCGACGCCGCGGTTCACGTTCGACACGCGCGAGCTCTACTCCGGCATCAACTTCGTGTCCGTGGCGGTCGGGATGTTCGGGATCGCCGAGATCCTGCGCAACCTCGAGGACGAGAAGACGCGCACGGTGATGGTCAAGGCGGTCGGCCGGCTGCTGCTGTCCCGCGAGGACCTCCGGCGGATCGTAGGCCCGGTGCTGCGCGGGACGGCGCTCGGCTCTGCGCTCGGCGTCCTGCCCGGTGGCGGGCACATTCTCGCCTCGTTCGCCTCGTACTCGTTCGAGAAGCGGATGTCGAAGCACCCCGAGGAGTTCGGCAACGGCGCGATCGAGGGCGTCGCCGCCCCCGAATCCGCCAACAACGCCGCGGCGCAGACCTCGTTCATCCCGCTGCTGACGCTGGGCCTGCCGGCGCACCCGGTGATGGCCCTGATGGCCGGCGCGATCATCATCCAGGGGATCACGCCGGGTCCGAACGTGATCGTGGACCAGCCCGCGCTGTTCTGGGGCCTCGTGGTGTCGATGTGGATCGGCAACGTGATGCTCGTCCTGCTCAACCTGCCGCTGATCGGCATCTGGGTGAAGCTGCTGACGATCCCGTACCGGATCCTCTTCCCGGCGATCATCGCGTTCGCCTCGATCGGCGGCCTGGCCATCAACCTGAACCCGTACGACGTCTTCGCGGTCGCCTTCTTCGGGGTGCTCGGCTACTTCCTCGTCAAGCTCGGCGCAGAGCCGGCCCCGTTCCTGCTCGGGTTCGTGCTGGGGCCGCTGCTGGAGCAGCACCTTCGGCGGGCGATGATCATCGCCCAGGGCGACCCGACGATCTTCGTGACCCGGCCGATCTCGCTGACGCTCCTGGTGCTCGCCGCCATCGCGCTCGCGGTCGCGGTCCTGCCTTCGATCCGGCGGAAGCGCGAGGTGGTCTTCCAGGCGGAGGAGGACTAGTTCGGGGCGCCCGGCTGCCGTGGCGCCACGCCGGGCCCCGCGTGCGACCCTTGACCGCGATGCCCGCCCCGACCGCCCCGCCCCTCCAGTCTCACCTCGAGGCCATGCTCGGCCCGGGCGCGACGTTCCGCGACGGGCAGCGCGAGGCGATCGAGGCGGTCGTCCTCGACCGGTCCCGCGCACTCGTCGTCCAGCGGACGGGCTGGGGCAAGAGCCTCGTCTACTGGATCGCCACGCGGGTCCGCCGCGACGAGGGCCACGGCCCCACGCTGATCATCAGCCCACTGCTTGCGCTTATGCGCAACCAGATCGCGATGGCTGGCCGGCTCGGGCTGCGGGCGATGACGATCCACTCCGGCAACAAGGAGGAGTGGGCGGCGGTCGAGGATGCCCTCGGGACGGACTCGGTCGACGTCCTCCTGATCTCGCCCGAGCGTCTCGCCAACGAGGACTTCACGTCGCGCGTTCTGCCGTCGATCCAGGGCTCGATCGGGCTGTTCGTCGTGGACGAAGCGCACTGCATCTCCGACTGGGGGCACGACTTCCGGCCCGACTACCGGCGGATCGGCCGGATCCTGCGGCTCCTCTCGCCGGCCGTCCCGGTCCTCGCCACGACGGCCACGGCCAACGACCGGGTGGTCGCCGACGTCGCGGAGCAGCTCGGCGGGGAAGTGGCGATCATCCGCGGCCCGCTGGCGCGCGAGAGCCTCCGACTCGACGCCATCCGACTCGCCGACCAGGCCGAGCGGCTCGCCTGGCTCGCCGAGCAGCTCCCGAACCTCCCGGGCAGCGGGATCGTCTACTGCCTCACGGTCGCCGACACGACCCGGGTCGCCGGCTGGCTCGCGTCGCGCGGCATCGACGCCCGTGCCTACAACGCGGCGCTCGCCCAGCCGGAGCGAGAGGGGCTCGAGGACGCGCTGATCGCGGGCGAGGTCAAGGCGCTCGTCGCGACCGTCGCGCTCGGGATGGGCTTCGACAAGCCGGATCTCGGCTTCGTCATTCACTACCAGCGCCCGGGCAGCGCGATCGCCTACTACCAGCAGGTCGGGCGGGCCGGCCGGGCGGTGGAGCGCGCGTACGGGATCCTGCTGTCCGGCCGCGAGGACGACGAAATCGCCGACTACTTCATCCGCACGGCCTTCCCGCCGACGGCCCGGATGGAGGATGTCCTGGCGGTGCTCGAGGGGGTCGAGTCCGCCGGCCTCGGGACGATCGAGCGGGCGGTCAACCTGCCGCGCGGCCAGATCGCGCAGGCGCTCAAGCTGCTCGAGCTGGACGGGGCGATCGGGCGGGCCGGTGGGCGCTGGTTCCGGACTCCGAACCCGTGGCAGCAGGACGAGGAGCGCGTCGCGAAGGTGATCGCGACGCGGCGCGCGGAGCTCGAGCAGATGCGCGGCTACCTGATCCACGACGGCTGCCTGATGGAGTACCTGACGCGCCTGCTCGACGATCCGGCCGCGGGGCCGTGCGGGGTATGCAGCGTGGACCGGGGCAAGGGGCTGCCTCGGGAGGTCGATCCGGATCTCGTCCGGGCGGCGGTCACCTTCCTCCGGCGCGACCTCCGACCGATCGCCGCCCGGCGGCGGTGGGCGCCCGACGCGGTGCCGGGGTTGAGCGGCTCGATCGAGCCGCCGAACGAGCAGGGGATCGCGCTGTCCGTGCTCGGCGACGCGGGATGGGGGAGGGACGTGGCGCGGGGGCGGTCCGCGGGCGCCGACGGCGGGGCGGGCGGCTTCGGGCGCGCGCTCGTGGTCGCGGCGGCGTCGACGATCCGGGATCGGTGGGTGCCGTCGCCGGCTCCGACGTGGGTGACGTGCGTGCCGTGGGGGTCGCGGCCGGGGCTGGTCGAGGAGTTCGCCGCAACCCTTGCCGCCGAGCTGCGCCTCCCGTATGTCGAGTGTTTGGCGTCCGCGGCGGGCGGGGAGCCGCAGGGCCGGATGCTCAACAGCGCGCAGCAGCTCCGCAACGCGCACGGGAAGCTGGGCATTCGCGCCGCGTCCGTGCGTGAAGGTCCCGTGCTGCTCGTCGACGACCTCGTGGACTCCGGGTGGACGCTCACCTTCGCGGGATCGCTGCTCCGTGGCGGCGGGAGTGGTCCGGTCCACCCGTTCGCACTGGCCGCAGCCAGCCAGCGCGACGCGTGACGCCCGACGCCCTGGCCATCATCCTGGCCTGTTCCAGCCTCGGCTCACCGCGGGCCTGGAGCGGGACGGTCAAGCCGTTCGGGCCGCGTGGGTGGGCGGACCTCGGGATCGATGGGCCCGGTCGCCTGTTGGGGTTGACGGCCGGCGAGATGGGCCGGTTGGGGGTTGATGCGGCCGCGGCGGAGCGGTTGGCGACGCTCCTGTCGCGCGGCGCCCAGCTGGCCTTCGAGCTGGATCGGCTGCGATCGCGGGGCGTCTGGGTGACGACGCTGGCCGACCAGGGCTACCCGGCCCGGTGGCGCGAGCGGCTGGGGCGTGACGCGCCGCCGGTCCTGTTCGGGGCGGGCGATGCGGGGCTGCTGGGTCGCGGCGGCCTCGCCGTGGTGGGGTCGCGGGATGCCGACGCCGAGGCGCTCGCCTTCGCGGAACGGCTGGCACGGGCCGCTGCCGCGGCGGGGGAGCTGGTCGTGTCGAGCGCATCTCGCGGGGTGGACGCGGCGGCCATGCGTGCGGCGATCGACGGCGGGGGGACGGTCGCGGCGGTCTTGGCCGAAGGGGTGGAGCGGCGGATCCGCGACGTGTGGACCCGAACGGCGGTGGCCGGTGGTCGGGTGGTCGTGGTCGCGCCCTGGCACCCGGCGGCCGCGTTCAGCGTCGGCGCGGCGATGGCCAAGCACAAGCTGATCTACTCGCTGGCGGACGCCGCCGTGGTCGTCAGCAGCGCTGCGGGTACGGGCGGAACCTGGGCGGGCGCGGTCGAGGCCGTCGAGGCGGGTTGGGTGCCGGTCCTGGTGCGTGGCGGACCGGGAGTGCCTCACGGCAACCGCGCGCTGATCGAGCGCGGCGGGCTGGCCCTGCCGGAGGACGCGGTGAGCGAGCTCGTGAGCGTGGCGGCGCTCGTGGCGGCGGCTCGGCCGGCGCACGAGCAGCAGTCGCTCTCGCTGGCCGACTGATCGGTGGCACGGGAATCGCACGGGATCGGTCGGCCAGCCGAGCATCCTCCCCGGAATGCATGCCGGTCGACGGCCCGAACGCGGCCATTGATGCGTACCGGGACTGTTCGGCACGAGAATTGGCTCGTTCTGCCCCCTGGGCGCTCAGGTTCGTGCGTGGCCTCCGGCTGATCCGGCCAGCAAACTGGCCCAGCATTCCCCGGGCGAATGCCCGGCCACATCGGGGTCTGCCCCGTCGGGTTGCAGTCCACCCGCGCATATCTGGCCGCGCGGCTGGCCCGGAGCGGCGACCGCGTGCGGCTGGCGGCGCTGGTGGCGGCCGCACGACCGAGTCATGAGCAGCAGTCACTCTCACGGGTCGACTGAGCGACGACTGAACGCCATGGACCAGGACTACTCACAACGAGCCTGCCGCTCGTGTGCCCGATTCGCGAATTGACATCGACTGCAGTATCGGAGACCGTCGGCAGGTCCAGAGTCAGACCAGCGCGAGGAGGAGACACAGTGCGACACCGATGGGTGGCGAAGTCGAAGCTTGGGGCCGCCGCCGTTGGCCTCGCGATCACGGCCGCGGCGTGTGCGGCCCCGGGGGCCTCCGGGCCCGCGGGAAGCGGCGGTCAGCAGGTCGTCCAGACCGCTGTCCCGGGCGCCACGTGCACCTTCGACAAGTACAACGGCAAGGGCGTCCCGAAGCTCGACCTGAAGAATGCGACGGTCGGGTTCGCGCAGTCCGAGAAGGAGGCGAACCCCTTCCGGATCGCCGAGACGCAGTCGATCAAGGACGAGGCCGCGAAGCTCGGGATCAAGCTCCTGACGACCAACGCCGAGTCGGATCTCAACAAGGAGATCTCGGACATCAAGGGGATGATCGACCAGGGGGCGCAGGCGCTGATCGTCTCGCCCCTGAACTCCGAGGGGCTGGATCCGGCGCTCGACTACGCCAAGGAGAAGAACGTACCGATCATGACGATCGACCGTTTCCTGACGACCAAGAAGGCGTGCACGGACTACATCGGCTGGGTCGGATCGGACTTCGTCGAGCAGGGCAAGCGCGCGTTCGATGCGCTGAGCGCCGCAACCGGTGACGAATGCAACCTCGCAGTCCTCCTCGGAGCGGCCGGCGTGAACGTGACCAACGATCGCCAGAAGGGCTTCGAGGACCAGATGGCAGCCAAGGGCTCGAAGATGAAGGTCATCGCCAAGCAGGCGGCCGACTACGAGCGGGCCAAGGGCCAGACCGTGACGGCGCAGCTGATCCAGGCCAATCCGGAGATCAACTGCATCTACGCCCACAACGACGAGATGGCGCTGGGTGCCGTCGCTGCGCTCAAGGACGCGGGCAAGAAAGCTGGCGACGTGAAGATCCTCACGATTGACGGCACCAAGGGCGCGGTCCAGGGGATCGTCGACGGCTGGATCAGCGGCGTGATCGAGTCCAACCCGCGGTTCGGCCCCCTCGCCTTCAAGGCTCTCGGCGACTTCTACGGCGGCGCCGGCGTGCCGGAGAAGACGATCATCTCGGACAAGGAGTACACGAAGGACAACGCAGCGGCCGAATTGGCCAACGCCTACTGAACGTCAGCCAGGTCCCTTCCGGCCCGCATGTCCGCGTCTGCTCGAGGCGTGCGGGTCGGGACCGGTTCCGGTGACGATCGTCCGATGAGGGATCCATGACCACGGCTGCTCCCGCGGCCGTGGTCCTCGACGTTCGCGAGGTCTCCAAGCACTTCGCCGGGGTGCTTGCGCTCGATCGCGTCTCGATGGAGCTGCGGCCGGGTGAGGTTCACGCGCTCGTCGGCGAGAACGGCGCCGGCAAGTCGACCCTGATCAAGGTCCTGACCGGCGTCCACCAGCCGGACGAGGGAGAGGTTCGTTACGGGGGCGAACCGGTGAGCTTCGCCCGGCCGCTCGACGCACAGGCGGCGGGAATCGCCACGATCTACCAGGAGGTCAACCTCGTCCCGCTCCTGAGCGTGGCTCGCAATCTCCTCCTGGGGCGCGAGCCGACGAATGCACTCGGGCTGATCGACCAGCGGCGGATGAACCGGATCGCCCGCGAGACGCTGGCGCCCTACGGTATCGACGTCGACGTCCGGCGACCGCTTCGTCAGCTGGGACTCGGAATTCAGCAGATGGTCGCCATCGCCCGGGCGATCGCCGCCGACCATCGGGTCGTGATCATGGATGAGCCCACCTCGTCGCTCGAGCCGCGCGAGGTCGAGCGCCTCATGCAGGTCGTCGATCGGCTGCGGCGCGACGGCGTTGCCGTGGTCTACGTCTCGCACCGGCTCGACGAGGTGTTCCGGCTGTGCGACCGGGTCACGGTGCTGCGCGACGGGCGCCGCGTGCACTCAGGGCCGGTGACGGAGATCACGCGTCTCGAGCTCGTCTCGAAGATGCTGGGCCGGGACCTTGCGGACGTGGCGCGCGCCCGGACGCGGTTCAACGAGCATTCGACGGACCGGGCCGCGGAGCCCGTGCTTCGCGCCTCGGATCTCACCCGACGGCACGTGCTGGACCACGTCTCGGTCGAGATCCGGGCGGGCGAGGTGATCGGGCTGGCAGGCCTGCTGGGGTCCGGGCGGACCGAGACGGTCAAGGCGATTTACGGCGTGCTGCCGCTCGACTCCGGGGCCGTCGAGGTGGGTGGCGGCCGGGTTCGCGCCGGATCGCCGCGCTCGGCGATCGCTGCCGGCGTCGCGCTCATCCCCGAGGACCGCAAGGCGGAAGGGATCATCCCCACGCTGTCCGTGCGGGACAACATCGTGCTCGCCGCGCTGCCGAGGCTGTCGCAAGCGGGCTTTACCTCCGACCGCCGCCAGGATGCGGTCGTCGAACGGCTCATGAGCCGCCTGCGGATCAAGGCGTCAAGCCCCGACCAGCGCGTGGGCGAGCTGTCCGGCGGCAATCAGCAGAAGGTGCTGCTGGCCCGCATGCTGTGCCTCGACCCGCGGGTGCTGTTGCTCGACGATCCCACCCGCGGCATCGACGTCGGCGCCAAGGCGGAGATCCAGGCCCTGATCAGCGAGCTCGCGGACCAGGGGATGGGTGTGCTGCTCATCTCGTCGGAGCTGGAGGAGGTGGTCGAGGGCTCTGATCGGGTGGTCGTGCTGCGGGACGGGGCGGTCGTCGGTGAGCTGCGCGGAGACGAGGCGACCGAGGATGGGGTCATGGCGCTCATCGCCGCGGCCGCGCGCGAGACCGGCCAGACGGAGCTGATCGACGAGACCGCCGCGAGCTCGGATGGGCCCGATGACGGCGACTGAGACCGCCCCGGCCGCCCAGGCGCCGGGGCGCCGGCGGCTGCTCGACCTCGTGGCCGAGAACGGGGTTTACGTTGGCCTGCTGCTGCTGATCGCGTTCAACCTTCTGTTCACCCGGCGCTTCGGCGAGATCGACAACATCCGGCTGCAGTTCGTCCAGGTGGTCCCGGTGGCGATCATCGCGCTCGGGATGGCGCTGGTCATCGGCACCAGGGGGATCGACCTCTCGGTTGGTTCGGTGATGGCGATCGCCTCGGCGCTTCTCGCCCTGTACCTGGGCTACGGGCCGGTCGTCGCCATCGCCGTTGCACTCCTCGGGGGAGCCGCCGTTGGCCTGGTCAACGGCGTCCTCGTGTCGGTCGCCGGAGTCCAGCCGATCGTGGCGACGCTCGCGCTCCTCGTGGGCGGACGCGGGTTGGCGCTCGTTCTTGCACGGGGCCGCCTGACCGAGGTGTTCGATCCGACGCTGGCCACGATCGGCTCGGCCCGCGTCTTCGAGGTGCCGATCGTCGTCCTCATCGCGCTCGCCGTCGCCGTGGTCATCGGCATCCTCGTGTCCCGGACGACCTTCGGGCGCTACCTGGTGGCGATCGGCGGGAACGCGGAGGCGAGCGTCCTGGCCGGGGTGCCGGTCCGCCGGACGCTGCTGACCGTGTACATCCTGTGCGCTGCGCTGGCCGCGCTGGCCGGCGTCATCCAGACGGCGCGGCTGAGCGCGTCGGACCCATCGTTCGTCGGCAATTTGATCGAGCTGAGCGCGATCACCGCAGTAGTGGTGGGCGGTACACCCTTGTCCGGGGGGCGGATCCGGATCATGGGCACGCTCGCCGGCGCGATGCTGATGCAGCTCATCGCGGCCACGCTGATCACGCACAACCTGCCGGACTCCGCGACCCGGATGGTCCAGGCCGTGATCATCGTGGCCGCGGTCCTGATCCAGCGCCAGCGAGGCGCCGCATGACCGCGATGGCGACGGCGGGCGACGTCGGCCGGGCCTCCGGCCGCCGGGAGCGCGTCGCCGCGCGGCTCCAGCAGGGCGGCGCACTCGTGGTCGTCGTCGTCGTGACGCTCGTCGCCTCCCTGCTCTTCGGCGGCCGGTTCGCGAGCGTCGACAACCTGCTCGGCATCCTCGAGGCGAGTTCGTTCCTGGGGATCGTCGCGGTCGGCATGACGTTCGTGATCATCGGCGGCGGGATCGACCTGTCGGTCGGCTCGCTCCTTGCCCTGTCCGCGGTCCTGGCAGCGTTCGGTTCGCAGTTCGGCAGCCTCGTCGCGGTGGCGCTGCCGCTCGGCGTGTGCGGGCTCATCGGCCTCGTCAATGGCCTGCTGATAGCCCGGGCCCGACTGGCGCCTTTCATCGTGACCCTCGCCACGCTGCTCTTCGCGCGGGGCCTGGCCTTTGCCGTGTCCGACGAGGGCAACACGATCTTCCGGATCGACCCGGATCAGGCGGTGATCGCGCTCGGCCAGGGCTCGATCGCCGGGATCCGGATTCCCATCCTCCTCGCCGGGCTTGCGTTCGTGGCCGGCTGGGTCGTGCTCAATCGGGCCCGCTATGGCACGGCGGTGGCCGCGATCGGCGGGAACGAGGAGGCCGCGCGGCTGATGGGACTGCCGATCGCACGGGTCAAGGCCGCGATGTACGTCACCAGCGGGCTCCTCGCGGGGCTTGCCGGGCTGCTCGTGGCTGCGCGGTCGTCGTCGGGTCAGTCGACGATCGGCGTCGGTCTCGAGCTGCAGGCGATCGCTGCCGTGGTGATCGGCGGCACGCTGCTCACCGGCGGCTTCGGATCGATCGCCGGGACGCTCGCCGGCGTCCTCCTGCTCAACGTCATCAACAACGTCATCAACCAGGTCGGAACACTCAGCTCGTACTTCCAGCAGGTCGTCAGTGGCGTCTTCCTGATCGTCGTCGTGCTCGTCCAGAGATACCTCACCAGGGAGCAGCGCCTGTGAACACGACCGCCCACGCCGAGACGCCCGAGCCGATGCCGGCGGCGGCGGGCCTGCGGTTCGGGCTGTTCATGAGCCAGGCGGACAAGCCGTGGACGCAGGTCCTCGACGAGTTCTCGATGGCCGAGGAGCTCAGCTTCGACCATGCCTGGCTGGTCGACCATCTCGTGGACACGGACGGGCCGCCCGAGAACGGCTGCCTCGAAGGCTGGACGCTGCTGTCGGCGCTCGCGGCGCGCACATCGCGGATTCGCCTAGGCGTCCTCGTGTCGAGCAACACGTTCCGGCACCCGGCGCTGCTGCTCAAGGAGGCGGTCACGGTCGACCACGTGAGCGGCGGCCGGTTGATTCTCGGCATCGGGACCGGCTGGCACGAGGACGAGCACCGCCGCTACGGGATCCCGCTGCCCGCGTCGCCCGAACGCGTCGATCGCTTCGAGGAGGCCGTCCAGATCATCACGATGCTGATGGGCCAGGAGCGCTCGACCTTCACCGGGCGTCATTACCAGCTCCACGATGCACGCCTGCAACCGCCGCCTGTCCAGCGGCCTCGCATCCCCATCCTGATTGCCGCGCATCGACCACGGATGCTCCGGCTGGCCGCTCGCTACGCCGATCAGTGGGACACGTTCGCCGCCATCCCCGGCACCGCCACGGAGGGCGTCGAGGCGGACTTGAGCGACCGGATCGCGCGGCTCGACGACGCCTGCCGCGACATCGGGCGCGACCCGGCCGAGATCCGCCGGTCGACCTGGGCGACACGTGAGGTGCTCCGCTCGACCGACGCATACGTCGACTTCGTGCGCCGCCACCACGCCCTCGGCTTCACCGATTTCACGACCGTCCTGCCGGCTCCGGAGGACGCCGCGGTGGTGCGCGAGGTGGCGCTCGAGGTGATTCCCGCGATCCGATCCGGCCAGCTCCTCGGCTGAGCCTTGGCGGGTGCCCCGAGCATGCTGCCCCGAGCATGCTGCCCCGAGCGCGATCGAGATGGCCGTCCCCGCACCGCGACCAGCGCGTTACGGGGTCGCCACGTCCCCGAGCCGTGATGCGTGTTGAGGATGGCCATCCGGCGCTGGCGTGGCCATTGATGCGTCCTGGGACTGGTAGTCACGAGCATCGGCCCGTTCCGCCTCGAAGGCGGTCGACATCGCTCAAAGTCCCGCACCTCCGGCTGCGATCCGGGCCCAGCATTCCTCGGGCGTATGCTTGGCCGCGATTCCGGCCCCCGCCGCCAGGTCGCAGTCCGCGGGCGCATGACTGACGTTGCGGCCCGCCGGGTCGCACTGCTGGCGCGACGGGCCGGTTGAGTCGAACGGCCCGTCGCGCCCGCGCTGAGGCCCGAGTGGCTACCCGCCGGCGGCGCTCCCGAACGCGGTCACGATGCCCGCTTCCTGGGCCGCCGCGACGAGGTCGCCCGGGATGGCCTTCGAGGCCCGCCGTGTCACCGCCGCGATCCGCTCCGGGTCCACCTTCGGCGTGCGCGCCGCATCGAGAAGACCGTTGGCCTCCTGCTCCGTGTCGGTGAGCTGGGTGTAGCAGAAGCCGGCGATGCCGGGCGAGTCGAGGACCGCCGTCACGAGCTCCTCGTACTTCGCCAGCAGCCCGTCCGCGTCGGCCACGCTGCCGTAGCCGAACCAGGGCCGGCCGGGCTCGGCGTGGAACGAGATGCCGCCGAACTCGGACAGGACGCTCGGCTGCCCTGCCCGCGGCACGTCGCCACCCACCTGGATCCGGTGGTGCTGCGGCCGGCCGGTCAGCGCCCGCTGGACCGCCTCGGCCGTGCCGTACCGCTCGCGCAGCACGGACCCCTCCAAGGCGTAATCGTGGATGCCCCAGATGTCCGCCACGACGTGCTCCCAGCCGTCGTTGCCGATCACCGGTCGGGTCGGGTCGAGCGCCCTGGTGAGCCCGTAGATCCCCTCCACGAACGCCCGGTGGGCCGGGTTGCCCGGCAGGTTCGGCAGCCCCCAGCTTTCGTTGAACGGCACCCAGGTCACGATCGACGGGTGGTTGTAGTCGCGCCGCAGGACCTCGAGCCACTCGCGGGTGAACCGCTCGACGGCGTGCTCCGTGTACGCGTAGGCGCTGGCCATCTCCGACCAGACGAACAGCCCCTGCCGATCGCACTCGTACAGGAACCGCGGGTCCTCGACCTTCTGGTGGTTGCGCACGCCGTTGAAGCCCAAGGCCTTGATCGACTCGACCTCGCGGCGGATCGCCTCCTCGCCGGGCGCGGCGAGGTGCGACTCGGGCCAGTAGCCCTGCGACAGCACGAGCCGCAGGTACGACGGCACGCCGTTGAGCAGGAACAGGCCATCGGTCGCCTGGACGGACCGCAGCCCGACGTAGCTGTGGACCTCGTCGAGGGCGGTCCCGTCGGCCGTCTCGAGGGTGAGTTCCGCGTCGACGAGGTTCGGGTGCTTCGGCGCCCACAGGAGCTTGCGCCGGCCGATGTTCAGCACGACCGGCTCGAGACCCACGTCCCGGCGGATCTCCCGACGTCCGACGAGGTAGGTGTCGTCCGCGAGCAGGTCGCCCCGGAGCGACAGGCGCAGCCGCAGCCGGAGCGGCGCGTCCGGGTCCCGGTTGAGGCGGACCTGGAGGCCCAGGACGCCGCGATCGAGGTCCGGCGTCCAGCGGAGCTCCTCGATGTGCGTCCGGTTGACCGCCTCGAGCCAGACCGGCTGCCAGATCCCCGTCGTCCGGTGGTACCAGATGCGCCTCGGCTCCGGCTCCCAGAACTGCTTGCCGCGCGGCTGGGTCAGGTCGCGCGGCTGGTCCTCGGCGCGCACGACGATGACCTGCTCGCCGTCGCCCCGGAGCGCCTCGGTCACGTCGAGCGCGAACGACGCGTGGCCGCCCTCGTGCCGCCCGACGGGCAGCCCGTTGACCCAGACCCGCGCCTCGTAGTCGACGGCGCCGAAGCGCAGCAGCAGTCGGGTACCGGGCTCCCAGCCGCCGACGTCGCCGAGGCGGAACGTGCGCCGGTACCAGACGACCGGGTGCTCCGAGGTGTCGTGGATCCCGGACGCCCTGGACTCGGGCGGGAAGGGGACCTGGATGGTGCGGTCGAAGCGTGCTGGGTCGTCCGGCCAGCCCTGGTCAGCCCCGACGTCCGCGTCGTCGTAGGCGAAGCCCCACGGGCCGGTCAGGTCGAGCAGGTGAGGCCGGCGGCACTGCGGGTTCGGATGGAGGGGCATGCGGGCAGGTTAGCCGGGCAGGGGCGGGTGGGCGCGGACGGGGCGGGCGCGGGGCGGATGTCGCAACACGCTGCGGCCGGGGGCGACCGCCTCAGTCGGTGGCGGGCACCGCGCGGACCGAGCCGGCGAAGATCGAGATCATCCCGTCGTCCTCGTTGGCGTCACGAACAGGTTCCGCGACGGGATCGCCAGAAGCCCTTGCGGTCGCGAGCCCGTGGGCAGGCGTGCGCGCTCGCCTATATAGACACCCGATCATGCGCTGCATACCATGGCCGCATGCGGAAACACACCACGATCGACGTCGACATGGATCTGGTCCGTGAGGCCGGCGATGCGCTCGGCACCAAGCGGATGACTGACACGATCCACGCCGCGCTCGACGATGTCGTCCGCCGGCGGCGCCGGATGGCGCTCCTTGACTTTCGGCCCGCCGTCGACCTCGGCGATCTCGACGCCATGCGCGCTCACCGATTCGCTGAGTCGGAGGCTCCATACGAACCGGATCCGGAATGAACGAGCTCTTCGACACGAGCGTGCTGGTGCTCGCGGCCAGGCGGCCCGCCGTCGCCCGCGCGCTGGCCGACGCCCTGTCCACGGACGCAGTGACGCTCTGCGAGCCGATCCTGCTCGAGTACCTGAACGGTGCCCGAAGCGCGGCCGAATACGACCGCTTCGAAACCGCGCTGCGTGCAGCCCGGCTCGTTCGAACCACTCCTGACGACTGGGAACGCGCGCTCGAGGTGTACCGATCGCTGGCCAGAACGGGACCCGGGCATCAGCGCAGCGTCCGCATCCCGGATCTCCTGATCGCCGCGGTTGCCGAACGACATGCGCTCCCTGTCGTCCATTACGACCAGGACTACGACCGGATCGCGGCCATCACGGGTCAGGCAGCCCGCTGGGTCGTGCCGCGCGGGACGGCCTGACCGTCGGCGGCACGCTCGCGGGCCGAGTCTCCCAACCAGGTCCATCGGCCATTCACAATTGGCCCACATCCGGGCGCGACTCTGGCGTCAGCGGTCCGATGACGGACCGGCAACGACAAGGGAGCGCACACGATGAACCGTTCAATTCTCTTCCGGGTCTTCGCCGTCGTGCTGCTGGTCGCGCTGGCGATCGGCGGCGGCGCGATGGTCTACGACGCCGGGGTCAACGCCGGCCTGCAGCAGGCGGCCGCACAGGCCGCCGCATCGGGCGAGGCCGCCCCCGTCGTCCCGTATGCCTATGGGCCGCATGGCTGGGGCTATGGCGGCGGCTGGGGCTCCGGCGGCGGCTTCGGGTTCTTCGGGATCTTCTTCTGGATCCTCGGCTTCTTCCTGATCTTCGGCCTGCTTCGGGCGGCATTCGGGGGCGGCCGCTGGGGCGGGCCCGGTCGCTGGGGCGGGCCGGACCGCTGGGGTGGCCCGGGTGGCCCCGGTGGCCAGGCTGGGCCCGGCGCCGATGGCCGGCGGGCGATGCTCGAGGAGCTGCACCGCGACATGCATCGAGCCGACTCGGGCGAGCCGGCCCGACCCGCCGGCGCCTGACCGCCGTAGGATGCCGGCACCATGCCCCGGATTCTGATCGTGGACGACGAGCCGGAGATCCTCCGGCTCGTCCGCGATTACCTCGCGTCCGCCGGCTTCTCGGTCGCCACCGCGAAGACCGGCGACGAGGCGCTCATGCGCGCGCGCATGGACCCGCCGGACCTCGTCGTTCTCGACCTCGGGCTGCCCGGCCTCGACGGCCTCGACGTCACCCGGAGCCTGCGCCGACAGGGTGACGTTCCGATCATCATGCTGACCGCCCGCGACGACGAGACGGACAAGCTGGTGGGCCTCGAGCTGGGCGCGGACGACTACGTCACGAAGCCCTTCAGCCCCCGGGAGCTGGTGGCACGGGTGCGGGCCGTCCTGCGCCGGCGCTCCGGCAGCGCGGACGCGGAGATCGTGGAGGCCGGCGAGCTCATGCTCGACGTGCCGCGGATGCGGGTCACGCGCGCGGGTGATCCCGTCGATCTCACGGCGACGGAGTTCTCGCTGCTCGCGAACATGGCCCGCCAGCCCGGTCGGGTCTTCACGCGATCGCAGCTGCTGGACGCGATCCACGGCGTGTCGTTCGAGTCGTACGAGCGGGCGATCGACGCCCACGTCAAGAACATCCGGCGCAAGCTCGAGCCCGAGCCGCACGCGCCGCGCTACCTGCTGACGGTCTACGGCGTGGGCTACCGACTTGCCGACTGACGAGCCGGGTCGCGCCCGCTGGGACCGCGGCCCGGGCAAGTGGGGCGGCCGCGGACGCCGGGGTCGACCGCCGTGGTGGCCGGAGGGCGAGGCCTGGCCGCCGGAGGGACCCGAGGGCTGGCGGCTGATGCGGCGCCGCTTCGCCCGGCGGGCAGCCATCTTCGGAATCGGGTTCCTGCTCGTCTTCGCCGTCGTGGTCGCCGTGCTCGTCTCGACGGTGACGACGCACTTCGGGGATCGACCCGGCGGCGGACCATTCGGCATCGTCGTCGTGATCGTGGGCGGGTTCCTCGCCTGGCGCGCCATCCGGGCGTTCCGGACGGCCGTCTCGCCGCTCGGCGAGCTGATCGAGGCGTCAGCCCGCGTGGAGGCCGGCCAGCTCGGCACGCAGGTCGCCGTGCGCGGCCCGCGCGAGGTGCGTGCGCTGGCGGGGGCCTTCAACGACATGAGCGCGCGCCTCGCCGCGATGGACGAGCAGCGCCGCCGACTCCTCGCGGACGTCAGCCACGAGCTCCGGACGCCGCTGACCGTGATCCAGGGCAACGTGGAGGCGATGCTCGACGGCGTCTACCCTCCCGACCGGACGCACCTTGAGCGGATCCTGCGCGAAACCCACCAGCTGGAGCGCCTGATCGAGGACCTGCGGACCCTGTCGCTGGCGGAGAGCGGCTCGCTGGGCCTCCAGCGCGAGCCCACGGACCTGGCCATCGTGGCCGCGGAGGTTGTCGCCGGCTTCGAGGCGCAGGCGACGGCCGCGGGCGTGACCCTCGCGCTCGAGTCCGGCGGAGGGCTTCCCGAGCTGGAGCTCGATCCGCGCCGGATCCGGCAGGTCCTCACGAACCTCGTCTCGAATGCCCTGCGCCACACCCCGGAAGGCGGCCGCGTGACCGTCTCCACCGCGGCCGAGGGCGGCGGGATCGTCCTCGCCATCACCGACACGGGCCGGGGGATGGACGCGGAGACCGCCGCGCGGGCGTTCGACCGGTTCTGGCGATCGGCCGATTCGCCCGGCGCCGGGCTCGGCTTGCCGATCGTCCGAGATCTCGTGCAGGCCCACGGCGGGACGGTGGAGCTGCGGTCCGCGCCGGGGGACGGGACGACGGTGCGCTGCCGGTTCGTCCCGTCGTCCGGCGCTGCGGTCTCGCGCTCACGGGCTCCCTGACCACCCCATGATCAAATTCGGGCCTTCGGCGGCCTCAACGGTCTCGGCGCGGGCCTCCGACGTCGGCAGCCACGCGCGCTCGAGCGCCCGCCGTGCTCGAACCACCCCCGCATCGGGCTCGTCCCGGGTTCGCCCGGCGTCTTGACCCCACGATGGCCAGCAAATGCCCACCTGGTGGTCACGGGCGTCGGGACCGAGCGGGCCACGGTGCCAGCTGCGGTCGGTGCCGAAGTCGGCTGGCGGCTGCGCAAGCTGAGTCAATCTCCGTCGCTGAATGACACCCGAATGTCATCCGTCCCTCATGGCCGAGCCGGCGAGGGCCCGTACGCTGCGATCGAGGGCCGCGGACGCCGCCCAACCGATGGAGGAACCCGACATGCGCGTCATCAAGCTCCTCGGCGCCATCCTGCTGCTGCCCTTTGGGCCGGCCGCCGTCCAGGCTGCCGACTCCACCGTCGACATGCGGGGCAACGCGTTCGGCCCGTCCGAGCTGACGATCCAGGCTGGCGATTCGGTCACATGGACCAACAAGGACGCCGCGATCCACGATGCGGCGGCGCTGGACGGCAGCTGGACCACGCCAAAGCTGAACATCAACGAAGAGGCGACCCTCGCGTTCGACACCGCCGGGACCTTCGAGTACCGCTGCACGATCCACCCGCAGATGCGGGGCACGGTCACCGTCGCCCCGGCCGCGGCCGGGCCGACCCAGCCGCCAACGGACACGGCGCCGACTGCACCGGCAGGGAACGACGCCGGCCGGGGTTCTCTGGCCGGGCCGGCGGGTGCCGCTGCCCTGGTTGGTCTCCTGGTCTGGGCCACGCTCGCCCGTCGCCGCGCAGGATCGACCATGCCATGAAGAGATGGGCAGGACCTGCCCATCGGCGGCACGCCCCGTCACCATGTCCCTGGTCCCCCAGCCGGACCAACGGGCGGGCGGACGCTCGGAGGGGTCGGCGGCATTCGGGGTCCCCCGCTCCCTGGTCCGCCAGCCGGACCGCCGGGCGGGCAGCGGGCACGAGCCGTGTCCCGGCCCGACCTCCACCCGCCCCTTGGTCCTCCAGCCGGACCACAGCTCCCACGAACAGGTCGGACCGATCCATGCGGTGCATCGGACCGAGCTCGCGCACGAGCGAGCTGAGATCCGCGCGGTCCATCGTTCCACGCCAGGTGCTCAGGGTCGTCAGGCCAGACGCGGTATGGGTGGCCAGTGCGGCGCCGGCGGTCGCGGCAACCGTTACGATCGCCAGGAGCAGTGCCCGCTTGATCTTCACTCGTCAGTCCTCCGATTCTGTGCGCGGCCGTCGGTACTCGTGGACGGCTCGAGCTGACGCTAGGGGGCCGGCGAACCGTTGGGGTGAGCGGCCGATGACAGTCGGATGACATCGGCTCGCGGGGGTATCGACAAGGCGGCGCATCATGTATCTGTCGGACTGCCGGCGGGTAGAGAGAGAAGGAGGCACGAGATGCCGAAGGACCTCACGATCGCGCTCGTCAACAAGCCGGGCACGCTCGCCGACGCGGGGGAGGCACTCGGCGGGGCGGGCATCAACATCGATGGCGTGTGCGGGTTCCCGTCCGGCGGCGAGGGCATCATGCATGTGCTCGTGGAGGACGCAGCGGGCGCTCGCGAGGCGCTCACCGCAGCCGGTCTCGAGGTGCGGGGCGAGCGCGACGTGGTCGTCGCATCCGTCGAGGACCGACCGGGAGCGGGCGGCGCCCTCCTCCGGCGGATCGCCGATGCCGGAGCCAACGTGGACCTCGTCTACCTGACGATGGACGGCCGGCTGGTGATCAGCGGCGAGGACGTCGGGGCGATCCAGCGCGCGGTGGGCTGACCGCGGGCGCCCGTCCGGCCGCGCCCGTCCGGCCGCGCCCGTCCGGCCGCGCCATCGCGGTCCGCGCGGCCGTCCGAATTGACCCGGCCGATTCGCATGCGCTAGCGTCCGCGCCATGAGCACGGCCTCGCGTCCCGTGATCGACGCCGTGCGCCGGGCTGAGGCTGCTCGTGGCGCGTGAGCGCGCCCGTCCCCGCAAGTCGCACGTTCGCAGGCCGGAGGACCGGCGGCGGCGTCCCGTTCCCCTCGGCGCCGTGCTGGTCTTCGGACTGGTAGCGTTCGGCCTGCTCACCGTCCTCCGCCCGTCCGGAGAGGGCGCCGGCCGCGAGCCCCTCGGACCAAGCGGCGGCGTGGTGACGGCGACACGCAAGCCGGTTCCGCCGCCGCCACCCGGACACGAGGTCTACGGCTACGTCCCGTACTGGGAGATGGACGACGGGATCGCCGGCCACCTCGCCGCCACCGATCTGACGACGCTCGCCCTCTTCTCCGTCACCCATCGCCCGGACGGCGAGCTCGACACGGGCACGGCCGGCTTCGGGCGGCTGGAGGGCGGCGTCGGTCGGCGGCTGCTCAACGAGGCGCACGAGCGGGGGACGCGCGTAGAGCTCGTGTACACGGCCTTCGGGGAGGAGAGGAACCGGCCGTTCTTCAGCGATCGCGCGGCGCAGGACCGCTGGATCGCGGTGCTGGCCGAGTTCGCGACGGAGCGCGGGTTCGACGGCGTCAACGTGGACGTGGAGGGTCTGCCCCTGGACCTCGTGCCGGCGTACGGCGGGTTCGTCGGCCGGCTCCGCGAGGCGCTGACGGCGCGGAACGCCGATGCCCAGGTCTCGGTCGCGACAGGCGCCAGTCACCTCGGCGCGGCCATGGCCGTCGTTGCCGCGTCCGCCGGCGCCGACCGGATCTTCCTGATGGGCTACGACTACCGGACGGCAAGTACGGAGCCGGGCGCGACGGCACCACTCGACCGCACCGATGGTGGTGAGAAGGACCTTGCGTGGTCCCTCGACCTGTACGCCTCGCTCGGCGTTCCGCCCGAGCGGACGATCCTCGGCCTGCCGCTGTACGGGGTGACGTGGCCGGTGCTCGGGCCGGACTTCGGGGCGATGGCGACGGGGCGCGGGGATTCCTGGGTGCCGCGCCGGCACCTGGGGCTGTTCGAGAACCCGGAGTTCGAGGCGACCTTCGACGAGACCGAGAGCGTCGAGTTCCATGTCGCCGGCCGGAAGGGCGCCTGGACCGCGATCTACTACGACTCCCCGCGCAGCCTTGCCCCGAAGCTCGCCTTGGCCGACGAGCGCGGGCTGGCCGGCGCCGGGTTCTGGGCGATCGGCTACGAGCGCGGGCTGCCGGCGTACACGCAGCTCATCACCGCCTTCCGGGAGGGGCGGCTGGCGGCCGTCGGCGGCAGCCGCTGAGGCGTTACCCGCTCAGTCCGATGTGGGGAGCACGACCCGGAAACCTTCTCGTTCGGCGGCGAGGGCGAGGCGGTCGTCGAGCGTGATCATTGGCAGCGAGGAGGGCTGATGTTCGGCGGCGGCCAGGGCAGCCGCGAGCTGCAGGGCATCGCCCGCGCGCAGAGCGTGGACGCGAAGCAGCCGGATCGCCGTCTGACGGACCTGCGCCAGCGGCTCGATGGAGTGCCATGCCGCCGCCAGCGCAGAGAGACGCTCCAGCGCCCCGGTCATCCCGGACGCGCCGATGCTGTCCTCGCGCTCGAGGCGGGACAGCGCCGAGACGCACTCGATTTCTGTGCCCCACCACACGACCATGTGCGGGTCTTGCTCGAATTCACGCATGGCCGCCGGGCTCGTGCGCTCGGTCACGAGGAGGGACACCAGGGCCGAGCTGTCCCAGAACCTCACCGACCCGACCGGCGCTCCTCGATCACCGCCTGCACGGCGCTCACGTCCGCCGGCAGCGCGGGTGCCGGCTGGCGCAGGAGATCGAGCGGGGGCGGCGCGACGCCGGCGCGAAGGACGCCCGCACGCTCGAGTCGCCGAACTCGGCCGGTTGCATCGGAAGTGGAAATGACCGGTTCGATCCGCGCCACCGGAATGCCCCGGTCGGTGACGAGGATGCTCTCGCCCGCGCGCACTCGGTCGATGAACGCGCTCAGGCCGTTCTTGATTTCCGTGATGGTCGCGGTCCTCACATGGCTAATCTAGCCAGTTGGTGATGACCCGTCAAGTCAGCCGGCGGGGTCGCGCCTGATGTGACGAAGCGGCCGGCGCCCGATTGGACGCCGGCCGCCAGAGAGGCCGGATCAGTTGATGCCTGGATTCCGGTCGGCTTCGGCGATGGTGGTAGCAGCCGCCGTCGGCCTTGCCGGGCGTGCCCGCGTCCGGGCCGTGGTGCGCCGTCTCGAGGCCATATGCCGCCGGGTCGCCCCCGCACCGGACGCCACCCGGCGGCAGAGCTTTGCCGGCGTGGTTCTGGCCGTTCGCGATGACCTGGCCCGTCCCGCCGTGGGCATTGGTCGCGGTGTGAGGATGAGCCGCCACCGGCCCCACGAGCGCGAGCGCCATGGCGGCGCCCGCGACCAACGAGAAGATCCTTCGACTACGCATTCCCTGGTCCTCCGATCTCGTCGCTGATCGCGACGTCAAGCAGCGGGCGGAGCAGCCGGCGAGTGGGCTGGCCGATCAGCGCGGCGACCTCGTCAGCCGAGGCGGGGTCGAACGCCCAGCCTTCGACGATGAGGCCGAAGCCGCGGTCATCCCCGACGACACGCACGTGGGTCACGCCGAGGCGCCCCAGCTGCGGCGCGACGGCCGGCGAGACGTGGATCTCGCCGGGGTCGGCGTCGAGCAGCAGGAGCGCGAGCGCCATCCGGTCCCTCCAGTGCATCCATCCGATCGATGGATCCGACACTAGGTGGGGCGGCGCCCCGGTTCATCCGGCGATCCCCTCAGATTCCGTGGCCCGCCACCGCTGGGCCAGCTCCGTGCGGTTCCGCGCGTCGAGCTTGGCGAGCAGGTTCGAGACGTGTCGCTCCACCGTCTTCGGCGACACGAACAGCTCGTCGGCGATCTCCGCGTTGCTCGATCCGGCCGCCACGAGACGGGCGACGTCGCGTTCGCGCTCGGTCAGTCCGGCCGCGGCATCGGTCGCCGCCTCGCGCCGCCACGTGCGGTGGCCGAGGCCGCGCAGGAGCTGATCCGCCACCTGGGCGATCGTGCCCGCGCCCATCCGGTCCGCGGCCGACCCGACCTCGCGCAGGATCCCGGCCGCCTCACCCGCGGCACCCGCGCGCAGCGCTCGAGCCAGGTCGATGAGCGCCCAGAGGCCCTCGACCTCGCCGCGGACGTGGCGGATCTCCTCGAGCGCACGGCGGAGATGCCCGATGGAGTCCGCAGGGTCGTCGACGAGCAGCGCCTCGGTCCAGGTCCGCATCGTCGCGGCGGCCGGCTCGGCCGGGTACGGAGGTCCCTCCGCCACCGCAACGTCGAGCAGCCGTCGGGCATCGTCCCGGCGGCCGGCGCGTGCGAGGACGTTGGCCGCGATGTACCGGGTGTCGCGCAGGCAGCGCGGACAGCGTGCCGCCTCGGCATCGGCGACCGCGGCCACGGCCAGCCGTTCGGCTCGCCGCGCGCCCCGCTCCACCTGGATGCAGGACAGCGCGAAGGCCGCGGCATGCCGGTGGGCGAGCCGGTAGTGCGGATCCGGCTGTGCCGCCGCGTCCGCCTCGAGCTCGGCCAGCGCCTCGCGCCACGGTCCACGGATCACGCGGATGAGGTGGAGGAGCGTGGCGGGCCGGGCGCGGAGCTTCGGGTAGTCCGTCGCGCGCGCGGCCAGCTCGGTCGCCTCCGCAGCGGTGGCCTCGGCGTCCGCCACCCGCCCGAGCTCGACGAGCGACAGCGCGAGGAAGTGGCCCGCTTCGATCATCTGGTCCGGGTGGACCGCGCGTCGGGCGAGCCGAAGGGCCTCGCTCGCGCGATCGGCGGCCGCCTGGTGCTCCCCCACCACGCGGAGGAGCAGGCGGTCGTAGATGAGCGCCTCGATGCGGGCGCGGTCGTCCATCTCATGGCTGAGCCGGACCATGTCGTCCGCCAGCGAGCGGAGCGGCAGCCAATCGCCCGCCTGCAGGCTGGCGTCGAACGCGATACGGAGCGCCGCCCACCGAGCCCGACGCACGGCCTCCCGCTCGGTCGGCGACCGGCCGGGCGGCAGCTCGCGAGCGCGTGCCACGACCTCCGTCGCGAGCTCGCGACCCTCGGGGAAGCGCGACTCGACCCACAGCCTGCTGGACGCGCGCAGGGCGCCGACCTCGACGGCCGTGACGGGATCCCAGTCGGACGCGTCCGGGCCTGCCACGAGCCGCTCGAGGTCGGCCGGGCGACGAAGCCGGAACGCCTCGCGAGCCGCGGCGAGCCTCGCCTCCGGGCGGCTGCCCGGGGGTCCGGACGCCGCAAGGTCCGACCACCGGTCGAAGGCCACGTCCGGGGCGCCGACCTCCGTCGCCAGCCGCGCAACCGCCAGCGTGAGCTGGGCCGCATCGGGCTCTGCGCCGTGCGCGTCGTCCGCGATCCGGGCGAGCTCGAGGATAGCCTCGCGATCCAGCCACCGACGACGAGCCGACGACGCGATCCGCAGCGCCAGCTTGACCGCGGGCAGCCCGGCCTCGATCCGGTGACGGAGCGCGGCGTGGAGGCGCTGGAGCTCCTCGCCGGCGCTCGCTTCCAGGCCGACCGCCAGCCGCTCGTGCTGCTCGCGTCGGGAGGCGGGCGGCAGCTGTCGCACGACCGCCTCGCGCACCAGGTCGTGTGCGGGACGGAGGCCCTCGATCCGCTCCACGGCGAGGCCGGCGCTCGTCAACTCGCGGACCGCGGCCTCGGCGCGTGCATCCCCCCATCCCAGGAGTCGCCCGGCGAACGCGGCGCCGATCGGCCGCCCGGCGACCGCCAGGAGCGAGAGCAGCGCCGCCCCGTCGGGCGACAGGCGCCGCAGCCTCTCGCCGAGGACATCGGCCGGGTCCGCCCGGCGGGATCGGGCCAGGGCCAGCAGCCACCAAGGGGAGCCACCGACCCGGCGCCACATCGCGGCTGCCTCGGTCGCCTGGACTCCGGGAACGGCCGCCTGCACCAGGGCGACCGAATCCCGCTCGTCGAGCGGCCCCAGCTCGTGCACCACGGCGCGGGCTCCGTCGGCATCCTCGAACAGGCGCTCGAGGGAGGCGAGGATCGGCGTGCTGTCGGCGTTGGGGCGGGTGCAAGCCAGCAGCCCGATGGCGCGGCGGCTGGCCACGGCACCCCGGACGAGGTAGTGGACGAGCGCAGCCGAGGGCGGGTCCAGCCACTGGAGGTCGTCGACGACGAGGAGCGTGGGGCCGGTCGCCGACAGGGCGGCGAAGACGCTCTCGGAGACGCGCATCGGGTCGGTCGGCGCAGTGTCGCGGCCGGCGGCCCGATCGTCCGGCGGGAGCAGGGCGAGCAGCCCGCGTGCGGCGCCGTACGGCACGGCCGCCTCCGGCTCGTAGCCGACCAGATCGAGCCGGCGGACGCGGGTGCCCGGGACCCCGTCGCGGAGCAGCCGGCTCTTGCCGACGCCCGGCTCGCCGACGAACGCGAGCGCGCCCGGCTCGCCCGCCTCGACGCGCGCGACGAGATCGCCGATCAGGCGGCGCTCGACCTCCCGGCCGGTGAACGCGCTGGCCATGGCGCCATCATCGCCTGCCGACGGCTCGGCCGGTAGCCCGGTCGGCGTGCAGTGGCGGATTTGACGCCGCACCGGAATGACCCCAAGCTGGGCAGCGCGGACGGCGACTGGGTCCAGCCGCGTGACCGCCTGGCGATCGCTATCCGCCGGGGAGGCGCCGCACGACCTCCCCATGGTCGCGCGGCTGGACTGTTCCCGGGTCTGCACGCTCGGCGCACCGAGGATCGGCCCGGACGCTCGAGTTAGCGACCGCTCACTGGTCATGTGGCGGGAATGCGCCCGACGTAGGCAGCGGCACCTTGCGCGGCCCCTGATCAGCTCAGCGGAGCAGCCCGCGCAGCGCGGACTTGGCGGCGTGCATGCCGCACAGCCCGTGGACGCCGCCGCCCGGCGGGGTCGACGAGGAGCAGATGAACAGGGAAGGGTCGGGCGTCGAGTAGGGGTCCCACCGGATGGCCGGCCGGGTGAAGAACTGGGCCCAGTGCTGCATCCCGCCGTTGATGTCGCCGCCGATGTAGTTCTCGTTGTACCGCTCGAGGTCCGCGGGCCGGATCACGTGCCGGGCGACGATCCGGTCGCGGAAGCCGGGGGCGAACCGCTCGACCTGCCGCTCGATCGCCTCCGTCGCGTCGCCGGTCCAGCCGTTCGGCACGTGGCAGTAGGCCCACACGACGTGCCGGCCGGCCGGCGCCCGCGAGGGATCGAACTGCGTCGGCTGGGCGAGGAGCACGAACGGCCGGTCCGCGACGCGCCCGGCATGGGTCGCGCGCTCGGACGCCTCGACGTCCTCGAGTGTGCCGGCGACGTGGACCGTGCCGGCAGCCCCGAGCAGCGGGTTGGTCCATGGAACCGGGCCGTCGAGCACCAGGTCCAGCTTGAAGGCGCCCGGCCCGTACCGGTAGCGGCGGAGCTGGGCCGCGTATGGGCCGCCCAGCCGGTCGCTGGCCAGCGCGAGCACCTGCCGCGGCGTCAGGTCGAGCAGCGCGGCGCGGTGTCGCGGCAGCTCGGCAAGCGACCGCACCGGTCGATCGGTCTCGATCTCTCCGCCGAGATCCCGCAGGTGAGCCGCCAGCGCCTCGATGATCCGCCCCGAGCCGCCCCGCGGCATCGGCCAGCCCACCGCGTGCGCGCTCACGAGCAGCGCCAGCCCGAACCCCGCCGTCATCGGCGCCCCGAGGGGCAGGAACGAATGCGCCGAGCAGCCCGCCACGAGCGCCCGCGCCGCCGGCGACCGGAACCGCCGGGCGACCGTGGAACCAGGCAGCAGCGACACGAGCCCGAAGCGGGAGAGCGCGACCGGGTGCCGGAGGCCGGCCATCGGGCGCAGCGGGCCCAGGAGCTCGCGGGCGATCAGGTCCCAGTCGCCGGCCAGCGGCCGCATCCAGCGGCGATACAGTCGGGCGTCCCGCTCGTCGCCGAACGAATCGGCCGTCGCGTCGACGTCGCGCACCACGAGCGCCGCGGAGCCGTCGTCGAGCGGATGGGCGATCTGGATCGGCGGCTCCATCCACTCGAGCCCGTGGTCGGCCAGCGGCAGGCGGCTGAAGAACGGCGACGAGCGGGCGAGCGGGTGGATGGCGCTGCAGACGTCGTGGAGGACGCCGCGCTCGGTCAGCTCCGCGGTCCGGCAGCCTCCGCCGACGGTGTCGCGCGCCTCGATCACCCGGACGCTCCGGCCGGCCTGTGACAGGGCGATGGCGGCGGCGAGGCCGTTCGGCCCGCCGCCGACGACGATCGCGTCGAGCTTGCTGGTCACGCCGCCAACGCTACGACAGCGTCAGCCGCGGCGCCGGACGCGCAGGACGGCCGCGGGATGACGGAGCCCCGCGTGGCCAAGGCCCGCCGAACGGCCAGGCCCGCCGAGCGGCCAGGCGCCGAGCGGCCAGGCCCGCCGAACGGCCAGGCGCCGAACGGCCAGGCGCCGAACGGCCAGGCGCCCCGAGCGGCCAGGCGCCCCGAGCGGCCAGGCGCGCCGAGCGGCCAGCTATGCGTGAACGGAATGGTGGGCCTGGCGATCGGGCGTTTCCTGCGACAGAGGGGGCGCGGCCACGCTTGGCCGCCGACGGTCCCGGCTCAACGCCTGGCCCACCAGTCCCCTGGTGCATGTCTGGCCACGTCGCGGCCGCCGGTGACAGGTACCAGTCTGCGGGCGCATATCCGTCCTCGGTCATCGCTGCGCCGGGCCACCGGACAGGTCGTCGCGCCCTGCATCAGGTGGCTGACGGTGAAGGCCGCGCTGGTAGCCTTCGGAGATGTCCCTTGCCGGTCCGGTCGTGCCGGATGCCCTGCTCGCCGACCTGAACGAAGCGCAGCGCGCGGCCGTCGTCGCGGCGGAGGGCCCGGTCGCCATCCTTGCCGGGGCAGGCACGGGCAAGACCCGGGTGATCAGCCGGCGGACGGCCTATGCAATCTCGACCGGCGTCGTGCCCGCGGACCAGGCGCTCGTCGTGACCTTCACGGACAAGGCCGCGACGGAGATGGTCGAGCGGCTCCGCGCGCTGGGCCTGCCGGGGGTCACCGCGCGGACGTTCCACGCCCACGCGCTGTCGCAGCTCCGCCACTTCTGGCCGTCACGCCACGACGGGCGGCCGCTGCCAGAGATCCTCGAGTCGAAGCTGCGGCTGCTCGGTCCGCTTGCGCGCCGGCTGCCCGGGCATTACCGCTTCACGGCGGCCAGGGACCTCGCAGACGAGATCGAGTGGGCGAAGAGCCGCCGGATCGGGCCGGACGACTACGAGGTCGTCGCCGCCAGCCGGAACACGCCGATTCCGGTCGACCTGATGGCACGTCTCTATCGGGACTACGAGCGAACGAAGACGAGGGCCAACCGGCTCGACTTCGACGACATGCTGACCCGCACGGTCGAGCTGCTCGAGACGGACGCGGACGCGGCCGAGACCGTCCGCGCCCGCAAGCGCTGGATCAGCGTCGACGAGTACCAGGACACGAACCCGCTGCAGGAGCGGCTGCTCGAGCTGTGGCTGGGCGAGCGCCCGGACGTCTGCGTGGTGGGCGACGAGGACCAGACGATCTACACGTTCACCGGTGCGAGCTCCTCGTTCCTGACCGACTTCGCGGCCCGGCACCCGGGCGCGCGGACGATCGAGCTGGCGCAGAACTACCGCTCGACGCCGCAGGTCCTGGAGCTCGCCAACCGCCTGCTGGCGGGGGAGGGCAGAAGGAAGCGCCTCGTCGCGACCCAGCCGCCCGGGCCGGCGCCGACGATCGACCGCCACCCGACAGCGCACGCCGAGCTGGCGGCGCTCACCTCCCGGATCGGCACGCTGATCGCCGAGGGCACGGCGCCGGCGGAGATCGCCGTGCTCGTCCGGACGAACGCGCAGCTGGCGCTGATCGAGGAGGCACTGACCCGGGCCGCGATCGCGTACCAGGTCCGCGGGGTGCGCTTCTACGACCGCCCGGAGGTCCGGGCCGCGATCGACGCCGTCCGGCGGGCGAGCCTCGAGGCGGCCGGGGCGGCCCTCGCCGATGCGATCGCGGAGCTGTGGCGGGCGGAGCTCGGCTACGGCGAGAGCGAGGCGGCGACCGGCGACGAGAGCCGGGAGCGCTCGGCGGCCCTCGACACGCTGCTCGGCATCCTCGAGGAGCTCCGGCGCACGCAACCGGAGGCCGACGCGGCGGCCTTCGTCAGGGAGCTCGACCGGCGACGGGCGCACGAGCGCGACGGTGCGGCGGACGGCGTGAATCTGCTGACCTTCCACCGAGCCAAGGGTCTCGAATGGGACGCCGTGCTGCTGCCGTCCCTCGAGGAGGGGATCCTGCCGGTGCGGCAGTCCGCGGACGAGGAGGCGCTCGCGGAGGAGCGTCGACTGCTGTACGTGGGCCTCACCCGGGCGCGTCGCCACCTGTGGCTGTCATGGGCGGAGAAGCGCGAGGTGCGGGGCAAGGAGACGCGCCGACGCAAGAGCCGCTTCCTCGAGGGCCTGGTCCCGGCCCCGCCGCGGCACGTCGTCAACCTCCCCGACGCGTTCGAGACGCATCCCGTCCGTGGGCGAACGACCGCGATCGAGGAGGCCGCGGGTGACCCCCGGTTCATCGCCCTCCGGGCATGGCGGGCGGAGCGGGCACGGGCGGACGCGGTGCCCGCCTACGTGGTGGCGCACGACCAGACCCTGGCGGCGATCGTGGATGCCGACCCGCGGTCACTTCCCGCCCTCCGCCGCGTCAAGGGCATGGGTCCGTCGAAGCTCGACCGCTACGGCGAGGAGATCCTCGCCGCGCTGGAGCGCACGCGGGCGACCCCGGACCCGGCCTGAGCCGCCCGGTCCGGCCCGGGCCACGGGTCCGGTCGAAGGTCCGGCCCTCTCCGGTCCCCCGGGTCCACTCGGACGTCCGGCCCGCCGGACACGGTCCGGCCACCTCACGCCCGCCGGACACGTGACCTCAGCGCGCCTCGGCCATCGCTCGGGCGGCCCCGCTCCTCCGCCGGGCGCGACGGGAGAAGGAGCTCCGCCGTGTCACCTGGCCTCAGCACGGGCACCTCGACACCAGGTGCCGCGTCCGCGACCGCGCGGCCGAACCGGTCGGCAGGTTCTCGGACAGGCGCGCGCGTGACCCGGTCGAGTCCCGCCGGATACAGCGTTCCCCAGTGGATCGGCAGGACGACGCGGGGCGCGATCACGGCCACGACACGGGCCGCGGACTCCGGCGTCAGGTGGCCCGGTGTGGGCTGCGGGCCCCACCGTGCGATCGGCAGGAGTGCCAGGTCCACCCGGCCGGTCAGCTCCTTCATGCCGCTGAACTCGCCCGTGTCGCCCGCGAAATAGACGCCCAGCGGCCCGTCCACGAGGTACCCGATCGACCGTGCCCTCGGCGTGAACGGCCAGCGCCAGTGCCGCGCACGCACGGCGTGGATCGACCAGTCGCCGACCTCGACGACCTCGCCGATCCGGACCTCGCGGACGGTCAGACCGCGGGTCGTCCGATGGACCGACGGCGCCATGCCGCGCGGAACGAGGACCAGCGGCTGGCCGGGTACGCGGCGCAAGGAGTGCGCGTCGAAGTGATCGGGGTGCGCGTGGGACAGGAGCACCACGTCCGGAATGGGCAGCGACGCCGGATCGGGAACGGGTCCGTGCCGGCGCAGCGGGCCCAGTCGCTTGCGGAACAGGGGATCGGTCAGCACCACGAGACCCGGCAGCTGGAGCAGGACGGTCGAATGGCCGAGCCAGTGGAGCGTCAGCGAGACAGTCAGCGACGCGTCCGCCGCGGCGGCGTCCACGTCGTCGCCGTCTGCCGAGGCGCGATGGACCGGCCCGCCGGCCACCAGCTCAGGCGCCCAGGGCGGAGCGCCAACCCTTGCGTCGGCGCTCGGACCATGCCCGAGGCGTGCGCGTCAATGTGTAGGCGCCACCGATCGCCGCGCCGACGAAGCCCTCGATGATGTCGTCCATCGTGTCCTCGTAGGTCAGGTTCATGCCGTCCGCGCCCAGCCGCCAGGCGACGTACTCCCATGCCTCCCACGCGCTGCCCAGGGCCACGGACACACCGGCGCCAGCAAGCGCGGCCTGCCACCGCTCGTCCACCCGCGGCGCGAAGAGGGTGCCGGCGATGCCGGCCACGATCGCGGAGTTGGCGGCGTGCACGACGTGTCGATGTGCGCCTGCTCGTAGACGCCGAACGCGTTGCCGCCGGCATCGAGGAAGAGCGGCACGGTCACCGCCAGGTCGAGCTCACGCGGATACCGACCCCGATCGGGCAGGAGGCGCCAGACGAGCGGCACGATGAGCAGGCCGCCCATGTACCCGACCGCTCGCGTCCGGACCGCCTTGCCGCGCAGGCGCCTGGAGCGATGATTGATCAGCGCGTCGATCCCGAACACCACGGTCGCGACCTTCGTGACCGCGACCAGCATGTCGACGATGCGGTCGCGGAGCGTGGGGCGCGGTGGGCTCGCGGCCGCGGTCGGGCCGGTGATCGTCTGGTCCGGCGTCATTGCCGCTTGGTACGCGACCGGCGCTCGCGGCCGCACCAGTCGCGGGTCTGCGCGTCTTGCAGGTATGCGATGCGCGGAGCCGGTCTCACCGCCGGTATCGACCGCTTGAGGCGGGGCCGCGAGCCGGAACGCCCGTCATGCCGCATGGCTGCAAGCCGGCGAGCGACAGGATGCGCCCGTGATCGAACGTGACGGCATCGACCGAGCGCTCGACAGCGCCGTCGCACGGGTCCGGTCGGCGGAGGATCGCTTCCTCGACCAGCCGGCCGGAACGCCCGAGGCGGTCGACCTGGCCCACGAGGTCGAGCAGCGAGCGGAGGACGTCGAGGAGCTCGCCAGCGATGCCCGCGAGCTGAGCGTGGACTCGCTGAGCGTGGACTCGCCGGGCTGAGGAGTGGCCGATCCGGCCAAACCCTGCCGTGCTTCACGGGCGGACCGACGACGGCGTCAGTCGCCCTCGTCCTTCTTGCCCTTGTCGTCGTTGCCGTGGTCCCCGTCGTTCTTGCCACGCCCCTCGCCCTTGTTGTCGGGCGGGGGCTCCTGAACGACCGCCGGGGCGGTGGTCGGCAGGGGCGTCGCGGTCGGCGCCGGCGTGGCCGTCGGCTGGACATCGGTCGGGGCGGCGAGCCGCTTCGGCTGCGCGCTTCCTCCACCAACGGCCGCTTCCGGGCCGAGCGGCCCGCTCAACGCCGCTGCGGCCAGCGCCAGCGCGGCCAGTCCGAGGGTGGCGGCCGCCATCGCCGGAGCCCGACGGTTCCGGACGCGAGCGCTGGGCACCGGGGCGGCGCCGGCGGCTGCTGCTGCGAGCGGCAACGCCAGCCGCTCGGTGATCTCGCCGCCGGACGTGTCGTGACCCACCACCGCCTGCAGACCCGCGGCGAACGCAGCGACGGTCGCGGGCCGTTGGGTCGGGTCGTCGGCGAGGCCATGGCGCACGACGGCGTCGAGGGCCGGGTCGACGTTCTCGATCGGCGCCGCCCCGGCGCGCTGCGCCTCGACCAGCGCGACGGGCGTCGCGACGGCGAAAGCCGGTCGACCGGCGAGCATCTCGTACGTGACGGCCGCCAGGCTGTACAGGTCGCTCGACGCCGTGGCGGACCCGCCTCGCAGCAGCTCTGGCGCGACGTAGTGGAGCGTTCCCACGAGCAACCCGCTCCCCGTGACCGCCGTGTGGTCCGTCCCGGCCCGCGCGATGCCGAAGTCGGTCAGTCGTGCCGCCCCGTCCATGCCGATCAGGACGTTGCCGGGGCTCACGTCGCGATGGACCAGCCCAGCTCGGTGTGCCGCGTCGAGTGCGGCCGCCACGTCGGACGCGATGGCGACGGCCTCGCCGGGCGCCAGGGCCGTGCCGGATCCGAGTCGCTCCCGCAGCGACTGACCGTCGACGAAGTCGAGGATGAGCGCGGCCTCGTCCGTCCCGATCTCGAGGTCGCGCACCCGAACGATGTTTGGATGGTGCAGGTCGCGCAGCGCACGAAACTCGCGGACGAGGCGTTGCCGGCCGGCGTCGCTCCCGAAGACGACGGGATGCAGCCGCTTGACCGCTACCTCGTCACCGGTGCGCTCGTCGAGCGCCCGCCAGACCTGCGCCGTCCCGCCACTGCCGGCGGGCGCCACAAGCCGGTACCGGCCGAAGAGCACAGGCTGGTCCATGCTGCAAAGACTCGCACACGATGGGAGGCGTGACGAATAGCGCCGCAGGGCGGGGTTCGTTACGAGTGGGCGACGGTTGCCACCGGGCATCACGGCCCACGCCGAGCGATCCGGCGGGTCCCCGCCTGCGAACTCCTCTGTGCACGCAAAGCGGTCGATATCGGCCGCGCCGGTCCACCGGCGACGCGGCCAAACCGGAGGACCCCATGCGCCCGCTGTCCATCACGCTGCTCTCGCTGGTCGCGGCGGTCGCGATCGGCGCCTGCTCCGCGGTCGCGCCCGCCGCGTCGCCTGCCGCTTCGGCAACTTCGCTCGCCACCGACGCCGCTGCTTCGGCTAGCCCTTCGCAGCCCGCCACCGAGGCGCCGGCCACCGAGGCGCCGGCCACCGAGGCGCCGGCCACCAGGGCGCCGGCCAGCGAGGCGCCGGCCAGCGAGGCGCCGGCCAGCGAGGCGCCGGCCAGCGAGGCGCCCGAGCCGACCATGGACCACGCCGCCATGACGCCGGTCGACGTCACGATCGTCGACTTCGCGTTCGAGCCCGCCACGGTCCAGGTCGCCGTCGGGCAGACGGTCCGCTGGACGAACGAGGGTGGGCAGCCGCACACGGTCAAGAGCGACGACGGGACGATCGCCAGCCCGATCGTCCTTCGCGAGCCGTTCGAGTGGACTGCCGAGGGTGATGCCGGCACCTCGATCGCGTACATCTGCGGGATCCATCCGAGCATGAGGGGGACGATCGAGATCACGCGCTGAGCTCGTTTCGGGCCAGACCCGATCCGCTACGGCCGATCCGCTAGGGGAAGAGGTCCGTCTCCCGCGGCATCAGCAGGTCGCGGACGGATCCTTCGCCGCGGACGATCTCCGCGCCGCGCACCAGCGCGACGGGTCGGCCGGTGGACTTGCCGAGTGCCAGCTCGGCGGCGGAGGCGAGCTCATCGGCGACGGCCCGGACCGTCGACCGCATGACGCGGCCGTCGTGGTCGGCCCGGCCGCGGAGGTCCTCGAGCGGCTCCAGTCCGGACACGCCGATCGCCACGTCGACGATGCCCCACCGCCACGGTCGCCCGAACGAGTCCGACACCACGACCGGCACGTCCACGCCGAAGCGCTGAAGGAGCGCCGCCCGGATCCGGGCGGCTGAGGCGTCCGGGTCCCGGGGCAGGAGGGTGACGACGTCGCCGGTCCCGGCGCCAACGTTGGAAGCGTCGATCCCGCCGTTCGCGCAGATCAGGCCATGGTGCGTCTCGGTGATGATCACGCCGCGCTCCATGCGCACGACCCGCACGGCCTCGCGAAGCACCACCTCGACCTGGCGCGGGTCGCGGTCGAAGCGCTCGGCGAAGGCCGCCGCCTCCGGGCGCGGCTCGATCGTCGTCAGGTCGACGACGGCGCCCTCCGCCTTGGAGACGACCTTCTGGGTGACGATCAGCACGTCGCCGTCGCACAGCAGGCCGATCCGGGGGTCCGACGCCAGCGCGTCGCCGATCAGCGCCGCAAGGTCCGCGCCGGGCTGCAGCTCCGGGATGCCGTCAGGCGCGAGGATCTCCAGCCGGCCGGTCACTCGACGGTGGGGGCCGGTCTGGCGGCCCCGATCACCGCGGGGGCGAGCTGCTCGGCCAGCAGCAGATCGTCCGGCGTGTCGAGATCCAGGCGAAGCGGGCCGTCGAGCTCGATGAGCTCGGCGCCAGCCTCTCGCGCGCCACGGACGTGGGCTTCTCGGCTGTCGCCACCGAAGCAGAAGTTGATCGCGTCGGGCGGCGCGACGGCCAGGGCGTTGGTGCCCCGGCCGTGGCGGTCGGGGACGAGGACGACCCTTGGCTCCGCGCCCTCCGAGACGGCCCGGACGATCGCGGCCAGCGCCTCGGCGGTGATGCCGGGCAGATCGATCGGCACCACGAGCAGCGCCGTGGCGCCGCCCGCGACCGCCTCGTCGCGCGCCTCGCGGAGGCCGGCGTTCAGGCCGTGGCCGCGCTGCCGGATGGGCCGCGCCCCCGCGTCGAGGGCGATCCGGCGGACCTCGTCGTCCGGCGTGACGACCAGGGTCTCGGCGACGCCCGGCGTGGCCACCGCGGCCTCGATCGTCCGCCTCGCCATGCGTTCGGCGAGGTCATGGCGCTCCTCGGCGTCCAGCGCAATCCCCAGCCGGGACTTTGCGCCCTCCAGCGTCCCGACGGGAACCACGACCACGACGTGCGGCTGGCGCGATGGGTGGTCCACGGCGGGATCGTACCGCCGCCGGGTCATCTGGCCGCCGCGGGAGCGCCGGTCAGCCCTCGCCCAACCCCGCCACCGCCAGCATCTCGCCCGCGATCCGAGCGCGCGCCTCATCGTCGGACATGATCGTGTCGGTCACGGTGACCCGCACGCCCAGGGCCTCGATCTCCGGGGCCAGCTCGGCATCCACGTTGTCGATCACGAACGCGTCGACCCAGGGGGCATAGAGGCGGGCCACGCCAAGGGCGCTCGCCTCGTGGCCCAGTGACGCGAGCATCCGGTCCGCCGGGCCCTTCAGCGCCCGACCGCCGACGATGCCGGACATCGCCACGATCGGCGCCCCATCCCGACGGGCCTCCGCCAGCGCCTCCGCCATCCCCGGGACGGCCATGATCGGCCCCACGGAGACAATCGGGTTCGAGGGCGCGACGAGCACGGCCGCGGCGGATCGCAGCGCGGTGGTCACCTCCCATGTGGGACGCGCATCGGCCGCGCCGTCGAAGACCACCTCGTGCACGGTCGGCTCCTGGTGGCGCCGCACGAAATAGGTCTGGAAGTCCAGCCAGCCATCGTCGGTCCGGACCCGCGTCCGGACCGGATCGTCGGTCATCGGCAGGATCCGTGGCAGGAGGCCAAGCGCAGCCTGCAGCCGGCGCGCCGCCTCCGTCGGGCGCGTCCCGTCGCGCAGCAGCTCTGTGCGCACGAGATGGGTCGCGATGTCCCGATCGCCGAGCGCGAACCAGGCATCCTGCCCGAGACCGCGAAGCTGCTCCATGACCTTCCACGTCTCGTCGCGCAATCCCCACCCGCGCTCGCGGTCGTCGAGGCCGGCGAGGGTGTACATGACCGTGTCGTGGTCCGGCCAGATCGCGAGGCCGTGGCGCTCGAGATCGTCCGCCGTGTTGACGACGACCGTCAGCCGGTCGCCGACCCGCGCCTGCAGCCCGTGGGCGAGCCGGGCGCCGCCGACCCCCCCGGCAAGGAGAACGACCGGACCGCCGTCTCGGCCGGCCGGCTCAGCCACCGAGGGCGCGCTCGACCTCGCCGATCCGCTCGATCGTCTCGCGATCGTACGGCGCCGGCATGCGGACGATGACGGTCTCGAAGCCCATCTCCCTGAAGGGATCGAGCTGCGCGGCGATGTCCGCCGGCGAGCCGAGCAGGTTCGGGACCTTGCCGGCGTCGGGCGTCCCGTTGTGGGCCAGGAGCTCCCCGAACCGTTGCTCTGCCGCCTCGCGGCTGTCGCGCACGATCAGTGGAAAGCTGATCGTCAGCTCGATCGTCGAACGGTCGCGACCCACTTCCTCGCAGTGCCGGTCGAGGTGGCCCAGCTTCTCGCGCACCTCGTCCTCGGTCCCGGCGGTGTTCCACCCGTCCGCCCGCAGCGCGACCGTCCGGAGCGTCTTCTTCGGGCCGGAGCCGCCGACGAGGATCGGCAGCCGCTTCTGCACCGGTCGGGGCTCGCACAGGGCGTCCCGGAACGCGTAGAAGCGGCCTTCATGGGTCACCCGCTCGCCGTCGAGGAGGCGGCGCACCACGGTCACGGCCTCGTCGAGCCGGTCGAGCCGCTCACCGAACCCGGAGCCCCATTCCTCGATGCCGAAGGCGTCGTGCTCGCGCTCGAACCAGGCGCCGCCGATCCCGAGCACGCTTCGCCCCGCCGAGATGTGATCGAGGGTCGTGGCGAGCTTCGCGGTCAGGCCCGGGTTGCGGAACGTGTTCGCGCCGACCATCAGCCCGAGCCGGACGCGGTCGGTCAGGGCGGCCACGCCGGCCAGGGTCGACCAGCCCTCGAAAATCGGCTGCTCCCACGGGCCGAAGATCGCGAGCAGGTGATCCCACGTCCAGACCGAGTCCCAGCCGGCCGCCTCGGCCGCGACGGCCGAGTCCCGGAACGCCGGCCAATCGGTTGCCTGGGACCAGAGCTGCAGTCCGAACTTCACCGGCTGATCCTCAGTCGTTGTCCAGATGGTCGTGGAGCTGGTCGACGCGGATCCGGAAGCTGATCCGCCGCTGACGACGGAACGTCCGCTCGATCAGGCGCTCGGCGCGGTCAGGCTCGTCCGTGTAGTAGCGGCGCGCCATGGCGGAGATGTCGGCCAGCGCCTGCGCCGGGTCGTCCTCGGCCTCGACATGACCGGTCAGTCCCACCCAGCGGTATCCATCCGTGGAATCGATGACCGAGGCCGCGACGCGGCTGTCGCCCACCAGGTTCGCCGGCCAGCGCCGCCCCACCTTGCTGTTGACCACGATCGTGTCGCCGTCGAGCAGGTACCAGACGACGGACTGTCGCGGCGCGCCATCGGGGTCGATCGTCGCCAGGGACGCGAAGCGTGGCGCCGCGAGGAACGCCCTGACCCGGGGCGAGAGCCTCTCGAGTCGGGCATCCGTCGTCACCGCGGGATGGTACGTGAGACGCGCTGCCGAGGCGCGCGCTGGCCGGCACGGCCGAGCGACCGGCGCCAGATCGCATATCTGGCCGCCGCAGCCGCTCAACGTTCGCGGATCTCTCGAGCTTCGGACGCCGACCGCCGATAGCGGAGCTCCTCGATCGGCGTGCCGTCGAAGTCCAGGCTTCGAGCGCTGCCGTCCGGCCGCCATCCCTGCCGCTCGTAGAAGCGTCGGCCACGGTCGTTGTCGGTGAGGACCCAGAGGACCAACGGGTCGAGGCCCCGTTCCCGCAGATCGACGGTGGCCGCCTCGAGCAGCGCCCGACCGATGCCCTGGCCCCACGCTTCGGGCAACAGATAGATCGCCTGGACCTCGCCGGCGCGGGGTTCGAGGTCCTCGTCGCGCGCCGCCCCGCTCGAGGCGAACCCGACGACGGAGCCTTCATCCGCCACCCAGACCCCGACGCCGCCCGTTTCTCCGAGTGCGTCGCGCCAGAACGCGGCGCGCCGCTCGACCGACAGCCGATCGAGCACCGAGCGCGGCACGATCCCGTCGTACGCCGCGCGCCACGACGCGACGTGGACAGCGGCGATCGCGTCGGCGTCCCGTGGTTCCGCCGGCCGGACCACGAGCCCGCGCTCCATCACGCCAGCCGCTCGCCGGCCCGCACCTCGATGTCGAGCCGGTTCTCCGGCGGCGCCAGCGGACAGGCCCAGCGCGGGTCGAAGGCGCACGACGGCTGGAACGCGAAATTGAAGTCCAGAACCAGCGTCCCGCGCACGGGATCACCGCCGAGGTCCGCACTCTTCGCGCTGTCGAGCAGATAGCGACCGGCGCCGTACGTCTGCGCCCCGTTCGTCGCATCACGGAACGGCAGAAAGAGCCCGCCAGAGTAACCCTCCATCCAGAACAGCGACAGCCGACGCTGCCCCTCGCCGAAGGGGATCGCGACGGCACCGAGCCGGGCAAACGCCAGGGCCTCCGAACCGCTGTTCGGCAGCTGGATGGTGAGGTCGCTCGGCGCCTGGGCCGGTGCGGCCTCGACCTCGACCTCGAAGCGGAGCGCCGGGTCGTACGGCCAGAACGCCGACCGGAACGTCTGGCGGGCGTCGGCCGGCACGGGCGACTGGGGATGGTCGCGCAGCAGTGCCTCGCGTGCCGTTCGCCAGCGAGCGTGCGCCGCCTCCGGATCGTCGCGCGCGATGGCTCGAACCGCGGCATAGAGCTCCGCGACCCGGCGCCGCCAGTCGGCCAGCGTGAGCAGATCGCCGGGATCGAGGTCGGTCACGTCCGCCGTCGCGCCAGGCCCCTGAGGATCACCGCGATCCCGATGACAATCAGGACGATCGGCCACACGTCGCCCCAGTCGATCTCCGGCAGGTCGAGCCCGAGGGTTCGATCGAGGAAGAACCAGCCACCGACCGCGACGAGGACCAGGCCCCACACGATGGTGCCGGTGTCGATCCGGGGCCGCGGCCCCTGGCGACGCGGCCACTCGTCCGGGGTGCTGCCCCGGCTCTCGCGGCTGGGCGGATCAGGCTCGTTCATGGTCGGTCCTCGCTGGCCGCCGCTCGGCTGCCGGCATCGTAGCGCGGCGCATCACCCGGTCGCCGGACGCCGCCGCCGATGCGCGATAGGCTCCCCACTTCGAACCAACGGCAACTCCCAAGCGAGAGCGCGATGCAGACGAGCGAGCCCGCCGGGGCGCTCACCTCCCGGCCCCAGCCGGACGCCGATCCCGATGCGACCGTCCTCCCCAACAGCCGCCTTGCGCCCGACTGGTGGCGGGATGCCGTCATCTACCAGGTCTATCCGCGCAGCTTCGCGGACGGCAACGGCGACGGCATGGGCGATCTTGCGGGCCTGCGCGATCGGCTGCCGTACGTCGCCGGCCTGGGCGTCGACGCGATCTGGATCAACCCGTGGTACCCCTCACCGATGGCCGATGCCGGCTACGACGTGTCCGACTACCGCGACGTCGAGCCGATCTTCGGCACCCTGGCCGACGCCGAGGCGGTCATCGCGGAGGCGCACAAGCTGGGGCTGCGCGTCCTGCTCGATATCGTGCCCAACCACACCTCCAGCGCGCATCCGTGGTTCCGGGCCGCGCTCGCGGCCGGTCCCGGCTCGCCGGAGCGGCACCGCTACATCTTCCGGACGGGCCGCGGCGACGGATCGGAGCCGCCGAACGACTGGGCGAGCGTATTCGGCGGGCCGGCCTGGACGCGGGTCACCGAGCCCGACGGCCGCGCCGGAGAGTGGTACCTCCACCTCTTCGACGTCGAGCAGCCGGATCTGAACTGGGCCGAGCCCGCCGTGCACGCCGAGTTCGCGTCGATCCTGCGGTTCTGGTTCGATCGCGGCGTGGACGGCTTCCGGATCGACGTCGCGAACTCGCTCTTCAAGCACCCGGACCTGCCGGACCTGGCGGGGCGCGACGTCCGCTCGTTCGCCGAGCCCGGGTCAGAGGAGCACCCCTTCTGGGACCGCGACGTGGTCCACGAGGTGTACCGCGAATGGCGCGCCGTGGCGGACTCCTACCCGGAGCCGCGAGTGTTCGTGGCCGAGGCGTGGGTCTCAAGCCCGGAGCGCCTGGCTCGGTACGTCCGGCCGGGACAGCTCCACAGCGCCTTCAACTTTGACTTCCTGCTGGCGCCGTGGCGAGCGCCACTGCTCCGCGAGGTGATCGACCAGAGCCTGCGCGCCCTGGAGGCCGTCGATGCCGAGCCGACCTGGGTCCTCTCCAACCACGACGTCGTCCGGCAGGTCACCCGGCTCGGCCGGCCGCAGCCGACGAGCCTCGTGGCGCGACCGGAGCCGCCCGACGGCGCGCTCGTGGTGGACCTCGAGCTCGGCACGCGCCGGGCCCGCGCGGCAGCCCTGCTGATGCTGGCGCTCCCGGGCGGCGCGTACGTCTACCAGGGCGAGGAGCTCGGGCTGTGGGAGGTCGAGGACCTCCCGCACGCGCTGCTCCAGGACCCGACCTGGGAGCGCTCCGGCCACACGGAACGCGGCCGGGACGGCTGTCGGGTGCCCATCCCGTGGTCCGGCGACCGCCCGCCGTTCGGCTTCGGGCCACCGGGCGCGAAGCCATGGCTCCCGCAGCCCTCGGCGTGGGCCAGCCTGACCGCCGAGGCCCAGTCCGGCCGGGCGGACTCGATGCTCGAGCTGTACCGGACGGCGCTGCGCATCCGGCGGGAGCACCCCGGGCTCGGGTCCGGGGTGCTGACCTGGCGCGGCGGCCCCGACGGCGCGCTCGCGTTCGATCGTTCGGATGGGTTCGTCTGCGTGGTCAACGTCGACGCCCAGCCGTTCGCTCTGCCGCCCCATGATGCCGTCCTCGCCGCAAGCGGCCCGCTCGAGGACGGCCTCGTGCCCGCCGACACGGCGGTCTGGCTGCAGATCTGATCCGGCACGCCCGCGCGCGGCCGGACGCACGCGGCGCTCCCGCGCGCCAAGGCAGCGCCCGTGCGAGAATCCCGGCCGGCGACCCGTGTCCCGCGGATCTCCAGGCGCCCTGGCGCGCAGCAGTTCACGAGGAGGCGGCACGTGGCGGCTGACCTGGCGGAGATCGGCGTCTTCGGCGGCTCCGGGTTCTACTCGCTTCTCGACGACGTCCGCGAGATCAAGGTCGACACGCCGTACGGACCGCCTTCGGACAGCTTCTTCCTGGCCGAGGTGAGCGGCCGCCGCGTCGCGTTCTTGCCGCGCCACGGGCGCCGCCACACGATCCCCCCGCACCGGATCAACTACCGCGCCAACGTCTGGGCGATGCGCTCGCTGGGCGCCAAGGCGGTCATCTCGCCATGCGCCGCCGGATCGCTCCAGCCGCACGTCAAGCCCGGCGATTTCGTGCTGTGCGACCAGTTCGTCGATCGGACGCGGCATCGCGAGGACACGTTCTACGACGGCCCCGTGGTCACCCACGTCAGCGCCGCCGACATCTACGACCCGGAGCTCCGGCGGATCGCGGCCGAGGTGATCCGCGAGCACGACATCCCGCTCCACGAGCGGGGCACGGTCGTCGTCATCGAGGGACCGCGCTTCTCGACCAAGGCGGAGTCCAGGTGGTTCGGCGAGGCGGGCTGGGAGGTCATCAACATGTCCCAGTACCCGGAGGCATACCTGTGCCGCGAGATCGGCATGGCGGTCGTCAACATCGCCCTGATCACCGACTTCGACGCCGGCGTCCACGAGGGCACCGAGGCGGTCGACGCGCGCAGCGTCCTCGAGGTCTTCCAGGAGAACGCGGCCCGGATCCAGCAGGTGGTGCTCGACATGATCGGGCGCTTTCCGGCCGATCTCGACGCCCTCGGCGCCCGCGCCGCCCTCGACCCGACGCGGGGCGACGGGCATGCGATCTCGCCGGAGGACATCCGGCTGTACGAGACCGGGCTATAGCGCTCGCCGGGCCGCGGACGCCTCCGGCGGCGCCCGGGGCGGCGCGGCTTCCGATCGGCGTCGCGCTCGGCCCGATCGCGGTCCCGGTTCGGTGGTGGATCGACAGCGCCGTCCGGCTCGACGCCGCCGGCTACGCCGGTGTCTGGTGCTGGGACCACTTCATGGTCCGGGGCGGCCGGCCGAAGCCGGTCCTCGAGGCATGGACGACGCTCACCCTCGCCGCCGCCGCCACGCCCCGCGTCACCGTCGGCACCTTCGTGGCCAACGTGATGAACCGGCATCCGGCCGTGTTCGCGCGGATGGCGGCCACCCTCGCCGAGGCGGCGCCCGGGCGGGTGGTGATCGGTCTCGGCATCGGCGGCAACCCGCGCGAGCACGAGGCGCTCGGCATCCCGTTCCCGGACGTGGCCGAGCGGGTCGCCCGGCTCGAGGAGGCCGCCGCCGTGATGCGCGCCGTCTGGTCCGGCGAGCCAGTCGACCGGCCGTCGCCGTACTACCCCCTCCACGGACCGGCCCTCCTGCCCGCGCCGGATCCGCGGCCTCAGATCGTGGTCGGCGGCCAGTCACCGGCCGGGGCACGGCTGGCCGCCCGGGCCGGGGACGGCTGGACGACACGGCCGGACCTCCTGGACCGCCTCCTGCCCGTCTACCGTGACGGCTGCGCGGCGGCGGGACGCGAGCCGGGTCCGGTGATCGTCGGTTTCGAGGACGGCAGGTCCGGGGTGGACTCGATCGTGGGGACGCCATGGGCGGTCGAGCCGCGAGCGGAGCTCGAGCGCTGGCGCGACCGGGGCGCGAGCGGCGTCATCGTGACGGCAAGGACCTCGGCGGACGTCGACGCGCTGGTCGACGCGGCGGAGCGATAGGGACGACAGGGGATCGGCGTCCCGTTCGGTCCTGCCGTGGCACCATCGACCTGCCGACATGACGATCCCGTCCGGCGCCACGACGCGCCCCGCCCCGGAGCCGACGCACGCCTGTGTGCGATGCGGCAGGCCCGTGCCGCTCGACGTCTCGCTGTGCGAGCGCTGCAACCCGCTGGGCCTGGAGCAGCCCGCGACCAGCCAGGTCCACGGCACCGTGTTCGTGGCGCTTCTTCTGGCCATCGTCGTGCTGGCCGTGGCGGGTCGTGCGGCGCTGTCCGGGATCGGGCCGTTCACAGCCCAGGTGGTCGGGGTCGCGGCCGGCTCAGACGGTCTCGCTGTGACGCTCGAGGTCCGCAACGACGGGTCCAAGAGCGGGACGACGAGCTGCCGCCTCACGCGCGCGGAATCGCGGGGTATGGGTGCCTCGGAGATCGTGCTGACGCCCCGGATCGAGCCGGGCGAGAACCGCCGGTTCACGACGACCACCGGCAAGTTCGGCCCGCAGCCGCTCGACCTGGCCGTCGACTGTCAGGCCCGGTGACCGCTTCGCCGGCCGCCGGGGACGGCACCGAGCTCGCCGACGAGCTCGGTTTCGCGCTCGAGATCGCTGCCCGCGCCGGGCGCCTCCTGATGGACCGCTACGAGCGCGTCGAGCGGATCGACTACAAGAGCGCGCGGGACGTCGTGACCGAGGTCGACCACCTCTCCGAGCGGCTGATCCTCGACGCCATTCGGTCGGCGTTCCCGGGCGACGGCATCCTGGCCGAGGAGTCCGGCGAGCACGCGGCTGTCAAGGGGCCGTCGGGCCCCGGCCCGGCCCGCGTCTGGGTCGTCGATCCGGTCGACGGCACGATCAACTACGCCAATGGGATCCCGTTCTTCTGCGTGTCCGTGGCGCTGCTGGTCGATGGTCGACCGGTGCTTGGCGTCATCCACGACCCCGCGAGGCTCGAGACCTTCTCCGGCGTGGCGGGCGGAACCGCCCGGCTCGACGGCCGGCCGATCGTCCCGAGCGACAAGGAGAAGCTGTCCGACTTCGTGATCTCGCTGTCGCTCTCCGGGCGGGCCGTGGCCAGGCGCGGCCAGGCGGTCCGCAAGGCGATCCGCGTGCCGCGCTCGATGGGTTCGGCGGCGCTGGCCCTCGCCTACGTCGCCAACGGCCGCTTCGACGCCTTCGTCCAGCAGGGCGGGCTGTCCGCCTGGGACGTCGCGGCGGCCGGAGTGGTGGTCGAACGGGCGGGCGCCACGATCACGGACATGAGCGGCGGGACCTGGTTCGACATGGCGCGCGGCGAACGCTCGATCGGCCTGCTCGCGGCACCGCGCGCGCACCACGCAGCGCTGCTCGAGCTCGTCCGCGAGGGCGGTTGACTGTTCAGCCGGCCGCTCCCCGCCAGCGGTGCGGCCGGTTGCGCAGCCGGTCGAGGCCCCAGCGGTCGCAGAACGCGTGCCATCCGGCGCGCGCCACGCCACGCCACTCCAGCTCCCCGGGGTCCTGCTGAGGGATGACCACGCCGTCCTCGACCGAGCGCAGCCGCGCCAGCGAGCGGTAGAGCATCGCGTCGGCGAGATGGTCGCGCAGGATCTGCCCCAGCCCGACGGGGTTCCGGACACCGGGCGCCTCCCACGCGCTGCCGCGGATCGGGATGCCTTCGAGGTGCTCGTACCGGGCGAGCAGCGAGGCCGCGGTCTTGGCCCCGAACCCGGGGATGCCCGGGAAGCCGTCGGACGAGTCGCCGACCAGCGCCAGCCAGTCCGGGATCGACTCGGGGGCGACGCCCCACTTGGCCCGCACGGCCGCGTCGTCGTAGACGATGTGTCGGCGGCGATCCCACAGCACGACGCGCGGGTCGCGCACCAGCTGGGCCATGTCCTTGTCCGGCGTGCAGACGACAATCCGGTCCACCTTCGGGTGGTCCCGCCATCGCCAGGCCGCGGCCGCGATCGCGTCGTCCGCCTCGTACTCCACCATCGCCCAGAGCACGATCCCGAGCGCCTCGATGGCCTCCTCCGCGATCGGGAACTGGGCGAGCAGCTCCGGCGGCATCCCGGCCGACGACTTGTAGCCCGGGTACAGCCCGTTCCGGAACGACTCGATGACCCGGTCCGTGGCGCAGGCGACGTGCGTGGCGCCCTCCTCGCGGAGCAGGTAGAGCAGCTGGTCGCACAGGCCGGAGACGCCGGAAAGGTTCGTGCCGTCCGTCCCGCGGACCGGCGGGCGCGGCGCGTAGTGGGCCCGGAACAGCTCGTACGTCGCGTCGACGAGGTGGAGCTCCACGCCGTTCGGCCGTCAGTCGCCGGCTTCGACGAGCCGGCGCAACCGCTGGAGGTCCGCCTGGAAGATCGCGGCCAGGACCGGGCGCTGGGCACGCGCCGCGATGTGCGGCAAGACCGGCGGGATCAGCGTCTCCGACCAGCGGACGATCGTTGTCGTGCGGTCCGCTCCGGCCTCCAGGGTGATCACCCCGTCGCCCGTGAACAGCCCCTCGTGGCGGACGGCGAACCGATGAGGCGGCTCCCAGGCGGTGATCGTCACCGGGTCCGTGACGCCGATCCCCATGACCCGCACGTCCGCCTCCCCCCGGCTGCCGACTCCGACCGGCGGCGGCGTGAGCATCCGGACCGCCTTCATCTCGTGCATCCAGCGCGGCTGGCTCTCGATGTCCGACACGACCTCCCAGACGCGCTCGAGCGGGGCCTCGATGACGACCACCGACTCGATCGGCTCCGGAACGCCGTCGCGGCTGCCGCGGCCGGCCAGCCACCGATCGGCAACCGTGGCCAGGCCGGCGGCGGCGCCGCCGAGGGCGAGGAGGCGGCGGATCACCTGTCCGGCGCCTCAGCCGGCTGGGCGACCTCGACGGACACGCCGGCGGCGCGCAGCTCCTTGAGCGCCCGGTCGCCGTCGCCCGGCTCGAGATCGACGGCCGCGATCGCATCGGTCAGGACGCTGGTCGCGAAGCCCAGGCGCGCAGAGTCCAGCGCCGTCGCCTTGACGCAGTAGTCGGTCGCCAGGCCGCACACGACGACCCGCTCGATCGCGCGGTCGCGCAGGAGGGCCTCGAGCTCCGTCGGGACGATCGACCCGGAAACCGGCTCCCGCATCGTGAAGCCGGAGTAGCCGTCCTCGCCGTTGGCGCCCTTGCGGATCGCGGGTCCCTCGACGCGCAGGTCCGGGTGCAGCTCCGCGCCCCAGGTGTCGCGGACGCAGTGAACCGGCCACGCGCCGCCGTCCTTCTGGAAATGGGGCGTCGAGGGCGGGTGCCAGTCCTGCGTGTAGATCACCGGCGCGCCCGCCGCTCGGGCGAGCTCGATCTGGGCGTTGACGACCGGGATCATCCGATCGCCGCCCGTCACCGAGAGCCCACCGGCAGGGTCGGCGAAGTCGTTCTGGACGTCGACCACGATCAGGGCGGTGGTGGGGTCATAGCGGTGCACGGTCACACGCTACCGCCGCGCGTGGCCACCCGCCGAACAGGGCCACTGTCCCGAGGCACCATGTTTCCTGTCGGATGCCACCGGCAGTGGCGTTCGGTCCGGTATTTCTCCGGGCCAGCCCGCATGGGGGCACCAGCCGAGTGTGACCTGAGGCTCTCGGCGGCTGCGAAGCGTCGAGAATCGTGTCTTCCGCCACCGGCAGTGGCAGATGACAGGAAATTGGCCGCGGGCCCGGGCCACAGCGCCCCGCCACCGAGCCGCACCTCGGAACCGCTACTCGTCGGCCGTCGCATGCTCCACATCACGAAGCGGATCGGCCGACCCGGGCCCCGTCGACCCGGACGACGAGCCAGCGGGCACGGAGCGGTCCTCCGCGCGGTCGACGGCCGCGCCACCGGGCGCAGCCCCGCCATCCGGGCCGCTCGTGCCCGCGCTATCGCCTCGGACTCCCGCCGCGGGGGGATTGTCGCCCTGGGCGCGAGTCGGCTCACGCTCACGAAGATCGTCGGCCATCGATGCCTCCCGGATCTGTCGCCGTGCTCGAGGAGTCCGGAGCGTGGGGCAACTCCACCAGTCTGGGACAACCCGCAGCACGCCCGCGCGGCCCGGCAGAACCGCGCGCTTGCACGCGGCTCGCAGCCCGCAGCGACGCGGTTGATGTCATCCGGCTGCAACCTTCACCCGGGCGAGGGGGGTTCGCCGTATGCCCGAGTCCGGCACCATGAGGGCCTCCGCAGTCCACAGGGAGGATCCGCTTCGATGCAGGAAGATCAGGGTTCCGGAACGAGCGGCGCCACCGACTCCCCGGTCGATGACGCGACGTACAACCTGCTCCAGGCCCTCACCTCGAAGCTCGAGGCGATCGAGGCGTACCAGATGTACGCCGAGGACGACGACGAGGGCATCTTCGAGGAGCTCGCGCAGGACGAGCGCCGCCACGCCGAGCGGCTCTACGACGCACTCCGCCGCCGCCTCGGATCGGCCCAGTAGCCCTCCGAGCACCTTCGTCGGCACCAGTAAGCCGGCCCGGGCTCCCGGGCCGGCTTCTTCGTGGCCTGGGCCAGGACGAGGGGACGGCGGTCCTCAGCCGATGAGCGGGGATGGCGCCGGGCCGGTGTCGGCCTCGACCGCCGCGGACGTGTCGGCCGCCTGGCCCTCCACGTCGAGCAGGTAGCCGATCCCCTGGAACGTCTTGATCCGGCCGGGCTCGCCCGGCAGTGCGCCCAGCTTGCGACGGACCCGCGACACCCAGACGCGCAGGTACTGCAGGTCGTCCCGGTACTCAGGTCCCCAGACCTTGGTCAGGAGCTCGGTGTGGAGCACGACCTTGCCGGCGTTCGCGGCGAGGTGCTGCAGAAGCAGCCACTCCGTGCGGGACAGCTGGACAAGCTCCCCGTTCCGGGTCACCATCCGCCGCTCGAGGTCGATTTCCACGTCGTCAAACTTGATCACGCCGGCGCCCGGCGCCGCCCCGGATGAGCGCCGGATGACGGCCCGCACGCGGGCGGCGAGCTCATCGGGATGGAACGGCTTCGCGACGTAGTCGTCCGCGCCGAGGTCCAGCCCCTTGGCCTTGTCCGCCGTCGAGCCCTTGGCCGTGAGCAGGATGACCGGCACAGGTCGCCGCTCGCGGAGCTGGCGCATGACCTCGATGCCGTCGAGGTCCGGCATGACGATGTCGAGGAGCACGATGTCCGGCCGGACCTCCTCGGCCTTGACGAGTGCCTCCTCGCCGCCGTTCGCGGTCACGACGCGAAAGCCCTCCTCGCTGAGGGCGATGGAGACGAGCTTGGTGATTCGCGGCTCGTCGTCGGCGACGAGCACGAGCGGTTGGGTACTCACACAGCCTCCAGTGATGACCCTGGACAGGCGCCGACGGCGACCGCCCGGGTGGGAGCGAACGGATGGGAGCTCGGGATCAGGACGAGGCCGGCGCCTCCGACGGGACGACCTCGCTGGGCGTCGTCGTGTTCGTATCGCCTGCGCCCGGCGTGGTGCTGCGGCCGCCGGACCCGGGGCCAATGAGGAACCACCATCCGGCGGCCAGCAGAGCGATGAGCAGGACGATGGCCAGGATGGTTCCCAGGCCGGAGCCGCGGTCGCGCTCGACGACGACGGTCTCGTGTTCGTGATGTTCCGTCATTGCCTCGTCTCATGTGCGTGGCGCGGTTCGGCAGGATTGCCGGTGGCACGCCGCCGGTCCACACGCTGCCCGTCGCGGCGTCGCGGCCGCGGCGGCCGGACATTGCAACGGCGTCACGTGCGCATAACAGAATGCCCGGAAATCGCATACGTTGGGGCCCGCGCCGTCACAGGAACGCGTCACGACAGTCCCTGCCTGAGGGGCCCGGCGGCACCCGCTCACCCGTCCCTTGGTCCGGCAGGCGGACCAACCAGCGGCCGAGGCCCAGCGCGGGGGTGCTCTCCCTCCCTTGGTCCGGCTGGCGGACCAGCGGGCGGCTGGGGCGCCGCCCGGCCCGCGTCACCCGTCCCTTGGTCCGGCTGGCGGACCAGCGGGCGGCGGGGGCGCCGCCCGGCCCGCGTCACCCGTCCCTG
>JAABUS010000438.1_pt1 | contig 106580 bp, 93 predicted proteins | sample 5560161 | NCBI WGS metagenome assembly JAABUS01 (sample SAMN10711885, study PRJNA513376) | rock metagenome | isolation source: Antarctica rocks | place: Antarctica: Victoria Land, Trio Nunatak nord | collected 2016-01-04
TGTTTTGCATATTCAATAATATTTCGTTTTTATTCATTCAAAGTTTACTCAATATGATTTCATGATGATCAATATCAATTATCAGCATTGATAAAGTTAATTTCTTATGACTTTCAATGATGAGATTGAGTAGAATTTTATGAGTGATAATTTTCTCAAATATCTTTTCATCATAATCTCTTATTAGCTTCTGAAAAAACAATCACAACGCACGCATCACAAATTTTGAAAAAGAGCACTACAAACAAGACAGAGTGAATCTAAAAGACGATTGAACGACGATGAATTGCATGAATTGCAGCAGTGCTGATTCGAAGACGATTGCGAGCGACGTCTATTCGTTGCAAGAAAACAGAGACGTGAGATCGAAACACTCACGTGATGATGAAGAGAACGTTGCTAATATTATTGATCTACTAATAAAGATATCAACGTTAAAGAAAGAGAAGAGCAAAGATCATTCGTGAAAAAAGATAGCATTGAAGCTGATTTAACGTCTTCGACTCGACTCAGAAGAAAAACATCACGCGAATCAGAACGCGTTCATCGCGAAGAATGTACAGAAACTGAAGACATCAGTTCAACTGCTTAACAAGCAGTTGCATACACAGAGAAACATGCGTCTTTCAACGAAAATCACGTCATGAACGAACGTGACAAGAGAAGAAATAGCGACGAGAAAGCAACGTCTCAGAGACAACTCGTCGTTGCTTTGCAAGAGACGAGAAGTCATGATTAAGATAATGAACAGAAGAGAAATAAAAGAGATACAGAAGAAGTTGATTAAACAGATTCTACAGAGAATCGCAGACGTGTCGACAGGTCAAAGAAATCTAATCATGTCACTTCGCAAGCTGAGCAGCGATGACATTTCTCTTCACGCAGTTAGCTCAGATGCTCAAGCAAATCTGAAAAAGACTCAGATGTGAGCAAAAGAAATCGCGAGTTCGACACACGTAGCACGTCGAATCTTCGCAATGCTGACACATGAAGTACGCACTACAATAGACATGAGCAATCAAGAAAAGATCATTGAAAGATTGATAAAAGATAACGCGAGACTTCATGAAGATCTGAAAGTTCTAAGAATAGTCTGACTCAAGAAGATAGCAGATAGCGAAAAGACTCATTCGTCACTCATTGTAAAGATCGCGATCGAAGCGATGATGAATCAACTAATGAACGTGAGCATGCTGAACTTGTATCAAGAATGTGCATGCAAGCTATTTGAAAAGAACTGTCGCATCACACAGTGCTTCAGATGTCACGAATTTGATCACATGACTAAGATCTGCAGAAAGAATCAGCGCTGCGAAAAATGCGCAGACAAGCATCACATAGAGAAGTGTGTGATGTCTTCAAATAGAAAACGTTGCATCAACTGCAACGAAAATCACGAACTCTGAAGACGCATCTGTCTCAAGTGACGACAGCAGATGAAACAAGCGTTCGAAATCTATAGAAATAGATTGTTCAGATACTCTGAAACGTCTAAATACAATCGCATACTCTTCTCGCTGTCTCTGAACTCTTTAGATTCAACAAACTCTTCAGATTCAATGAATTCTTTTGATTCAATGAATCTCTCGAGCTCAGCAACAGTCATGCTGAAAACACGCAGTTGAATCGCTGATAAATCAGCTTGACAGATAGTAAAGATCAAGAAGAGACGAGTCGATCTTTTCTCTTGCGTGAGTAGTGACTCAGATGAGACGACATCTGAGCAGATTCAGAAACGTTCAATCAGAAAGCGAGAAAGATCATCAATGATCAAAAGCATACAAAGAGTCTTCTCATTGCAGAGTCAACAACAGCTATGAATAACTCTATGATAAAACAGTCTTTTCTACGAATTCTACAGTACAACATCAGAAAATCATTAAGAATTCAAGAATCGTTTCTAATTGACAAAGAAGTTCGCGAATTCAACATAGTAGCTATACAGAAGCAAGATTGCAACAACAACAACTTGCAGTCATTTAGCGCAGCACACAACTTCTTTCACCTAGTGAAAAACTCGTCATCTCAATCAAAAACATGCATATACGTTAACAAACGTCTAAGACTCAATCAATAAATAGTAGAAACAGCTGAGTCAGACATTTGCTCAATCAGAATATTAACTCGCAACACAGATGACAAAACGCAGACGCTAAGACTTCTAAACGTCTACAACTCATGCTCACTGTTTACTACATTCACAAAGAGATCTTCAATCATTTCTCGTTTGAACGAACTACTCAAGAATGACTGCGAACAACTGATCATAGAAGATTTCAATCTACATCATTCTCACTGAGAGAGACGAAGATGCTTCACTCATCATACGATGATTGATACTCTACTAAACGTCATTACAAACGCAAGGCTGAAATTATTACTGAAATCAGGCACTATTACTCGCAAAGCTCACAATCAATTTACGATGATTGATCTAGTCTTTAGCAGCGAGAAAATACAGTTCATGACACGCAAGTGCAAGATACGAATTGATCTGCATCAGAGATTGAATCATCTTTCGATCATCACAGAGCTATGTCTACAAACAATCTCAGTGCAACTCTCGACTTGATGACTTTGAAAGAAAATGAATACAGAAGCATTGAGTGCTTATTTGCGAATACATCTATCTTTGAAACGCTCTCTAGACGACAAGACTATGATGAATGACAAAGTGTGCAAGATTATCAGAGTGCTACAAAAGATCATCGAGAAATTTATCTTCTTGACAAAGTCATCAAATTGAGTAAGAGACTTTTGAAATCAAAGCTGCTTCAAAGTAGTAATGAAATCAAGATGACTGCAAATCATATGAAAAACACAAGGCACATTAGAAGCGTGATATGAATATCTGAAGCACAACGATCATAAAAACAAGATCATTCAACAAACGAAATGTGCACACTTCAGAACACAAATGCATGAGCTGAGCAAAACACTCAAATCGATATGACGCTTTGCAAAATGAGCTAGAATCGAAAGTCAGCTATCTAAAAAGCTTTCTCAGTTTTCGTCACTGAAGCGAAGCGACATCGATCATATGATAACGACGTTCGAGGAAAAAATCGAGATACTGCGAGAAAAGTTCTTTTTCTCACCTTCTCAAGCGAATGTCAGCAACATCGCAGAGTCATTCATATCTCTGACAGTCTCATTCAATTCACGCATCACAGAAGATGAAGTGAAGCAGACAATCAGACGAGTAAAAGCAGACAAAGCATCGAGCGCTTCAGATATTTCAAACAGAGCGCTTCAAGCGAGTTTTGCAGAACTGATTTCAGTACTGACAAGTTTATTCAACGCATGCGTAATACACAAGTATCATTCGAAGCAGTTCAAAAAGACTCAGACAATAGTACTACGCAAATCGAAGAAAAGCGACTATATTGATTCAAAGATGTATCGACTCATTGCTTTGCTTAATATCATGAGCAAAGCGCTGAAGTCGATCATGATCAAAAGACTGAGTGACATAGTCGAGACTCATTGCATGCTATCAAATGCTCAAATGAGAGCGAGACGCAAGTGATTTGTGATCTCGACGTTAAATCTACTAGTAGATCAAGTTTACACAGTGTGAGACTGTGAAATCAAATATGTGATCTTCATGCTAAGCTTAGACGTCGTCAAAGCGTTTGATCGAGTCTCACACGTCAGACTTCTGCACACGCTGAAAATGAAAAGAACGTTGAGCTACATAATCGAATGAACACGCAGCTTTCTAGAGAATCGAGAGACATCGCTAATATTCAATGAACAAACGAGCGACATGCGCGAGATAAACGCAGGCATATCGCAGAGATTTCTCATTTCATCGATTCTCTTTCTATTCTTCAACGCAAGTTTAATTAAAAAATGCGAAGCACTGAGAATTAAAATCGAAGTGCTTGACTTCGTAAATGATATTAACATTCTAGTCTACGACAGATTCATTGAAGAAATCTGCAGAACATTGAGCAAAGCACACGACGTCTGCGCGAAATGAGCTTGCACTCATGACGCAACGTTTGCATCAGAAAAGTATGAGCTCACGCATTTCACTAGAAAATCGAAGAGATTCAACATGATGACTAGCATACAAATAGAAAGCTCAGTTATTAAATCGAAATCAGACATACGAGTTCTAAAGATGCAACTGAACATGAAACTGCAATGAAGCGCGCATCTTCGACAAATAAAGACGAATCACGTCACAAGAATGCTGACACTTAGTCATCTTGAAGTCTTCACATGAAAAGCTATCTTCACAAAAGCGAGACAAGTATACTCAGCAGTAGTGAGATCAGAAATTGCATTCGAAGCGTCAGTCTGACATCAGCGCGACAAGAAAGATGAACTGTTGAGCAAAGAACGCAGACTAGAAACACTTCAGAATCAAACTCTGCGTCACGTAGCAGAAGCATTCAAAAGAGTAAACATCGAAACTCTAGAGATAGAAATATACATGAGTTTGCTACATGTTCATTTGAACATGCTATAGAACAAGATCACGCTACACAGTTGAGTCAACGATCGAACGCAAGAGATCAGACAAGCATGCAAACTAATACGCGCTCATTTGACGAAAGTTAATCGCGTCATTTCTCGCTTATTCATCATCAAGAAAATAGTACTTCTGAATGTCTTCATTCAAGAAGATGCGAAGATACAGTTGAGACGCAGATGACACATTTTCTTCTTCACAATGATTTCAACAAGCAATAGCATCGCAATAACGCAGTATCACAAAAATCAATGAAATCAACGATGAGAAAAGTACAGAGAACGCATCGCAGATATTAACGTAATCTCAGCACAAAGATTGCATCTGAGCAATAAGACGATAAAAATGCGTGATGATTTTCAGAAAGCAGAAAGCACTCTTGTAATGCACATCAGAATTGAACGCATAGATCTAAATGCTTATCTGCACTCTAGAAACATTTCAGGCACGAATAGTTCGCGATGCGACTGCAAATAAAGTCATCAGACGATGAAGCATGTACTCATGCACTGCTTGAACTGATTGCATCTGCGATCAAGAATGCTACAAGATGCTGACTTCTTGAACTATTGAATAATCGTCGTCATTACGAAGAGTTTCAGAGCAGTAGCGAAGATGATGATGAAAACGAAGCTCTTGAAGCAATTTAAAGTGACTAGAACACTTGTTCTCTAACGTGCAATCAACGTGAACAAATTTGATACATAGTTTTAAAACTCACTGTTTTAACTGCGTGAAGCAGTTGTGTAGACTGCAAGTGATTTTCTACCTCAAAGAGTTTTGTTCACTCGATACAGATAGCATAAAGTTTCTCATGAGTCGATTTAATCGATGTCACAAGAATGTATGAATTTATTATTATTATTATTATTATTATTATTATCATATAGATGATTGAATCACTGTTTATTAAAGAATGAAGGCTGAAAGATTGATTCTGAGAGATGAGATGAGTGTTAATTAGAAACAACTTTTCAAAGTAATTTTCTTTCAATAGAATTTCATCTAGTTTGCATAAAGATATAACTTTTATCTTTTTGATGACTTTTAAAGAGATGACTAGTTTTTTTAATCGAAATTCGAATTGAAATTGAAGTAATCATATTCATTGTTCACTGCATTAATTTTAGTAGATCAATCAAGACACTTTTTAAAGCTATGATTTAATTTATGACATATGAAACAACTTTCAACTAGAATATCTGCTTCTTTGATGTTAGTTGAAATCGCGTCACACAACTTTAGCTGATCAGATCTCAAGTCATCAACGTTTCAACAAATTCAGCTAAAATTGACTACAAGCTCATTAAGCTAGCATCAGTTAAAAACATATGTTTAGTTGAGCTTCTAGCTTGCAAGCTTCAACAGCACACTCATCAATGACTAATAGCTAGCTACAAGCGCTTGTATTTTTTGATGACAGTCATTTGCTCAAAAGACATCAATTGCTCAAAAGATATAATGTGCAATACATGTTCACTTTTCATACATTTCTACATTCAAGATTCGTATGTAATCAAATAAATCATTTGATAAATTGATTATTTAAGTAGCTATTTAATCATTTATTTAAACATGAAGAATGCTTGATAGAGAATCATGTAAAGAGTTATGAAGAATGCTTGATAGAAAAACATGAAGAATGCTCAGTAGAAAAACATGAAGAATGCTTGATAGAAAAACATGAAGAGTGCTTGGTAGAAAAATATGAAGAATGCTTGATAGAGTGCTTGATAGAAAAACATGAAGAGTGCTTGATAGAAAAACATGAAGAACGCTTGATAAAGAAACATGAAGAGTGCTTAATAGAGTGCTTGATAGAAAAACATGAAGAGTGCTTGATAGAGAAACATGAAGAGCGCTTGATAGAAAATCATGTAGAAAGTCATGTAGAAAGTCATATAGAAAGCATTGTTTAACTTATGTTATGCGCTCAATCGACGCGTATTTTGAAGCATGTAGAATGTTTGATAAAGCATTTGATAGAAAGCTCAGTCAATAGCTCAATAGATAGCTCAGTAGAAAGATTGATAGAAAGATTGATAGAAAGATTGATAGAAAGATCAGTAGAAAGATTGGTTGAAAAATCAGTAGAAAGCTCACTAAATGACTTAATCGAAAGATCAGTAGAAAGATTGATCAAAAGATCAGTAGAAAGCTCAGTAAAAAGCTCAGTAAAAAGCATTGTTTAAAGCACTGTTTGACTTATGTTATGCGCTTAATCAACGCGTCTTTTGAAGCATGTTTTGAAGTGAGTAGACTGACTAGTAGATGAACGAGTTGATAGCTGAGTTGATAGCTGAGTTGATAGTTGAGTTGATAGCTGAGTTAATAGCTGAGTTGATAGCTGAGTTGATAACTGAGTTGATAACTGAGTTAATAGTTGAACATGTTGATATTTTGATTGTTGTTGTTCTAGAAAGTAGAAACTATGAAGGAAAAAAGAAGATGAAAACTTCAAACTCTCTAGCGTCAGCTTTATAAAGCTTGAAGCGAAGATTATCGAGTAGATAGCTGAGCATGTAGAATGACAAGTAGATAGAAAGTCATGTAGAAAGCATTGTTTGAAGCATTGTTTAACGTGTTTTATGCGCTTGATTGACACATTTGATAAAGAGTAGAATGAAGAGTAGATAAATGAGTAGAGTAAAGAGTAGATGAGCGAGTAAATAAATGAGTAGAGTGAAAAGTAAATGAGCGAGTAAATAGATGAGTAAAGTGAAGAGTAAATGAGCGAGTAGATAGACGAGTAAAATCAAGAGTAAATGAGTGAGTAAATAAATGAGTAGAATGAAGAGTAAATGAGCGAGTAAATAGACGAGTAGAATGAAGAGTAAATGAGCGAGTAAATAAACGAGTAGAATAAAGAGTAAATGAGCGAGTAAATAGATGAGTAGAATGAAGAGTAAATGAGCGAGTAAATAAATGAGTAGAATAAAGAGTAAATAAGCGAGTAGATAAATGAGTAGAATGAAGAGTAAATGAGTGAGTAAATAGATGAGTAGAATGAAGAGTAAATGAGTGAGTAAATAAATAAGTAGAATAAAGAGTAAATAAGCGAGTAAATAGATGAGTAGAATGAAAAGTAGATAAGTGAGTAAATAGATGAGTAGAATGAAGAGTAGTGTTAAATCAGCTAAATCAGCTTGTAGCTGATTTATGTAGCATGTAAGTTAATCAATGATGCAAACTCAGCTGACAGTTAACTTGTAGCAAATGTCTCATTTAGTAGCTAGCATATGCATCTCAAATGCATTAGTATTGAATGAACTCTGCTCACTGACTCACAAGCTATTTAAGCTCTTTGTCAAAATGTTGATGAGTGATTGACTGACTGAGTGATAACAGTCGCTTTATGAAAGATACTTTTAGAAAGATCATTAACATGTTTGATCTTGTTCTTGATCTTTTGAATGACTCGCTGATCATTATTCAAATGAATCAAATAGAAATGAATTTCTTTTAAAGAATCAGATTGAACTAGTTGATTTACTCAAATGAATTGAAGATGAAGATGTATTTTATTCTTCAGATCAGCAATCAGTTGCTTCTCATAATAGTGTAAATAGAAAAAAAGACGTTGAAACTAAGTATAGAATTCATTGAATTTCTTAAATCTTTGAATTAAGTTGTAATATTTTCTAGAAAAGTTGACTTTCTTATTTGAGTCATTGAACAACTGAGCTAGCTCTTTTAAAAGATCGTCGACAATTCTATAGAAATTAACATAGTCACGTTCACATTTAGCTTGAGTGATCTTAGCTGTGTCATCAAATAATCTAGAATGTATATAGTTTAATTTGACTCATTCATTAGAAAAGAGATCAACGTTGATCTTTAGTTTATTCTGAATTTTTTCGTATTAATTCTTTCAAGTAGAGTTCTTTTCATCAGTAAACAGCGAAGAATTAGGTATTTTTTGAGATCTAGAACGCTCAGAGTAGATGAAATCAGAAAAAGTGTTTTCTTTAGCTTGAAGTCTAGTCTTCAACTCTTTGATTTTGTCTTCTTGTTGTTTATTTAACTCATAGAGTTAATTTGTTTCTTCATCAAGAGCTAGACTTCAAGTCTTTCAGATTTCATAAAACACGAGAGATATTATTGTTTCAGTGAATGATTCATCATCTTCATGAATGAATGATGCAGCACTTGATGATTTCATTCGTGATTTCAATGAATCAGCATCAGAAGTTTGAGAGAAACGATTTCGAAATTCTTCAAAACACTTTTCAGTAAATGAATGACTAAACATGATGAGATTTGTTTGAAAGAAGATCGAATGAATGATGATGCTTAATGATTGAAGAAGAAGAATGTATAGAATGATGTTTAATCTTCAATAAAGAAAATGAGATTTGTTTGCTGATTGATTTAATTGATTCTTTAGCAAACAATTGTTACGAAGCGTGTTGACATTGAATAAAGTCTAGTCAATAAACTCTAGAGATTTCGATATGTGAACAAGAAACAGCAATGTTTCAAATTGAAATATGCTGAAACATTTCATCTATTCGAGCTCTAGCAAATCAACTACTTCGTCTCTTTGTTTAATCTACTATAGATACAGCTCGAAACTGTCTTCTTTCTTCTGTATTCTTAGTTTTCTAGTTAAAGCTATCTCTATTGATCAAACATTCTATTCAGCTACGCACTATCTCGCTGCAGTGTGATTAGATTCTAGACATGATCTCAACATTAAACTAAGAATTCGTTAACTCTATGATACGAGTATCAATATTCATTCAAGACACTCGATGAACAACGAAACAAGTCTAAAGAAATTTGTTTATCTGATGATCGATGACTTCAAAAGACAGAACAACATTAGAGAATCAATAAAATCAACGACAAGACTGTTGAATTGCTAGAGAACTTATCGCTCATTTAGTAGCATCGATTCACTCGATCAATAGAATCAACGAAAACATATGATCATTGATTGCTAGAGAATCACAAACTTTCTTTCTTCTTCAAAAAGCTTGTGAATCAGTCAAGTCAAAATAATCTGTGTCATCAAATTCAATTTGACTAGATTTGAATTCAGATCAATTTAGTGAGTCTGCTACAAAGGCAAGTCAATAGTCGATCTCTTCAATGAGCTAGTTGATTTTCTTCTAGTGAGTCTGCTACAAAGACGCTGTCAATGCAATAATCTATCTACTCACATCGCTTTATTTATCAGTGAATCGACCTATCTTGTGTTTCTGTGTCAACTAGTGAGTCTGCTTCAATGACATGATCAGAATCGATCTTTTTGATGAGCTAGTCGATTCTTTTCTAGTGAGTCTGCTACAAAGACGCTGTCAATGCAATGATCTATCTACTCACATCGCTTTATCTATCAGTGAATCGACCTACCTCGTGTTTTTACGTCAAATAGTGAGTCTGCTACAATGATTGCTCTTTTCTCTCATAGTGAGTCTGCTACAATAGACATTTCGATGATTTGAAAGATCAATAGAAAGATTAGTAGAAAGACGAGCGTCGAGCTCTACGTCAGTGCTATGAACTACACTACAAGTCATAGAAACATGACTTTTAAAGAGAAGAAAGTAATGTTACGAAGCGTGTCGACATTGAATAGAGTCTAGTCAATAGACTCTAGAAATTTCAATATGTGAACAAGAAACAGCGATGTTTCGAATCGAAATATGCTGAAACATTTCATTTATTCGAGTTCTAGCAAATCGACTACTTCGTTTCTTTGTTCGATCTACTATAGATACAGCTCGAAACTGTCTTCTTTCTTCTGTATTCTTAGTTTTCTAGTTAGAGCTATCTTCATTGATCAAACATTCTATTTAGCTACGCACTATCTCGCTGCAGTGTGATTAGATTCTAGACATGATTTCAACAACAATGAAGATTCTTTATCATTAAATCTATTGATTGATTTGATTCTTGAGTAATTCACGAAGATTCTTTATCATGATTTTCATAATTGAGTGAACTTTGCGTACTTCATAAGCAATAAGTAGTTTAGTAATTCAAACATTCTTGTTGTTAATTCTATTCAATTCTTTAATGTTGTTCTATCTTTCAATTATTATTGATTATCAGGTAAATGAATTTCTTTAAACTCATTCTGTCTAGACAAGTATGTTGAATGAGTAATGAGATCAATATCTGTTGAGATCATGCTTAGAAATTAATCAGAGTGCGTGCATGATTAGAATGTTTGATCTATAAAGATAGCTATAACTAAGACTTTAAGAATACAGAAGAAAGAAGATACAGAAAGCAAGAAGAACACGCTCTATATAGTAGTTATTCAGATTGACGCTAGTCTCAAAGAGAACGTGTTGAAACACAAGAAAAATGTTGATTTGAAAGATGTTTATGACACAAAGAAATGTATTTATCATAGACATTTATTAATTACTTGTAATACAAAGAAGTGTGTTTGTCATAAAAGACAATAGAAGCTGATTAGAAGATGTTAAAGAAGAAAAAAGATGTTGAGTTATATCTAAGTTAAATCTGAGTCAGATTCAAATCAGATCTTGACTAAATCTTGACTAAATCTTGACTAATTCTAATCATTACATAAAGAACTCGCTGTTACAAGTGTATCAAGACTGAAAAAGACTGAAGTTCTAATCAATTCGCAGAATACGCTAGCGAGTACTTTGCGTATTGATTAAAACTAGTCAATGTCTCTAGCTCAGATCTGACTCAGTCTTTATTTTCTTTTCTCAACATCTTTTTGTTCAACATCATCTTTCTTTCTACATCACATTCTACTCATGTCATAAACACATTCTCTTCAGACTTAGCACAGTCTCTGAATATTACTTAAATAGAAGCTTTTGTACTCATCTTCTTCTGTATTCTTAATATTCAGTTATAGTTATTTCTAAAGATTAAGCATTATTCAACTTTGACTTTCGCTGATTGACTCATTTAGACACGATTCTGACATTATATTAAGAATTTATTAATCACATGATACTGATCTCATTACTCATTCAACATACTTGTACAGACAGAACGAGTCTAAAGAAATTTATTTACTTGATGATTAATGCAATTGAAAGACTGAACAACATTAGAAAGTTTAATAGAATCAACAATGAAACTGTTTGAATTGCTAAACAACTTATCACTCACTAAGTACACAAAGTTCATTCAATCAAGAGAATTAACTCATTCTCATGAAACAGACAAGTGAAAATAAGCTGTTCAACTCGATTAAAAGAATTGACGATAAAGAATCTTCGTGAATTGCTTAAGAATCACTCAAAAACTCACAAAATAAAAATATTTCTCTAATCAACAACATTTTCTTCTGAAGATTAAACACTTGATCATACATCTTCATTAATACTGTTGAGTATCATCATTCGCTTAATCTCGTTCTTTCTTCAAATTTTATCATGTCAAAACATTCATCTATCAAAGAACATTTCAAAGAATTTCAAAGTTGCTTTTCTTAAACTTCTGAAACTGATTTATTGAAATTCTCTAGTGCTGAATCATTCATCAATGAAGATGACGAGTCATTCACTAAAACAGTAATATTCTCTGTTTCTATTGAAAACTGAAAAACTCAATGCATGATTCTCGACAGAGAAACAAATCAACTCAACGAGCTGAGTAATCAATGAGACAACGAAATCAAAGAGTTGAAGACTAGACTTCAAACTAAAGAAATCACTTCTTCTGATTTCATTTACTTTGAGCATTCTAAATCTCAGAAAATATCTGATTCTTTCTGATTTACTGATGAAAAGAATTCTACTTGAGAAAACTGATACAACAAAATTCAGAATAAACTAGAGATCAATGTCGATCTCTTTTCAAATGAACGAGTCAAACTGAGCTATGTACATTTCAGATTATTTAATGACGCAGTTGATGTCACTCAATCTAGATGCAAACATGACTGTGTCAATTTTTATAAGATCATCGATGATCTTTTGAAAGAACTAGCTGAGTTGTTCAATGATTCAGATAAGAAAGTCAACTTTCGTAGAAAATACTACAACTTGATTCAAGAATCAAAGAAGTTCAGCGAGTTTTACACTCAGTTTCAACAATTATCTTTCTATCTGAAGTATCATGAAAAGCAACTGATTGTTGATTTGAAAGATAAAATAAATTCTCGTCTTTGATTCATTTGAATAAATCAATTAGTTCAATCTGATTCTCTTAAAGAGATTCATTTCTATCTGATTCTTTTGAATAATGATCAGCGAGTCATTTAAAAAATCAAGAACAAAGTTAATCTCATCAAACATGTTGATGATCTGTCAAAGATCATCTTTCATAAAGCTGTTATTACTCAGTCAGTTGATCATTCAAAATCTGATCATTTAAAGTTGCGTGACGCGATTTTAACTAGCGTCAAAGAAGCAGACATTCTAGTCAAAACCTGTTTCATATGTCATAAATCAGATCATAGCTTTAAAGAGTGTTCTGATCAACCTACTAGAATCAATGCAGTGAACAATGAATATAATCATTTCAAGTTCAATTTCAATTCAAATTTCGATTTAAAAAACTAATCATTTTTTCAAAAGTCATTAAAGAGATAAAGATTATATCTTTGTGCAAACTAGACGAAATTCTATCAGAAGAGAATTACTTTGAAAAGTCATTTTTAATTGACATTTTTCTCAACTCTCAGAATCAATCTTTTAGTCTTTGTTCTCTGATAGACAGTGATTCAGTCACTCATATGCTCATACACGTTAATTTAGTCAATAAAGTATGCAAGAAACTAGAAATTCAATCTATATCACTGACAAAAAAGAAGTTAATAAGAGACTATGATGAGAAGATATTTAAGAAAATCATCATTCATAAAATTCTATTCAATCTCATCATCGAAAGTCATAAGAAATTGACTGTATCAATGCTGATAACTGATATCAATCATCATGAAGTCATATTAAGTAAACTCTGAATGAATAAAAATGAAATATTATTGAATATGTGAAATGACGTCATTGTTTTTTTGAATCAATTAAATACTTCTATTTCAATTTTTTCAATTTCTCTTAATTCAAAGCATTCAAGTTGATCGCGATCAACTTCACTTTCTTCTATCATTCAGACTAAGACTTCTATTATGCTTAAATGATCTGTTTCAACTACAACTAAGAAAGAATCATTCTTGATTCAAAGCATAAATGCAGCTTCGTTCAAAACTTTACTGAATTAATTAAAGAAAAATCAGATTGAAGTCTTTGCTTTATTCATGACTGATATTGATAGAGAAATTGCGTACAATACTCAGTGCAATTTGAACATTTTAAACGTCTCTTTAATCAATGAAATGACTCAGAATTTGAAAGATATTAAAGTCAAACTGTTATCAGAATATCATGAGTTTCTAAATGTTTTTGATCAAGTTCAATTGAATAAACTATCTTCTCATCGCTTCTATGATCATAAAATTGAACTCATCAGTGATTCAACATTCTCTTGCTGTTGAGTTTATTGAATGTTCTCTGTCAAACTTCTGAAAGTAAAGAAGTACTTAAACGAGAATTTGTTGAAGAAATTCATCACTTCTAGTCAGATTCTCTATTTCTTTCTCGTTCTATTCACTTTCAAAGCAAATGAAGATCTTCAATTCTGCATGAACTATTAAAAGCTAAATGTCATTTTTAAAAGAAATAAATATTCTTTATTGCTGATAGACAAGATCATTGATAAAATAGTGAATTGCAAGCATCTGACTAGATTGAACATCATATCAGCATTCAACAAACTTCAAATGCATCTTGATAGTGAGAATTACATCACTTTTATCACTGCTTTAGAAGCATATAAATACAAGATGCTATCATTCAAACTGACTAATAAATCAATCTTCTTTCAGCAATATATGAATGATATTTTATGAGACTTTCTGAATGACTTTTGTCAAGTCTATCTAGATGACATTCTCATTTATAGCAAAATAAGAAAGAAACATAAAGATCACGTCAAACTAGTATTGAGTCAACTACGTGAAGCTGAACTGCAGATGAATATTCAAAAGTGCAAATTCAATGTAGAAGAGACTGTCTTTCTAGAAATCATTGTATCAGAATTAAATCTTCGTATGAATTTCAGTAAAGTAACAGTCATAGTCAGCTGAATCACTTCAATTAATCTAAAAGAAATTTAAAGCTTCATGAGATTTATTAACTTCTATCATTGTTTCATTAAGAACTTCTCGAAGCTAATCAAATCATTCACTCAGTTGACTAGAAAAAACATATCTTTTGTTTGAAACAATGTCTGTGTTTAAGTCTTTGACAATCTAAAGAAACAAGTCAGCTTAATCTTAGTACTTCGTCACTTTGATCTTAAACGACAAGCTATTCTGAAGATCGATGCTTTAAACTATGTAAAAGATGAAATACTATCTCAGTATGATGATGAGAGAGTTCTTCATTCAATGATCTTCTACAGTAAAAGCATGATTCTTGCTGAAATCAATTATCACATTTATGACAAGAAATTGCTAGTCATTATTCAATGCTTTGAACATTGATGACTTGAGCTGAATTGCATTGAACTACTCATTCAGATATTCATCAATTCTTAAGCTTTGAAAATCTTCATGAAAAATAAACAGTTGAGTCAACAACAAGTCAACTATCTGAACATTCTGTTAAAGTTCAACTTTCAGATCATTTTTAAATTAGGCAAAATGAATACTAAAGTCAATGCTTTAACTTAAATGTTTTTAGCAAACATCTTTGAATCAGCTCAACAACTTGAAAATCATTTTCAGATGATTCTGACTCTTGATAAAGTTAATGTTTTACTTGTTGAATTGAAAGCAAATCTTTATCAGTGAATGCATATGATCAATCAAATGAATGAGTTCTGCAATGAATATAAACAAGCTATGAACAAGAACAAGCTCAAATTTCATATCATTAAATTGAAGAACTGCAAAATCATTAACAGCGTTCTCTTTAGAAAAGACTTACTGTGAGTTTTCAAGAATATGCATATGAAACTGCTACAAAAAATTCATGATCAGTTCTTAATCTTTCATCTTGATAATAAATGAACTATTGATTTAATTCAACGATTCTACTATTGATCAGATCATTAAGTCACAGTCAGACAGTACATTTGAAACTGTCATGTCTGTCAGCGAAGCAAAGTCTCTAGAAATAGCATCAATGAACTTCATCATCTTCTACTCATTTCACAAAAACGCTGAAAAGATAAAGTTATGAACTTCATTACTGAGCTATCTCTATCAGAAGACTATAACGTCATTTGCACAATTATATGTTGTTTCATCAAAGAACATCACTATGTTTTCTGTCATTGAGAAGATGATAACATCTCAGTCGAAGAAACGGTTTGAATTATGCTATGAAATGTTTATCAACTGCATGATTTACTCAGTTCTATTGTTTCAAACAAAGACTTTCAATTCATATCAACTATGTGAAAGAGTCTTTGCAAGCGACTGAGAATCACAGCTAGTTTATTCACAGTCTATCATTTGAAGATCAATGATCAGACGAAACGAGTCAATCAAGACGTTGAATGCAAACTTAGAATCTACTGCAATTACATGCAGAATGACTGAGTCAAATAAATATTTATAGTGAAATTCAGCAACAATTTCAATATTTTCTTGATCATCTCAATGATTTCTTTCTACTTCAATAAAGATTTTCACTTTCGAATGAGTTTTGATTCAGATACAACTGACTACGAAATTACTTGTGAACGATTGAAAGCTAGAAAAGCAAATGATATTGTCATTTGAATGAAAGAGCTACTGAGCTTCAATCATCAACAATTGAAAAAGATGAAGCTGATCATTGAAACATAGATCAATAAACATAAATGAGATGTCATTTATGAAGTAAAGAACTAAATTTGACTATTCTTCAGAAACGTCAAAATCATGAGATCATGCAAAGATTTGAAAGACAAACAACTAGAATCATATCAGATCATTGTCAAAGCGAAGATCTTCTATCATCTTCATCTATCAATCAGCATGAAGCATCTGCATTCAATGTTTAATTCGAAGCTACTGCGATCATATTCAGAAGATTCTCTATCAAAACAGCATGCAGAATCTCTTAAACTCATCATTATTAATGAAGATGATGATGAACATTGAAAGATAAATGACATTCTGAACTTCAGATGCTATCAAGGTCAAATACAGTACAAAATCAAATGAAAAGATCTAGATAAAAACGATGAATGATACTATGTCAATAAAGATGAATTCAATGACTTCAAGAAAGTTTTGAATGAATTTCATATGCTATACTCAAGAAAGTCACGCTAGTATCGAAATAACTCAATAAGAAAGCAAGCAAATGAGCTACATTCATGCAAACATGAATTTTCAAAGAGAGAGATAATGTTACGAGCGTATCAAGACTGAAAAAGACTGAAGCTTTAATTAATTCGCAAAGTACGCTAGCAAGTACTCTGCGTATTGATTAAAGCTAGTCAATGTTTCTAGCTCAGATTTGACTCAGTCTTTATTTTCTTTTTTCAACATTTCTTTGTTTAACATCATCTTTCTTTCTACATCACATTCTACTCATCTCACAAACACATTTTCTTCAAGCTTAACACAGTCTCTGAATATTACTTAAATAAAAGCTTTTGTACTCATCTTCTTCTGTATTCTTAATATTCAGTTATAGTTATTTCTAAAGATCAAGCATTATTCAATTCTGACTTTCGCTGATTGACTCATTTAAACATGATTCTGACACTTGCTAGCGTTCACTGCAAATTGATTAAAGCTTCAGTCTTGTTCAGTCTTAATATGCTCGTAACATTACTCTCTTTTTTGAAAATTCATGTTTGCATGAATAAAACAAATGAAACGCAAAAATTCTCACTGTTTTTCAATTTAGTGTAACTTGTCTGAATAAAGCTTATGAAATTCAACTAAAACTTCTTTCGAGTTCTTGAATTTTTCTTTATCAACATAGTATCATTCATCATCTTGATTTAATCTTGTTCATTTGATCTTGTATTGTATTCAATCTTAATATTGTTTAAAGTTTAAAATATCATTTATCTTTCAATGCTCATCATCTTTAATAGTGAGAGATTTAAATGATTCTGAATGCTGTTCTGATAAGAAGTTGTCAAAATAAGAATGTAATAGCTTTGAACTGAACATCAAATGCAGCTGCTTCATGCTTATTGATAAATGAAAATGATAAAAGATTTCAACTTTAACAGTGATTTGATAGAGTTTTAACTGTTTATCTTTCAAATTCTTACATGATTTAATTATCTTTATGTTTCTAGAGAATAATTAAACTCAGTTATTTACTTCATAAATGATGTTTCATTTATGTTTATTGATCTGAGCTTCGATGATCTGCTTCATCTTTTTCAATTGCTGATGATCAAAGATAAGAAGCTCTTTCATTTAAATGATAATATCATTTGCTTTTCTAGCTTCAAGACATTCATGAATAGTTTTGTAGTTAGTTGTATTTGAATCGAAACTCATTCGTGAGTGAAAACTCTTATTGAAGTAGAACGAAGTCATTGAGATGATTAAGAAGATATTGAAATTTTCGTTGAATTTCATCATTGAAAGTCATTTTGCTCAGTCGTTCTGCATGTAATTACAGTAAATTCTAAGTTTGCATTCAACATCTTGATTGACTCGCTTCGATTGATCATCAATCTCAGAATGATAAGCTGTTAATAAACTAGCTGTGATCTTTAGTCACTTGCAAAGACTTTGTTACATGATTGATATAAACTGAAAGTCTTTGTTCTAGACTGATTGCATCAAGTTGAGTACTTGAGTTTAAATCAAGTACTCGACTTGAAAAGTGTTAAGTTGAGTTGAAATTTTTTTGAAAAAGTGTTGAGTTGAATTGAGAAGTTGAACTCAAGCACTCAAGTTGAATTGAGAAGCTTGACTCAACAACTTAACTCAAAAACTCAACTCGACTCGACAAGATATTAGATAGATGTAAATAGCTTAATTGAATAGTCTACATGATTTCTCTTTATGACTTTCTATCATGTTTTTCTGTCATGTTTTTCATCATGTTTCTCTTCATGTTTCTCTTCATGTTTCTCTTCATGTTTCTCTTCATGTTTCTCTTTATGTTTCTCATCATGATCTTCTATCAAACAGTCTTCATGATTTCTCGTCATGACTTTCTATCAAACAATCTTCATGTTTTTTCTTCATGACTCTTCATCATGATTCTCTATCATGACTTTCTATCATGACTTTCTATCAAACAATCTTCATGTTTCTCTTCATGTTCTTTTTTATGTTTCTCTTTATGTTTTTCTTTATGACTTTCTATCAAACGATCTTCATGTTGTTTCTTCATGACTTTCTATCAAAAAGATAATGCAAAAAGATAATGCAAAAGTCGAAAAAATTTCTATATTTAGCTTTCTTGATGTTAAGCTCAAGTTCTTGACGAGTCAGGTTGAATTGACTCGATTTCTAGTTGAGTCGAGTTGAATTAAGTTGAAAATATGCTCAACTCGACTCAAGTCGAGTTGAAAATGTAAGCAATTTAACTTCAAGTTGAGTTGAATTCAAAATGTCAACTCGAAACTTGACTTAATGATCAGTTTACTCTGTTCAAAACAATAGAACTAGATAAATCATGAAGTCAATAGACGTTTCATAACATGATTCAAATCGTTTCTTCAATGAAGATGTCATTGTCTTCTCAATGACAGAAAACATAGTGATGTTTCTTGATGAAATGACTTATGATTATGCAAATGACGTTATAATCTTTCGATAGAGATAGCTCAGTGATGAAGTTCATAGCTATATCTTTTCAGCGTTTCTGTGAAATCAATAGAGAATGAAGAAGTTCATTGATGCTATCTCTAGATGTCTTGCTTCGTTGACAAACATGACAGTTTCAAATGTAACGTTTAATCATTGCTTAATGATCTGATTAATAGTAGAAACGTTGAACTAAATCAGTAGTTCTTCAATTTTCAGAATGAGAGATGAAAGACTGATCATGAATTTTCTTTAGCAATTTCATATGCATATTCTCAGAAACTCACAGTAGATCTTTTCTGAACAGAACGTCGTCAATAATCTTGCAGTGCTTCAATTCAATGCTATGTAGCTTGAGCTTGTTTTCGCTTATAGCTTGTTTATACTCATTGCAAAGCTCATTTGTCTTGTTGACATCTTTTACTCATTGATAGAGATCAACTTCAGATTCAATAGCTAGAATATTTATTCTATTGAATGTCAGAATGATTTAATAATGATTTTCAGTACGCTGAGTTAATTCAAAGATGTTGATCAAAGACATTCTGATTAAAGCATCAACTTTAGTGTTCATTTTATCTGATCAAAAAATGATCTAAAAGTTAAACTTAAATAGAATGTCTAAATAATTGACTTGATGTTGAGTTAACTGTTTATTTTTCATGAAGATCTTCAAAGTCTGATGATCAATGAATATCTGAATGAGTAATTCAATGCATTCAAGCTCAAGTCTTCAGTGTTTGAAACATCAAATAATGACTAGCAATTTCTTGTCATAGATGTGATAATTGCATTCAGCGAAAATCATGCTCTTGATATAAAAGACTATCAAGTGAAGAACTCTTTTATCATTATACTGAAATAGAATTTCATCTTTGACGTAGTCAGATGCATCAATTTTCAGAATAGTCTGTTGTTTTGAATCAAAATGTTGTAGAATTGAAATTAAGCTGACTTGTTTTCTTAAATCATCAAAAGCTTGAACACAGACTTTATTTTAAACAAAAGACGTGTTTTTTCTAGTCAACTGAATGAATGATTTGACTAGCTTCGAGAAGTTTTTAATGAAACGATGATAGAAGTTAACAAATCTCACGAAGCTCTGAACTTCTTTTAGATTGATCGACGTAGTTCAGTTTACTATGACTTTCACTTTAATAGAATTCATACGAAGATTTTGTTCTGAAACTATGACTTTTAGAAAGACAGTTTCTTCTACGTTGAATTTGCACTTTCAAATATTTATCTGTAAATCAGCTTCTTGCAAGCGATTCAATATCATTTTGACATGTTGTTTATGTTCTCATTGAGTTTTGCTGTAGATCAGAATGTCGTTTAGATAGACTTAACAAAAGTCATTTAGAAGATTTCAAAGAATGTCATTCATATACTGCTGAAACGAGGCAGAATTATTGATAAGTTCAAAAAATAACATCTTTGATTTGTACACTTTTAAAGTGATGATAAAGATAATGTAATTCTTACTATCAGAATGCATTCACAGTTTGTTGAAAGTTGAAATGATATTTAATTGAATCAGATGCTTGCAATCAACTATTTTGTTAATCATCTCATTTATGAGTGATAGAGAATAGTGATTTCTTTTGATAATAGCATTGAGCTTTCAATAGTCAACGCAGAATCATAGATCTTCATTTGCTTTTAAGATGAACAGAACGAGTGAGAAATACGAAGCTTTGCTAGAGATTATAAATTCTTTGAAAAGATTTTCATTCAGATATTTCTTTATTTTCTGAAGCTTGTAAAGAGACATTTAATATGCTTAACAGCAAGATGATGTTGCGTCACTAGTAAGCTTTATCTTATGATCATATGAATGATGAGACGATAGCTTGTTTGCTTAAACTCGATCAAAGACATCTAGAAAATCTTGATACTTTAATGATAGCTTGACTTTAACATTCTTTAGATTCTGAGTCATTTCATTAACTGAGAAGATGTTTATGACATTTAATTTGCATTGAGTATTGTAAATGATTTCTCTATCGATGTCTTTGATGAACATAGCAAAAATCTTGATCTGATTCTTCTTTTTTCGTTTTACTAGTGCTTGAAAAGAGACGACGTTTATGTTTTGAATCGAAAATGACTCTTTTTGAATGATTAAAACTGAGTGCTTGAGCATCTTAAAGATCTTGCTGTGAGCTGCTGAAGAGATTGAAGTTAATTGTGATTAACTTGAATGCTTTGTATTTAATGAAATTGAAAAAATCGAAATAGAAATATTTAATTGATCAGAAAATACGATAGTATCATGTCTCATGTTCAATAATATTTCATTTTTATTCATTCAGAGTTTGCTCAATATAGCTTCATGATGCTCAATATCAGTTATCAGCATTGACATAGTTAATTTCTTATGACTTTTGATCGTAAGATTGAGTAGAATCTTATGAGTTATAGTTTTTTTAGCTAGCTTTTCATCATAGTCTTGTATTAACTTCTCTTTTGCTAGTAATATAGATTGTATTTCAAGTTTCTGATATATTTTATTGACTAGCTTGTCATGTATCAGCGTGTAGATGACGAAATCACTATCTATCAAAGAGCGAAGACTGAAAGAATTGCTCTGAAAGATAAAAGAAACATTGATCAGAAATGACTTTTTAAAATAGTTTTCTTTCAATAGAATTTTGATTTGACTGCACAAAGATATGATCTTTATCTCTTTAATAACTTTGAAAGAGATAACTAGTTTTTTGAATCAGAATCTGACTCAAAGTTCAATGTAAATTGATCAAACTCATCATCTTCTAATGCATTGATTCTTAAGATTCAATCAGAGCATTCTTTAAAGAAATGATCTGACTTATGATAAATGAAGCAGCTTTCAGTTTGTAGATCTGTCTCTTTGATGCTAGTCAAAGTCGCGTCACACGATATTGAATGATTAACAAGTGTAGTGACTTCGATCTTTTTATAAGAATTCAATGAATCTCATTTCTCAGCAAAGATGACTTGCTTTCTGACTTTGATCAGAGATTTCTTTTCTTTGATGTCATTCATGACTCGATGCTCATTGTTCAAATGAATCAAATAATCACGAATTTCATTCAAAGATTCTGACTGAATTAATTGACTACTTCAAGCTGCATGAAGATGATAAACTATCTTGTCTTGTAAATCAATAATCAATTGCTTTTCGTGATACTTTAGATAGAAGAATAGACGTTAAAATATCAAATAGAAGTCATTGAATTTGCTCTTTTCTTGAAAGAAATTAGCATATTTTCTTCGAAAGTTTGTCTCTTTGTTGAAATCATCATAAAGCTGAGCAAGTTCATTTAACAGATCATCAACTGTAACATAAAGATTCAATGAATTTTGTTGATGTTGAGTTAAAGTAATCTTGACTGCGTCTTCTTTGATTCTGAAGTGAATGTAAATCAGAATAACTTTATTGATATCAAAATGATTGACATTGATTTCTAGCTTGTCACGAATCTTTTCTTGTCAATTATTTCAGATAAATTCTTCTTCATCAGTAAACAGAGATGAATTCAAAAGCTTTTGAAATCGCTTGAAGAAATTGAACAAAGTAGAAGAAGAAGAAGTGACTTTTTTAAATGATTGCAGTTGATGTTGCAATTCAGTCACTTGATTTCAAAACATCTGATTTAATTGATTTAAGTGTTCTTTGACTTTATTTATTTTCTCGAAACGAGTTTTTCATATTTGTTCACTTAATATCTTGTCAAATAGCTCACAAGCTTTCACATCTAGATCTCATTGAGTTTGAAAACTGTTCAAATCTTCTAGAAAAACTTCTGAGTCTTGTTCAACTCAGTGTTGTAGCTGCTTTACATTTTTTATATCTCATGAAGTAGAAGCTTCACAAGATTCATCAAAAGTTTGAGAATGAGACGAAGAATATTGATGTTTTCATACAACATTGATTCTAAAATATTTTAATATGCGAAGTAATAACTCAGAATAAATGACTGAATCTGTAGTGTCAGAAGAAATAAAGCTTTGATTACTCTTGAAGAAATTGTTCACAGATAATTAAGTTATAGTGAAGAGTTAATGATTGAGTGAAAAACGATGCTCAATAGTATGTAGTAAGATCATTTGTTAAAGTGTTTAGTCTTCAAAGAAGAGTGTTGCTGATTTAAGAAAAGTTTTTTGTGATTCTCAAGCAATCAACGAAGATTCTTTATCGTTGATTCTATTAATCGATTTGAACTGATGCTACTGACTGAGCGATAGATTCTTTAGCAATCACATGATCATATATTCTCATTGATTCTATTGATTTCTTGATGTTATTCTGTCTTTCAATATCATCAATCATCAGATACACAAATTTCTTTATACTCATCTTGTTGTCAGTCAAGTGAACTTGAATGAATAATGAGATCAGTATCATGTGATTAACGAATTCTTAAAGTAATGTTGAAATCGTGTCTAGAAACTAATCAGAGTGCATGCGTGACTAGAATGTTTAATCTACAAAGATAATTATAACTAAGACTTTAAGAATACAGAAGAAAGAAGATACAAAAAGCAAGAAGAACATGCTTTATATAGTAGTTATTTAGATCAACGTTAGTCTCAAAGAGAACATGTTGAAACACAAGAAAGATGTTGATTCAAAAGATGTTTATGACACAAAGAAATGTGTTTATCATAAACATTTGTTAACTACTTGTAACACAAAGAAGTGTGTTTATCATAGAAGATAATAAAAGCTAATTAGAAGATGCTAGAAAAGAGAAAAGATGCTGAGTCATATTTGAGTCAAATCTGAGTCAGATTCAGATCAGATCTCGACTAGATCTTGACTAGCTTTAATCATTACATAGAAAACTCGCTAGCATTCACTGCAAATTGATTAAAACTTCAGTCTTGTTCAGTCTTGATACATTTGTAACAATATCATGTGATTAACAAATTCTTAATATAATGTCAGAATCATGTCTAAATAATACAATCAATGAAGATCAGAATTGATAGTGCTTGATATTTAGAAATAGCTATAACTGAATATTAAGAATACAGAAGAAGATTGATACAAAAGCTTCTATTTATATAATGTTCAGAGACTGCATTAAATTTGAAAGAAATGTGTTTGTGACATGAAAAGAATATGATGTAGATGAACAAGATGTTGATGAAAAAAAAGAGTGTTGAGAAAGAAAAAAAATGTTAAGTCATATCTGAGTCATATTTGAGTCAAATCTAATGCAAATTGATTAAAGCTTCAGTCTTGTTCAGTCTTGATACATTCATAACAAAGAGTTTCTTCAAAGTTTAAGAAAATTTTCTGATTCTTTTTGTGAACGCTGATAAGTTAATAATCTTTTTAAATGATTTGATGATTATCTTTTTATAATTTCTGATGTTCAGAGTCTTGAACTGTTGAGTGAAGATAATGAGTGTTGACATTAATTAACTCAAGAAATTCTTCAAGAGTTCTCTCATGTATGCTAAATTATAAGTGAACTTTCTTTCATTTACATCAATATCTTTCTCATAGTTGAGTTTTCTTAACAAGTCATCAACAAAGTTGCTCACTCTCTTTTGATAGAAAATCTTGAAGTTGTACGCAGTAAGTCTGTTGACTCATTTCATCTGTCTGCAAAAGAGCTTGATTGTTATCATGAAGTGTTGAAGATTTGCATGATTGCTGATTATCTCTATTTCATGTCAAGTTTTTTCTAAATAATGTCTTTAATGATTTATGCTTTTAATGATTATCAGCATTTTCTGATCATGTGCATCATAGTTTTATTCAATCAATTATCACTTTCTTGATCAGATAACTACTGAATGTCAATGTAGATTCTTAAGTGTGATATCTGTTTATTGAGACATTATCATTCTCTTTGCAAATTCAGAAATGTTTATCTTCAATCTTATGACTTTTGCAAAATTGAAGTGCTGAAAAATAACATTTTGAGCAAAAATGACTTTCAGCTTCTGAAAAGTGTTTTGAGCACTGTTGATGAACTCAATTCACTTCATTTATTCTTTGAAAATTTATCTTTTCTTTGCATTAGAAAAAAGACTCATTTTAAGATGATTAATCAAGAATGATGTTATTCTTGAATAGTTCTTTATGAATTGATGATAAAAGTTGACAAAGTCAAGAAACATTTGAATCTTTTTTATTATTCTTGATTGTAATTAATCTTGAACAATTTGCACTTGATTTTTTTTCATTGAAATTTCTCTTTTCTTTATTTTATATTTTAGAAAGAATAATTCTTTCTTGAAGAATTTGCATTTGAAGAGCTTGATGTAGAGCTTTAAAATCTACAGTTTGTCAAGAATTTATTGTACATGATGAACATGTTTCTTGCAAGTTTCGCTGAATATTAGAATGTCATTCAAATAAATGAGACAGATGATGTCAAGAAATTCAAACAGAGTCTGATTTATATAAATCTGAAAGAAAGTCGATGCATTGATGAGATTAAAGAGCATCATAAGATACTCATATAAGTTAAATCTCATACAAAATGTCATCTTTCATTTGTTTTCTTCTTGTATGCAAAGTTTGTTGAACGCGTTCTTGATGTCAAGCTTGATAAATCACTTGATGTCTGCAAAATGATCAAGAACTTCATTAATCAGCAAAAGATGTTGAAATCATGCCTAGAATCTAATCACACTGCAGCGAGATAGTGCGTAGCTGAATAGAATTTTTGATCAATAGAGATAGCTCTAACTAGGAAACTAAGAATACAGAAGAAAGAAGACAGTTTCGAGCTGTATCTATAGTAGATTGAACAAAGAAACGAAGTAGTCGATTTGCTAGAACTCGAATAAATGAAATGTTTCAGCATATTTCAATTCGAAACATCGCTGTTTCTTGTTCACATATCGAAATTTCTAGAGTCTATTGACTAGATTCTATTCAATGTCAACACGCTTCGTAACATTACTTTCTTCTCTTTAAAAGTCATGTTTCTATGACTTGTAGTGTAGTTCATAGCACTGATGTAGAGCTCGACGCTCGTCTTTCTATCAATCTTTCTATTGATCTTTCAGATCATCGAAATGTCTATTGTAGCAGACTCACTATGAGAGGAAAGAACGATCATTGTAGCAGGCTCACTATTTGACGTAGAAACACGAGATAGGTCGATTCACTGATAAATAGAGCGATGTGAGTAGATAGATTATCACATTGACAGCGTCTTTGTAGCAGACTCACTAGAAGAAGATCGACTAGCTCATCGAAGAGATCGATTCTGATCGTGTCATTGAAGCAGACTCACTAGTTGACACAGAAACACGAGGTAGGTCGATTCACTGATAGATAGAGCGATGTGAGTAGATAGATCATCGCATTGACAGCGTCTTTGTAGCAGACTCACTAGAAGAAAATCGACTAGCTCATCGAAGAGATTGACTATTGACTTGCCTTTGTAGCAGACTCACTAAATTGACCTGAATTCGAATCGAGTCGAATCAAATTTGATGACACAGATTATTTTGACTCGACTGATTCACGAGCTTTTTGAGAGGGAAGAAAGTTTGTGATTCTCTAGCAATCAACGATCATATGTTCTCGTTGATTCTATTGATCGAGTGAATCGATGCTACTGAATGAGCGGTAAGTTCTCTAGCAATTCAACAGTCTCGTCGTTGATTCTATTGACTCTCTGATGTTGTTCTGTCTTTCGAAGTCGTCGATCATCAGGTAAACAAATTTCTTTAGACTCGTTTCGTTGTTCATCGAGTGTCTTGAATGAATATTGATACTCGTATCGTAGAATTAACGAATTCTTAGTTTAATGTTGAGATCGTGCCTAGAATCTAATCACACTGCAGCGAGATAGTACGTAGCTGAATAGAATGTTTGATCAATAGAGGTAGCTTTAACTAGAAAACTAAGAATACAGAAGAAAGAAGACAGTTTCGAGCTGTATCTATAGTAGATCGAACAAAGAGACGAAGTAGTCAATTTGCTAAAGCTCGAATAGATGAAATGTTTCAGCATATTTCGATTTGAAACATCGCTGTTTCTTGTTCACATATTGAAATTTCTAAAGTCTATTGACTAGATTCTATTCAATGTCGACACGCTTCGTAACAAAAGAAGACATTTATTCTTGAGAGTGATTGCATTGAGTTCTCAATAATTAACGTACGATCGCAGCGTTTCATCTTTTTTAGATGTAAAGAGCATGAACATCTCAGTTGAAGAAATGAAGTATCATATCATGTTTGCTTAAAGCTGTTTCTCAATATACATCTTTTGTACAATGAGTTCAACTGCAAAAAGATTGTACAAAGAATTTCAGAAAGCAATATGATTCTTCTTGATGCAAATAGCATGATCATGAGATTCATGAATTGAAAGAACTTTGACTTTTTGAGTGAAGAGATTCGCGAAATTTGCAAATTCTTTTAAAACATTTAAAATTTGATTAACTATCGTACTTTTGATCTGTGTGAGTCAAAAGTTTTCTTCTGTCATTGAGAAATTCAAAAAGTCATACAAAGCATTTAAAAATGATTGAATGTGTATTATGATGCTTTGTTGCTTGAGATTTTGAGTCAATCAAGCATTTGAAACTTCTTTTTTCTTCTGATGATTACATCAACAAAAGAATTTAAGAATGACTTTTCTTGCAAAACTAAATTAATGAATATTGCATGCAAAGAGACTTGATGCAAGTCTTACTTCATTGAACATCATGTAAAATGATTTTGAAACTGTTCTTCAATGAGATAGTCTCTTTCTTTCATTCTGAGCACACAAGATTCTTCAGCATAAGTGTTAATGAGCAAACTCATGAATGAGATTGTACTTCTCAAAGAATGAAAAATTTAACATGAGATTCTTTAAGATATATTTGACAATGATAAAGATCTTCAAGATGTATAAATTGCTTTCATTGAAGTTCTGAATGTTCAGATCAAGCAGTATTGTTTCATGTAATCACATTGATTTATCATTGAAGAAAATTCTCATGAACTTTTAAAAGTGAATATTCTCGATCTTATTTAAACGTTTCATGAAACTGTGATGAATCATGTTTAGCATACACTTAATGTTTATCATGATTCAAGTTTCAAAAAGATTAAGACATTCTGACTTAATCTTGATTACAAGAATGAATGATGTTGTGACTGAGTTTAAGTTTTTCAACATTGTTAATGCATTCAGTTCAACAAACAGTTGACTGATCAAATTGATTCATTAAGTTTCATACTTTTCAGTTGCTTTCTTTTCTTGAGCGATTAATAAATAAAAGAAATTTATCGAGCTAAGTCTTTTTTCAAAACATCGATAATAAGAATATTGTTAGAAGTAAAAGAAGCTTTTGAGAAGAAAGTTTCTGAAAAGATAAATCATGAGTTTAAACAATTAAATTTTGCATGATCTTTAGATTTGCATCTGATGCATGCTTTCTCACTGACTTTGCAATATTTTTTCTTTCAAGAGACTATTTTTCTCAGTTCTGATTTTCATTGCTCTTGTTAATCATAAAAGTATTCTTCTTTTTCTTGATTATTAATTCTTTGCAAAGAACTTTGCAAATTCTTCTTATGTGATTGATTTTCAAAAAATGAGTTCATTTTCAACTGTTGATTCTGCTGAGCATAGTTTAAAGCATGTTGCATGTCAATGTACTTCATCAATTCTTGACAGAACATTTTACTTTATTGAGCGAAAGTTAATATAATTAGCTTGATCTTGTTTGAAGAGAGTAACTCACTCAGAAATCTGAACAATAGTACTTTCTTAAACTTTATGATCTCAACATGATTTTAAAAATGTATCTTGTTGAGTTTCAGAAAGAACAACATGCATGTTTGATTGCTTCTTTTTATAATGATATTTCATAAATTGTTTGCTTAATTCTGAAGTGACTTCACATTAAGCAAGCATTGCTAAAGAGTTTCAAGAAACTTCACTTATGTGATTTTATAATTTTTCTTCTTGACAGTTTTTTTGATCTGTTGAAGATAATACATTGCTGTGATCTTTACATATTTTGTGATGTAATCAAGCTTGTCATCATCTTTGATGTAGTTTATCTTTGTGAAGTTCAACTTTAGTTTTCTGAGAAACAACTTCAGATTCTCGTTGATGATGAATTTGAACTTTTTTTCTTTTAAAAACTTGTTCAAAAAATGATTTTAAAAATGATCATTCTCTTTTTAAAAAAATCATCATTGATGAAAGAATTCTTTATGACTTTAGTGATGATTCTTTTGCAAAACTTCAATTCAAAGTGATTAGATGCACGACTTAATCATGTTAAAAAGTAATCAAAGTTCAACATGCAAAATGCTTGATTCAGATCTTTTAACAAAATGATGTTTTCAATGAACAACATTTTGTATCAAGCACACATCTTTAAATAATTCTGTTATCTTTGTAAGATCTTCACATCATCAATAATGTTTTGAATTTCATTGAGAATGATGAATGAAAATTTATGCTCAACAACTTTTATTCTTGTCTGAAGTAATGTGCATTATCTTTTTTTTTCTATATCAATGTGAGTGCTTCTGATGTTTTTATTCAACACTGCATGATAATGAGTCTTTAATAAATTCTTCAAACTAATGTTTATAAAATCAGAAAACAATTAAGTTGATGAAATTATGATATTGATGATGATTGTTTAATGTTGTGCAAGATTCTTCATCAAGTTCAATTGAAATTTTTCTTTATTGTTGCAAGAAATTTGATCAAGCAGAATGAATGCAAGCTTTGTGAAAATGATGAAAGTAGATGAAACAACACTCTTGAAAAACATGCAAATATTGCTTTCAAGAAATGAAATAATAACATCAAGAAAAATCATATCTTGATCATGATGCTTGAAGAATACATTTATAACGTCAATGATGATGCTTGAAAAATACATTTACGACGTCAATGATGATGATTGTTTGAGTCAAAGATGCAGAAGCTTCAAGAATAAAAAGAAATTAAGATTCATTATGAAGATTGAGTGTTATATTCAAAGAATTGCTATTCAAGTCAATGATTTTTTTTGATCATACAAACTATCATTTTTGCAATAAAGTAGAGTGTTAAAATTGTGAGTAGCTTGAGAAATGCACAGTCATACTAAAGAATATACATGTAGATAATATGATCAAATTTGATAGTAGTTTAGTAATATCTATTCATATAGAAAGTTAATACTAGATTACAAAATACAGAAGTGAACTTTTCTCTATATATTCAGAAGACTAAGCTCAAGCATCGTTGATGAAGTCAGCGAGATTACATGCAACTCATGCAAAGTCTCTTGAAGATTGTATGTGACTTGAATTCTTATCGTCGATGAAACATCAAGATTTGTATGTGACTTGAACTCTTGTAGACTCAGAGTCTCTGAGAATCGACGATAGAAATTCTCGTAGGCTCAGTGTCTCTGAGAATCGGCAGTAGAGTCTCTCGTAGACTCAGTGCCTCGATTCTCATAGACTCAGATTCTCGTCTGAGAGCTCGATGATAGCGTTGAAGAATAGTTCTCGTGTCTGTTCTCTATTCTCTGAAGAACTCTGACCCTCATAGGCCTGAGTTCTGACATATACTACATATGAAGCATCGAGGGGGCAGTGAGGTTGATTTTACAATTTCTTTTCTTATTTTGCACTTTTTGAAGATTTATCACTAATTTTGGTGGGGCTTCCGACAAATCCTAAACGGCACAGGTTTCGCATACCACGGTAGCTTCAAAAATGAAGCTTGGGGATGTTTTGGAATGTGAAGATGGTATCTAGGTATTTGCTCTATTTGCACCAAATTCGGGGCTGATTTGTGTGTTTTCCCCGCCAAATTCGCTAAAACCCGAAAACTGAACCAGACTTTCGGATACAACGATATTAGCTAGGAAGTAGACGAAGGGTTAATGAAAGTCAGAATCAGCCATTTTAAACTCGTTTTCACTTCATGTCTGCATTCTGTACACATGTACAACGGTCTCTTCATTAAGTAGTAACACCATTACGATTGACTTGAACATCATCTTGGTATATGAGGGTCAGATGAAGCATATGAATATAGGTATTGTTCCCTGTTTTCACGAGTAGACATCTTAAAGCGAATGAGGAAAACAAGTTCCCCACCTTCCGTGAACATCTACACAGCTTCAAAGATTGTGTGACTAACGATATCACAATGTTTCCTCGAGACCCACGTGAATACTATCTCCTCGTCGCAGGGTGTAAAGCCGTAGGCAGACGGGCTTTCATCGATCAAATAATTTTTGGAGTGTTCATCACGGGCTACGATCCGACTGGGGAGGACCACACCCGCAAGCTGTGCACCATCGACAACGAAGCCGCGCTCCTATATCTCCACCCTGTGTCTATAGATGGTATGATCGTGTCAACGAACATCTTGGGACAACAGATACGCAAAGGGCCAAGTGTCTTAATACTCTACTCCCTTACATCACGAGCGTCGTTCGATGATACCACAAACATACATTCGTGCTGCTGCCAGATGTGGCCACGGTCAGTTATCATGCTTGTGGGAACTAAGAGCGACTTGGAATGCGAGCGGCAGGTATCCAGGGAAGAAGGGGAGGCGGTGGCCAGATCATGGAAGTGCGGATTTGCGGAAGTATCTTCCAAAGATGGGGTTAACGTTGAGGAGACGGTATATGATGCTGTCAGGATCATAAGAAAGAGGCATACTGAAGAGGTTGTTTCGAACATGGAGGGCATAGAAAGGTCTAAAAGTGAAGTGGAGAAGATCAGTAAGAAGAGCAAGACGGCTCGGAAAAGGAAATGCATCATTATGTAAACATTCTCTCTGAATAAGTATGTACCACCTAATAGCTTCTTCGCAACAAAATTAAATCGAATATGCGATTGCTGATTTTGAAAAGTTTTCGCTCACAGATCCCTTCAAATTCGGTTAACATATAAATGTTGCGTTATTCAAAGGCGAAATATCAGCGCGACATCTTCTAGATGTTTTATCACAGGAGAAACATACCAAAAAATGTCGGTTGAAGTGGAAATTCATTGAGACATACAGGCAGTCGCGCAGCATCTCATGCCATCTCATCTTCGTCCTCTATCTTGACTAGTAAGTCGATTGGTCCTCAACAAGTTTTGATATGTGGTTTCTTTCCTTCAATGTCCACCTTATCTTCAACGAGCACTTGGCTTATAAAGCTGATTTCATTGGCATTCATCAAGTTTTCTGAGAGTTGAGTTGTGACGAAACAAATCGCTCTGGAACATAGGGACGAACAACATTACAGGCTGACAAGTTGCAAAAAAGCAGATTGCAATTTGTAAGCCTACGGCAGAAGTCTGCGCATAAACACTATATTCAACCTGGATTAACAATCATCTCATCTTCTAATCGATTTAATGAAGCGTTCCTAGCAGTGGGAAGTTCACTTTCAGTACAGTAGAAAGGCTGGGCATTATTTGCGCCGCTCTGTAGGTTTTATTGAGGCCAGGATCGAAGAGAAGGGAAATCAAGATTGATCGCTACAAAAGATGTCATCCGCTCTTGAAATCACAATAAAACATACCACTGAACGATATTTCAATATAGTCAGCCATGCTGCGATGAATACTGATCGACAGGGAGAAATTGTTATTTCCCTCATGGTATTCAAGAGGGTTAGATAGGATCTCATTACTTCACGCAGTGTGTATGGTTTCTTAAGGCTAATATGTCGCGTGCTTGAACAGATCTCGAGGTAAGCTATGAAAAAAACCTATACGGCCTCCTCTTGTTCTAATCTCATCCTTTAGCTTGCCGCCGACCAGCCAGCTCAAACTCCCGAAAGTCCAGTGTGGACAAATCGCAATCATTGGCGTAATGCGAGGATGCCATTCCTATTATCAAGCTGTAACGGTTCCTTGAAGTAGAGATAACACACTGTGCAATGCGTGGTCATGTCTTTATACAAGCCAATACTTGGGTATACAATCATAGCAATAATCGTGTTCGATCTTCTTGCTGCGAAGATGGAAACCTAGGGGCGAATCTTTTCTCTCTCTATCATCTTGCGCCGATAATCCTTCATTTTACTATCGCTCTAAGTCCCTGAATTTTTCAAATTCCCGTTCCCTATTGATCTTTCACGCTCATTTCAATATCCTCCGTTGCCCCGAGTAGCCGTTTGCACTCCAATGTATCTTAGCCCAGCTCGCCAATGTGGGAAGGGCACCTCTCAATGCTTTGAATGTAACTGGTAAAGATCCCCGTGCAAGCACCGCTCGATGGTGCCCCGGTGCCGACGATGATTGCCTAGGCGGAACGGATAAGGAAGAGAGCCATGAAGGAAAGACTACCTTCAAGGTTGCATAGCTTTGTGGTGGATGAGTGCGATGGTGGCTATTTAGGATATAGTGAAGTTTATGAGCTAGAGTGAGATACTGGGTAGCTGAGATTCAGTAAACTGACTTGATCTGAGCTTGACTGTTATGTTTTACGTTGCAATGAGCGCTCGAGTGGCCCTATGTACTTCCACGGTGAGATACTCGCACCCATAGGATTTCGCTAACAGTCTGAGTATACGTTCCCAACCAGCATCCTCGTATCAACAATCGGACCAATGTAGGCTGAGTGAAAACAAATAAGCCTGGCTGTGGATTTCTTCGACCGCGCGAGTAGCGAATCGAAGTTCAAAGGAGACACATACATCGTGCTAGAATACTGGAATAATTGTACTTTCTAAATGTAAAGAACGTATAGTAAATTCTATGTCGCACTAACAGAGTCTTACCCATCAGAAACATTTATTCGAGGCCTATGATGTGTAAATGGTTAGGATCATGCAGTAAGACGGATTCAAGATCATTGAGTTCTGAGATTGACTGCCGGACAAGGCCGAAGCGTAGATGGCTGATTCGAGTCAAGCTAGGGGAGATTTTGGCGGCTGGTCTACACAACGACGAGGCTGCCTGGATACCAACTCGCTGCGTTTGCGTAGAGGAATGTGTGGTGGAGATGATCTCAGTGTTCCCAGGGTTATTACGCATGATCGAGGAAGATACTGAAGCCATAGGATGTCAAATTGCTAGATTGCAGCTTGTGCGGGCAGCTGTAGGCTGACATTCACGTTGGCTCATTCCATTTGAGGTGGAAATAGTTATGAATAACGACTTGTATTGAGGCTGCCCTAACCCTCTTACAATGTTAGTGTTGCAAAATTGAGATAAGAGGACGTTCGACAGAACGATGGGGATCAAGAGGCACATACAAACACCCTCATGCGTGGTGATCATGCTTCTTAATTGGAAAGATCAGAGTTATGTTACATTCGCAACTTGCAATACAGGCAGTGAAGTTCCTGCTTGATTGGTGAGCGAATGAATACTCGTATAAGTAAGGGATGGCGTAGGGCTAAAGCTAAGTGGCTACGCCTATTCGCAGTTCTGAAAAGATACATCGACTCGCCCGCACTCACCACCATATCATCCTGTCGATTCAGGTTCGGGGTGACCTAGCTACACTTGCCGGCTGGTGCATAACAGATTCAAGGAAGTGTACTGGCTACTTGGCCGCACCTACGGTTAGCACTAAGTAGTAGAAGTCCAAGTGGCATCTAAAGAAAGACGAAACAGGCGGACAGCCGAGAGAAGATCTGGGTCAGGCGTTTTTAGGGTCGGCCTTCCTCTCTTCTTTCGGTAACACAGCACGCGTCCCGGAGGAAGTGGCAAAGCGCACGAATCAAAGATCGGACCGACCGCTGCCACACGAGATGTTAAGGCTCATTGTCTTGAAATATTCGTTAATTCTCTGTTATTACGAGAGTGAGGAGTCATACTTCGAATAGCTGATGATCAAGGGGTTGGTGGCTAATGAAGATAATTCGAGCTACTCGATACTGTGGTACAAATCCATATTCGCCTAACCAATGCTACCTGGCAAGAGCAGAACCGAACACCCACTGTCTAGAACAGTCCTTTCAAAGTCCGCATCGGTAAACTGCTTAGAGTCTTCTTCTCAGTTACTACCGGGTCAAGGTCGAAGGCCCGCATTCCTGTCATCAAGTCCATTTCGTGTCCTCGAATGTAGAAACCACCCGCTCCTTTGGTCTTGATCTTCCATCCTATGTAGAGAGCGATAACTATGGGTGCGGCGAGGTAGTTCTCGAAGAAGGACTGTACGTTTGGTGGTTTATGAATAGGCTTTAACGTTGAGATTAGCATGATGCTTGACTTGAGATTGCTGGGTGGTCGTAGGAAACGGGCAACACTTACGAATAGCGAGGTATAGAATGTCGCAAGGAGCGCGATCATGTTGAGGACGAATCCACAGTAGCTACCAATAACACCGAAGCTGGCCCGGTATGGCAATTCATCCAGGGTGTGGCCTTGAACCTTCCAGCCATGACGGAAACGAATATGGGAAAGACAGATACTGGCCCATACAAAGAAGTATGCAAGACCAGACAGCGATAAAAGCCAGGTGAAGACAGTCGATCCAACCTTGGCCTCGTTGATGAAAGCAAGTAAACCAAACAACAGCTGGATTGCAATACAGGCAAGCGGGCGTCCCTTTTTGTCAATCTTGGCCAAAAATTTGGGCCCCATGCCAGAGGCCGCGAGGGCTTGCATGGTACGCGTTGAAGCGAAAGTGCAGGAGTTGGCTACACTGATGACGGAGATAGTGATGACAGCGTTGAAAACTGACGGTAGGCCCTTGATACCGGCTATCTTAATTGCCAACACAAACGGAGACGCTTTTGTGTCAGCTCCGGAAGAGCCGAGCAGCTGGTCCGAGTCGGAAGGGACAATCAATCCGACAATGAAGAGACTGATCACGTAGAAGAAAGTGATTCGCCAGAAAACTTGCTTGGTGGCCTTGGGAAGCGACTTTCGTGGATCAGCGGCCTCGGCGGCAGCAAGACCGACAAGCTCTGTGCCTCCAAAGGCGAAAGCAGCAGTCACGAAGACAGAGCAGAAGCCTTTGAAGCCATTGCGGAACGCGCCAGGATCGTGCCAGTAGTGAGCCCCGATATAGCCACGGGGGTCCGTGGAAACACCACCAGTATCAATAACAATACCCATGATAATGAAGCCAATAATGGCAGTAACTTTGATGACACCGAGAATGAATTCGACTAGTCTTATTATTAGTCCTTTGACTGATTCAAACGATGAGGGTTCAAGAGAAGCCGTGTTGGAACCAACCTTCACCATATCCACGGACTCCAAAGAATTGAATTCCGACCAAGAAAAGCAGGAATATCGTAATCCAAATGCCTACGTTGAGGTCTGTACGCCAGAATTCGATGGTGATACCGGCGGCAGTAAGTTCGAAGGGCAGGACTACGAGCCATGAAAGGGCATAATCCCAGCCCATCGCAAACCCCCTATTTTAACTCCATCGTCAGGCAAGACTCGAGAAAAGAACAACATGTATAAGAGAAGATTTTCGGGTATGCGTACCAGGCGGGATCGAGGAATCGAACCGCGTATTGGTAGAACGCGCCATTGACCGGATACAAAACAGCGAGTTCTCCAAGGGCTTGCACAGTGAATAGTAACATGGTACCCACGATCATGAATCCGATTAACTAAAGAGTCAGGATCAGCAAAGCCGTCGCAGGCGGAAGGAGAAGCCAAGAATGGCTCGCTCTTCGAGAGCGACGTACCACACTGGCGGGACCACCGGCTTGAAATGCGCTTCCCGATCCAACGAACAGGCCAGCACCAATGGAACCACCTGAGGTAAATTAGAAGTCAACCTTTTCATCTTGTCGCATTCTTGCGACATCGTGAAGAGGAGCATACCGATGGCAATCATCTGCATGTGGCGACCCTGGAGGGCTCGTGTGAGACCCCCACTCGCGGGCTGCGACTCGACATCATCGGAACCGTGGGACCTATACTCGACGTCCTCGGCGGGCATCTTCTCTTTGATGTCCTCCATGATGGATGGTTATACCACGAACAATGCGACGTAGCGCAGATAATACAAGTGCCAGTAAGACGGAAATATACAAGGACAGGAAGGAAAGAAAGAAATGGGGGAAATGGAAGGGTTAAGAGAGATGGACGAAGGGCGCTCATCCTTCTCCCGTGCCCATGGTCCGACTAGATGATAAGCATGTCCGAAGGACCCATGACAGATAACCTAAAAGGCGCACCATTGGAAACGTGGCCAATGGCATGTCGTGTATTCTGGGGCGGGTCATGGTGTGCAGTACTGATTACGGAGCTACTGCTACTACGGAGTACGGGCTCATGCTACGACGGCCTAGATGACCTGGAACAGTCCATTTTACGTATGCGACCCAAAGGATTTCCAAATCCCCGGATGCACTGAACGGGTAGCGACCTCGCTGGTGAGACACATATTACTCCGTACTGAAAGCCTTCTATAAAAAAATGGGAAGACACAGAAACGCCTATGATTGAGCCTCACCTTATCCCGTTTGCGCATAGGTCGCGCTTGTACTTGGTCAAAGCGACCGGCAAGGCATTTCAATGCCAATTAAACCACTGCGATGATAACAGACTTTTAAACAACTATCAGAAACTGCAATCTGAACTGCTTATTGAAAAATAATGCCATTCGGATACTGAGAGCTTGGAGATGCTCAAAGTACTAATGGATGGCTCATGCTAATATTTCCTCCACAATCCCAAGATTGTTTCGGACTTTGATGGCTGTCACTCTGCATGAAAAGACCCACACTTCCGCATGGCAAAATCGATTTAATGTGGTTGCCTGCCATACATAATACATGAGATTCCCCCTTTCGCGAAAATGTCGCTCAAATCAAATTTCGAGGGCTTTTTCGCTTTGTTCTAGCATCCTCAGACTCCAGCAGCGAACGCTGACCCAACCTGAAGAAGAACGTTACCACAGAAGGGCCGACCGGTAGCAGCAACCATGCCCCCAACTCGCCAACGCCAGACGGCCGACGCCCTCCTCGCCGCCTTTAATGCCATGGACGTCCCCGCCATCCTCGCCCTCCGCAGCCCCACCTGTATCCGCCAAATCCGCCCCGCATCCACCAACGTCTCCAACCAAAACAACGACGCCTTTGCACAGCACCTCTACTCGATGCTCAAAATCCTCCAAAACTTCGAGCTCACGTGCTATGAATTCGTCGAGGATGTTGCCGCGCGCAAGATTGTCATGTGGCTAAGGGCGAGGGCGGATACGATAGTAGGGGAGTATGTGAGCGAGTACATGTGGACGCTGGAATTTGATGAGGCGGGGAAGAAGATTGTGTGGCGGAAGGAATATGTGGATTCGGCGGTGATGAGGGATTTTTGGCCGAAGGTGAGGGAGAGTGTGAAGAAGGCGGGGGAGTGACTGTGGAGAGGGTATTTGAATCGAAGCATCTAGGGCTGGGTTGAGTACACCTCATACAATTTTTCAGCACAAATACGTTCAATCATTTCACAATGCATGCAATCGGTTCAAAATGCTCCAACGCCATCCCGGAGCTTTCCCAAAGTATACACTCATCATCTGGGAGCATATCCTTCGTACTCATCTTCCCCCAGAGACGATTCCCGCTCGACACTTCGAAGCACCCTTTATCCCCAAGCGCATACAAGATCAAAGGCGGGGACTCAACGGTTGTTCGAAAATAACCAAAAAGGTCAGCACCAAGTCCTCATCAACGAGAACAAGCTATCATGCAAGAAAGCCAAAAGCTCCTACAGACCTCGTAGCGAAATACTAAGCTCCGAGCCAGTGGTTCGCTTTCGCAAACAACCAACTCCCTAATCAGACAATATCATTCTTCATCTCTGCTCAATTTACACGCCTACTCGAAGTCGTGATGAATGAGTGCCACTCCTAACACATCGGATTTCTTTTCTTTCAGGCAGTCTATACAGTTCCACAATTGCCTAACCCACCATTCTCATCATCAATGAAATTATAAAAGAGGGGAACGCAAATCAAGCCTCGTCACCCAACAGCATATCTTTCACATCTACCACCGCCCGTCTTAAACAATCCGCATAGGATGCGCAGCTGCGCACAGAACTTGCTCGATGGTGTGATATGCTAGGAATGCCGGTGATACGCCTGCATCTACGCACAAGTGAGAGTATCGGTTGACGCCCAGGGAAAATATGGAGATAAGGGCAGAGAGTCCGGATCTTAATCAGCTAACCATTCATATAACGCGCTGTCAAAAGAATCATCAGATTCTGGATTATATTGTTTCGACGTTGATCTCTTTCAGTACGCCACCAACGAATCATCATAATACATAGGGAGCCAATACAGCGCCATCCTACAACATGACACACTCGTTAGTAGGAAAGATCGCCATCATCATTGGTGGATCTGGATGTGTTGGAGCAGCGACAGAGATCGGGTTTGCAAAGCGCAGGGCAGCTGGCGTATGTGCGCTCCTTCCAAGGACCCGTCTGCATCTGAAGGGTCCACCAGGTTGCCTATAGCCTATATCATCAACGCTGCTGCTTCAGATAAGACCCAAGAGCATGGCGCCAATGCCATTGCTATCAAGCAGAACTGGGGGATCTTGAGGAGCCAAAGAGATCAGTGAAAGAAAACGCCGAAGGACGCTGGACTGATGCGGTTGAATATCTTCGGTAAGTCCATTGAACCGAACAAGAGCCACGAGCCAAGCCCGCTGTAGCATTGCTTTGATTCAACACTGGGGGACTGCCGTTCTGGGCCCCTCCGCGAACGCAACGATAGACGACTTCGCCACCAACTTCGACTTAAACATCCGCGGCCCAATCTTCATGGCTCAAGCCGTTTTACCAGTAATCCGGCGGAGAGGCCGCATCAAATTCTCCCCCCGCGCTGCGGAGAATCCCCAAGGTGATCCATACACGTACTATGCCGCGTCAAAGGCCGCATAGCACAGTGTTACTAGGAGCCTCGCGTGGCAGTTTGCTGCGCCGTTGGGAACCACTGCCAACACGGTGATGCCAGGGCCTGCCGAGACTGGTAAGTTGAGCTGGTTGTGGTGCAATTTTTTGAGCTGATAGGTGTATATTTGATGGGAGTCGTTGCTGAAATATATGTTGAGCCGATGAAGCAATCTGCCATGGCGGACAAGAGGTTTGATGCTCTCAGTGGCCTCGCTCATATTGAGCCATTTATTGCAGAACATAGAAGGCGTTGGACCAATGGGGATACCTTTTCTACGACTGGTTGCGGGTGGATGCAATAGCGCAAGGCTCGGCGTATTTAGGACAGTAGAGCATGCATCCGAGTCTGGACGGCCTTCTTTACTTCTATATTCTCTTCTTTTACTGCTAGGGCCATCGGAGAGAAATCGCAAGGAATTGCGAGTATTATTTTTTTAAGGGCAAGTATGTACTCGCCAGCTCTCTGTACTACCTTAGAAGGCGTCGTCCCAGTAGAGGAGGAGCTGCAGATCAGAAACTCCCTGCATCACAGATGCCCATGGCATTTTCGCGCGAATGGCTCGAAGTTTGGTGGTTCCTGCGGGGAATCGTCGAAAGCCAAGTATAACGCTTCCTTTAGTTCATAGCTTGTTGCCGGTTCTTGATATCTCGGTTTTCGTTGTTTTTGCGGGGTATAGCATCGCAGGAAGGCGTGGAGAAAGTGCCAGAACAGACGCAGTAGTGGAAAGACATCGATGATCTTCAAATTTTGTGTTAGTAGCTTGACTGGTGTCTCGCTCTTATCTTGACCGTTATTTTTTTGTTGAGTTTTAGCGAACAGTAGTCCCAAGTGTATCATCTAATAGCAACACATTTGGTGAATGACTCGCCTCTCAGCATTATCCAGAGTTAGCTGTGCCTCCATCGACGTTGTTCGGGTCAAGGAAAGTTAGCCCAATACAGTGTGCATGTAAACGATAATGTGTGCACATTTGTAGAAAATACTTTGATATGGTACAAACCCAGAAGGCAAACAAGAAGCCTCTTCTCGACAATGCCGAGACAGAATATCATTCCTAATGAGTATTGCTAGTTAACTCGGAAACCAGATACACCATGTCTGGAACACGTCCTCCGATAACAAACGCTATCAAGACATGACAACCTTGTAGACTGTGGAAGTGGGTTTGGGGATTAGCCAGTGCGAGTATTCTTTTCCTTGCGTGCGATTTCCTCCTCCGCCTCCAGAATAACTTTAAGCGGGATGGTTTTCCAGTCATGCCGTGTGGTAGAGACCGTACGGAATGCCTTGTCTTTCGGAAACACATGCATATGGAGATGGCCGACGGAAGCATCTGGGAATGGATGGAATCCATATACGAAATCATCCGGCTTGAGAGTTTTGAACGCGTCTGACATTCCAATAAATGTGTCCCGTACGTTTGGAAGAAGGCGGTTAAACTTATCGAGTGTGTCCTGGTTTGCGGCAAGCGTGTTATTCCGACTCTCGACAACGTCTTCTACACGAGCGAGAATCTTGTCGGCGCCACCATGCTCCCAGAACTCGACAAAATGCTTTTGCAATTCCTTCAGCATGGCACTACTATCTCTGGTGGCATCGGGGTCGACAATGTTGAGAATGCGCTCCTTGGGGATGACAAGTGTGTGAGCAAATGCCTGGCCTTCTGCTGTGTTTTTGCCGGGTTGATAATCAGCGTTCAACCATTCGGGGTATTGGCGTCGGTCGTAGCTTTCTCTGTTCACCAAAATATAAGACTTGTCTGATTCACTAAGGATAAGCTTTTTGCTGTGGGTTTTGTAGTCCTAGGAGTTGCATAAGCCATAACGAAACTTGGCGGTGTCTTTGGGCAGACCCACGGAGAAGAAAGTATCTGATTTAGCATAGGGTCTCTCACCAACCGTAACTCCTTCAAGGCTCCGAGGAATGAATCCTTGTTTCCTATCTCAGGTGTGCAAATAAGCCAGGTGCACGAGCAAAATAAACTCCTACCATGCCACTGATCTCTCAGGGCAAAGTGAGGCTGCTTACAAGTTCGGATATTCATAATCGTTGTTACCAGACTTCCATTGCTTGAGCTCCTCCATGTAAATTGGGTTGTTTCGGAATCCATTACGCTTTTCGATATAGAGCTTTTTGTGAGCATCATCATTGTCCAGAGCACTGATCTGCACTGGCGTGTCTGTCATGTCTACCAGCCAAGCAATAGTCAGGACTAGGCCGCAGATAGCAAGTACACGAAAGGCCTTGAGTTGGGTCGATATTCCACTGAAACTGAAATCAAAGGGACTCAACAATGCTGCACTGGGATAAGCGGCTTGCAGGTACTGAAAAAGGATTATGGTTGACAAAATAGATAGAAACGTGTAACAAGTCCGGTCCAGAAACATATGTAAAGGTTGTGGATGTGAGAAAAAAATGGCATTTCTGGGCTTTCGGTGAGCCTTTATGAACCAGAGCAAGCTCGCTTTGGCATTTGTGAAGTTGGGTCAACGCCGACATTCACTTCCCAATGACTCTTCGAGGTATGAATGGAATAAGGATCCCACAAGTTTCAAGTGATGGAGCACAAGGTCTGAGTGTTGTGTGATCTCTTGTTGTGCAACCGTTTGCGGCGAAACATGGCATCGAAATGAAAGAACTCGGCTGCTTTCATGGCGATGAGGGAATGCTACTGCCACTATGACAGTGCTCTTCACAAGTCAGCCGGGTGCATGGCCTGAGATCATTCGGTGCCTAGCAAGTCTCACATTGTAAGAAAGATGGAGTTTTGGTTGAGCGCTTCGTAGAACACAGCCCAAGTTTAGGCGGTAGTTTGGCGCCGTCCAGCCCTAACTGCCATTCGAGGTTTACACAGCCTTTGAAGGTACCAATCGAGACTGCGAACAACGATCAGGTCTGCACAGTAGGCATAAAAACTGCAGGATTTTATTGTTTGCAGATAGTCTCATCCACTAGAAATCGAATCCTGATCCATTCAGGCGACTATCCCACCATCCCAGTGGTTCGCAGACTACAAAGCTGAGACTGTGGGGGTGGGGGAGACTACGAACAATATGCCAGGCAACTCGTCCTACTAACAAGGAATCTGTAAATTATCAAGAAAACTCGTCGTCTAAGAAGAAAATCCACCAATCCAAGAGCAATACCAACGACACGTTGAGCCAGATCTTGGAAATCTCCATTCGCGACTCCTGTGTCGACTTTGTACCACGCCATCCAAACCTAGAGTAAACGACAGACGAAGCCTAACTGTTTATACATCTCCCGAGAAATTATAAGGGTATCTTATCTCCATAATCACTCATTCGCCGGTGGAGCGCCCCCAAGAGGCGCTGTTCGCTGTGCTTGCGCTACCTCTCGAGCAGCAGCTGGGTTGCCAGTGCCAACCCTACGGCTCCTGTACAGATTGTTAGCGGACGCTCACGGACCAGACATTGCCCAGGCTTACATGATACTCCTACTACCCATACTGATAATTATCATGAAAGCCCAGCTAGGGATTATCGAGAAGCCATATAGGATGTACCCGATAGGTTTGTTCAGCATCGCTTTGGAAACCCAGCCATCAAAAGGATGGAAGGCGCCTTCGTATATTGGAGTCTTCTCGTAAGACTTCTTGGTATGTATCTCAACAATATCCTGGCTGGTGGTCGTCGTAGCGTTGAGTGGAATGATATGGATAGTCGTAGTAGGGCGAGACTGATCTGCCTGGGTGATTGGAAGCTGAATATGCCAGACAGAAGGAGCGTTGGCGAGCCATGTGGAGCAGAGAACGGCCTGGCTATCACAATTGATGTATCCAAGATTTGGTGCTGTCGGATCTACGGCAAACAAGGCTGCACTCTCGTTCCAAGCTTTCTCAACGCTTTCGCATCCTCCAAGGCATGTCTTGTTCCCTCCTGATACCATTACCATCCATGTTTCCGGTCCTTCGCTCGCGCTCGTCATACTAGGCAAAAGAACGGTATCCCAATTGTCCTTGGTCAAAGGCGTCACATTCTTCGATGCTGCCTTGGCGGCGCCGGCTGTGACCGGAGCTGTGACTGCGGCGGGGAGGTAAGATTTAGCGATCTCAAACCAGGCTTGAGCCTGATCCTGAACGTTTTCAAGCAGGGGCTTCTGTTGCTGGGCAGCTACGATAGCCGGCAGGGCCAGGAGAAGGGATGCTGCAGCGCGCATAGCGAAAAATGTTCGCTCAGTATCAAAAACAGCTCTGGTTGCTGCGATAAGAGGATATCTTGATGATTACTGAAGGTGAGAGAAAGAGAAGAAGAATAAAGCGTCAAGGTACAGAGAAGTTTATTGTCAGAAAGGTGTAATCGAGTTTATGCGCCAGGGTCTAATTTCCAAAGGGGGGTTCTCCATGTAATATATCGCTACGCTAGCTTGGCTGTGTACGGGATAAATTACACGAGTCTCGACTTTGTCAGAGTAAGGTAAGGTACTCTAGTTCCGAAGATCAAAGGAGCCATATGTTCTCGAGGCCGCATGCATCGACGCCTATGGCCATAGAGAAAGAAACCTGAAATACCAAAGGCAGAAGATTGCTCTGTCTTGTCCTCAAGAACCTATGTGCTGCGCCTGTACTGCGTCCTATTACCAATGTTTTCCACCAAACGCCTAACAATGCTCACTGCATTCCGAATCAAAGAAGCTTTAAATGCCCCGTCACCTTATCGATGGCGCTCTTCGGTGCAGGCCCTATGCCACATACAGTCGCTGACCCACTCGCAATCTGCGTCCTTCCTGCGTCATGGATGACCTGCGTGCACAATCCTAAGCTGACGGCCATTGCTTGTAGTGTCTCCAGCTCTTCTTCGCTCTTGACCTGCAAGGCGACTTTAGCTTGCCCCAGTCGTTCCCACTGTCGGAGGATCGAAGATTTAGGGTCATGGGAGACGAAATACTTGTAGCAGGCCAGTGTCGCATGGGAGCATTGAGCTGCGATCTTGCCTAGAAAAATTCTAGATCAACCTATCCTTCCAAAGCACTTTGCAGCTGAATTTATCCTACCTTTTCCCATGCCCAGATCTGTCCTTACAACCAGTACCAGCTTGCACTCCTCCGTGTTGCCCTCGAAGCTCGCTAGTTTACCTGGCTCCACCAGCTCCGCTTCGTCGTCTTCATCATCCTCTTCTTCGCCCTTTAGACTCTTCATGAGTTCCTCATCTGAGGAATCTGGGTGAACGGTGACATCGTAGCTATTAGGCCAGCTTTTCTTCCCAGATTTGCTATTGCTGGAAAAGATGCCGAGTGACGCGCCTTGGGCAACAAAATAGCCACCTAGAGCTGCGATGATTGCTGTCGCAATGACAATGGCAGCCGTAGATGGTTGAGGGCGGTCTATCGCGGAGGTCATTTGGAAGCACGAATAGTGTTGTAGGCGTGGGATAATTTTAGGGCTGTAGTCTTGCTGACCTCCACTCTCATTCCGACCTCCAACATTAACGACGCCCCCACCACTCTCCACCCTCACACCTCTTCGTGGCAAACCTCACGACTCACAGGACTTTAGACAGGAAATGCTTACTTGCTATTAAACATACTAGCAAGGCGCTTCCTATCGCCAGGGTCACCCCATAATTGGTTTCCACAAGCACCTCGATCAGGACGCCCGGCTGATTGGTTCTTCCATAATCCATCATGCCCACCGCTCATCCCTCCCTCACCTTCGCTCGATCCTTCTCCAACACACTTTCGCGCCTCTCCCGCCCCTCCGACTCGCTTCTCAAACACAGGCACCGCGAAATCCCCAAATACCCCTATGGCCCCGCAACCACCTACAAACAATCCAATTTCGGGCTTTACGGCAATTCCAGCATTCAATTCGGCAACAAAGTCTCCGAGCGCAATGAGATCAAGAGCCGGCGGAGGTGGAAACCCAATATCCACAGCAAGCGCCTATGGAGCGAGGCGATGGAGAAATTCGTCAGGGTAAAAGTGCAGGCGAGGGTGCTGAGGACGATTGACAAAGTGGGCGGGTTGGATGAGTATCTACTTGGGGATAAGGCGGCGCGGATTAAGGAGATGGGCATGAAGGGGTGGGCGATGAGGTGGAAGCTTGTACAGACGAAGAGTGTGCAGGAGAGGTTTAGGCAGCAGAAGATGGCTATGGGGTTCGAAGTACCTACCGAGGAAGAGCTGAAAGCGGATGAAGAGGCAAAAGCTGCTAAGAAGGCGGAAAGGAGGAAACTATTGGACGAAGAGAGGGCGAGAAGGGTAAAGCAGTCGAAAAAGGACAAGCTCCGGGCGAAAGAGACCGAGGGGTCCGAGAAGGAGGTGATAATAGAGAGTGCAGAACAAGAACAAGAGCAGAAGGTTTTATCAGGAAGCTAGTAGCCTAGACTCCCTTCTCGCCTTTTTGCGAGGTTCTGTGTAAAGAAGCTGGTGTATATATAGCGGGACATCGCCAGGTTAGAGGACTGGAAGCATCTATTACAGGCAGAAAATTTGGTCGAAAGGCAACCAGTTGTCAGTCCTTATCAAGGCTAGAGGGCGTAACAGAAACCAGTGAGTCAGTGCAGAGTCCTGATCCCGTTTCCAAATCTTGCTCAATCTACAAGCATTGACAGCACAATTCATCTGCTGTATTAGCTTCACTCATGAATATCCTGCCATTTCGCCAGTTACAACCATGCATCTCACTCTCCCTTGCTTCTCCTTGAAAGTCTCCTCCGGTCTTGATTCAATATTATTTCAATCCTAGGCGCCCTATATGATTGTGCTATACTTTGGATATGAATGGTATTCAGTCAACCAATGATTTCGGTTAGAACTCTCTATAACTTTATCCTCACTCTATTACAGCAGCTGGTTCTAAGAAGTGTGACCTTCACAGCAGAAAATCCCTTCCATGAAATCTAATATTCACTCTCTAATGTTTCATTTAGTATTATTGAAGGCATGTGCAATGAAGTTTGTTGAGTGTTTCGTCTCTGATGAAGCTCTACATGAATTCTTGATTGACACCTGGCTTCACCAGGAAATCAGACCCTGGAGTAGGGGTTGATCTCTACTATTAAAGCAAGCCAGGTACTTCCCAATTTCCTTTGCTTCCTTCTCATCAGCTTGAAAACTATCTTCGACCTAACCTTTATAAAATTCCAACTTCGAATTCCTATTCCTACATTCAACCACGCCATCTACAACCCACATCTCTTAGCCTTGATCTTCGACTGGTCATGTCTCTCAAGATCGACGTACCAGATGTCAATTATACAGCTGGTTCCCCGGTCAATGGTACGGTCACTTTGGTCGGAGATGGAGACGTTAACGTTCAGACAATCTCGATCAAGTTTGTAGGTTGCAGCAACATCTTCGTACGGTATTGCCCTGAGTTGGCAGGAGGGTCACCAACTTCTGCGCCCGATCCGTACAGTGGTGAAATTCGATTCTTTGCATATGAGACCGTCATAATCGAAGTCCCGCAAACTCTTTGCGCGCCCCAGAGTTGGCCCTTTGAATTTGTCTTCCCGTCCAAAGGTAATATTCTCAAACCGAAGAAATATGCTACTATCACGAGACTAATAGGCGATAAGCATTGCCCTCCTCCTTTGCCGATCAAGGCTTATCGGGCTTGTCCGAGAGTATCTGTTCAATTACCTAAACGCTCGAGGCACACTTATCAGTTCCACCAGATGGGAAACACCACCTTCTCCACTCCAACTCAGGCTCCACCAAAGTGACCACAAAAGAGCTATCCTTTTCTGCTGCCAGGTCTATGCAGAGTTCTGACCCCGAAGAGGGCGTCGTCAGCGAAAAAATCAACGTCAAAAGTTTGCACTTGCTTCCCGGCAATGAAAACCGCCATTTGACTCTAGGACAGCACCTTCAATCAATATTCCATCACGGCGACCTTCCCGAGGAAGCATTCACATTGAGCATTTCAATGCCCCACGTTGCGGTCATGGGCAAAGCTCTGCCAATTGTTCTGAGCCTTCAACACGATACAGGAGTCGAGCGAGCCTCAGGTCTCGAGGAGCCTCCTAAGATCCTCTTACAACACATCGAAGTAGTCCTCCGAGTGAACACTGATGTTGCAAGCCATGCTGCGATGCCTGGCGGTTGGGTAGAAAGCAAAGTATTGGCATCGTCTGATTATCCAAAAAGTCCGGAAAACGCAGAAGGAATGGCAGACAGCCTGGATATAGGTGAAATGCTCAAGCCTATAATACCCCAGTATTTCTATCCGACCTTTCAAACGAAGAATATTACAAGGACTTATGCATTGGATGTCCTCGTCGCTATTGAATGTGCGGGAAAGACGTTCAAGAGAGACTTTCGAGTACAGAAATTGTTGCTTCTAAGGGATCTATCTGTAGCCGGATCCTAGACTGCCTTAATGATTGTCACACAGTCAACGACAAGCATTGTGTCACTGAGTAAAATGGAGTCCGAAGTTGGCGAACATCTCTTGAATATGTACCAAAGACTCCAGAGTATGACGAAATATTTCGGAACTATACCATTACAGTGAAATTAAGGGAATGGAACCGGTACCAGCATGAGAAAAGCCTATGAGAATTTGAGATGCTCTCTGCTTTCAATTTCTATCTTCTTAGCAACATAGCTTGGTGGGAATGAAAATCGTCTGAGGAAGAGTATTGCAAGGAATTACCCTCATAACATCTATTGGTGATTTGATTACCTACTTAGTAAGAGAGTTGAACGCACCACAATACGCCCCCTAAGCCAGTCTCACACCAGCCTGCCGGTTCTTCTTCTGGGTAGTTCCCATCGCATTGTTCATGCCCGTAGCCTGACTACTATCCAGGGAGCTTTGTGCCTCCCTCTTTTTGTCATCCGAAATCTTCTTTAGGTGCTTCTCAGTCTTCTGCTTCCCGCTTCCTTTACCATGGAACTGATGACTCAAATGCTTGAACGCCTCCTTCTGGTTCATCGACCGTCCGAATTCGTCGACGTACTTGAGCTGCACGTCGGGCTTGTAATCCCGGTTGAAAACATCCAGCATCTGCCTCGACTCTGCCTGGTCACGCTGCTTGTTTTCCCAGCGGGCATATTCCTCTCTCTCGCGAGCGGACATCCTGTCTAGTTTTCCACTAGCTCGATCACGCTCACGTTGCAACCGAGCTTTCCTCTCAACTTCTGCCTCACGTTTCTGTTTCTCCGTAAGAAACCTATCCCGCTCACGATGCAGAGCATTGATATCCCCCTCGTACGTTGGCTTCAGCAGGCCTCGTTGAGTGAGCATTGACACCGTGGCACCGAGGCCATTGTCCAATGTAGCCTCCTCTTCCAGGCCTGTGATGGTCAAACTCGAAGGCGCGGGTGTCGATGCCTCGCGTTTGATGCGTGCTTTAAAATCACCGTCCTCTTCAGATCCATCGTAGGATTGATCCATGTCAACATCAGCTCCGTCCTCGGCAACAGGAGATCGTGATTCAACAATGTGGGGCTTTTCCTGCTCCGCCTGTGCTTTCTCATCAGTAGCTCTCTGTAGACTTACAACGAACTCTGTAGTCTCATCGATAACCAAACCGACTTCTCCATCTTGTGTATCATCATCGCCATTTCCGAGTGAGCCTGGAGTAGCGCTTGCCTCTTCTCGAAGCTGCCGAGCGATGTCTTCGGGCTTAGTACGTTTTCGCTTCTTGAGTGCCGCTCGTCGCTGCACTGCTAGAGACGCTTGCAAATCATCATCATCAACAAATGAGGTGCTTTCGAGTTTGCGTTTTGGCGCAGTGGATTGGGAGGCAGCGACTCGGGGCTCTGCGTTTCCTGAATCGACGTCCATATCATCTTCGTCGTTTTGCACGCCGTTACTTGTCTCAACCGGGGAGATATCGTCCTCATCCACAGCTTTCTTCCTCGTAGATTTCGCTTTCTTCTTTTTCAGCTTTCGGGTCTTTGCGTCCACCACCACGGTGTAGTCCGAGATTGGCACGTCGTCCTTTAGTATATCGAGGCTTATTGGTTGTGCTTTCAGCTTCTGCCCAGTTGACTGCTTGAGTGCTTCACGCTCCTCTGCTGTGGATCCTTGTGCATCCAGAACAAGCCGCTTCCGTTTCTTCCCGTCTATAGTCTCGTCATAATGTTTCAGTATAGATGTGCTACCGGTTTCGTCGACTTCGTTGGGATCGTACACTGGTTTCTTCTTCTTCAGCTGAAGTCTCTCGTTCAACACTTCTCGCTCTTTCAGCTCTAGATTCTCGAGCTCGTCGCCTTCTTCTTCGTTCTGATCGATGGTGGTGTCCTTGAGTGTCAAAACTTGCTCGTCACCCTCATCGAAGTCATTCAGCTCGTGCGCAACCTTTACGCCTGCAAGATCCTCTGCAGTGTGATCAGGAACGTTCTCCCGCTCAGCAAGCTCTTGCTCCAGCTTCCGTAGCCTCTCTCGTTCTAACTTCTTCTGCCTTTTCTTCTGCTGGATCAGCCAGGTCTTCGTGTCTAGCTCTGTGACATTATCGGCCTCGCCAAGCCCCTTGCCTTCAAGTTTAGCGTATTTTCGAGCAGCATCTCGGGCCTTCTTGATGGCCTCATTCTTGGCTTCTCGCTGCGCTTTAGCATCTGCTTCTCCTTGCAATTTCGTCCAATTTTCGTACCCTTGTGCTTGCCTTGATTCTAGAGTGCTCCCAACATCTTCCTCCCCTGAGGACCCTTTATCGTCCTTGGGAGCCTTGAAAGTTGGGCCACCTCCCGGAACCGGAAGAGGTTTCAGTCCGATGGCCAGTCGGATTTTGTTTGTTTCTTCGATTGATATTGAGTCAGCCATGACAGTCTAATGTATATTCAGGTGCGCGTGAGCTCAGTGAAATGGAGGAGTAGGTTATCAAGTTGATGGAGATGTTGGTGGTAAGTCGAAGAGGTGGGACCGGAAGTTTCCGTTTACTTCACGCTTGTCCAACACTAGATTAGCCTTCTAAAATCTTGGCGCAGCAAATAAACATTTGTGACAACCAAAGGTTCTCTTTTTTCCTTCACTATAGATCTGGGTTCAGCAATCCCGTCGCCCTCCTTGAGGCGTCTCTCGGTTGATTGCTGGATAGCTCGACCTCATCATGGAGCCATCCTTCCTACTACAGGAACCTCTTGATGTCAATCTTCCGGTTGACAGATCTCAGAATGAACCGGTGCCTTTCAAAGCCTGAGCTCCCGCAAGGTGAGCTCGGTGGACTGGGCTACTGAAGGCGTCATATTCCAAGTCTCTTTGCCGATGGCCGTTGGCCTCTGAGGTTAGGGTCAAACCATGACTAGCCTACATCTTCTACGTCGTTGTCGTGGGGTGAGAACAGTTGGGAGCATAGTCTAATGGAATGGTGCACTGACGGAAAACAAATAACTCAAGTCCTCATTCTTTGGCGAGCCAAGAAACATGGGCAATCGCTTAGAGAACCTTTTCGGGGGTGCCAGTCGTTCTCATTGGGGTAGTGGTCTGGTTTTTTCCTACCTTCTCCTTATTTCACTTGCTCGATTCGCGCATGTCGGCTACTTGTGTTTGACGTCTTCGCTATGTAGCTCAAGCTCAACTTACAGTAGTAGTGGGGGGCAAAAATATACTATACTATAAACCCAAATCAGAATGATTGCATGCTCGCCATTGTTCTCATTTTGGAAGCTGTTCACCATGCACAGCTGCATCCTCTCCCTCTTTGTCTTGATTCAGCATGCAACGATCTCACTCATGGCTCCGGTTTCTTCTCCGAGTATCGCTGCACCAATAGTCACCCGGCAGATGCAACAGAACGTGACAATGCTCAGGTGAGCAAGGACTCGCGAATGGCAGATTGAAAAGACTTACACTGAAACAATCAGAACCAATCCAATACTTAACACGCGCCCCTTCGTCGTCCCCGCCCTCATCGCAGCCAACTCGAACGTCATCGCCTACCACATCCCGTTGACACGAACAACCCTCTACATTCAGCTCACTGACCCAATCCCCGTATCCGGCATGGCCAGTACTCTTTTGCTGGCCCTCAGCTATGTCGAAACCCATATGGACCGCAGCGGCGATGGGTCGCTTAGTAGACGCGATGATCCCTTCAACTACGACACGGGTCTTGGGGTCAAGCTGTCAGTTGGCAGTTCCCAAGGACAGCACATGACGTATGGGATTTTGCGGTCGACGTTGAAGGGGATCAGGGATTATCTGTATGCGATGCATCGGTATGTGGGGGCTATGTTTGTGATCGCTGAGGCGGATATTGGGATGGTCGGATCTGGTGTTATAGAGGCTAGTCCGCGAACGCAATGAGGTGGTTTTCTTTTATTTACCTATTGGAATCGATCTAGGTCATTTTGGTCCTCCTTCCTCTGCAAATATTGTGTGTATATCTCTCCCTGCATCAACACAATAGACCTCAAGACGATGTTTCCATGTATATAGAACCACATCAACCCTATCTCCACTACCATCCGAGTATCAAGAGCCGTTTCCAAACACCATGTAAAGGGTAAAATAACCTCGACAAATTGCCACCTCCCGCTTCGTCACGTGTTATCAGAGCTGCTACTGGTGCTCTATTTACACATGCCTTACCACTCCTTATATCTGAAGTCCTATACAGGTTCTACGATATTGCTAGAGTATCAACTATGCTTTACCTGGCTTTTATCTGGCCTTTCGTAGTCACCGGTCACTAAATGAGGAGTGGAACCTGAGAAACAAAGCAGTATAGTACGCAATGGAAAAGGTGTTATGTCTCATGATCGGATTAGCCCATACGTACTACTGATACAGATGCATCGGATTTACTGCCGCGTTGTATCTTCAGGCCTCATAATCGTACAGGTTATTTAGTATACATCTCACAAACGCCTCTGACGCCTCCACTGGTTTCGACCAAAGGTACGAAGCAGAATTCATGTGAATCGAGAATCGTAGGATATCCACCCACTAAAAGAATCCCAACATTCCGCAAAGGTACTGTTGTCACAACTCAGCTCGCTTTCCCCGTGGTCTTTCCAACCGAAGTTTTCCACTGTTGATATATCAGGTCCATCTCCCGTTCGCAGTTGCGATTCTGGTCAAGCTCGCAGCCGACCAGGCGTTGGATGAAGTCGCCTTCTTTGTACATGACTTCTTGGCCGCCCCTGCTTTGAATGTCGATGTTGTAGGAATTTAGGAGCCGTTGTGGTACCAAGGCTAATTTGGTTAGGATGGTGGGGTGCCATTGCACAATGTGTTCCTGTTAACTTATTAGCTCTCTTCTGGTTTCTATTGCCGCTTGGAGGATTGAAGAGACGTTGACATACCAAAGCATGGCCTTCTGCTTTCTGGAAATTGTAGCTTCGGTATAACGGGTCGAACCAGGTATCGAGGAAAAACTTCGCCCAATCTCCACTCCTTAATATAAAGCTTCCCTGGCACAATCCCTCATTATCCTGCGTAAGTACTAGATTTATCTTATCCCCTTTGAGATGCGAAAACGTCTTGATCACACTGTCCGGCGGAACAACCGGCTTATCCTTCAGCATTATTGACTCCATGCGTTTGGGCGCCATAATGTGCGTGTTGAGAGATAGTGAAGGGTTCATAATAAGGGCATGAGGTGAGAGAATGAAAAAATAGGTGGAATATGGGTGGAGTGTCATGGCGTGACGGACGGCGGGGACGAGAGCCCAGCTTCGAGGAGAGTTATCGATGTCGTAGTCTGTCGCGTTCGGGAAGAATGTACCGTAGCCTGTGAAAACCTTTGTTACTTTTCTACCATTTACTAGCCTTTCCAAAGTACAAACCTTGCTTGGCCGCATAGTGTTTTCGATTTTCTGTTATTCTGTTCATGTACTCCTTGCTCATGCCAACGGGATCGAGCAACGTCACAATTACCGTCTCGGGCGTACCGGGAGGAGGTCGCTCGGGAGAATCGGCGAACAGCCTTGTTGCGAGATAGACAAGTACCAGTGCGGCGCAAGTAATGATTCCGCCGAATTGAAGCTGTTTTCGCCGTATCGGGGTGGACCGATAGGTTCTGGTATAGGGTGGAGGATGGGAGGTCTTGCGAGGAGGTAATGCGAAGTGCATCTCGACTATGTCTTGCAAAGGCTTGCACCGGGCAATGTCCTGAATCCAACGGCAGGCCCAAGGCCTATAGTCCGGGCCCAGACAATTTGAATGCCCTCTTGGCTCTGGCGGAAAACCCCCCTCCAGGTAGCACCCCACTACTAGGTAAGCTACCTAACCGGGAGTCGTGTCAAGTGCAATGAATGGGTCTCATCTCTGCCAGTATCACGTCTAGATGTTGGTTAAGTATCTTCGTGCTTTCAAAAGACACTTACGATCGCCAAAAGTCAGGTGAAGTGCAATGCGGTCCCTGTCATCCCAAAGCGGAAAGGCGCCCGAAAAGAGCTCGTGATTTCCAGGGTTCTGTAATTTTTGTTATGCGACCCCAAAAAATATACATCTCTTTTCGCTTCTCGGAACAAATTCAGCATTGTCTTGTCCTCTTCCAGCCACTCTTTTCAATCCGTCTGGGCTTCCTTGTCCCCACCGACCATGCTATCTTCTTTACGCATAGCTACACGGCAGGCGCCTCTTCGCTCCTTAGCCAGCAAAGCCATTGTCGCAAAATCCGCCTCAACTTGGGCTCACGTACCTCAAGGGCCCCCTGTAAGTTGTTGAGATCCATTGGCCCGAATCTCCAAGACTGACTGAATTGTAGGATGTAAGTAGAGCTTCAGTGAAGAGTTCGTATCTTTCTGCTTACCTTGTTTGTCTTCAAGGCCATCCTGGGTAGGGAGTACTATCCAAACTTTATCTACAGCTCGCTGATTGAGCTTCACAGGGATCACAGAAGCCTTCAAGGCAGACAGCTTTCCTAAGAAGATCAACCTAGGGGTTGGAGCCTACCGTATGTTTAAAGCTAGGAGTCCCATGGTCAAAAGCTAATCGACTAGACAGGAGATGACAAGGGAAAGCCTTACGTCCTACCTTCCGTACGATCAGCGGAGAAGAAGGTTGTAGATTCGGCCCTTGATAAAGAATATGCCGGGATCACTGGTGTACCTTCCTTCACCAAAGCCGCTGCTGTCCTGGCCTATGGTAGTGGCTCGACAGCGATCAAGGAGGACAGAGTGGCAATTACACAATCAATCTCCGGCACTGGCGCTTTGCGAATTGGTGGTGAGTTTCTTGCAAGGCATTACCCTAGTGGAAAGAAGATCTACATTCCCACGCCTAGTTGGGCAAACCACAATGCTGTCTTCAGTGACTCGGGACTCGAAGTAGTAAAGTACAAGTATTACAACAAAGACACTATTGGGCTGGACTTCGATGGCATGGCGGCAGACCTGAAGTCCGCTCCTGAAGGAAGCATCGTCCTTCTACACGCTTGCGCCCACAACCCTACAGGCATAGACCCATCAGAGACCCAGTGGAAACAACTCAGCGATATCGTCAAAGAGAAGAAGCACTATCCTTTCTTTGACATGGCATACCAAGGCTTCGCCAGTGGTGATACCGACAAAGATGCATTCCCTGTTAGATACTTCCAGAGCCAGGGTCATACTTTTGCTCTGGCTCAGAGTTTCGCGAAGAACATGGCACGGCATCCTCTCAACAAAATTTAACAAGCATGTGACTAACAACACTCAGGGGCTCTACGGGGAGCGTGTCGGAGCGTTCTCCATTGTCTGCGATTCGGCAGAGGAGAAGAAGCGCGTGGACTCGCAAATCAAGATCCTAGTGCGCCCGCTATACTCGAACCCTCCCGTTCACGGCGCCCGGATCGCCTCCGAGATCTTGAACAACCCCGACCTCAACAAACAATGGCTCGGAGAAGTCAAAGGAATGGCGGACCGCATCATCAGCATGCGTGCTCTGTTGAAAAAGAACCTGGAGGACCTAGGTAGCAAGCACGACTGGAGCCACATCACATCCCAGGTAGACTCAATCAGAATAAGGCGCCGTTCATTTCAGAGTATGGCTGATATCCTTAGATTGGCATGTTTGCGTACACGGGCCTGACCCCTACTCAGATGAACACACTTGCGAAAGAGGTTGGTGATTGTTCATTGTACCCACGGTAGTTTCTTGCTAACAACGCGCACTTTAGCACTCGGTATATGCCACTAAGGATGGAAGGATTTCAGTCGCAGGAATCACCAGCGGCAATGTCAAACGCCTTGCAGAAGCCATTCACAAAGTTACCACGTAGATCACCACTCCGAACATACCCTCCATCTCCTTCTCTTCAAAGCTTCCTTTCCTTCTTCTCTTGCGTATGAGGCCGGCTGAGCGTTGCTCTTCACCTGAATGGGTAGTGCGCTGGATGTATTGTTGGTACACTATATAGACGGGAATCTTGTGAATCGTTGTACTACTCGGTGCTCGCTTATCTCACTCCTCCTCGCCTCCGACACTTTACCGCAACGTCATTGTCCATGTGCCCGTGTTCGGTCCACCCGCCGATCATGCAGACTATCGCTGTTTGCTGAGCCGTTCGTTGAGCCATTCGTTGTCCGCTGATGTTGATGTTGAAGGTGAGTAGGGGAAGTTTCCCGAATTGCGGCTCTATGACGTCCACCTCCTTTGGTCTACGGCAGTCACCGACTACATAACCCACAGCTCTGCGCACCAAGGCCCCCAAAGAACGGTTCCGGAATCCCAGGAATCTTTCGATGGGAGGCCCGATCACGGGTGGGTGCATAGGTGGTGATGATGCAGTCGAAGGGGAAGATTGGAGAGCCACAAGCGACGTGCGGCGGGCCAGTGACCACGTTGTGGGCGCAGGGGGCAAAGCTCCGTAGAGGCTGCGGGGGCGTACTCGTTTCGTGAGAGGACGACGCTTTGGACGGGAAGTGCCGGCACGATGGCGGTGGTTCCCGTCAGTTCCACCTGCGACTACCGCGGCATACTACTGTAGTGTACTCCGTACGTACGACCTGTCCAGTTGGGGGAGGGAGCTAAGGTATGTATGTTTTTCACGAAGGACTGGGAACTTAAATGCAGTAGAGAGTAATCGTTGCGTAGAAATGGAGCAAGCACCAGAAGAGTAACGAGCATGACAGGGCGTTGGTACTCATACCTCGTACTCTACTACGGTACAGTACAGTACAGTGCAGTAGGAACGAGGCAAAGGGCTGATCAAAGGCTCTGGACCCGGGGTCTATTGTGACGACGGAGCTCCCGGCCTGACGCGGACCGCCTGCATGTCGACATCATCCCCCAGAACCCCCACCCCTCCAGGCTCCAGCACTCTGGATCCTGGAGGGCGGGCCCCTCCAGGCGGCCTTTAGCGGTGCAGTGTGACGTCGTGTCGCTTATCCGTTTAAATGCATCCCCGTCCAATCACACAGTCACTGGACCTTTTAATTCCACCCATGATTAATCATACCGCCAGTTCGTGTGGTGGCATGTTCCTCATGGATCGATCCCATGCCATCGACCGATCAGAAGCCAAGTTCCCCATGCAATGCCTGTCTGGCAGTAGTAGTAGAATAGTAACGAGGAGAGGAGAGGAGAGGAGAGGAATTGATGGGCAATTGGTGGATGAAATTCACACTCATACATACCTAGGCTGCCATCCCCAGTACCGACAGGTCCACTACCTTACCGTACTATTGATCGCAGTCGCAGAACAATAGGTGCTCGTGAGTCGAGGTACTTCACTTCCGTGAATCTTTAATTGTCCTGCCAAGACCCCGTCCCGTCCCATGATATCATTTGGGCTGCTTGCAACGCTACCGACTACCTTAGCGCAGTGAGAGCTTCTATGTACCTACCTTACTGTACGAGTACCTCCCTACCTAGGTAGTCACCTCCTTTGTAAACCTTTATTGTTCCCCATGTGTGCCATGAGTGTCATGAGTGTGTTGGCTGCTGCTCCCTCCGTTCATCTCATCTCATCTCATCCCATGCAACCCACCCACACAACACATGCACAACAAATCGTCTGTTTCTTACCGAATAACTAAGATACTATGTACTAGGCAGTTCAACAAGGAATACCTTAACTCAATATCTCAATCATTAGTCAAAATGGAATGGACCCTTACTTCACCCTAGCAGACAGGCCCGCTCGTGACCCAAGCCAGCACTATCCAATACATACAACTACCTACATCCTTACAGTACTACTCGTCCGAGCCCGGCCAAGCGAAAGATACCAGAATACAGAAAGTCACTACTACTACTACTACTACTAGAACTACCACCACTACTACTTTACCTGTTCAGGCTCGCTCCCCATGAGATGATCGTTGTGAATCAGCTACCCCTCCGCTAGCAATATCTCTAAACCCCGAGCTCCTCCTTCACCCTTTCTGAAACTCCACCAACCTCTTCACCTTTTCGAGCATCTATCTGCAGGCCCACAGCGGACCTGAGACTTCCACCAGTAAGCTTTGTGCTCCTGACTGACTATACCCATACCGTGGCTGACATTACAGACCGGATCCCCGCCCAAAACAGCAAGCCTTTCTCTTCAAGCAATCTCCCCAATCTACATCGACCGAGAGTACAGTAGCGAGCTGGCCTCCGAACGATAATCTCCCCCGTACCTCCAGAAGACGATAAGGGAAAGGCTTGCTCGACACAACTAAGTTCCTGGCCAGCAACAGTCCGACGTCTATATACTGTTTCCACACCCGCCTTGACAGTTCAGTGCAAACTTTTCGAACCGCCAGCTTAGATCTAGAGAAGGACAAAGATTAATTCCAGTCTTCGCACAGAAGCAACGCACAATAATAGTCAAAGATGGCGGCTCGGCCGGAGAGTGTCGAAGATCGTGTACGTCAATCTTCATGGACGCTTCAGGTCTGTATTGCTTTGGCGTTCATGACACTGATTCCATGAATTTCGAGTTAGTCGGACGCGGGATCAAATGGACTCCCCGAATGTGGGGATAGCATCGACACCATGACCTTCTCGCAAATCCTAGAGATGGACGATGACGAGGAGGAGCGGGAATTTTCCAAAAGCATAGTGTATGGGTTCTTCGACCAAGCCAAGTCAACATTTGAGAACATGGAGACAATGATGTAAGTACCCGTAAGCCTACTGTTTAGCTCCCGTGGGATTACGGGGCACAAGATCTCAAGCAAAAGCGGTTTCGAGGGGGGATACTGATCTCAATGTTGTTTTCCGTAGAGAGAAGAAGAATCTCGCCGAACTAAGCTCCCTCGGTCATTTCCTCAAAGGCTCGTCGGCAACGCTGGGACTCAACAAAGTCAAAGATTCATGTGAGAAGATTCAGCACTTCGGGGCCCATAAAGACGAAACAGGGACCAAGGACGAGCCGGATAGTGGCAAGTGCTTGAAACAGATCAAGGACACGTTGGCCGGTGTCAAAGTTGAGTACGCTGAGGTTGAAAAGGTGCTCAAGCGCTACTACCACGACCCTGGGCCTTAGAAGCTTTGGGGGGCCTTGGGATATGTGGCCAAGGGGTTTTGTGCTAGTATAGGATACAGAGGATTGGCTGTGGCCTGGTGTCGATGTTCTTCCAGTGTTTTTCAGCATGCTACATTGCCGTTCCTCCATCCAACTGTGCTCTTCATCGTGCTACCTTTTCGACTCTTCGGTTCAGCTGCGCATAACCCGTGTCCTACAACAAACGGTCGGCTCGCTGCAGGTTGGTGAGACAATTGTGCACTTGTACTCGTACGTGCAGATCCGGGCATCCGCTGCATGTGGGTTACCCCAGCTCTTCCCAGATCTCGCATGAGGTGCGTCTTCCATACCCGGTTCGACGTGCATACATGTGTTCTGTCACACACACTGTATGGCTTGCCAGCCACATTGAGATTCTCATGCATTATTCTGTGGTACTTTCGAAAGCGTTCTGTAGACTCGCTTTATGGACACGCACGTGCCCGGCTAAATGTGTAACGGAGGGCTGCTTAAGCGGAGTCTCGGCCAACGTAGTGGATGCACATCTCGCGGTATTTCTTCCACTTCTTCAACCTACCTTCTCCGGCATTCTTACTCCACTACCTCTACTCATCATTGAATGTAGTACAACCTACCCCCAGGTGGTTGGAATGTCAATCGCCTTCGTTTCGTAAATGTCTGCGGATACTTCTGCGAGACCTTGTCTACCAGTGCCGTGTGGCGGCACACAAAGCAAGATGTTTTGAAACTGCTTTTTTTATTCGGACTCCTCAGCCAAGACGTTGTTGCCACACCATGTTCGTTGCTTGTTCTATGCTGTCAAATATCTGCCATGCCACCCAAACCACCTTTAACCCATTTTCTGTGTCTTCCGCTTGTCACTTCAGCTAGTAGTAGATCGCAGCTGCTAGCCCCACTTCAGCAGTTTATTGCAGATGTGACGAACCCCGAGAGTGAGGGTTCTATGGTGATACCTGCAAAGGCCGTTCGACCGATCGGAACCCTTCATCTTACCCTTGGAGTGATGAGCCTGCAATCCCCGGAGAGAGTCGCCGCTGCTTCGACTTTTCTCCGGGGCTTGGATGTCCGGGAGATGCTCCATGAAGCCTCCAAACTTGGTGGAACCGGCCCTGCAAATGTACTAGAGGCAGCAGAGGGAACGGAGATCTTACCTGAAACGAAGGATGACTCCCAAGCAGAGTCTCTGGACAAACTCCTTCCACTTACAGTCACGCTGTCTGGCCTTAATCCAATGCACAAACCATCTTCAACTTCAATTCTCTATGCCTCCCCACTTGACGATACTTCTCGCCTGTATCCCTTTGCTCTCGCCCTACAACAAGCCTTCACTAATGCGGAATTTCTGCTGCAAGATGATCGAGATCTGCACCTTCATGCGACTATTGTGAACACAATCTACGCTAAAGACAAGAAAGCTCGCACTCAAGGAAGTGGACATGGGAAGAATAGTAAAGGCTCTAGAAAATTTGATGCTCAAGAGATGATTGCGAAGTATCAGGGCTTTGAATGGGCTAAAGATGTACATATTGAGAGATTGAGCATCTGCGAGATGGGAGCGAAGAAGACTATCGAAAATGGAAAGGCGGTAAACGAGGAGTATGTTGAGATTGCTAGTGTGCCTCTCCCATGAGGGTGAGGACTTTCAGACCTTGTCAATAGTTGAGTATAAGTCGACCGTTTTCCGGTTTTGTGGCTTTGTCGCCGCTTAAAGTTGAGCCTCTCATCAAATAACCTGGGACTGAATTGGAGTTACTATTTTCAATATTCGCCCAAGAGCGCTTCTTTGGAAGATCGGGGATGTCTGATCAAAGGGATGCCAACAATGCAGTACACAGGAGACGGTGCAGTGACGTCCACCCAACTGTGCAGCTTGCAATATCCCGATTGAGATCAGAATACATTTCGATCCCTCAAAGAGACGAGGCTGGTCGATGATGGAGGACCTTACTGTCAAACGTTGAAACTTGGAGAACGTTTTGTATGGTCTTTCGGTTCACGTACGAGAGACAGATCCATACCAAGTCCAAAAAGCGTTAGCTCTGATCGGGAGGGTAGCCTGCCCCGGCTCCGAAACTGTCGAAGATATAGATCTAGGAGTTTAGAAGTTGGGCCAGCCTCGGCCGTTCAGTAGCAGAAATGTCCATCTCAAAGACCAGGACCCATACAATCGGAATTCTAGTCAGCCCAGTCTGGCAGCCAGAGTCAGCAACTTACCACTCGAAGATCAGATTGTAAATTTCCAAAAACCAGGGCATCTTGATGTGGCAGCAAATACAAGCATAAGTTCCATCCTAAAGCAGGTTTTAGCAATGCCGGAATTGGTCGGCTTATACTAGCCAAAACCATCTTAGATCTTCTTGATGGAACCAAATCTGGAAATCGTAGGTTAAGGCGAAGCAATCGACCAGCACACATTTCATCGGTTGTCATCAAATAATACTCCAAGTCAATCGAAGCGTTCCTCGAACATAGCCATGGCAGATAGCGGTTTTGAACCGCCAGGTGTTGCGTTTGTTAAACATTCTGTACCAGCATCGACTGAGTACATCATCCAGAGGATGAGGGTCTAAAAGGTATCGGTTCCCGCTGCTGTTACTTTGCCATTGCTTCCCAAGAGGTGGAAAGGAACACCATAAGACTTTTGCACATGCTACAATACAACCCTTGCAAGGCAATGTGTGCCCCAACGTCCCGCCCCAGTCAAAGCTATTTCCTCCCACGTATCTCCCATTTCTGAGAACGCTCACAGGGTTGCATGACTTTCAGCAAACAAAGTCGACTGGATTCTGCTTGCAACAACCCGAACGGAATGCTGAAAAACATGGCTTGAGTCTCGTGATGCGTACTATTATTGTCTAGCGACTGACACAATACCCACTGGCATGATGTTTTGATCTACTTTTAGCCAGTGATCCTATAGATTGTTTGACATACTTCCTGCTCTCCATGTCACTTATAAGGGGTCCGATTCTTCCATTTCTCTTGGCACAGTTGAACGGTACTGCTTGCTCAACAGCGTCCCTTTGTCTTGATGACCTATATCATTGTCGTCTAGCGAAACTAAGCCCTCTTTCAAAGGGCATTTCATTAGTGAAAATATTCACACTCTCCATTTCCACTATGTCGGAATTTCGTGAAGATTTTTCAACGGATTGGTAGGTTATTCCTTGACGCCTCTTAAAATTGAACTTTAAACGCCGGGAAAAGGTAGACTCTATTCTCGTGGACTGCTTGAGCATTATGCCCGAAGAGACACGGCTCAAGTTCAACGAAGAGGCCATAGAACATAGAGTATTAAATTACGACCACTGGAAGTAGCAAGAAGGGGAGGAAGAAGAGTTGAAAAGGGAAGAGCAAGCGTATACTAAGAGAGCCCGGGGGGAACGAGATGGATTTTGGCGGAACAAAAGGCCATAGAACGCAAGGAAAGCTATCAGGAGGAGTGAGTAAGGGCTATAGCTAAGGCAAGAGATCTCAAGCACGACAATATTACGGCTCGGGCCAAGATATTGGAAGAGGTCAAGAAGGATGCTGAAGAGATGGAGAAAGGCATAGAGAAAAGGGACAAGGCAAATGCTGGAAAATAAGCCACCAAACAGCTCCAGAAAGCACGATCAGGACAAGGGAGTGGAAAAGAACGTGACGATGTCTGCCGTGCGGGCCCCGGACCAACTCAAGATCCTCGCAGACACAGATGAGACTTGGTTGCAGGTTAGTACTGCTGAGAGGGCGAGGTGGAAGACAGCTGGGTCAAGGAGAACATGTAGCTGCTCGCTAACTGGAGCTTAATCCGTTTTTCCTTTCACGTTCAAATGCCTCAGCTCTTCTTACTAGACAACCTCGCGATTTCTTGCCATGTGTATCACTCCCGTTCAAAGCTCGGACGTGGCATGGGTTTGTTTGTCTGTACCGTTCTCGACGTGTCTACGATGTTGTCGCATTCGTTGTTTCACACAACTGGAACTGCTGTCCAAGCTTCACGTCTTGGTGGACATGTTAAACGCAACGCAAATATCGTGAAATCTCAAGGTCTTGTTATATGTCAACCTCCCCCGAATTTCATCTTTCGCACACACAATACTACCAACCATACCAACCCATCCTGCTATCCTAAGAAAATATCCCGTATTCAATCGTCCTATCGAAACCATGTCCCCAACCTACGACAACCTCGTCGACAAACTCGCCGCCACATGCGTCTCAATCCACAACGACACCCTACGGCCCCCTCACGACAACGACGGTAAAACCAACGAAGCCCTAATACTCCACCACGACGCACGCCTCGCCCTCCACATCAGCACCTTACCATTCGAGCGGCAGCGCGCCATCTGTCAAGATGCGAATCTAGAATTCGATCGCGCCGAAGCCGCTCCAGTACATCCAGCCACCCAGCCAGAAGCTCATACCACTACGAAGCCAACCCTACCCCTGATATCCCCCCCCGCAGCAAAAACGCCGCAAGCGGAGGCGGAAGCGGACGAAGACCAGGATTTAGTCTTTCGACTACAGGAGCTCAAACCGGCGGAGGTGGCGCAGGCGATTGTGGATGTAGCCGGAAGGATCAGAGGGGGGTTGCTTGAGAACAATCAGAGTGCTAGGAATGACGGAGTACAGGAGATGCGAGGAGGAGGAGGAGGAGGCAGAGCAACCGGTAGAGCAAATCGTGCCAACGAAGAAAGCGGGACGATCGTAGTGGCAATATAGAACAGCGAGACATCAGGGGGGGGAGGTGTGGCAAAGAGGACTTTTAGGGTGGGCTAGCGCAAGCATGGAGGAAAGCCGGTAGCGAACAAGGACGAAAATTCCAGTGTCTTTTTAAAATCAGTGCTTTTGTGACAGACTTTGATCATGTCGTCGTCGTCGTGCGAGTACAGTACGCCTTTCCTAAAAACACCATCATTCGCTTAAACATCTACCTGCAACGACCCTCAATACCCCCCCCCCTTTCACCCACCAGCACCAATACCCAATCCAACACCTCCTCACAACCTACATACCATTCCCCTACCCCCCACCCCAAGGATTAGATAGTACAGTAGTAGCAAGAACATCCACACTCAACAAACAAAGCCCAGACGAGTGCATAACAACGCTACATACTGTAGGTGAACAGTGTCTAGGACGGACTTGCCCACGTGAAAAATAGCATAGTTTGGGTCTACATACATACATACAGTAAGAAAGAAAGAAAGAAAGAAAGAAAGAAAGAAAGAAAAAAAGAAAGAAAGAAAGAAAAAAAACCCTGCGGTTGTATTTCTGCATTTGGCGGGTTTGGTGAGAAGTGGGGGGGTTGGGTTTGTGAGAGGTGTGGATGTGGCTTTGGTGGGTGTGTATGGGGGTGGGTGGATTGGTGTGTGGTGGGTGATGTGTTGTGTTGTGTTTTTGGTATGTGGAGGAAGGGGGATGGGTTGGAGTGGGTTGGGGGTGTTTCCTTTTGACGGTTTTAGCGGGGGTGGGAGTGGCTTTGTTGGGAGATTGTTTTGGAGGGAGGGGAGTGGGGGGGTTGTTTGAAGGGAGGGGTGGTCGTGCGTCGGGTTGGTGTATGGTTATGGTATTGGGGTGGGGGGGGGTTCGTGATGGGAGGAGGGGGAATGGCGATGTACGGGTTCTTGAATCGGGGGTTGTTGGGCGTGAGAAATGAGGGAAAGCAGGGATGGCAGGCGGTGGGTATGTGGGTTTGGAGAGGGACGGGAGTGGTGTAGGAAAGGTTGTGAATTAGAGTTCAGATATGGCAATGTGATTTGTTCGATTATTATCAGACTATGTACATAGTAGCTTCTGGGCGACTGAGGCGGGGTGAAATGAAAGAGTATAGAGTTGTACGAAAAAGAGACAATGAAGGGTAGAGAGAGAATGCTGCGATTGCGAAAGACGAACGGCTTGGAGGGAGAGGTTCTTGGCTTTTAGACCTGGATGGACAGGAAGTGGTGGTGTCGCAGTTCAACTGATAGGGAAACGCTATCTGATACATAGTCGAATGACATTGGGCCTGTCAGATGATAGTGAGAAAGTTTGAAAGTTCTGATCTTTTATTCGATGATAGACAAGTTCGAAGACTTTCCATTGTAAAGTCCGAAAGGTCGTTGATACATGGGAAAGATTCGGAAGTAAAAGGGCCAGATCCAAGACCTAGCTGGTTATGCCGCATATTCAGAGAATAGGGCTCGTGACGCAGCTTGAAGTGTTAACGAAATTCTTGTCAAAGCAACCAAGTGACACTCTATGTTGCAGTTGTTCGCGGTTGCTAAAAGTGTTCCCTTTCGAAAATTCTAGAATGCGCTCTTCTTTGGTAAAGGAACAAAAGTGGATAGAGTCATATGTAGCTTTCGTACTTTGTTGTCGAACGTTGTCGAACATGCGCGTATGATATGTTGTTTTCATTTCTTTCGTTCGTGTGATTGTGATTGTGATATGTGATCTATATCTTTCTCTCGTTGTCCCTGCAGCATCTGTTTACCTGTTGGTTTCAAAAAGTATAAATATCATCTATCTTGAAGCTCTCTTGCCATACTTCACCATCTCAAGAGTTCCTTTCGCCTTTCAAGAATCAGAAATTTCGACTACAATCTTGGATTCATCCCAGTTCTTGAAAGAGCGGCTATTTCCCAGAGTATGGCGGACACAGACCCAACCCCCACCTTCGAAGAGACGAGAAAAAGACTCTCGCTCTGCTGCCACCAGATGCGCCAAGCGGTCAGCGCAGGCGAGAGTAAAGTTTCCACATATGCTGTTGCTCTATTTGGACTCCTTCAGCGCAGTACCTTACCCTGGGAGAAACAGCGAGAGATTCTTGCGATGACGGACAATTTGATTCAAGCGAAAATTAGGCAATGCGAGACGGAGACGATGACTCAAGAAGGGAAAGGGCAGAGCGAGGCAGATGCCATGACCGAGAGGGGGGATGGGCAGAGCGAGGCGGATAGCATGACTGAATTAGGAGATGAGCGGAGTGAGGCGGATACCGTAACTCTAGCAGGGGATGAGCAAATCGAGGCCGATAGAGCTCGCGATGTGGAAGAAGAGGTGTACACTCTGACTTCGCTTACCGTTCTTAACAGTTATTGGTCTAGGGAACAGCGGCAAGACCTTCTTGGACTGGTTAATATCCTCAGAGAGAAATAGGTGGAAGGAAGTGCGGCTGATTAGGATGGGGCGAGGTAGCTGGGAATTCAAGCCTTGGAGGCCTTTTCATAGATTGGGTCAGAAATTATGTATGTCAGTCATCTGAAGCCGTCTTAGAGATTCGACGTGTTCTGAATTCGAGAATTTCGCGCAACGTGGTAGAATGAATGGTCTTGTTCATCTGTTGTTATTTGATATTGTATTTGTCTGCTGTTAGATGACCGATTGTGACAAGTTGTAGTCTTACATTTCGACGTGGCTGTGGCTTGGTGTATTTGAGCGTCGCGTCGTCACTGCGACAGGGGGAATAAGTATATCTCATCTCGAAGCTTCCTGCCATACTTCGTCAAGTCTGAGCGTCCATCTTCGAATCAACAGCGTAGATCGATTACGAAGTACAAAAAAAAAAGCCCAAAATCTGGAAACATGGAAGACCCAAACATTGCCCTTCATCATTTCATACAAGCAACAGCTGCGAAATGCGATCTTATTCGCCAAGACATGAACAACATCGAAGTAAAAATATCAACATACGTTAAAATTGTTGTCAAGCTCCTTCGCCTCAGCGCACTCTCCAAGGAAAAAGCTCGGGAAGTTCTCGGGCTGGCTGACATAAAGACTTCAGCACAGGGAAGAGCCCAGCGCTGCTGAAGAAGAACATGACTTGAAAGACGAGGCATATACATTAACCTCGCTAGCCATTCTTCTCAATGACGCACCAAGTGCTAAACACGTTCGAGCGGTCCTAGATGTGGTCGAGAGACTGCGAGCGGGACAGGGAATTCTTGATATCGTTGATATCCTTGAGGAGGGCCGACAGGCTAGGGCTAGTACGGCTGATTAGAAAGGACGCAGACATTGCGGCTGGGGGAACAGAAGAAATGTCAGATTGCCACGAGTAGCTCAGGGTACGGTTGACTTCTAGACTTCAATTTAGATAATGCTATAATTTGCGGGATTCAATCTATCCATTGAATCCCGGTGAGGTCGAGCCACACATGTGTCAATCGTCTGATGCAGTCGCTTCTATTTAGCAGACGTGTTCCGTGGCTAAAATTCTCGACTGCCAAATGATGCAACAAGAATGCTTCACGTCATTATCGTATGCGATCAAACAGGCTCTCGCGTCGTGTATTCGTACCATCGACGTGGTCATGACATCTCACAGCTGATGCTTCATTACCGCTGGCATAGAGTGTCAGTCTGCTGCTTAGAAGATATATAAACAAACTAGGCTGGGTTTAGGAACTTCTTCATTGCCTTTATCCAAAAAAATACAAATACTTTAAGCATGACCGACCGAATTTCAGCTTTCAACGAGCTTTTGAAAGCGGGTTGCCTCGCCTATAATCGACTTTGTCGTGATTATGATGATGTCGAAAAAGGGTTAAATACCTACCTCGATGCCGTGCTTGCTATCCGTCTTAGCAGATCATCAGTGGAGAGACAGCGGGGGATTCTTTTGTTTGTTGAAACGATGGTTCGCTTGGAGGATATGGAAACCTGGGTCGACGAAAGACATGATTTTGAGGAAATAACAGACGACTTTCTTCAAACTGCTTTTCTGCTCAAGGTTATGCCAAGCGCTAGAAGGACCACGGTTATTGCGGTGACTGATGTAATGAGAGAACTGCAGACGAAAGCATGTGTTACTGTTGGAAGGCGAGGTCATATGGGGCACTTTGGTATGTAGGTTGAAGCTGGATAGGAGTCTATCTAGGAGCGAGCAGGTGAAAACTCTACTAGCGGGCCCCAGCCCTATCAGCCCTATGAAGGCGGACATTACCATCTCCCCTATTTCCAACATTTACTACTTAGGTCAGGCAGTATGTTGCAAAAATATGTGAAAAGGGAAAGAACCGGCTTTGGAGTGCTTTAGGACTCCCGTTCTTGACGGATAGAAAGATCATTGAACAGGTCTCCTTGCGCTTCCAAAAACAGAGGAACAAGTACCGGAAGTATCTGTTTGCATGTTAAAATAAGAGGTGATTCGAACTGGGTTTAGTACTGATAGTATCTAAGTAAGGCCTAGCTGGCTTGGTGACGCTTTCTGTATATAGGTTAACTAACACACCTAAGTGACGTATTAGCGGAACGGTGATTACCTCAAAACGTCAGTCACCGAGCAGACTCATTCTTCATCGATCTAGCACAATTATTCTGGCTTGCTCGATATGTGATGCTTTAAAATATTTCTTTGCCGAACGATGTAAGAAGAGTTCTGAGATTGCGAGTTGTCTGGGAAGCTCGTTTGCTTTGCTTTTTCTGTTTTCTCGTCGTAGCAATGACGTGTAACACTTTTCGTCACTGCAACAGGTTGTCAGTCTGCGGTAGATTAAAGCTATAAATTCTTCTGCTTCGAAGCTTTCTTGTCACGCTTCATTAAGCCTGATCAGCCTTAACAAAGAATCAGTTATTTCAACTTCGACCTTGTGCCGAGTAGTTTTCTACAGATAGCAAGAAAAGACACCAATTCTCGAGGTATGGCAGCCCAAAACCTAGCGGTCAACGAGATTGTTCAAACAATGCTTTGGGCGTGCAATCGAATCCGTCAAGAGATCGATGACCGCGAAAAGAAGTTATCAACGTATATTGATATTATAACTGGTATCCTTCACGCCGAGTCTCTTTCCAACAACAGAAAGCAGAAGGTGCTTACAATGGCGGATAACATGATTCGCGAGGGCGGAAAGGGGGCGGGTGGGAGGAAAGAGGTTGCTGAAGACGCATACAGTCTTTCGTCTCTTGCCATCCTTCTTGGCGACATGTCAGATGACAGTCAACGAATGGCTTGTGATGTGGTCGAGAGATTCAAAGAGAGGCGGTTGGCAGTAAATACGCTCGCGGGGGAAGGTGGCAACATTGGGGCTGGGGAAAGGATATGAAGGTGAAAACTTGGGGTTTAAGCATTCGTGGCGTTTGGTTGTTGTTAAAATATCTGGCTTGAAAGCTCTTTTCGCGGCCCAAGATCAAGCAAACTGGTACCATATGGCTTGCTATCGCGCAGCTCTGTGTTTACTTGGCATATGGAAGATGCTCTGGATTGTTTTGAAATAAAGTACCGGGTGGGTTGAAACCTGGCCTGGCTGGGGACGCGACGCATTATTCTGCCTGGGTAACGGGTCGTTAATCGCGGGATACTACATTTAAATATGCTTTTTCTTATATAGTAGTGTGTCGTTCGTTGTCTTCGATGTGATTCGTGTTCTTTGACGTGGCATTTATTATTTGCCTGACCTAAAGCGTCAAAGCTCTCATCATCGTGTAACAGAAGTTTATACTGTCTGTAAAAGGTGTAGGCTGTTTTTCTTTGAAGCTCTATTATCATGCTTCATCACGTCGAGACCTTCACCTATAAAGAACCAGCTGGAATTAGCAGAAACCTTGTAATGAAGTGGATCCGTCAAATGTTTTTGAGTAAAGGCGCCGAATTTCCAAGTATGCCAGACCCAGGCCCAACCTTCAATGAGCATACTTTACTCGCTCTTTATCTCAGCGAAAATACAAGAAATCAGCGATTGCTTCTTAAGTTTGTGGATTGTATGAGAGTGAAGACAATCAATGAGGCTGACAAGATTCAGCAGAAGATAAAAGAAAAGACGATGAAAGTAAAAAAATATGAAAGAAGAACTACATGTCACTCGCGTCTCTTCTTAACAATATCTCGAGGTGAAGAAGAGAGCGATGCTCGAAGTGGTCGAAACGCTCAGAGAGGAACGGGCAAGAGCTATTACGATCAAGTTGCAAGAGTGGGATATCGGCGGATATTGAACCTTGCTCTAGCAGAACAGACCATCAAATAAGTGTCGTAACGTTCCATAAGATAGGAATAAAACACAAAACTGTTTGCGCAAATTTCCTGTCAGTTGGCACATCCCAAATCCAGCAAATGTCTCGCACCATTGGAGGGCCTAGCTGACCACGTGACTCGGCACGGAATTCCGACTCTGAAACCGCTGCATCGTTGAAACCACAATAGAGCTACCTGAGGCTAGCATCAAAAATTATAGTTCAACAAGTTCTCATTGCCAGACACTCAATCTTCTTCGACGTGTACCATTTCCCCTGTTCGATTTGATTCGTGTTTTTGACGTGGCCCGAGTTGTTTGTGGTAAATATTTCGTGGACATGGCTTCAAGTGCTCGCAAAAAGTTTCTATAAAGTGCTTCTGCTCTCTTTTTTGTCCCGTTCCATTTATGGTCCAAGAACTCCTTCAAATTCGACCCTTGGTTACCTATGCGCACTTAGTCTATTGATCAGAGAAGTAGCAGAATGGCGACTATCGCGTCATCCCTCAGGGAAATCAAAACCACCCTCGCGCAAATCCTCGCTTCCACACAATCCTCCAGCCTCGACAGCCTCGACCAGCTACGAAAGATAGACCCAGATCGGGCTGATGGCTTGCTTGCTACCCACATTGGTGGGATCTCGGAGGATAGGCAGAAGAAGATCTTCAAAATGGCTGAAAGCCTGAGAGTGAACAGGGAGAAGGCAGAGAAGGAGAAGGAAGAGGAAGAGAAAAAGAAGAAGGAGACGGAGAGGAAAGCGGAAGAGAAGAAGGAGATAGAAAAGGAAGAGACGGAGAGGAAAAGGACGGAGAGGGAAGAGGCGAAAACAAAAGGGACGGAAATGAAGGACAGAGTAAGCTGTACCATAGATGAATTTTCTCTTGAGGGCTTTGACTTCGAGGACTCGTTTCCATACTTAGACTAGCCCTAAGGGCCCACGAATGACCCTCGACGGAGAATGCAAAGGCAGCTCTATGACCCTCGTTACTAGGAAGGAAAACGGCAAGGGTATGGTTGGTGTGGCGGACTGTTTGACTTCTAATCGAGGAAGTATACACAGGGACCCGCCTTCCTGGCCATCTTATGACCTATCCCAGTCATCTCCTTCGCACCGTTGCCAGTAGCCTCTCGTGCTTCTTGTTCCTGTAATGGGCTTGGGCGAGCGGATCATCAATGGTCCTGGAAACGTCCTATAATACAGGGCTGGCTCAGTCAGCCTCGAGGTCACCCTTTGAAATGTTAAGAGTACGAAAGGGTAAGCAAGGGGCAAGGTTGGAGAATAGTTTATGCAAATACGACCATTTGCACGCGACGAATGTCATCCTCAGCAGTGACACTGGTTTTTCCTCTTTCGTTATTTCGTTCATGCTCGACATTCGAGTTTGATTACTCGTATATGGATAACATAGTACTTCAGCGAATAGATGTTCCCAAAAGATGATAGGCTCTTTGTATCATGCCAAGCAACGGCTCTGAAAATTTGATCGACGATGGAGTTCTGCATCGCTGGCATCATCTACGAGTATGGGCTTCCACTGGCGATGCTATATGTTGGTTTCTCGTCTTACTTAACTATGTGTTATTCACCTGAACACTGACGTGGCTGGAATTGTTTGTTGCTATGTGACACTCGACGTGGCCGCTGCCGGGCACAAACACCCTCAACTCGGAGCCATATAACACATCCTCTATCTTCGATTTTACCGGGTGGTATTAAGATAAATTTCGGCACGGATTCCTCATACACCCATTAGAAATTTGACCAACATTTACCTCTCATACCTCGCCCAAGTACTCGACAAACCAAAATGCCAGACCTCGACCTCAAGTCCTCCCTCAAAGAGTTGAACGCCCGACTAGACGAACTGACAAAACATCTCGCTTCTCCACAAAAAACAATCTCCCAGCGCCTTGAGGAAGTGCGAAACAAAAACCCTGATCAGGCTGACGACCTTCTCGCCACGCATCTTAGTTACATATCACCGACAAGACGGCAGAAGATCTGCCATATTGCTAGTGGGCTGAACAAGGAGAGATTTGAAAAAAATGCTCAAATAGAGAAAGATAGGCGGGAAAGGCAAAACAGGAATCAGTAGACGATGGGACACGAGTAGAACACTGGATGTGGACAATGGTATGGATGCTTAAGAGAAAGAAGCATGAATACTATCGAAATTCTAGATATGGAGGGAGGTGGGAGCTAAAGTGCTTTTGGATGGAGAATTGGCTTAAATCTTGATGATTGCCACAGCACTGGCCCAATTCCCGGGGTTTTCCTTCCCTTACCTACAATGAAGTCTTGACGTCTAATTCCCGTTCTGTGTGCGATCATTGAAAGCTTCTCCACGATTCGGAGATTCAGGAGGAAGGTGCTTTGATCATACTGCAAACGGTAATACTTCTCAAAACCCAAATCTTCATAGTACATTCCCCTGCACCACATGTCTGCCGTTGCGCGAAACCCTATGCCCAAGTCCTTTACCACCTATCAAACTTCAAGATTGCATACGATTGCACCATCATCAATATTTTACCTTGAATCATCTATTTGTACTCATTTCCCTCGTTGCGCTGTAGCTCAAAGCGTTGCGGAGATTGTTACGGTAGCTGAGGTTTCTGCAAGAACTTGGATCATCTCCTGCCAGGGGAAAGTCGGGCGGTAATAGGACGACTTCAGACGTTGCACAGCGTCAATCCTCCGCTGTAATGGCGTGACTTCTGAAACCTCTTGCAGTCAAGCAAATGCGGCGAGTCTACACCCATGTATGCAGCCGCGGACCATGCAGCATGCAGCATTTATTCTGGTTCAGCAATCGATCTAACAACAGAAGCGGAACCTCTAAGGGATGTAGGCTGACGGGTACTGTTCTTAGAAAATACTCTAGAGTTTGACGTCTCATACGAACCAAGGCCCTGCACCACAAGAAGCTTCCCGAAAGTCGGGATCCGCAAGCTCCTCTTCATCAATCCAATGTCACATCAAACACCGATAATAATATGCCTTACATCGAACATGGCATAATGGGCAAACTCGGGTCGAACAGGGGTGTAGTGAGACAGGGTTCCTGAAAGACCAGATCTTGCTGGCGTGTGGTCGCCATAAACGGGGACCGGGACGACTTCATGCGTTCAACAGGTCAAGCATGCAAAGAGAAACTGTTTGGTGAAAATGGACATGCCAACATAGCCTATGTTTACTGATGATATTGAGTTCTACCGGTAAGTATTCCTCCTCCGAGCGTTGGGGTGAATTTCACTAATGCTTAAGCCATTCTCGCCCACAGCCTACCTACCTTACCTTAGGTTGCTGTTTCAAGAACCGCAACCATTACTCGGAGTCTCGGCTGTGCGATATACCAACTTTGAAGCGCTAACTTTCCCCTCCCCTACATCGTGGATCCTAATGTAGCATCATATTGTCAGTAGGCTGCATCTTCAAGGATGCTGTTCTTGGAAGGATTCCTACCCTTTTGGGATTCCCTGCAGTCCATTCTCACGCACGGTCACCGGGTGGGTTTTGATTTTGCCCTCTGCTAGAAGCTTTGCGTTCAGCTTCCAGAACATAACTCCCATGTCAAAGTGGTCTTTCAGCGCGGGGAAAGTTGTTTCAAACTTGAAGAACTCCTCGCCGAAGGTAGTGTATCCCACAATCGCTTGCGGCGTGACATCTTTACGCGGCCAGGCGTCTGCAGGCAACAACGTAACGCAATGGAGCTGCTGACTGCTGTCGCTTGACAAGGCGGCCGCGCAGGTCTTGTAGCTCGACTCTTGCGAGATACAGTCGAGAACGTAGCGCAAAGAGTCATTCGTGTAGGCGCGGATCTTCTCTGCGCAGTCGGGCTCGTGGTAGTCGAACACGGCATCGGCGCCGCGAGATCTTACAAGGTCGAAGTTTTTGGGGCTTGCTGTGGTGATAACGGTGAGGCCAGACCTAACGAGACTTAGCCTTGTGCATCTTGTACCAATTTACACTTCGGGGAGAACAAAATTCAAAATGCAATTACAGTTTGGCGTATTGAATAGCAAGCGTGCCTGTTGCCGTACTGCCGCCGTATATCAGTATAGGGAACGATGTTTTCGCAGGTTCGGTGGGAAGCGGCAATTTCAAGGTAATGTAGAGGGCTTGTCCAACAGTGGTGACCCCAACTCCCAATGTCGCTGTATCTTCGAAGCTCATGCCGTTTGGGATTTTGGCAGCATGGCCGTCTTTAACCATGGCAAAATCTGCAAACGAGCCATCCTCGGCGTTGTTCTACAATATGGTCAGGGCATGTCCAACGATCTTTCTCGGGTTACACCCACATTGTTGGCACCATGACAAATTCCGTAGACCTTGTCGTTCTTTTTGACATCCGTTTTGCAGGCTTCGCCGACCTCTTCAACGATACCGGAGAGATCGCAGCCTACAAGAAGATCGATGAGCAGGAGCCCGCAACTACGTGAAAAAGCCCCTACCCAGGATACCACCTACGAGACCGGCAAATGCGGTGTGGTGGAAGTCAGCTGCAGCCCATCAGCTGTCGCTCATAGGCAAGATATCAAATATTGTACTTGGATTGACGCTCACGGCCACAGTTTTGACCTTGACATAATCCGGCCTCATTGATTGCTCCTTTATATCAACAAGTTCTGCCTTTCTGGCCTCTTTGACAACGACTGCCTTCATTTTTTCCGATTGCGGTGATGATGTTTAATAGAAGGTCAAGGACGAGGAACGAGAAGGCAGTACAACGGAACCAATTCAATTCCGGAGGACAAGGCAGAAAGTGATTCGCGGCGTCGGCAGACGGCTCGCGGATTGGTTGATTCAGATCATGCACTGACTGAGCTTAGCTGCCCAATGGCACTAATGATATGCATCCTACAGGACCTCGGCTACCTAGAATTAATCGAGCATCCTTTGGGGGTACGTTCCACAGGTACCCGGCAAGTGAACGATGGATTGACTGGATGAGAGCCGCTGTTGGCACGACAAGCATGCACAACATGGTACCCACACCACCAGCAGTAGGTCCAAAGGGAGGCACAGTCTCCACGATTCATTCTCCTACAGCCGCTTCTGCGCCTGGGATGTCCTACACTGGTGATAGGCAGCGGTGAAACGCAGCCATATATCGCCCGTTTTATTGCCCCGGCATCAAGTCATTCTGCAAGTACTCCATTCTAATTCCTGCACGTTCACTGTGCTGTCACCAGCTTTGCAGGATCCACCGGCATACACGATAACCCGCTCCTACTTCTGAATCGGCATGCTCGCTCCTGTTCGGCAATTAGGAGAATATCGCATTCCAGACAACTATGTCTCTCAACCAAGACATTCTTGTCGTTGGCCTACTAAGATTTTTGCACAACAATTCCTACACCTGGGCAAACTCTGCGCTTTCCTGTTGGAATTTTCACAGTCTGTGGTAAACGTCTGGCGATATTCTCGGTTCTTCCCTTTTTTCTTTGTGCCTCAGGATTAGGATTACTTCTTGCCATTACCTCAAAACATAAGAGATCATTTCTCATTTCTACCTATGATGGTAGGTATCAAGTCTAAGAGGTCGGGCACTAGAGAGTCGATTGAAAGCTAAACTTGGTCTTAGGGAACTGCCCAAGAAGATGTCACCGGGACAGTGCCCGTCTCGGTTGCGGAGGAAGGGAAAGCCTTTCCCGCTGCTGAGTTCAAACACCCTTTTCAGACTCTTACCGACTGGGACGGCGTTAACGATCCAGGAAATCCGCGCAATTAAAAAATAATTAAGAAGCTCTACGCAACGGTGATTCCAGCGTTGTACGCGTTCTCCGTGTATGTCGCCTTCCGCAACGGTTCTTTTCCTGTCTAATTGAACCTAGGGTATTCGGTGCCTCTGTGTATACTCACGGTAACCCTGATATCACGGAGCGCTTCAACGTGAGCCAGACTGTGGCTATGCTCGGATTCTCACTCTACTGCGAAGGTCCAGGTAGGTTAACGCCGCAGAACTTGGTGCGTTGACTCTTCCAATCAGCATGGAAGCGTTCGGACCCATGATCGGTGCCCCAGTCTCGGAGACTTTCGGCTCAAAAGCGGTTTACCTCCTAAGTTTACCTATCTCTATCCTCTTTACAATGGCTACCGGTCTATCTCAGAACATCGAAACCGTCCTAATATGCCGATTCCTGTCCCAAGCTTTGGCGCACCGGCCGTTGCTGTTGGCGCTTGGACTATAGCTGAAGTATGTGATCTCGAGCATGGAGGTGGCCTCGCCGCCATCCTTTTCCCTTATGCCCTTTCTTGACTGGGCGCTGGGTCCTCTTATCGGCGGATATACTGTATAAACGCGTAGCGATTGGCGATGGATCATGTGGGTCTTCATGCTAATGGAAAGATTTGTGTGGCTCATGAATTGTTTGCTTGAAGAAATGTCGGAGAAAGAGTTGCTTCGGCGTCGTGCACTTGCACGCGGAATTTTTACATCGCCGAAACCGTCGACAAAGACAGCTTTAAAGATGATCTTCACCATCACACTGTTTCGCCCCTTGCGAATGCTTTTGATAGAGCCGATTGTAGCATTCATCATCTTTTATGTGTCGTTCGTGTTTGGAGTCATGTTCGCTTTCTTTGATGCTTACCCCTACGTTTTTCATAGCGTATATGGTTTCAGTCTTGGGCAAGTGGGTCTGGATTTCTTGGGAATTGTCGTGGGAATCTGTCTCGCAGCCTTCACTTTCGTTGTCATAGACAAAACACTCTACGCAAAGGCAAAGGCAAGAGCACCATCAGGAAAGCCGTCATCCTCAGAAGAGCGCCTTTACGTTTCTATGCTTGGCTTGGTTGGCATTCCAGTCTCCCTCTTTTGGTAAGTCTATCGTGCTGTTGAGCACTTTGCACGCGTCGTTATGATATTTGACCTTGGCTAATGCATGTGTCTTCATTCAGGTTTGCATGGTCCGCCCGGTTGTCCGTGCATTGGACAGCTCCGATCCTGGCTGGTATTCCTTTCGGCTGGGGTAACGTATGTCTATTTATGAGTGGACTTCCTTCTTCCACCATTTCAATACTTACACATGCACAGCTCGGGAACCCAACATACCTCGTTAATACATATCAAGCCACGTATGTAGCGTCTGCTCTTGCTGCTAATGGCCTCCTGCGCTACACTTTCGGGACGATCTTCCCTCTATTTGCCTTCCAGATGTACTCTAAACTAGGAATTGCATGGGCTGGCAGTCTCCTTGCGTTTATCAGTCTCCTGTTACTCCTAATACCTTGGGTGTTGTACAAATGGGGACCGTTCCTGCGCAGCCGAAGCTCATATCAAAGAGTCAAAACTTGAGGTCAGGAAAAATGTATTGGGATATCATAATTGAGATTGAAGGACGGCCAATTTGTTTGAAGGCTATCTGGAGTCTTCAAGCGTTGTCCTGATACAAGCAATCGACCCTTCACTTTTACAGTGTTTCATCCAGACGGTAGTCTCTTCCATCATCATTCTAGCAAATCTACTTGAAAACAACCTGGTAACACACATCCCTCCCCCATCAGGTTTGCAGTCCCACAAGAGACCACACGTCAATTGCTTCTTGTGCCCTATCAAACCTCTTGCTCGTGTGACTATGGTAAAGACAAACTCCTAACTCTTATGGCAACGGTAGCGCAAGTCGTCTGCCCCACGTGCCCAGCAGAATGGCCGTCGCTTCTCGTCAGTCTCGCAGTTTCATGTGGCTATTCATGACAGTAACTATAGTTTCCAACCTACCGTTTCTTCTTCCCTACACCATCGCTGTCTGAATCGTATCTTTCCTTCTTATTCTCCAATCCATCCCCTACAACCCCCACTAGCACTCCTTCCTCAGCATCCGAACCCCATCCCCCCGCCCCACGACACAACCCTACCAACCGTCTCCCATCCAACCCCCAAAATCGATGACCACCACACCCATCCCGCTCTCCCCCACCAGTGCCTCCCGACTCTTACCGAATACCACCGAAGCCGTAGCCGAAGCCAGGGAAAAGGAGAGAATTGTCGCCCTTGAGTACGGAAGGAGGGCATGAGTTGGAGGAGGATGTGAAGAGAAAGGAGGTACAAATGGAGATGTGGGTAAGGGGAGCAGGAGGAGGTAAAGAGGGGGTGGAAGAGGTGAGAGAAGGAAGGAAAGAAAGATGAGATTATAAATTGACGAGAAAGAACGAAGAAGAAGAGAATGAGAAACAAAATGAATAAGAATGAAAAGATGAAAAGAGACGAGAACAACAATCTTCCAACAAATAATCCGCAAAAAGCCACAGAAAAAAGCTCCTCTGATTAATTTATTCCCGCAGCTCCCATCTCAACCCCACAAAAACCCACCCCACCCACCCCGTCAGCTCCGTGTTCTCAATCCCAAAGCCATTTCTTGCTTTCATTATTACACAGCCACAGCATCCATCCATCCCATACAACTGTTTTTTTCTTTTCTTTTCAGATGGAAGAATTGTAAGCGAAGCTTCAGGATGGTTGAAGAAGGGGTCTGGTTGTGGTCTGGATTTGGATGGGGGAGATGAGAGCGATTAGGTTATATCGAAACCCTATGTAGATACATTTCTTCCCCCTAAAAGGGGGTTTTCCCACTCAAAAGGATTTGTTTCAATCCCATCGGCATCACTATATTGTCTGTACGTCTAAGGCGAACCCTCGTTTGTTAGCTTGTATTGAGATATGTTCCCATCCTCAATATACTTGAAGTAAAGTAGTCTTGATTCTCACTGCCACACTCTCTAATAACCCCCCCCCCCCCTTGTTCCCCGGAATTTCTCACTTTTTGCTTATTTGTCATTCCCCATAAATCCGCCCACTTGCACATTTCTTTTGCTTCTCGGGGAACATGTCTGTCAGTCTCCTTCCTTTCCTTGCCTTTCCTTGCCAACAACATACCCCAACCTTCTCCCCACTCGCCCCTTTCCCACAAGGGGAATATCCCCTCTCTTCCCTCTTGGTGGATGGGCTTGGGAAATAGGAGATTTGATTGAGAGTGTATATCTTTATTAGTAGTTCGAAGATCGCGAGGTTTGGGTTGGGGGAAGGAGCGCTGGTGTGAATACGATGAGAAGAAGGATTGAAAGTGGAAGAGAAAAAGGATTTGATTCCGCGATGAGATTGACGCTTCTCAAATTCTGCCTTTTTCGTTTCATTCATGAGGGTCAGGCTCGGTGTGAAAGACTTTTTCGTCATCACTTGGTTGTTTACTATGCATATTGGATGGGATTTTTTATTTCCGTTGTTTTCTCGGCTCAACGCTTCTGTTTTGGTGTGGTAGGATTGCCTTGATGTTGGGCTCTCATGGCTTTGTTTGATGTAAGTTTGATAAACGCCTGTATGCGCTTTTCTCCTATCAGGTGTTCCTCGTTATGTGTATGCAAAGTAGGCACAGGAAGAAAAGAAGACCTCACTATACATCCACACAATATCGCACTTCGCGTTAGTACCCTATACATTCATCCCCTCAATCTTCCCTCCCACTCCTCCCTCAGCCCCTCCATCTCCTCCCAGCACCTCCTACCGAGCTCTTCAAACGTCTCTCTCTCCCCCTCTTTCAACCCTTCCACCCCTCTCCTCCTCCCCTTCCTCATCCCACCTTTCGATCCATCTCCAACCTTCCCTCCAAATCCCCAACCCTCCACCTCTGTCCTCATCACCCTTTCCTCTCCTCTCCAATCCACACAGCTTCCCCATTTACCCTTGCCATCCCTCTCTTCCAGCGCATCCAGTTCTTCTTGAGAGGCCAAAGCGAGCCAGACGGGGGCACATGCGCCTTTGTAGGAGGATACGGTGTGCCAGGGCGAACCAAGCCAGCGGGCGAGGTAGAAAGCGAACATCATGAAGTAGTACGGTATCCAGTGAAGTGGTATAATGCCGGTGGTACAGATGCCGGGGTGGGTGAGGTAAATGTTCGGGAGCGCGACTTGAGTTTCGGGCTGTTGCAAAGGAGTGGAGAGGAAGCGTTGTACGTAACGGCGTGTTGAGGGAAGGGAGGAGGTTAGAGCGAGGATGTCGGTGAGGCGTTTCGAGGACTCGTAGGCGGTCGAGGACGAGAGCCCTTGGATGTCATCAACAGAGAACGTATGTGCATAAGCCTCGACGCTAGAGATCCATATTATACGGCCCTCATTAGGAGGGGTAGAGAGGAGCGGCACGAGACGATGGGCGAGGTAGTAGTGGCCGAATAGGTTGGAGCAGAATACTTGACCGAGTGGCGGCGGGGGCTTCTCGGCGGTTGTAGCTTGTCGAGAAAGTTGGGGAGCAGTGGTATATCCGACACCGCTGAGCTTGTACGTAGGGTACGTGACTTCGAAAGGGAAGTCAGTCAGGACGCCCCAGACTGCTTTGGGCCAATTAAGGCCCGTGAAGCCGCCGTAGCCTGCATTCAGGACTATAGCATCGAGTTTGGGGATGGAGGTAATAAGCTTCTCGGAGAGGGATCGGACGGAGAGGAGGGAAGTGAGGTCGAGTTGCTGGGGCTGGAAAGAGACGCGATTGTTCAAGGCTGTTTTGCGCTTCTTCGTGTGGACATTGAGGTGCTGCTGCAATCGGTCAAGGGTATAATTGCTCTTCTTCTCATCTCTGGTAGTGTATATTAGATACAACGACTGTGACGTTGGCCGAGTGAATAGAAATTCATCGATAAGTCGGCAGCAAATGGCGAAGCCAAGACCGCTGCGGCGGGAAGTCAGCGCTTCCTCGAACGAACTCGAAGCAACGTCCCTCACCTGTTTGCACCTGTCACGAGCACATAGATCCAATGTTCCTCATCAAGAGGACGATGTTCACGACTGCCCATTGCTGTCGGTCAAACTTCATGGTTTTAAGCCTAGAACTATCTATTTAATTTTATTCTGGCTGAAAGCGGCTACGGAGAACCCTCCGGCGAGCCCTGGCTCTTTCTTTCTATTGGACGTACCTACCATTTCACAAAAGTTCCACATACAGTATCTCAACTTTCGACGACTATATATCCTCCTTAATTATATCTAATAGCGAGGACACAAAGTGTCTAACCGCATTCTCTTCCAGTTTGACGATTTGGCATCCGTACTATCTAGATGGCTTGCTTAACAAGACCTTTGTTGCACAGCTCTCTAGCAATCGCTCATGTTCATATGGCCGGATGCGGTAGCATGATACTCCACATACTATTCTATGGCTGCCACCTCTCTCTCCTTTGTCTTGCCTCTCTGTTCATCTTTTTTTTACCGTTCTTACACTACGTACATACATCTCTGTCAAGATGACCCCTGTGCAATCGTAAAGTCCGTACTCGCGATGTATTTATATTTCGTTGCTGCGTTGCTGCTGGCCACTGCCATTTCCCAGGACATACAGCTGTCAGATGTGCCATCTTGTGGTGTAAGTCGGCAATCTCTGCCTACTGTGAGAAGAAGACTAATGCCACGCAGCAAGCATGCCTCAAAAATGCCTCGGATGGGATACCCTCATGTTCAGCCGGAGTTCATTGCCTTTGCACCAATACCAATTATATCAATACGCTAGCATGTTGTCTAGGCACGAATTGCCAGCCTGCTGATCAACAGAGTTGGCATCACTCTAGAACCGAGACCTGTTGATTTAAATGCTGACTTTCTTGTAGAGGCTTTAGCATTCAATCAGCAAGTCTGCAAGAGCTCAAATGTAACCATTCCAGATTCCATCGGCTGCTCCCCTCCTACGTCGAGCACAAGCAGTGTATCTATCGCCCATGCTTCGAGTAATACCGGTTCAAGTATCGACATGTCTGCAACGTTATCGTCGACGTCAAAATTAATCGGGCTGACGACTGCAACAGCTACCGGAAATTACTTCGTGCCTGCAGTCACACTTCCTATTAGTGCACCCGTCGCCAAATTCACGGGAGGTCAACTATTGCAAGGATCATGTACTATACCACAGTTCGCCTCCGTGACAATCGACGGTGGCGGAATTCTAGAATACCCTTGGCTTGGATGCTCGAATCTCGACCCAGGTTGTTGCCCCTTTGATATCAGTGTCGGTGGCCTTCTCAGTGTATGTCCTAAAGATTACTTTACTACGAGTGGCGCTTGCTGTCCATCGTAAGTTCCAGCCTCGTATTTCTTCCAAAACCCCAGCTGACCGATCGTACAGCGGCTGGCAAATCTATACCTCCGCCTTTGCAGGCGAAACTCCTTGCTTCACAACCCCCTCACTCCCTCTCATCCCCGCTCCAACTACATCCAACGTTGTCACCAACTCCTCGCTCAACGTAAAGGTTATAAGCGCCCAACTCTTCACCCTGAGATACGCTCTGGAGCCCGGCAGCTCCGGTCTCACCACTGGCGTAAAAGCCGGCATAGCGGGTGGCATCGTTGCCGGCTCTCTCATCTTCGCCGTCCTCCTCTTCCTCTTCATCCGCCACCATCGCGCAGCCCGTGCGCGCGAGCTCGCCGAAACAAGAGCCGCCATCGAAGCAATGAACACAGACAAGAAGCGCTTCTCGGCACTCCCCGCCGAACCCCCAGAATTCACAGAATTGCCCACTCCCGCCACGCCGATGCACGAGCTGCCTTCACAAAACACCGTCGCGTTCGAGCTGCCAGCGATGCCCACCCCCGCGCAAGAAATGCCCGGCGACTCCTACATCAACGCGCACCACCCAGCCTTCAACACACAAGCAGAGTCCATCACAGAGGAGCCCTACAGCCCCATCACGACAATCCGCGACTCGGTCACCGAACCCACCCTCAGCGAAGCCACCACCGCGCGCGAGTCCCTCGTAGAGCCCGAATTCGTGGCGCCGGCCGCAGCGCGTAAATCGCAGTTTATCGCAGGACCTTTGGACCGGGAATCCGTCGTAGAGCCGCTTTTTACACCGCCTGCGGAGGGGGAGCTGGGTCGGCGGTCGGTGTTGCCGTCGCCGTTGGCGACGCCAGGGGTGGTGAGTCCGATGACGGACCAGGGTGGGAGTCGGGATGCAGAGCGTGCTTCACATTTTTTTGCGCTTTGAGTTGTCGGGCCTTGGGGTGGTGGTGTATGGCGCTTTTGTGAGTAGCTTCTGATATTGATCAACATCCACACCTCTATCACGGTTTGAGGTTTCTAGAGTTCCATATCCTGTGAATGTTTTACTTTTGTTGTAGACTTTTTCAAAATCGTCAACTTGAGATATCCCAACGCCATCACGAGCGTCATCTAGAAAGTAAGGTTTCAATGTGACTGTTGTGATGCTTCATCCGGTTAAATAGAACATTATAGTATCTATTCTTCCATCGAACGAACTGGTCTTTTCGTCACTCACACACATCAAAGCCGAGAACCAGAATTTTTCTTTTCTTTTTCTTTTCTCGATCGCGGTATTTATAGCATGATTTGTATTCAGAATTTCTACAGCTTTGACTTGTTTTTCGGTTGATGGGAGTAATCGGTACGAGTATGCCTGGCTGATATGTGATGATATTGTGAAGTGGATTCGTTATAGGGGAGCACGGATGGGGTGTATGTATATAGGTAGATGAATGAGATTTGTCAAGCATTGGCCGGGGTTTGCGCCTTCGACACGGAGAGTAGCTAGCTAAGGTACCTTGAAGTACACATACCGGCTACGTTTTGAAGTTTGGATGCCTTCCTGTTTGGCAACTGAGCTCCGACGCAAACGTATTGTGGAGAGGAGTGAGTGTTTTGGTGTGAACGGCATACACTGGGGGGGCTGTAGTATCCAAGTCAATTGAACATAAGCCGATAGTTGAACATAAGGTACTCTCGACCAGGTGAACTGTTGCAGAGAGTGACACTGTTCATGAGAATCCCGAGTCAATGCTGGTGTTATTTTCAAGAAACAGGATGAAATCTACATGAGGTGTTCATTTAGACATTTGCTCTGGCGATACAATTCGAGAGTCTCTTTTGTAGAAGATGACGGATTGTAGGAGTTTATCGGATATATTTGTTGGTTGAGGTTAGATTGTTGAACGTGGTTGAGAGCGGTGTAAAGCGGACGGTTGTGGTTGGCCCGCTTCTTCCGCTATTCTAGCGCGGAGTCGGAGCGGGAGAGAGGGCGGAGTCAAGTTCCGGTGTCTCGGTGCCACAGTGGAGTAAATCATGTTTATCATAACTGCGTCGGTGAGGCCTGGGGGAGGGGGGGGGGGGGAGAGGGTAAACCACCACGCTCATGCATGACGTTGTAGGCCTGACCGGTGCAGTACCTCAGGCTAAGGTACCTGGGGAAGGAAGAGGCCGACAGTAGTGACTCTGAGCTAACGGCAGACCGACATCGACTTTGGTGCTTGTGAGGCCGATTCGTAAATTCTGGCTCCTTAAAGAGACTTAGACATGGGCTGCTGCAGGCTCGAGGTTATCTTGTGTGTTGACCTTATTCGAGTAAGTGACAAAACTGGCATCCTGTTCAGCCCCAGGTGGTGTTTGCGTTCGGGCAGATTACCGTGGCCTGAGGTCGATATTCCAATTGGATGACGTTGGAAAAGGCACACAGGGAACAGTGGAGGCGGCTACAGCGTACCTGGTCATTGTGGGTCGTCGGATATGGGTGATTTTGACCAAGTTTGGCGGTCTTACACCAGGAGCAAGAGCCTTATCAATCCCTCCCACTATCTTTTAACCGGATTGACCAATAGCGGATTTCTTCTCGGACTATATCGGCTTTTCTTTGCCAGCCTTTTCTAGTGCTTCTAGTAAACGCCCCGTATGCATGCCGACCAAATCTTGTGCATCCAGCTGCAAGGGCATCAACCTCATCGACGATCATGTAGGCCACGTAAGGCACCTCTATGGTCCGCATCTGCTTGCCGCAGTCCCAACGCGCAGCCCGTATAGCTCCACGCAGCTTTGACAGGACCTCGTGATGTTGGGTCCCAATAGAGCGCCTGTAAAGTCCATCCTATATTGTGCCATTCCCATGTCCCCTTCACAAAGTGTTCACCTTGAAACAGAACAATGTTTTCCCATTTGAGCCTCAGTCCTTCGCCAGCGAATAACCAGGCCGATCCACCCTTTCTCGAAGATGTTGGCAGGAAGCTATCCGGTAACATTGGGACTTTGCTTGACGATGTGATGCCCAAGTCCAAATCCAGAGCCGAAGCAGTGCGAACCGGGTCGACATCTTCGAATGATGCTTCCATTGGCGAAGGTGGAAATGAGAAATCTTTTAGTCGATCAGCTGAGATGCATGCTACATTAGAAAAAGAGCCCGGAAAAGTCCGAGCATTCGATCCGATCACAGAGACAGGCATGATCATGGCCAACGGTAGCACCTTTCGTGGAGCTATACCGTTCGACACCGAAGGAATGACGGCCAAACTTGTTCAGGCCTTGCAAGATGGCGAGCGCGGTATGGACATCTTATTCAAAGCAACTACCGTCGACGATGAGTGGATGGCTACGGACATTGAACAAGTCAGTCCTGCCAAGTATCAAGGAAGTCGAGGTACGGAGCGAATTTGTGGAAAATTTCCAGCTTGGTTTCAATTCACCACTGATGTTTTTATAGACACAAAAGGAAAGCCAGCCCAACGATGACGTCTCGGTGATTTCCTAGTGTGGGTTTTGGGTGCTGAGAACAGGTTCCAAAAAGCCGGCAACAAACACTATTGCTGCCGACATACATGTCCAGCAGGGCCCAACCATCATCAAAAGTTGCCAGGACTGAGACAGGATCATTGCAGACTGAAAGGTATTCGGTATAGAATTGAATGCACCATGGCCTTGTAGGAGAGCGGGTAGTGTTTGAAGCCTTTGTGAGCCAGGGAGAAACTCGGAAAATAGAGCTGACCTTAGAAGCGATACGTAGCAATGGAATACAACATTGCACCAAAAGAGACAGAAAATGCATCCGAGAATCACTTCATTCATGCTAAGCCACATGCATGGCGTACCTATCCTTTTGTCATGCAATCATACCATCATGCTCCACAAGCGCCCTTAGTAACTCCGTTCCTTACATGACCTCGTTACGCCGTTATCCTATCTGTATAGATTGCCATTTGCTCCTTTCGCAACAAACAACCTCCATACACCTCCAATGACGTAAGTGAACATCCATCTCAAGCGCCGCCGAAAAGCCTGACCGTTACTTAGATTCAAACGAGTGGTACGATCGTAGATTGAGACCGCGATAAGATTGCTGAAAATAACCCACTGGGTAAGATCCTGAGAGAAGCCGTAAATGCTATACCATGGGCTTATCCGCCTGGATCCAGAAAGATCGTCTAGAAATGCGATAGGGCAAGTGAGCCAGGAGCTAGATTGTGCTGGGGAATCAAAGCCGAGAACGACCGGTCGATGTCAATCGCGAAGAACAGAATTTAGCCAGGGACTTCCTGCCACTGGAGTTCAAAATCGCTGACGGTGCCTTCTGCAAGCTGTTTGGCATGAACGGAGCCCCAGTCTTCGATCGCAAGCTGAACGTCATCATCAGAATCTATGCACACCTTGTCACCATCCATATCCTTGTATCGCAAGCGAGCGGTCCCTTTAGATATAGCGGCCGAGGAGATCTTGACCATCTTCGAGTCGATACGATCAACCAACGAGCGATGTTTGACGACGATAGGTACGACGATAGTAACGTGGCTTGGTGCTGGGTCGAAATATATCTTGACTTTCAATTGCGTAGGGTACGCTATGTCGGAAGTAGCTATGGGTAGCAATTGGGGATGAACGAGGGCGCTTGGTGCTCCTTCATGCTCGCCCCTATAGACTTCACGAGACTCGGCTTCAGCTCGCTGTTGCTGCCGCATTCGGTAATAGATCTCGCTATCTGTGTCGTCTGAAACCTGCCGTTGTGCTCTATCTCGTTGCACTTGCGGAGATTGAGTAGCACTTCTTGTCGGTAACGGGTTCATAGCAGGGGAACTGGTTTGGCTTCTACTTATTGGCGCTCTCATCTGAGCCACGTGCTGGGGTATTGGGGGTACCGGGACGTTGTCGATTGACGCCTGGCCGTTGGCGTATCGTCTGGCTGCTGCGGCGTTGGAGTTGTGAATATCTGGAGTGCTGGCCGATCGGAGACGACTCTGCATGGTTGCAGAATGCTGTGGATTTTGTGCGGTTGCCATTACCGGCAACGAAGGCCGGGTCTTGCCATTGATAGTGTAGCCATTGAGAGGGCCTGATCCATCTCGGGAAGGCGCGCGGCCCATAGCTGGGGCTGTTCTATGCTTATGGTCGTCATGCGGCCAACCGCCGACAGGTGTTCCTTGACGAGGAAACGGATACATATTAGCTTGAGAGCTCGAGCGCGTAGACATAGGTGAATCGGCTATGGGAGAGAAATATGAGTTGGCGTTGATTTCTCCAGGTGAGTCAGCACCTGGGGCAAAGTTGGTGTTCAAGGTCAGAGGTGCGTTTGGTCCGCTGGCTTGCTCAGGAAGCGGAAACCTGGGAGGGGCCGAACGGCCCGTGGTACGATCTATAGAGTGTAATCCAGTGCTACTATGCGGTGTAGTCGACCGTAAACTTGTACTCGAAGTGTTCCGACTCACGTTGAACACGGATTGCCCTGGAGGCCCCATGCCCGTTCGATTGTCATCTTCCTCGCCATCGTCGTCCTGTAGATAGGGGTTCTCGAAGAGTCCTTGGTTCTTCATGAATGTGAATTCAGTCTCTGATGTACCAGTCTGACCAGAACTGCGGGCAGAATCGCTTAGCGTCTTCTTTTGCTGTTGAACTTGCTCTCGCCATTTGAGCATCAAGTCTTTGTTCGCAAAGCGAATCACAAAATTTTCCACACCTGGATCGCCTTTCCAGAATATCTGTATGGTATACGTAGGTTTGTCTGCAATACGTCAACATATGGTCATTCCCCACCACCACATCGTCATTCCAAAACGGATTCGGACTTCACAAACCTTTGTGTCCAAGCGACACAACATCAGTCACATTCTGCATGAAAATCCGACCCTTTAATTGTAGCCGTGGCTTTCCTTTCTTATCAAGGGGTGGTTTGTTGTTACCTAACATCTTGTTCTTTGGCTTGTTAGGGTTTATCTCTTTGCAACAGAGAAGTATTCGTTCGAATAGATATACTTTATACTGCACACGGACAGGAGCACGAATGCCCAATTTGTCAGCATGTTTCTTTAAATTCAAGGTACGTAATTCTCTGGGGCTCAATTCCGCACTCAGGTGATAAAAGAATGGGGAGCACTCCGCCAATCTAAGACACGTGTTAAATTCGAAGAGACGATGACCCGGATGCGACATTAAAGGAAAGCCTAGATATCTTCCGAACGACCGACGAATCTTCGCCTTCTTGCCGTTGGATTCGAACTTGGGCCTAGATCTAGAAAGTGCGCTTTCGAATCTTAGCTTGCCCCTCCGGCTTGGGGTGGGTGACATCGAGCCAACCTCCGCCCCAGAGCCATCACGGGAGTAAGCAGTTGAGATGGGTGACGCGCTTGCAGAAGTAAACGTACTCGTCGGAGTTTGGGGGGAGTTTGGTGGTGAGTTGCGTCCAATCTTCCTTCTGCTCAAGTAAGACGGCATGGAACGCATTTTCCTTATTTGCTTCGCCATGCTTTGCGTGATGGGTGACGAGGGAGAAGTATGCGCCGAGACATCATAAGAGGTCTTCATTGATCGTTGTCCTTCGGGGATCTCTTCTGATACATCCTCTAACGAAGTGACAAACCTTATGGGAAAGGAGCTGTCTTCTGGGGGGGACAACACGCCTGGGGAGATGTTGCCCAATTTGTGCCTTGTATGGGTTGGGGAACCGAGCTTGAGCTGCTCTTGCTTGACGGCGTTCAAAAACGTAGCGTAAAGTCTTGGGGGAAATAAATCGAGAATACCGACCTCTCTTTCCACTTCCTTAGCTCCTTCGCCTTTCAAGACGGTGAAATTACCGTGTAGGAGGAGATCACCAAAATGATCAATCTTATGACCCTTCCAGTCCTCCACACGGCTTTGCAGCTCCGTTACAGCTTCAAGTCGGTGTTCTTTGTCGATGGCATCATTGGCCCGGTGAAGAATTGAGCTAGCCGCTCTCGAACCTTCGGCTAAGGCCTCGTTCATGTCTTCACTCAGGTCTCCTTTTGTGCGTAGGTCCTTGGTATATGTTAGAAAATGGGGAGTTACGACAGAAGAGAACGCTGAAAACGTACATCAAGGAGCATGGGATATTTTGACAAGCGCTGGAACGGCTTCATCAGGAACCCGGTCAAGATTGATTGAATTTCCACCATTCCTCGCAAGTCTTCTGAAAGAGGAGCCGCTTTGAGTTTATCCCATTCTTTCGTGACCGCGTTATTACATCGGATCTGATTGGCTATGAAAGGTTCATAAACTCTGAATGATTCCTTGTATTGGATGAACAGTTGGCCCCAATTTTGTTGGTCTTCCGGCAGAGAATTTTGCTGTTCAATACGGATTAGGAAGCGTCGCTGAAAATCGAGCAGGGCATTTAGATTCAAGAAAATATCATGCACCGCGTCACCTGCGATAGCACCACTTTCTTCGACTTCGTTCTTGAAATCTTGCAATATTTCAAGGTGTTGCACGTAGTCACGTTCCGTCCTTACAATCTCATCAATCACAAAATGTTTATGCGGGATGTTCTTGTCATTCTTCACGAGCGGTGCCAATCTATCCACACTGGTCTGAACATGTTCCTCTGGAAGCAGCAAGCCCTTGTTGCTCAGGATATCAAGTACTCTATTGACAACCTTGGTCACCTATGCCAACATTAGTCTCTTCGTCGACAAAAATCATAAGAAAAGTGACCATGATTATGCACATCAGTAATTATAACATAGAAGAAGCGGCTACAGGCAAGGAATAAAAACATGTCAAAAAGATACATACCTTGACAAAACCGGTAGTGTCACCCCCGTACAAGTCCGTGATGAGAAAACACTCATTTGCTGGAAAAGCTAGATCCGTTAAGCATGCTTGTAGAAATTTGAATGTAGCCGCTTTGCCGTACTTCGACTCTGCAATCCTACTTGGATCAATATGAAGTGGCACCTTAGGCTTCAGAGCATTGTATATGGTCATCAAGGGATAGCCACGGCGGAAACAATTCCACATCGACGTCACAGGTTCTGTCGAGTCGTCGGCTTCTGCTTCCTCTTCCTCCATTTCTGCTATGTGATGCATAAATCCAGGGACTGTGGTCAACCGTCGTCTCAGGCTCAGACAAATATGGTACAGAGAAATCTTCTCGGTTGCTCTCTTGTTGGTTATGCTCTTATCCGGTTGAGGCGCATTGCTTGTTGGTAATTGTGGAGAGAAAGCTGTTTGTGGAGGGAAATGACTCTGCTGCGCACTACTGATGTTCGACCTTGTCGGCCCTGTGGCATAACGGGAATGCTGAGGTGTCGCTCCATTAGTGGTAAAGGATGACGGTGGTGCATTCATATGCCCGCGCGGGTGCACAGAAGAGGCCATCACACTCCGAGCCAAATGACCTTGAGCGGGTTGTGTCGCCAGCATCACTTGAGTTAGTACTCGATGCTCGTTCTCAGTGATTCATCTCTTTCTCGGTTTACCGGCTTCCACGCTGCAGCTGGCTATTCCGAGGTCAAGGCTTCTCTTGAAGAAAGCTGTCGATGAATGTCTGAAAAAGTATCAGACGCGGTATGCGCGAAGGCGTCCCAAAAGCGAAGAGTGATTTTCGCAAATCACCATCAACAGTTGAGACCTTGACCGGAGACTGCGAAGGGAGGTTGGGGGCGGAGGATATAAAAGCCTATCGATCGTCCAAGGTACCGAGGAATGCAAGCACGACTGAAGGCTGGGTCCAGACAATGCGATGATACGGTATGTTGAGCGCGTCGATCCAGAAACTCCCCGTCTTGAACACTAGAACGATTGAGCGACTGGCCAGTGGAGGTGACGGGCGGTGGGTTTCCAGGTCTGGTGATCCGACTGTCGCAAAGACACCTTGTGAACGTAGGTATGTAAGGCCAACAATCAAAAGAAAGGAAGGATGCAGACCCGCTGAAGGAGAAGAAAGTCTGGGATGATTTGAAAGGGTTCACAGTCCGAGACAGGATGAAAGGCAGTAGCAGTAAAACAGTAGTAGTAGTATGGAGTACGGTACTTAGGTCATACTGGAGTGTTTGAGATGTATCTGTATCAGGTTGACTGGAGCCCTGGTGAAAAATACCTTGATTGGCGGGGTTGAGAGCGCCTTACTGGATCTGGACATGGCGTCTTGGCAGGTCTCCTCGTACCTTACTGTGCCTTACGGGCCCACCGCCAAACCATTAGATCGTAATTAAACAGTTCAGCTAATCGAATGCTAACCTTAGTGTTTCTAAAAAGCAGTAACGTAGCTTGAAATCAATGGTACACATAGAAATTGAAAGGCTACGTACTCCGTACGGTACACAAAAAGGAATGATTCGGGAACGTCTCAAGCAAAATGTGTATTCTAAGTCCGACTGTGTCCGAGCTCAATTCAATGAGTTCGTTAAGCGCACTGTTCAACGATGCTCAACATCGTTTGTTTTCTGATTGCAGAAATGTCTGTTTTGAGCAAATTCTACTCGCGCGCAATCGGTTGAACTTCTGATCTACATGATAATTACTGCAAGCATGTCTCCCGAATCTCGATGGTTAACCGAATACTTTAGCGTAGTACATAAAACGAACGGTTCTTACGTTTCCGCTCTTGCTGTTCGTTTAATTGAACCGTAAATTACACAGAATGCTAATTTATTGGCTTAATTTCTCGAACGTTCTGCAAATCGGAACAGTAATGATACAGCTCTACTACGGTTAGATATATTGGTGGTTGAGCCAGTAGGTACTCTACCTTAAGGTAGTCTACGAGCAATGCCACGTGATGACGAGAACGAATGTTGACGTCTGCCATAGTACCTGTCGTGTGTGTGTCAAACAATCTAGAGTGGAAGATACTCCAATAACGAAAAAGGCCTAGCTACGGGTCGAATATGACTGGAGTTGCTTGAGAAAGAAAAATTCACGCTATACGGAGGTACACCCCACATCGTCGAGTGGCTCGTTGATCAGAGCGCACCGACTTAGCCTCACCTGTGCAGCTTTTGCGAGACTGACGCGGTGTTCATGAAAGCACGAGAACCAAAAGTAGGGCGATCATCCCTTTGGATTATATCCACCGGCTGAGAAGGCTGACTTGAAGGCTATCCATACAGAGTAATGGCCACTCGTCATAGGGGCAATCCCTTTCCGGGCATGGCCAATCACTCAAAATGTGCATAGGATGTCAAAATCGAAAATGCTCATTGTTTTGCTTTGGAGCTTGCGCAAGCTCATCGTATCCGTTGCATCACTACAGAAGCAACTTATAGAGAAGATACGTCGAAATGCTGCAGGCTAAGCCGAGCTCAATGTAACTTCCAGTCCTTCTACGACTTCTTTTGAGTCATTGATGTGCATAAGCATCGGATCATCCAGGTATAATTGAGACCGTTCTTTCTCAAGCTAACATCTGTCTTGGTTAACACCGTGTTCATACCCGAGGAAACCAACCTATCCTAATAGCAAAAAATCATTTAGCATGAAGAAACGAGCGTCTTTTCTGGGAAACCTTTTCATACAATTAAGCCTATTGTGGTCCGCTATGCACAACCACTTTCTATGCGATCTTCCAATGCCTCGATAGCGTGACACAATCCTCAGGGGTGAACTGGAGAGAGGGTATCTTGGTACGACCATCGACTCGGTATCTCATCGGTAGAGCAGTGCAACGCGGTAACAAAGCAATAGTGATTGATGGTAGCAGTGTTAGGTTCTATGTAGGCTCGAGCCCTGATAACAAGCCGAGATCACAGCTTGGCTCGACAGTTGCCAACTAATGGGTGGTACAATCATGCAATAATAATAGCATTCAACCAGAAATAGTGGTCAAGGTACTAAATAATGCTGTGCGCTGTAGATATAAATCGGCTTCTTTCAAAATCGCGGACTTGGTAGCAAGCCGGCGTAATGACCTTCAACATATGAAAATTCTTACTACTGTCATTGTCAAAACATCCAGGTCATACTTATGTATTGGGTATTTTGTTGAACCTAAGCTACTCTCGAGGCGGGTTTTAGTTTGAGACCCTACCAGACAAACCACGAATCAAGCATGTATGTGAAGGCATTGACTTTCCGTAATAGTGATATCGACCTTTTTCTTCCTTGAATTTTGGTAAAGGCCGCTTGTAGTAGAGAGTAGGGCTAAACTCAAAACCGCCTTAAGAGTACAGTAGGAGGTCTCCACTAGCGTAGCCTTATGAGACTCTATCGGCGAATGATAGAGACCCCATCAACACCCGTTGATGACCACAAGAACCCACGACTCCTTTGGCCGAGCCACACTGATAATCTCGCTGCCACCGGCTCCCATAAACAGCCATCTGGTCGATCTCATCTTCGCACGGTCCGGTCTTCGTGTGCTAATATCAAGTCGACTTGGTGCGTCTCTGCAAAAGCCTGGCTTTGGGAAGGAACATCCGCAGAAAGGCTCAAGGTCGCAAGCCTCACTATAGAACCACAGCTTGGGTCTGGTTTTCCTTCACGCTCGGTCTGCTTGAGATCCTGCTGGTCGGGCTTCCAAGAACAGGACTGGACGTTTTTAGGTCGACAGGGAAGCGCGGACGACTCGATTAATAGGCACATCGGCATATGGAACAAGAAGGCAGCTAAGAGTTTATCGAGGGGATGGTAGACTACTCGACGTTACTAAATTTAACACGGACGTACCAACCAGCTTTCGCGACGTCAAAAATGGACACGTCCTTCAAAGTTGACGAAGGGTACTCAGAAGAGAGTAGAAGTCAAGATGATCTGGATTCTCCGATGAGATCAGAGTCAATCTCTGATGAAACCGTTACAGTCCCTATCAATGATCCACCGACTTTGCCTCCAGCAATCTTGGCCCTGAGCGAGGCTGAGAGAAGTGGTATGCTTGATTTCCCTTGCGCGTTTGGGCATTTTGTGCTTTGATGGCTGACATTTCATTTAGAATTCGTTTACCACGTTTTACGGACACTGCAAACTTCCTCGATAGCCGCCGTTGTCGAGCGACTGAGACCACTGTTACACATAGACCCGGTAGCAGTCTTGCCCACAGAGATCACATCTGAGATTTTCTCCTACCTCAGCCCATCGATGTTGCTTCAGGCTTCAAGGGTTTCCCGGTCATGGCGTGATGGCACACTCGATAGCCGGCTATGGAAGCAGAAATTCAACTTGGAAGGCTGGGAATTGGATATGGACGAAGTTCGGCGATTCGAGCAAAACTACAGCCTACGCAGGAAGACTAGGTCGAGGCGAGCGGAGACACACCAGGAGCAAAGAAGAAATAAGAAGCGTGCCAGAGCTGGTATTGATTTGGTTCGCGACGGCATTTTACCACAATTATCCACAAGCTCTTCTGGGGCGCAGCAAGGTTCCCAGGACTGGAATGAGCAGACCGGTACCGTAGAGGCAGATGGAGAGATGCAAGATGAGGGCCACGATGAAGAAATGCACGATGCTGAAGCGATTCCAGTTCAGGAGATCTCACATTCAGATATGATGACCCCGCACCGCGAGGATGCTGTACAAACATCACTTAATCGCGAAGCCGATCTTTCCTTATCAGAGGATCCGCTGTCCAGGGCTGGATTTGAACCACAACTAATGCAGACTGCTTCAGGCTATCCTCGGCTTAATTATCATCACGTCTTCAAGCAAAAAAGAAAACTGGAGGACAACTGGAATGCTGGTGCTTACAAGAGCTTTCAACTACCTCACCACGATCATCCAGAAGAGGCTCACAGCGAATGTGTGTACACAATTCAATATCTCGGAAAGCATCTTGTAAGTGGTAGCCGAGATCGTACGCTTCGTATTTGGGACTTGGACACTCAACGACTCGTCCGAAAGCCATTGATGGGTCACACTGCTTCCGTCCTTTGCTTGCAGTTCGATGATAGCCCAAAGGAGGACATCATTATATCCGGCAGCAGCGACACAGATGTCATTCTTTGGCGCTTTTCCACCGGTAAGATGCTCAGGAAGATTTCTCAAGCACATAAAGAATCAGTGTTGAATCTGAAGTTCGACGAGCGCTTCCTCGTAACTTGCTCCAAGGACAAAACAATAAAGATTTGGAGCCGGCATGCACTGCGTCCGGGCGATCCGAATTACCCAGTTAAGGGCGTCGAAGGCGGTGGAAGATGCCCGGCATATATCTTAGACTTGACTAGGTTCTCAAGCCCAATCGACATCGACAAGCATTTAACCATGGAGCAGAAAAAGCCTTTACCGCCATATACACCCCTCATGCTTCTTGAACTTCATGGCGCTGCAGTCAACGCAATTCATATATACAACGACCAATTAGTATCAGCATCTGGAGATCGACTGGTCAAAATCTGGAACATACATACTGGCATTTGTACATCAACATGTAGAGGCCACACGAAAGGGATCGCATGTGTCCAGTATGACGGCAAAAGAATTGTTAGTGGAAGCAGCGACTGTACTATTCGAATTTATGATCCTGCTACACAAGCCGAAGTAGCTTGCTTACAGGGCCACAATAGGCTGGTACGCACCATCCAATCAGCTTTCGGAGATGTGCCGGGGAGTCGTGAAGAACTGGAGCTGGAGGCCAATGAAGTCGACCGCCGATATTTCGAAGCGAGACGCTCAGGAGCCCTCTCTACGGCCTCTGCCAGATCTCGCCAGCAGCGGAACGCAGGCTCAAAAGATCCGAAGGATATCATGGCACATGGTGCAAAACTGCCCCCTGGTGGCGGTGGCAGTCGATGGGGTCGGATTATATCTGGATCATATGATGAAACTATCATCATCTGGAAGAAGGCTTCCGATGGGCGTTGGGTGCCAGGGCATCGGCTTCGCCAAGAGGAGGCGCTTCGAGCAGCCGGCGGGCCTCTTATTTCTCATTCAGAGTTGCAGCACGCACCACATGGAGCCGCACAGCACTCTAACACTGGCAACACTCCACAGCAGAACCAGACGGCACATGCTCAGCCACAGGCAAATACGGCAGCCAATCAGCAGGGTGCCCAAGCTACAGCGTTGCCACAGCACACGTTTTCGATGGGTACTACAATTGCTCATACAGCCGCCACCACCCAAGCTGGAAGCACCAACTTCCAGACCCTCACCAGTCCTGTCTTCAACCCCGCCTTTAACGCTCAACTGCAAGCTTACCAACACCAAGTCTCCGCCGCTATTCACTCAGCCTCCCAAACCGCCCACGCCTCATCCTCGTCCTCGTCCTCTCAAAACACGAATCAGCAATCATCCTTTGCTCAAACGGCCCAGAACATCCAAGCATTTCAACAACAACACCTCACCAACCTCGTCACTGCGGCCAGCCACACCCTGCACCCTCCTGCTCTTCCCGTTCCTCAACAACCTGCACACCCCGCCACCACCACCACCACCACCACCACCACTACAACCCCAACAGCGCCTCCTGCACATGCCCCCGCAACCGCCCAGCATCCACCACAAACTCACGGCCCGGCCCCTCTCCCGCAATCAGCAGGAGCCCAACACGTCCCCCAACCCAACGCCCGCGTCTTCAAACTCCAATTCGATGCCCGCAGGATTATCTGCTGCTCCCAGGATCCAAAAATTGTGGGCTGGGATTTTGCGAATGGAGACGAGGGAATTATGGAGTGTGCGAGGTTCTTTGGTGCGCCGACTTGAACAACATAGGAGGAAAGGCGGAAAGAGAGGATGAAAATCTTGCTTGTCTATATGGACGATGGGATAGGCTGAAGAAATGTCAGAGGCATCATATGTCATTAGCATTTGCATACATTTGTGCTCATGGTAATTTCCTGTCTTTGATTGGCTTTAGCTGTCCCAAATTATGGAGGTCGACAATTCGAAAGCAATGTATCTATTTCATGAATACGCAGCCGCAGACTGTGCCGTCACTAGCATTACTTCTAGCTCAATGATAGTATTACAGCCGATTCACATCAACCATCCGTCTCTCGCACTCACAAAAGCTTTTTACCGAAAAGATAAAATGATTCGCATGCGCCCCTGGTATCTCAGAACAATAGCCCAGCACTCCGTGTATCCCCATTTACGATTCTACACCAAAACGATATCAATCATGCTGTGCTTTTCCACAAAACCCATCCCGGGACTTTCTTTGCCTTCGAAGCTCGAAAGTTAAGAGGGCGGCTAATGCGGTCGTGTCAAGCCCTGTCGTGCCTGTTCGAGTTGCGTCAGTTGCACGAATCAGGAGAGGGGGATAAATCCACAAACCTTCATCTGCTCGATCCTCGCCTTCAACTGACTCGTCACCTCCGCGGCCCGCTTCCAACTCTCCACCCCCTCCCCCGCACCCTCCCCCTCCCTCCTCCCACTAGCACTAACCTCCCTGCTCCTCTGACTCCCCGCCTCGCTGGCCTCACCCCCGTTTTTTCTTCCTTCTCCCCCTCCGCGATCCCCCAGCGCCGCCCCGCTGTTTTCTTTTTCCTCGCTGGGGCTGCCCATGTAGCTGCGCGCGCGCTGGAAGCCGACTTCGCGGCTGTCTGACATGGTGCTATTATAGCGGTCCATGCCGGGTGGTTGGATCAAGGTGGTGCTGCTGCTGTTGAGGGAGCTGTCGCGGTAAATGGTGGGGTCGGCTGTGGGGTCTGTGGATGGGGGTGGGGGGCTAGCGACACGCACAGTTCTGCTGAGCTCGCGCTTTAGTCTCTCGATCTCTCTTGTTTGTTTCAGGACTGTTTGCTCTGCGGACTCGGCGTCTGATCGTGCTCGTACTAGCTGCGTTTCTTTGGCTTTGATGCTCAGTACGTCACGCGTATGGTCTTCGATGAGTTGGGCGTTTTGGTTCTGGAGTTCGGTGATTTGGGACGTGAACTTGTTTTTCTCGGAGCGGAGGTCCTCGGTCGTGCGTTGTAATCTTTCTTTATCCGATCGTAGCTCCTCAAGTTCCGCGCGTTCGGGGGCGGTCACGCCGGCGGGAGCAGAAACTGGTGCAGGTACTGATTCGGATGCGGGGGTCGGTTTACCCAAGGGACGGCCTGCAAGACCGCGGCCGAATTTGGGTGCAGGAGCGGCGTCGTCTTCGTAGGTGGGGGATGTGATGTTACGTCTTGGGGATGGGAGAGCTGGTGCCGCTGCACCTCCAGGGCCTGTGAGCTTCTTTTTCAAACCTGCGGGTGCCGTCACTTCAGGTTTTGGTAGGCCACCCGGCTTTGAGGATATACTCCTACCGGCAGCTGGTTTCGATTGTGCCGGAGGCTCTTCAGACTGGGGTGTAGATGCTCTTGGGGGGGCTTTCTTTAGTCCAGGTGCAGATTTCTTGGTCGCTGTCCTCTTTTGTGGGGGAAGCGCGACTTTTGGTGGAGGCGCCACCGGCTTCGGCTTGTCCTTCGCTTTTACCTCTGCCACGTCAAAGCATTCCTTGATCTTAGTCTTCCGGATATCATCTAACCCTTCAAGATATGGACCCATTGCTCGTTCACTCATAATCTTCATCAACGTGCCCAGTATCTCAGCGCCTCCCGATCTAGTAACTTCACTGGATTCTGTGAGAAGTTTCGTAGCTGCATCGGCTATTGACTTCGTCTCGGGCTTTGAAGGTGCCTCTTTTGTAGTTTTGAGGCAGCGAATCAGGAACTTCAGCGTTTCCTGTTTCACCTGTGGATTTTTATGCTTTAAGAATTCCAGAATGTCCTCCAAACACTCTGACAGGCCCGTTGATGTAAAACTCGCATCTAAGGCCGCCCCAAGCGCATCTGAGACAGTTTGCTTCTTTTCCTTCAAGCGTTCCATTACCGGTCCCATAATTCTGCCTCTGTACTTTCCGAATGATCTTCGTAGACCTTTCGCTAGGACTTCCACACAGTTCGCAGCGACAGTGACTACAGCAACGTTTGCATCCTTCATACTCTTAGCCAAAGCTTGAATTATATCGTCATAGTGACCATCCTTGATACGATCCACGTTTGCTGCAGCAAATAAAGCGTCTAGAACCTCCTTTCGGTCCTTCCATTTTGTCGACGCCATTTGATCATTGAAAGTCTCGGGAATCTTGCTGATGACGTCCACGGGTTCAGCTAGATCTAACACGTCGACCTCAGCAGGCTCTATCTCACCTTCCTCCTCTTCACCTTGACCACCGTCATCATCGCCCTGAGCCACTGAAGCAGCAACCGCCGCTTGCTGTGACCGCAGTAACCTTTCCTGTTTTGGCGTAGGCTCATGCTTTATTCCTTCGAATAGCTTTTCAAGCTCCTGCTGCTGTAATGGCTTAAGTTCATTCCAAAATAGTGTCTTCATCGCTTCTCGGAGCCATCGATACAGCTCGACAGCTAAATTCGAGGCCTCGGCGCGTACATTCTTGTCAGCATGACCGAAAACTTTTGGTAGAGCTTTTAGAACTGGCTTCGGGTCAACAACCTTTATCCCATACGCGTGGACTATCGTTGTAAGTGAAGCTAGACTCGCCGCAATTACTTTTGGCTGCTTATTATTTAAAGATGGTAGGAGGTCTTCGATGATAGGATCCGCTTTATCTAGCTCAATATACAGCAGTAAAGCCTCGATAGCACTCTGTTTAATCGCCGCTCTGGTAGACGTAAGGCCTTTCTCGACAATCGGCGTAATAGTTTGACTCCGTGATCTACAGAGACTTGTTAATCGCCTTCCCCACGGTCAAGATATCCTGAACCACACAGCAGCCTACCTTTTGCAGGCTTCGATACCACCAAATCTCAAGAAGGTACATAACGCGTTTATTCCATCTTGCAGTGCTGCTACATTGGCGTCCGAGACTGCCCCCTTCCATAGCCCAGCGTCCAGCATGAATGGTCTGAACATCGGATCCGACTCATCTGGAGTAGCTTCGAATGCTTTCGCAGCATCCTCATATGCTTGCTTCCTAATTTTCCAATTCTAGTACAAAATATTACTTAGTGAGGTCTACTTATTTGAGACACTTGGGACTTTAGGAATGGCAAACCTTGTTCACAAAGCGGTCGGGCAATGGCAGGGAACTAAAGTCCTCTTCCTGCTCCGCCATAGTTTCAAGAGCCGAAAGTATTTAAACCAATACTATGAGTTGTATAAGGCAATGCGCCGGGAAATGTAGTGATTGAAAGACAAGGCGCAACAAGCCGGGCGGTACGAACGCGGATCGTTGTCTTGTTCTGAGCGTTGCGTAGCGCGTCACAACGGTCTCTTGCTGCTTCAGGTCTTGTATAGTGTTGCAGCATATGTTTGTACGTCTGTGGCTGATGGAAGTGTCAATGTAACGATTTAGGGTTGGCCGCCGAAATGTCAACATTGACGCAAGAAGTCTTGGCGGAGATTCTGCGGCGCAACGGCGTCATTCCGCTTCTTCAAGTTCCATCCTTTGTGAGACGGGCCGGCGACCTTGCAGTTTACAAGAGTACTTTAACTGACGACCTCCACCGTAATCTCTTGACCAGTATCTAGAAGGTTCAGTCCAGTTTGGAAGTTTCCACCCATCACCAGCGGCCAGCACCACCTCACCCCCGTACGATACACGTTAACACTCGCAGTCTTAAGACTTGGACCGACACCGGAGGCGTGAACGTTATACTGGCTAAACTAGGTGCAAAATATTTCCGTTTGAGAGGGCTGGCGCCTCAGCTACTGTTACTGGACTACAGGAACGAGGGTTAGAGGAAGAGACAGGGCAGCAGCGCGAATGCGTCCACTGCTCCCACTATGAGCCAGCTTCTTACGACCAGGCAGGCAGAGGAGCTGTGAGTAAGCATGCCAAATTTTGTCGACGTTGTACCATGGCTTATCATTCTATAGTCACAAGTCAATCATTGCCTACCTGATCTCCGTAGTAAAGCTTCCAGCAAGCGCCGCGGCTCTACGTCAAGAGCTTGAAATAGGGGATGGGTTCGACGAGGCTACGAGCAAAAAATATGAAGGGGTGCTTGAGAAGAAATGGACGAGCGTGGTCAGATTACAGAAAAAGGTAACGATGACTTTATGACTGGAGACCGCCCCAGACTGACGCCCCACATATGTAGATAATGGAATTAGAATCTCGTAACGCAAGCCTACAATCAGAACTCGATTCAGCCACTCCCACTTCTCTGTCGCGGCGAAACCAGGATCCTACCTCCTGGCTTCCCCGCTCACCTGCTCGCCATACCTTACAGTCCCACCGTTCACCCGTAAATTGCGTGGCTTTTCACCCCATATTCTCCTCGTTGGCTTCTGGCTCCGAAGACGCCACTCTCAAGATATGGGACTGGGAATTGGCGGAGCTTGAGAAAACTCTCAAAGGACATACTAAAGCTGTTCTTGATTGCGATTTTGGCGGCCCACGTGGCGGCACTCTCCTCGCTTCATGTTCGTCCGATCTGACCATCAAATTGTGGGATCCTTCGGATGACTACAAAAACATTCGTACACTCCCCGGGCATGACCACTCTGTTTCTGCCGTTCGCTTCGTCCCTTCTGGTGCAGCTGGTGCTCCGGCTTCAGGTAACCTGTTGGTTTCCGCTTCCAGAGACAAATCGTTGCGTATCTGGGACGTAACTACAGGATACTGCGTCAAGACTCTTCGTGGCCACGCAGACTGGGTACGGGATGTGGCTCCTAGCTTTGACGGTCGATGGCTTCTCTCTGCCGGCACTGATCAGACAGCAAGATTATGGGACGCCAGCTCAGGAGAAGCAAAAGCGACGTTTATTGGTCATGAAAATGCTATCGAATGCTGTACTTTTGCCCCTGCCGCTTCTTACGTTCATTTGGCTGGACTGGCTGGACTCAAGAAACCACCCGCTGCAAGCAGTTCCGGCGAGTTTTTAGCGACAGGGTCAAGAGACAAGAACATCAAGCTTTGGGACTCCAGAGGTACCTTGATTAAGAATCTAATTGGTCACGATAATTGGGTGCGTGGGCTGGTTTTTCATCCAGGTGGAAAGTATCTCCTCAGTGTAAGTGACGATAAGACGATCCGATGTTGGGATTTGGCTCAAGAAGGGAAATGCGTCAAGACGGTGGACGACTCGCATGAGCATTTCGTGAGCTCTATTAGATGGGCGCCAAGCGTGATAAAGGCTCCAACGGTGCCAAATGGGGACTCCAATGCCGTGGGCAAGAAAGACGACCCAGGGGCCAAGGAAAGCATCAGGTGTGTGATAGCCACAGGGAGCGTGGATACAATAGTTAGGGTATTTGCTTCATAGATTCCCACATAGCTTTGCATACTACTCGAGTAACCATGGCCAAATACTGTTGTTACACAATCATGTTTGGTTCAAACTCTACCTATCACAGTCTCCTGGATCTTAAGCTTCTCGTGTCTATTTTGACCACGTTATCGATAGGGCTGCATTAGCGGATTCGTACGTCATCCCGAATATTGACATTATTGACTCCCTTCGTGTGTGGTAGACTTAGGCGCCGTCATCATTCCGTCCTACATGCCCTGGAACAGCTCCGTGACTTCAACCATTTGTGCGCGCTGTCTATACAGACAGCTTCGAGTCTCAAGTCCTTCCACGAGGGAATACAATGTCCTCCGAAACTTCAGCTCTTCCTCCGCTTTGCCACAGCAGGCCGAGCAACCAGCGGCAGCATCGAAGGATGAGGCCAGCGATGGAGCCCCAGATATTGCAGCGGAAAATACAAAAGAACAAGGGGCTATGTCCAGGCGACTAGCGGAGATGACAGACGAGACGATCGAGCAAGGCGGCCGCAGCGCGCAGACAACCGTTGGAGAATCTGGCTTTTCAGAAGAGTTAAAAAGGCAATTAGAACAGAAAATTCTTGATAGCAGGTTCAAGAGCGATAATTCTGCTGCTTTGGCGCAGCTAAACATGCCAGTGAGTCCATTCGCACTGGATGTTCACTAGTATATTGACTCCCGCAAAGTCGAGTGCAGGCAAAGGAACTCAGTCGATAGCCACCGCTCAACCATGGCTTGGCAATGAAAGTTTAGAAGATGCGACTCTCCGAATGCTAAACGACGCCCACAAGCCTCTCCGTGGCACTGGAGCCCTAAAGATTCCCACGCCGAGAGGTCCTATGTCCGTGGACATGCGGATGAAAAAGGCTGTAAAGAAGTCCCAAGGCCACCGGCTTGCCAATGCTCGTGATCGTACTTCAATATACGCGCTTAGCCAAGATCCGAACCTGACCGAAAGAGAGAAGGAACAAATGCGGAAGCAGCTCAAGGAGAAGTTTACCCCTGGTGCTCGCCCGATGCCGACCTCTGTCCAGGGGCTAGCGGCTCTGGCAAACGAGCGGATTGAAGATGCGATTGCCAGGGGCCAGTTCAAGAACATAGCTAGAGGAAGAGGCACGAACATTGAGAGGGACTACACGGCTAGCAGTCCCTTCCTAGACACGACCGAGTACTTCATGAACAAAATCATTCAGAAACAGGAGATAGTCCCTCCCTGGATTGAAAAGCAGCAAGAGCTTATCAAAACCGCACAAACGTTTCGGAGCAGATTGCGGGCTGATTGGAAAAGGCACGCTGCGCGAGTAATTGCTAGTAAAGGAGGATCGCTGGAAGCCCAGGTCAGACGGGCAGAAGCCTATGCCGCAGCTGAGGCGGCAATCAACCCTAAGGCACCGAAAGTCGAAGCACTAAGTGAAATTGATAATGAAGGCAAGATATCTCAGGTCACGGTGACCGAGACGCCAACACCAGCAAGCCCGACGGAAGATGCCAGAATTACCGTTACCGAAGATCTAGCACCCTCGTCTGCTCCACCAGACTCAGCTCCTTCTGCTTCTGCAGACTTGGCAGATCTAACTCCCACTGCGAACTCCACTTCCGAGCACTCGCCCCCTGCCCCCAAATCGCCTCCCGCACCCGCCCTTCCCTCCCTTCCCCCCTTCCGAGACCCCGCCTGGCAATCCCTCGAACACGCCTACCACACCCTCGCCATCAGCAACCTCAACTCCCTCGCCCGCTCCTACAACCTCATGGCCCCCTCCCTCGCCAAAAAACCCTACTACAGCCTCTCCCGCGAACTGGCCTCCTGCTTCGCCGACATTGCCCCCCAGCTACCGAACGAGATTCGAGAGAGGGCGAGGGCGCCGGATAGGGTGAGGGTCGAGGTGGTGGGGCATACGGAGGGAGGCGTGTTGGAGAGGTTTGGGGGGGAGAGGGCCAAGGTGTGGGATAGTAGGAGGCCGCATTATGGGTTTAAAGAGTTTTGGAGGGATATGTGGGGCTAAGGGGTCCAGATTGGTGAAGGTGTTGGTGAGAATTTTGTTTGAACAATGGCGTTCCGTTAGAGTAGAGAACAATCACTTGTTCTGGTTAAAATATACGTGATCCATCTATGGAAGAAGGGTTGCTGTGGGGTTCGGGTAATAGAGTCGTAGCGTAATGTATCATCAAACAATAACCGATCAAACGATTTTGTTCCGCTATGCATGAGCTCGACATGCCTGATATAGCTAACCGCAGCTGAAGTGCTCTAGATCTTGATAGCACTCTCCAACGCCTTCCTCTTCTTCTCCGTCCTCGCAATAGCCTTTGCGCCCATGATTCCCCCGCCCCAGTGACGCTTAGCTTCCTCGTACTTATCCGAGTAACCCTCCTTGATCGTCGAGATGAGCTTGGCGAGTTCGGACTTGTCTTCTTGGCGGACTTCGGTGAGGGCGAGCACTGCTGCTGTCTGCAAGAATAGAATGTGTTGTTAGTATATATGTTTTGTTTGAAAGATATAGTGGAGGGAGGCATGCCTTCTTGTGCACCACAACGCCCAACCTCGCCTTTCCCTTGACTATCGCATATGGCACCCCCATCTTTCTGCACAATGCTGGTAGAAAGATGACCAACTCGATCGGATCAACATCATTGGGGATCAAAACCAGCCCCGCCTTCTTGTTCTCAATCAAGCCAACCACATGGTTTAGCCCATACTTGACAGCATATGGCTTCTTGCTAACATCCTCCTTCTTCTTACCCTCGCTAATCGCAGTAGCCTCCTTCAGTAACCTCTCCTTCTTCTCAGCTTTGGTCTCGGGTTTGTATTTGTTAAGTAGTTTAAAGGTTTGAGCGGCGGTGTTACGGTCGAGAGCATTAGCGAATTGGGCGATGGCGGGAGGGACTTTCAGGCGTAGGTTGAGAATCTTCTTTTGACGTTGTAGGCGTACGTACTCGGGCCACTTTACCATGCGTGAAAGATTACGGCGCGGTTGGATGTCTTGGCCTATACCAAAGTTGCGAGGACGCTTTTCGATGAGAGGGTTCTATCGTGGTGATGGCTCATCAGCGTCTTCATATAATAGATGCCCTAACTCCGTAGATATGAAAAGACTTGGAGACTCTATCGTTACATACCTTGGCGGTCTTCTTGGTAGCGCTGGCCTTCCCCTGAGGGAAGGGCGCAGGTGCGGCTTTACGGCCCTGTTTGGGAGGCTGTCATTGAGAAAAGAAGAACATCAGCGAATCTTGTTCACCAAGTGGGTTCTTCTCTGAACTCTAAAGAGACCGCGAGCTGCATCTCTGCGAGCAAGTGGCTCAAGCCATCTTCACACCAATGCTGGTCGGCTCCGGAGAGCTTGCAGCGAGAGGTGGAGAGTCTGCATCTCGAATTGCATTATACACAGTCTATTGCAGTGTTCGAGAGCTATATGTAGGACTGGAAGTCAGAGTTGTAGCTTACCATTGTCGAAAACAGTCGTTGGCTACAAGACGAAGTACTTAGGAAAAGGTCGAAGTGGGAGTTTGTTGATTGTAAGCGAGACTTTTAACGCTAGTAGCAGCCCTAACCCTTGTCCGCTTTTGGATGAAGGACCATGAGTTGAATCTTACCTATATGCCTCAAATGGGCAGTAGAAGACCTCAAGGCTGTAGGCTACTGCCTCTACAGGAGCTATCTCTATTGATTAAATAGCGTCATGGTAGCTCAGCATACTCGTAAGACTATCACAGTCCGTCCAATTTATCCGATAGCTACGTGACTCCTGGCGAGTAGTCGCCAGACCCTTTGAGTGTGCTGTCTGAAGCTTCGGGATGTGAACCTTGATATGGTGAATAGGACACCCATGATTCTGGTTTCAAGAGCAATGCGTTGACTTTCGTATTTACAGAATCAATGCCATTTTTGAAGATCAAGTAGATTTGACGTAGAACTAGGAGTATGCCCGGGCCCGTGCACGTTCCGGTCCCGTGCACACCCTAAACCCGATTAGCCACCCATACTATTTTTATCATTATTCAACCATCATTCATAGAATCAAATTGCAATTGATATGACTGATTGTTGATATGTATATGAAGCCTTCAAGCTATAGAATCAATCATCAAATCGCTTAGGAGCTTTGTTTTGCCTTTCAGCTCGCGTAGACCTGATTTGACTTGGCTCCCTTTCCACCTGCTCAATAGAAACAAAATCAGTGGATTGCTGTACTTTCACCTCTTTAGACTTCTTCTTTTGCTCTTTCTGAAGCTCTTTAGCCTT